>Ga0207706_10002045_pt1 | contig 19780 bp, 20 predicted proteins | sample KBSC53metaG_FD_184318 | JGI IMG/M metagenome (GOLD analysis project Ga0207706, IMG submission 184318) | Corn rhizosphere microbial communities from Kellogg Biological Station, Michigan, USA - KBS C5-3 metaG (SPAdes) (version 2) | ecosystem: Host-associated > Plants > Roots > Rhizosphere > Soil ... | reverse complement strand
GCTGCAGACACCGAGCTGAGGGCCACGCACCTGAACGCCGAGGTTGTGAAGGCCCGAGCCCACCCAGCCGCTGAGCCGGCAACGGTGGTGCGGCTTAGTTCGGGGGACTAGGCAAAGCGATGGGCATGCTTTGGGGGGCCGCAACAACCTAAGTCGCGAAACGCGAGCATCACTTAACTCAAGCGTGCCGCTCAGCCGACCCCCACGATTTCTAGGCCGGCAAGCGATACCCGCCGCGGAGAACGCATGAGCGGTAGGTGTCGTATGGGCGGCCGTAACGACCTAAGATGCCTGAAGCCGGAGGCTCGCTCCACGCAAGTTTGCTGCTTTGCCAACCACCACGTTGCCTAGGCCGCCCATACGACACCTACCGCGGGAGGCTGGCTCACGCAAGCGGGTCAGCAGTTTGGCGCGGCGGCCAGCTCAACGTCCTTCCGGTTGTTACGGTGTTGCCGAACAACAGGGGGATTCATGCTGGCACCGCCGGTAGCGGAGTTTCGAGTCACGCCGGGTTTGGGTTGGCCACTACACGTCGAGATCGATCCGCGCATCGGATGGCCCAACGTTCCACGTGAAACGCTCGACTGGCCAGAACGCCTAACGGTCCGGTCATGGCCGAGCGACGTCGATGCGACGGCGGCCGCACCACCGGCGCCGATAGAAATACCGCCAGGCCCGAGACGAGCACGCTTCGACGAGGAAGAGTTTGCCCCGGTGCCTGTTGAGGAAGATCCGCGGCCTGTCGCTGTTGCGGACCGAACGACATCTGCCGCACTCCCTGCGCCTCCTCACACGCGTATTTTCGTCGTCGCCAACCAGAAGGGCGGCGTCGGCAAGACGACAACCAGTGTGAATCTGGCGGCGGCACTCGCCCTGGGTGGGTTGACTGTGCTTCTCGTCGACCTCGATCCGCAAGGCAATGCCACGACGGCCCTTGGTGTTGACCATCCACCCGGCACGGCGGGGACGTACGAGGTGTTGATGGCGGGTGCGTCGCTCGCGGAGCATGTGGTCGCCTCGCCTGAGGCGCCCAATCTCAAGGTGCTGCCAGCAACGATCGATCTCGCTGGTGCCGAAATTGAGCTTGTGTCAGTCGTTGCCCGCGAAAGCCGTCTCCTCCGAGCACTCCGTGCCTATCTGCACGACCATCACGCCGAGTACGTCTTTCTGGACTGCCCGCCGTCGCTTGGTCTCCTGACTCTTAACGCTCTTGTCGCCGCCAACGAAATCCTCGTTCCGATCCAGTGCGAGTACTACGCGCTCGAGGGCGTCACCCAGCTGATGCGCACCATCGATCTGGTCAAAGGCGAACTCAACAGCGACCTCTGGTTGAGCACCGTGATGCTCACCATGTTCGACGGCCGGACGAAGCTCGCGGCGCAGGTCGCAGACGAGGTTCGCAACCATTTCCCGGCTGAGACCCTCACGACCGTCATACCGCGATCGGTTCGCATCTCTGAGGCACCCAGCTACGGCCAGACCGTGCTGACCTACCAGCCCAGTTCGGTGGGCGCCATCTCATATCTGGAAGCCGCCCATGAAATCGCCCAACGGGGAGTAGAGGAGAACCTATGAACATCGGTACGGAGCGCCGCGGCCTCGGCCGAGGTCTGGGCGAGCTGTTTCAGCGGACGGAGCCACGCTCGCCGGCGGCCCAACCCGTCGATCACCTTGAGGCAGCGCCGCTCGCACCTGTGCCTGCCGGTTCCTACTTCGCCGATCTTCCATTGGACTCCATCTCGCCCAATCCTCGGCAACCGAGAACCGTCTTTGACGAAGAGGCGATGAATGAGCTCGTCGACTCAATTCGCGAGGTCGGTATGCTGCAACCGATCGTGGTCCGGCCGTTGGGTGGCGCGAAGTTTGAACTCGTCATGGGCGAACGTCGCTGGCGAGCTGCACAGCAGGCCGCGGTGGACACGATCCCGGCCATTGTTCGGGAGACAGCAGACCACGACCTACTCCGCGACGCGCTGCTGGAAAACCTGCACCGAGCTCAGCTCAACCCGCTTGAAGAGGCCGCGGCGTATCAGCAGATGCTCGAGGACTTCGGCTGCACCCAGGAGGAACTGGCTAGCCGCATCAAACGGTCGCGGCCGCAGATTTCCAACACCATCCGCCTGCTGCGGCTGCCGCCGACGGTGCAGCGGCGGATTGCGGCCGGCGTCATAAGCGCCGGGCACGCGCGGGCTCTGCTGGCCATCGAGGACCCGGGAGGTCAGGAAAGGCTCGCTCAGCGAGTTGTCGCGGAAGGCCTATCCGTTCGGGCCGTCGAGGAGCTGGTGACTCTCGGTGATCATCGGGAAAAGACTGCCCGGCAACGGCGGCAGTCCAAGATCGTGGCGCCGAAGGCCAAGGATCTCGCTGATCGGCTCTCCGACCACTTCGAGACTCGAGTAAAAGTCGAATTGGGAAGGACCAAGGGCAAGATCATCATCGAATTCGCCACGATTGATGACTTGGAGCGCATTGTGGCCTTGATCGGGAACGAGCAGATGCGCCCTGAGGCCGTCGAAGAGTTTGGACAAGCTCAGCCCGCCGCCCAGCAATATCGACAAAGCGACATTCAAGAGGAGGCGGGTGCGGAGGCCACCGTTTCGGCTTGAGCGGCGAGCTTCCTCCTGACGTCTTTGGTTGCTGAGCGCTCAGCCACGAAGGACAGGAACGGCACCGTACCGGCAAGCGCAATTAAGATCAGTCGTTTCCAGCTCCACTTCGCGCGCAGCCCTAGGTCGACCGCGGTGATCAGCAAGAGCATGTAGAGATATCCGTGCGGAATGGCGGTCCACAACACGACCGTGTCGTCGCCACCGATGTACTTCAGTGGCAATCCCACGCAGACCAAGACAACGAGCAACGTTCCCACGATCCAGGCCATGATCCGATAACGGATCCACGCGTTGCGCATGGGCTGAAGCCTATGTCGGCTCAGCGGGGCGCTCTGCTGTGATCTCAGCCACCTCCGCCTCGCGTACGCCGAGATCTCGTGCCATCCGAAATGCCATGAACAGCGTGAACGCGGCGAATAGCCACCACTGCCCGACGTAGGCCCCATTGCGAGCCCGACCTCCGGATTCGGGGAGCTGCAACTCAGCCGGCGCCAACCCTTGGTTGACGGAGTCCGCACGAGAAAGCGTGACGAATCCGTCGATCAAGGGCCCGGGCCATTGCTGGGCCAGAGACGGCAAGCGTACGGACGCGATCTGACCATTCGGCGGATCTGCGCCCGCCAGGTGTTCCTCAGTTGGCAGCAGTACGCCAACCTGCTGGACCTCGCCGATAGGCGGCGGCGGGGCAATTGGGCCGGACACCACGCCGCGGACTACCGCCAATACGCTGCCGTCTGCTCGGCGCAGTCCGGTGAGTACGCGGAACTCTCCGGTCCCATCCTCTGCGGGCACGAGCAACTGGAGGGCTGGATCGTAGCTCCCCTCGAATGACACGGACCGACCAAATCCTTCCGTCGCCGCTGCTCCCGGCCGAGCCACGGAGCTGAGCGAAATCGGCGGCGCCTCGGCCCGACGCGCGGCAGCCGCCTCGCCCTGGCGGTGGTAAACGTCCAGCTGCCAGAAGCCAAGAGCCACCATGACCGCGGCCAGCACAATACCGAGGGCGATCAGCAGACCTTGCTGAAGCCGGATCATCGCCTGAACCGGGTCATCGGTTGGACCAGATCATCGGTTCGGCCGGGTCATCGAGCAGGATCCTTCAGCGCGCCGCCAGTTGGATCGTCCGGTCGTGGCCGCCGCGGGCCGCGGCGGCACGGACCAAGTCAGCGGACATCTTTCCCAGACTCCAGCCGGCAGTTTCAATCGCTAGCGGTACTGCTGACGTCTCGGTCATGCCGGGAGCGACATTGACTTCGAGGAAGACGGCGTCGCCGTCGGGCGTGACGATGAGGTCGGTGCGCGACAAGTCGCGAAGACCCAGGATCGCGTGTACCCGCAATGCCACGTCTGCGCAGCCGTTTGCCACCTCCGAGGACACCTCGGCCGGGCAGAGGAACCGAGTAGCACCCGCGGTATAGCGCGCCGCGTAGTCGTAGACGCCTGATTCCGGCCGAATTTCCACGGCTGGCAGGGCGATCGGTCCGTTGCCACGGTCCACGACTGCAACGGTCACTTCGGTCCCCGTGACGAACTCTTCGATCACGGCCACCGAGCCGTACGCGTACGCCCCGACCATGGCGGCGGGAAGCTCTTCGGGCCGGGTGACCTTGCTGCAACCAAGCGCCGATCCGCAGCGGGACGGTTTGATCATCATGGGGAAGCCGATCTGATCTCCCAGGGCGTCAACGAGAACGGGAGCGCCCAGCTCACGGAACGTCTCGTGCGGCAGCGCCACCTGAGTCGGCGTTCGAATGCCGCCCGCGCGGACCACGGTGGTTGCAATCGACTTGTCGAATGCCACCCGGCAAGCCGATCCGACCGATCCGACGAAGGGTACGCCCAGCAGCTCGAAGACCTCCCGCAGCGCACCATCCTCACCCGCCTCGCCGTGCAGCAGCGGAAAAACCACCGAGCCATTGAGCCCGGCAAGCCGCGCTAACAAGGTGGAATCGACATCGGATTCCACGACTTCGATGCCACGAGAACGTAGCGCCTGACTGACTCGACGCCCAGAGCGCAACGAAACGTCGCGCTCGTGTGACAGACCCCCCGAAAGCACGATCACCGTTTGCAGGTATTCGTTGTCGGCCACTCAACTCCTTCTTTCATGATCAACACTTCATGATCAACATGATCAAGATCAACTTTGGATTGGACTCGATGATCATCAGGCCTGGTTGGGGCCGGGTGCTTCACGCGGTCCAAGTGCGAGGCGGCCGCCCTCTGACTCAACGGCAGTACCGAAGATCTCGAGCATGCTTGCCTCGTATTCCAGCACCTCACCGAGTCGGCGGGTGCCTTCGATGATGCGCTCTGGCGTGGGGAAACAGTACGACAGGCGCATGTGACGGCTACCGAAGCCATCCGCATAGAACGCTGTTCCGGGCACGTACGCGACGCGGGCGGTGACTGCACGCGGCAGCATGGCGTGCGAATCAATTCCCGGAGGCAGGGTCAACCATACGAAGAAGCCCCCCTCAGGATAGGTCCACGTAGTGCCGGCAGGCATATGACTGGTCAGCCCGGTGATCATCGCATCGCGTCGTTCGCGATACATCTCGCGGAAGATCTTGATCTGTCCGCGCCAGTCGTGGTTGGCCAGGTACGCCGCGACCGCAAACTGGGAGAAGACGGGCGGACACAGCGTTGCCGCCTCCTGGGCGAGCACCAGCTTCTCGCGTACGGCGTGGGGGGCGAGGACCCAGCCAACCCGGAATCCTGGAGCGAACGTCTTGGAAAACGAACCGAGATAGATGACGTGATGTTCATTCACCGATCGCAGCGCCGGGATCGGCTCACCGTCGAAGCCGAGCAGCCCGTAGGGGTTGTCCTCCACCACAAGCAGATCTGCCCGCTCGCAGAGCTGGAGTAGTTCCAGGCGTCGATCCAGCGACTGGGTTACGCCGGCGGGGTTGTGGTGGTTCGGAATGGTGTAGAGGAACTTGACGGTACGACCCGCACGGCGCAGCGCCCGGAGTTCGTCGGCGAGTGCGGTGGGATTCAGGCCTTGTTCGTCCATCGCGACATGGACGACCTCGCATTGATACGAACGGAAGACCCCGAGTGCGCCGACGTAGCTGGGTGCCTCACAGAGCACGACGTCACCCGGATTACAGAAGATCCGCGTGAGCAGATCGAGACCCTGCTGCGATCCGACGGAGACCATCACATCGTCCGGATGCGCGGAAATGTTCTCCAGCCGCATCACGTCACAGATCGCCTCCCTAATGGCAGGCTCGCCCTGGCCGGAGCCGTACTGCATGGCGCGACGCCCATCATTTAGCACAAGGTCGTTCAGGACAGAGCCGACGACATCCAGCGGGAGATCGGTGATGTTGGGCATGCCGCCGGCGAGTGAGACAACTTCAGGACGGTTGGCGACCGCGAAGAGGGCGCGGATTGCCGAGGCGGTCATGCCATGCGCGCGTGCGGCATACCGGTCGATGTAGTGATCCAGCCGAGTGTCTTGGGGCCGTAGCCGCTCCAACAGCGGTTCGTCCCGCTCGGGTGGGGAAGTCTGACTCACAACTCAAGCCTGCCTCATTCGCCTGAGCGCTGCATCTTCCCAGCACCGGTCAGGTGGGGCGTGCCACACCAATTTCCAGCCACCGGCGCGGCCGCATACGATAAATCCATGGCTGAGCGCAATGGCATCCCCGCAGTCCGGTGGTCGTTGTGGCTAGCCGCCGGGATGCTCTTCGGTCTCGTCCTGGGCTTTGCGTTCGGGCTAGCCAGGCCGCGTACCAGGCATTAGCTCTCATGGGATCCCGCCGTCTGCGTCCGATGACCGCCGCCGACCTACCGCTGCTACCTGGATCCTGCGCGCGATGCACCTTCTGGGAAGCGAGCCTGACAGATCTCGCCGCGCCGGCTGATCATGCGGATCGGCAAGGGATCAAGGCCGACTGGGCGGAAGCCGTTACCCGGCACTGGGGCTATTGCGGCGTGATCGCGTTCGCCGACGAGCTGCCGATCGGTCATCTCACGCTGGCCCCGGCGATGTACGTACCGCGGCTAGGTGCATTCGCTACGACCCCGGTCGCAGCCGACGCGGCGGTTGTGATGTCGGCCCACGTGGCGCCCGAGGTACGCGGCAAGGGGATCGGCAGGCAGCTGGTTCAGTCCGCGGCCGGGCTGGTCGCGCGTCGTGACATCCGCGCGTTGGAGGCGGTCGGTACGTACCACGACGGTCCGTCCTGCATGCTGCCGACGGGCTGGCTGGAAGCCGTCGGCTTCGAGGTCGTACGGCCCCACCCCAGCACTCCGCGACTGCGGATGGACCTGCAAAACACCGCAAGGTGGAGGCCTGGTCTGGGTGCCGCCTGGAACCGCCTCACCGATCTCGTACGTCAGCCGCAATCTCCCGAGCCGGCCACGTACACGCGGCGGGAAGTTAGCTAGTACGCCTCACCGCGGGACTCATCGCGGTGTCTCCAAGTCGTTGACCCTACCGACTCTGGAAGAGTGAGCGCATGAGTGCTGATTCGCTCCGTGCGGTTGAACTGTCCCGGCTGAGCCGGCTGCATTTTGAGGCAACGAATTCACGTGGCGGCACGCTCGCATTCGGTGACTCCGAGGCCGGTGAGTTCAGTCCCATCGAGCTGCTGCTGGTGGCGATTGCCGGATGCACCGCGATGGACGTCGATGCCATCACCGTGAAGCGGTCCGAACCTAGCCGGTTCCTGGTCCATGGCTCCGGCCACTACACCAAAGACGAGGGCGGCAATCGTCTTGCCGATATCGACGTCGACTTTGATGTCGAGTTTCCCGACACCGAGGGCGGTCGGGCCGCAGCTGGCGTGTTGGAGACGGCAATTCGCAAGTCTCATGATCGACTCTGCACTGTGACCCGTACGGTGGAACTCCCGACGCCCGTCGGGGCGCGGCTGCATGGCGTGTCACTGGTTCATCAGGCAAGCTCACCAGCGTGACATCAAGCCCAACCTTCCTGCGCGGCACTCCGCCGCACCTTGCCCAGCGTGAATTGGTATACGTCACGCCCGAGCGGATCGACGACTTCTTCCGGGCGATCTTGCGTGGTTTTCATGACGACTACGTGCCGGAGAAGTGGCAGCCGCAGCAGCGGGTGTTCGAGCCGGAGCGCAGCTTCGGTTTCCAGGTCGACGACCAATGGATCTCCACGTGCGGGGCGTACAGCAGGACGATGACGGTTCCGGGCGGGTCGGTACCTGTTGCCGCGGTCACGGTCGTCACGGTGCAGCCGTCGTATCGTCGCCGGGGCCTGCTCACCGAGATGATGACGCATCAGTTGCATGACATCGCCGAGCGCGGCGAGGAACCCGTTGCGCTGCTCTGGGCTTCAGAAGCTGCGATCTACGGCCGGTTTGGCTACGGCCAGGCGAGCCCGCGGGTGCATCTGACCGGCAAGACCAAGACGACCGCATTTCGGCCTGAGGTTGATCTTGGTCCGGGTTCGGTGGGAGAGGTGGAGCGGGAGCAGGCGATACCGATCATCAAACGGCTGCATCAGGCGTTGCTGCCGGACCGGGTCGGCGCCCTGAATCGGGACGACAACTGGTGGGTGGTCAAATGGCATGATCCCGAGCAGTGGCGGCGCGGGGCATCGGCATACCGATTTGCCTTGCACTACGACCGCCGCGGCCGATCGGACGGCTACGTGGCGTTTCGCGTGAAGAACAAGTGGGAAGAGTCCGGTTCTGCCGCCGAGGTGATCATCGACGAGCTCGACGCCAGCAATGCGGCAGCACGCGCGGCGCTGTGGCGATTCGTACTTGATCTTGACCTGGTCAGGACCTTCAGCATGGATAGCGCGCCGGACGAGCCGCTGCGCTACTTCGTCAATGATCTTCGTTCGGTCAAGACCGATCTGCATGACGGAACGTACGCGCGACTGGTCGACGTGCCGCGCGCACTCGAGGCTCGTCGCTACCTGAGCGATCTCGACGTGATCATCAAAGTCGAGGACCCGCTGCTGATCCGAAACACTGGCTCGATCCGGCTGGAGGCCGGCTCCGATGGTGCCTCAGTCACCCGCATCCGCCGCCGACCTGATCTGATCATGAACGTACGCGAACTCAGCGCCAGCTATCTCGCTGGAACTTCACTCCTGGCCCTGACCAGGGCGGGTCTGGTCACTGAGCGAACCAAAGGTGCTGCCGCAGCAGCCGCGGCTGCATTTGGATGGGTCCAGCCACCCTTCTGCCCGGACTTCTTCTAGCCGGGTACGGGCCGGCGAGACGTTGATGTCAGCCGAGCAGACTGCCGAGAGTATTCAGAATGTCGCTGTAGAACGTGCCGCTGATGTCGCGGAACAGTTCGAACGGCTGGCCGGGGTCACCGAAGAACGGGCGCAGGGTCCAGGCGAGCTGGGTCCCGACGAAGCCGAACAGCAGGATCCAGATGTACAGCAGCAGCATGCTCGCCGGGCGGTCGCCAGCGGCGGGTTGCGGAGCCTGCGGCTCGGCGGCGTTCTGGTTTTGCCGGGCGCCCCGCGCGTCGCCGTTGGTGGGCGCTTGGGCCGCGCCGCCGACCGTCGCTGAGACCAGTTCCCGCTGTGACACGTCAGCTGTCACGAAAACCTGGTTGGCGAACGTTGATTCGACGACATGCTCGTTGAGCGCGCGCATCCCGGAGGTAAGGAACCGCAGTCCGACAAGGGCGGTCAGGGCGAGGATCGCAACATTGAGCAGCTTGAAGAACGCATAGCTGCGGGCCGTGATCAAGAAGAACAAGCTGATCGGGGCGAAGGCGAAGGTCAGCACGGCGGTCACGGTGATGGCGACCATGATCAGCGCGCAGGCCTGCAGGACCGACAGCCGGGCGCCGAAGACCAGGTTGAACAAGTACAGCGTTGGCAGGCAGATTGCCAGGGTGGCCAGGAACAGCAACGGGAGCTTGACCGTCGAGACGAGCGCCTGGAGCCAGCCGTTCGAGGCGCCGAGCACCGCGCCGTACGCCGCGAGGCTGATCACGGAGGTGAGCAGCATCCGCAGGATCAGTTTGGGCAGGTCACGCTCGCCGATGATCTGGTCCCAGATCCCCGCGCGATCACGCAAGATGCGCTCGATGATGAGCTGTTTGCCAGAAGCCATGGTCCCCCGCATCCCTTCGATTGGCTGCAAGGAAACTATCGGCATTACGAATACGCCGTGGACGATCGAAAGAATTACGTTGTCGAGTACAGTCGCGCCATGCCGGAGCCAGGACTGCGGGCGGCGGACGACGACCGCGACACCGTTCTGCATACCCTCGAGCGTCACGTCGCCGCTGGCCGGCTCACCCTCGACGAGTTCGATCAACGCAGCACGGCGGCCCTGGCCGCGGTGACCCTAGACGACCTTGCCGTCTTGACCGCCGACCTGCCGGAGCTGCCTGCCGAGCCGGCACGGCAGGCCGAGCCAGCTGGCCACGAGCGGCACCTCGTCCTGCTCTTCGCGATCGCTTTTGTCGCGCTCGCGGTGCTCGTTGCCATGATGCTGTTGCACCCCTGACGTCATTCGCCGTCTCGCACGCGATCATCTCGACGACTATTCGGCGCGAGCTTCCCGTAAAGCTCATGTGGGTATCTGGCTGGTAAGCCCGATCACGGTCAGTCGGCGGGATCGCGCAGGGCGTGCAGTGCTGCTTCGACGCGGCGTTGCCGGGTCTGGGGTGTCCGAGCGTTCTCGATCGGCAACGTGAGGCGTTGCTGGGCGCTGTAGGACAGAGCGTCGAATCGCGTGCGCGCCTCGGGTTCGTCGTCGAGCGCGTCGTCGAGCGCGTCAACGATCTCGGGCGGAACCACGATCCCGGCCGCGGTCTTGCCGGTAGACAACAAAGTGGTACGGAAGATCATTTGGGTCCTCCATGGTCAGCAGGTTGAGGAGACAAGCGAGATCAGCGTTCGATGTGGCGGTAGAGATGAACAGAAAGTGCCGAGAGCCAAGCCCAGGCGGCGATGACCGCAATCCAGAAGCCGAGCACGGTGGCGGGGTTGCCCGACCCGGAAGCGATCCCGACGAAACCAACGAAGAACACCACTCCGGTTACGCGGGAGTAGGCAGCCCAGCCCGGGCGGCGATCGGCGCTGAAGTGGCTGGCGACCACGAAACACGCCGCGATGAGGCCGAGGAACCCGATGCCGGCGGCGACGAAATGCAGCAGTCCATGCCAGGTCACCGGCCCCGGCCCGTTGGGCGTGCCGGGTGGGAAGCCCAGGGTCGGATCGGCGACGAAGATCCCGGCTGCGACCAGTCCGGCGCCGTACAGACCGAGCAGGAGGGGAGCCCAAGTGCCGCCGCGTACGCCGCGCCAGGACCGGCGGATCCCGACCGCGGCTGCGATCGTCATCAGGCCCGTGACGACGAGGTTGGTGATCTGGACCCAGCCGAGCCTGCCGTTGGCCAACAGGCTCAGGTCGTGGCGCGTCAGGTCGAACCCCTCGCGGGTCAGAGCTTGGACCAGGCCGACAGCGATATAGATGGGTCCGGCGAGTACGCCGCAGCAGAGCAAGGCGCGAGTGCGGCCTGGCGCGGGCTCCCGGAGGTTGGTCGCGACGGCGGGCGGGAAGGTGCTGCTGCTTCGGTTCATGATCTACTCCTTCGGCTGGTCAGGCAGCACAGTCAGTCACCCGTCGCCCAGCGGGCTGGTGTCACGGCTGCAGATGGCGACTCCTCCCACGGCCGTGGCCGGGTGTGGCGGGCCCAATAATCGCGGAAACTGACCCGGCGTAGCGGCGCGATCACCCGGCAGACCCGGAAAAATACTCGAGTCCCGGTGAGCTTCACCGGATTGGTGTTCAACCCTTGGCGGAGCGTGGTCAGGGCCGAGCGCACGGCTGCAGCGCCGTATTCGCGCATCTCGACCTCGTAGCCATTTATCGCCTCGACAAGGTCACGCTGGCCCGTCGCGACGGCGACCAGCTGGCGGGTCAACAGGCTCGCGTCGCGCATGGTGGTATTCGCACCGATGCCTCCGGTGGGTGGCATGAGATGGATCGCGTCTCCGAGGAGGGTGACATGCCCTGTGGGCCAGTCGGGCGGAAGCAACGTAGCGAACGGGAACATCGCGACGCTCGTCGGGTCGCAGGCAAGGATCAGGTGGCGCAGGATTGGGTGCCAGCCGCCGGCCAGGTCGGCGATGGCCCGTTGCATCGACGGGCCGTCCATGTCGGCAATTCCCGGGGGACATGCGTCCTTCCGCGCTACGAACGCACACAACAAATAGGACCTTGTGCCGTCCGGCTCGCCGACGGTTTGGAACACGGAAGTGAACAGGAAGAAGGGATCTCCCGTCATGATCATGGTCTCGCCGTCGAGCAGCTCCGGCGGTAGCCAAGCCCTGGTCTGTGCGGTGAGCGGCAGCTTCGCCCCGAATCCCACCGCGCCGGTGTCTTCCGGCTTGGCCCGCGGCAGCAGTTGGGCACGGACTTGCGATGCGGAGCCATCCGCCCCGACCAGCAGGTCCCCGTCGGCCCGGCTACCGTCGGTGAACCACGCGGTGACTCCGCCGTTCGGCTGCAGCTCGTAGCGCTCGAACCGCTTGCCGAACTGGACAACGTCTGCAAGGTCAGTGAGCAATACGTCCCGGAGCGCGCGACGTTCTACGGGATAGGCCCGCTCCGCTGAGTCGTCGGACGCTGGATACATCAGGGAGTCCTCGATGCTGAGCAGCTCGTGCAGCTGCTCATCGAGGAAAAGGAAGCCGCCACCTGGCCGTCCGACTGCCGCCAGGAACCGATCCCAGATCGCATCGGGGAGACAAGCACGTATGGCACGTGTTCCTGCTGGGTTGATGTGCAGCCGGTACCGATCCAGCCGTGCGTCCACAGTGCGGTCGCGCTCGAACACCTTGACCTGTATGCCAGCCTTCCGCAGCCCCTGAGCCAGGCACAAGCCACCAATCCCTGCACCGACAACGGCCACCTGCAAGACCTTCTGTGGCATCACCGCTCCAAATCGAAACGCTGCGTAGCGTATCGCTAGTCTTACAGTCGCTCGGTTTGAGGTCAATACGCTACGGTTCGTATCGTGACTGAGCGGCAGTCCAGCAGGCGATCCGAAAGCTCGAGGCAAGCGATCCGCGACGCGACCCTGGAACTCATGCGAGAAGGCGGTATTGCCGCGTTGAGCATGGAAGGCATCGCGGCAAGGGCCGGAGTTGGCAAAACCACGATCTACCGCTGGTGGCCCTCAAAGGGTGCCGTTGCTGTGGAAGCACTCTTAGATGCGGCCTCGCCCGGCATCCGCTTCCCAGCTCGCGGCGACAGCGTCTGGGCCGACCTCCGCGAACTGCTTATCGGTATCGCCGGCCTGATGAGCGATCCCGTGCTTGGCCCACACTTCGCCGGGGTGATCGCCCTGACCCAGATGGATCAGGCCGCTGCGACCGCATTCCGCGAGCGCGTCCTTGGCCCTACCTGGGTCGCTTACTATCAGCGGCTCGTTGACCTGCAGGCACGGGGCGAGCTGAACGGCGAACCCGACGACGTACTCGACATGGCATTCGGCCCGCTCTGGTACCGCCTGCTCACCCGTCCTGATCAACTCGACGAAGAGTTTGCCAGCACGGTCGCAGCCGCATTGATCCGCGCCTTCGCACAGGAGTCCGCGGATTGAGTCCCCGTCAGCGAGGGATTGCGCGTAAGAGCAGCACTGGCCAAGTGCCTTTCTCCGCAAGGAGCCACAAATACCGCTCAACGGCCGCATCGGGCCTCATTCTTGGCGACGTGCGTCATAACGCGAGAGGGTCGGCTTTGATGCACCAAGAATGTTCGAGCTGCTCGCAGCGTTACAGGTATTCCTCAATGGCGCCAAGCAGCACGGACTTCGACTTCGCGCCCTTGAAGGCCTTTACCAGCTCGCCATCGACGTAGACCTGGATCGTCGGCAAGCCGAGCACGTAGTTGTTGGCAGGGGTTACCGGATTGGTGTTGGTATCCATCTTTACGAATCTCACCTTGTCGCCGTGAGCGTTCGCGAGCTCTTCGATGATCGGTGACACCTGCTTGCACGGTCCGCACCAATCTGCCCAGAAGTCCACGACAACGGGCCTGTCCGACTTCAGGACTACCTCGTCGAACGTGGCGTCGGTGACATCGGCTACTGCACCCATGAAATCTCCTCTCTGCACCTCAGTGTGGCGGCGCCCACTGACAAGCTCTCGATAAGAAAATGCCGGGCTAGCTGACTCTTCAGCTGGCCGTCCCGGTCAGCTGGCCGTCCCGGTCAGCAGGCCGGCCTGCTCCGCCGCCACGGTCGAATGGTCTGCGTGGTGCAGCGCGGTCAGGTATCGCTCCGCATCCAGGGCAGCCGCGCATCCTGTACCGGCGGCAGTGACTGCCTGGCGGTAGGTGTGGTCAACCAGATCACCGGACGCGAAGACACCGGAAAGATTGGTTTTCGTTGACGAGCCCTCGGCGATCACATAGCCGTCGGCATCGAGATGCACCTGGCCCTTCACCAGCTCCGACCGCGGATCATGGCCGATAGCGATGAACAAGCCCGAGACCGGGAGCTCACGCTCGGCGCCGCTGACGGTGTCCTGCAGGGTGATCCCGGTCAGGGTCTTGTCGCCAAGAATCTTCGTGACTACAGAGTTCCAGGCGAAGCTGATCTTGGGATTCTTGAACGCCCGGGCGGCCATGATCTTGCTGGCCCGCAGCTCCTCGCGGCGGTGCACGATCGTGACAGACCTGGCGAATCTGGTCAGGAAGATTGCTTCCTCGACTGCCGAGTCGCCGCCGCCAATTACCGCAATGTCCTTGTCCCGGAAGAAGAAGCCATCACAGGTGGCACACCAGGAGACGCCGTGTCCGGACAGCCGGTCCTCACCCGCAAGCCCGAGCTTGCGGTAGCCAGAGCCCATGGCCAAGATCACCGTACGCGCGGCGAACGTGTCGCCGTAGCCGTCCTTGACGATCTTGATATCGCCGGTCAGATCGACCTCGGCAACGTCCTTGGTGATCAGCTCGGCCCCGAACCGCTCGGCCTGCGCACGCAGCTTGTCCATCAGCTCAGGCCCCATGATGCCGTCCGGGAAGCCCGGGAAATTCTCGACGTCAGTGGTCGTCATCAAGGCTCCGCCAGCGTCGATCTCACCCTCGAAGACCAGCGGCTTCAGATCCGCCCGAGCCGCATAAATGGCTGCCGTGTAACCGGCCGGCCCACTCCCGATGATGATGACATCCCGTACGGATTCGTTGCTCATGGTGCCCTTCGTGACTCACTGCGGGGTGACGTGTAACCCTACCTCCGCGGAACGGCTCAGGGACGCAACCTATTCCAAAGGTGAGGCCGGGCCGACGTCCGCGAATCCACACCTAAACCGACGCGAAGCCCTCGTACGCAGCGTGAGACATTTCCTCAGCGGGGGAGCAGTGCTGATGGGCCCGCCGAGGGCGTACCGGCTCCACAGCCCGTCACTACCGTCACCTGCCTCGACCGATCGGACTCGGTGTAAACCAGCAGTGCCGGTGTGCCGTCGAGGCTGCTGGCAGCAAGCCCGGTGATACGGCCGTCGGTCACCTTGCGGGCACAATCCCAGGCCTGGGAAAAACGGTGCGGGCTCAGGCCGCCGCTGGCTTGTTCCAGCGCCCGCGCGTCCGCTCCGAGATCGCGGCTGTTGACCGCGGCTACGGGCGGAGGCTCATTGAGTCCAGCGCTGGCGCTGATCACGTACGCCCCGAAGCCCACCACCGCCGCAGCCACTGCAGCAGCGAGAGCGGCTAGGGCCCAACGCGGCCTGGGCTTCTCCACTTCCTTGCCGAAAGTGCCAAGTGTCGCCCGCGGTTGCTGGCTCGGGACGGATTCCAGCCCACGTCCCTTGACACTCGCATCGACTCGTCGGACCTGCTCGGCAGCAATCACATCGTTCAGTCGATGCGCCACCGCTTCCGGCATCGCCGACGCGGGTTCTGCATGCAACGTGGCGCTGACCGCGTGCAACGCGTCTGACTGGGCATGGCAGTCCGGGCAGTCGGCAATATGGGACTCCGCAAAGGCGGCGCGTTCGGGGTCCAGCAGGCCCTCGGCCGCGTCGGCCAGCTCGTCGGTAGTCAAGTGCTGCGCGTTCATCGGATGAGTCCTCGGGTCTTCAGCAGAGCCATGGTTTTCTGAGAACCCTTGTCAAGATGTGCCTGAGGGGCTCGAGTCAGTATCCATGTGAAGAGGGCCGAGTGGCCGCCGCGCAGCAGCGCCACCGGAGCCACGACGCGCGTGGTCTGCCCGTCGGGACCGCGTACTGAGAGCCGATAGCTCGGGCCGTTCGGCGTCACGAACTGGCTCACCGCGATGAGATCCGCGGCCTCAATCGTGGTCAACTTCCGGTAGCGCCGCACTGTCAGTCGCGAGCCATCGACCATCAAGTAGGCCCTGGTACGCAGATATATGACGCTGACAACGAGCGCCCATAACACGACGACGAGGACAAGCGCCGGCAACCAGCCATTGACCCGCCCGCGGGCCAGCACTCCGACGCAGATCAAGGCAGCGATGCTGGCGAACGTCGCCGGGGTTCGCCAGTTGTAGGACTGCTCGAGCGGATGGGGCACGCCTATGTTCCCTCCTCCGCTTTGAGGTGAATGAGCAGTGGCAGCAAGCGTGCCCGGCCACGGGCGCACCGGCTCTTCACGGTGCCCGGTGCGCAGCCAAGAATCTGGGCCGCTTCTTCGACCGAGTATCCCTCCATATCCACCAGCACCAGAGCGGCCCTCTGGTCAGGGTTCAAGGCGCCCAGTGCCGCGGCCACCACGCCGCGTTGCTCTTTGATTTCCACCGGATCCTTGATCAACGTTGTGCCCATCCGGTTCCAGCGATCAAGGTCCTCCGGCAATGGCTCGGTCTCGCGCGACCTCAGAGTACGAAGCCGATCGAGGCAGGCATTGACCACGACACGATGCAGCCATGTCGTCACCTGAGCGTCGCCGCGATAGCTGCCGGCCTTGCGAAACGCGGATATATAGGCATCTTGCAAAGCGTCGGCTGCGTCTTCGGGATTCCGCATGATCCGGATGGCGATCGTCCACAGGCGATCCTGATGCCGGGTGACGAGGGTCGTGAATGCGTCCGGATCTCCGGCAACGTGCGCGCGCAGCAGCGCGGCGTCGGTTACGGAATCGCCCTCAGATTCACCCTCGATCAAGCCACTACCTCGACCTCGTAGATGCCGCCGCGGTAGCCCGTCCCCTCCTTCGGCAGCGAGGTCAAGTACACCAAGACGTACCGGGTGGTCACGTCCTGCTCCGCGGTCAGCGTCGCCGATCCGCCTGCTTTGGACTCGGCGGCCACCGTACGCCAGCGCTTGTCCGAGCTCATCGGCGGCTTCGCGGTCTGAGACGGGTCGGACTTCGGCACTCGGAACTGGACAGTGGTGCCGGTACCGCTCAGGGTGAGGTGCAGCGAACGAACCGGCTGCGGTGTTTCAAGATCGAGAACGAGGCCAACGCCGCGCTTCAGGTTGCCCAGTTTGGGATTGCCGAAATACTGCACCGTACGCCACCTGGTGGCCGGATCGCCGTCGTAGGCGAACTTCACCTCGTCAGGATTCTCCGTTTGATCATCGCCCTGCGGATCGAAGTCCCGGGCGTTTGCGACGATCAACTTGCTCGGCTGAGCGGGCGATGGCTCCGCTGCCGTGCTTTGTTGATCACGTGAGCTCTGCGGTTCAGGTGCGGAAGAGATGCGGCGGTCCAAGATCAGCGCGGAGATAATGCCTGCCGCGATCAACAGCACCGCGAGGACGAGGAGCAGGCCAATCCATCGCCGCCGCCGCTGGGTGCTGGACGGCTGGCTCGGTGGTCTGGTTTGCGCTGGACGGGTCGCGGTCGGCGGGGGTCGTCCACTCGTTCGCAGCCGGGTCTGCGCGGCGGTCGGTGGTGCGCTGGCCGCTGGGATCGTCCGCGTAGAGATGGCTCGTTGTCGAGCAGTGGTCTGGTCCAACAGCGAGGAGACGGGGGTGGCCTCGGGTGCTGCATGGAGCGGTTCGGACTTTCCGGCCACACTGGGTATCGGCTGCCGCAGGCGGCGTTCCAGATCCGGCGCGGCATCGGCACTGCCGAGCACCTTCGTCAGTGCTGTGACGATGCCACCAGATGTAGTGATCGGCGCTGCATGATGCCGTGGCGGGTCGCCGAGAATTTGATCACAGACGTTGTCCAGCGCTGGGGAGACACCGGCCCGTACCTGGCGCGGGCTCATCCAACGGTGTCCCACCATCGGGGCATTGGGCAGGCCGAACGCCGGGCCGCCTGGCCAACGGCAGACCAGTGATGCGTAGAGCAGGCGACCAAGATCGGTTACGTCGACCTGCTCAGGGCTCGTCGCCTGAGGCAACGCAGTGTCCGCGCCCGGTCGGAGGGCGGCCTCGATCAACAGACCGACGATCTTGATATTGCCGCTGGGCGTGATGATCACGGTCTCAGGGCTGAGCCTGCGGTGATACAGACCAAGGCTGTGTACGCCGGCGAGGGCGTCGGCAACCTCGCGGGTGATCCATGCCGCCTCGAGGCCTGACAGCGGCCCGTGGTTGACGATCTCCTGGAGCGACTGGCCCGTCGCGTACTCGCACACGATGTAGGAACCAACCGCCGTGTTCGTGCTGTGCACCGCATCAAGCACCCTAAGGAAGCGGGAATCGGTTGCGACCGATGCCTTGCGCGCCGCGGCGAGCAGCAGTTCCTCGTTCGGATCTCCAGGGGCCAGCAGGTGCACCAACACCGAGCGCGACAACACCTGATCGAACGCACGCCAGGTCACCGTCGGCTGGGATTCGGCGATCAGCTCCTCGAGGCGATAGCGGGACGCCAATACTGTGCCGGCGGGCAGGGCCGCCGCCCGCGGACCGTCCCCGCCCTGATCAGCACCGCCCTGATTAGCCTCGCCCTGATGAGCACCGCCTTGCTCGACGCTCTGGTCAGCGGCCGCCTGAACCATAGGTTCTGAATTCTCCTCAACTGCTTCTTTGATGCTAGGAGACGGCGGCCGGATCACCGTTGGCGAATCGCCGGACGGCGTAAGATCTCCAAACCGATCAGCGCTGGCCTCGATCACGGACTCCTCTCGAGCCTCTCGTGCCTCCGGGGAGGAATCGCTGCCACGCCGCAGCACGTTGGAAATGATCTCGGTCACCTCATGGATTCGCATCAGGCGGGCCAGCAGCACAAACAGGCCCACCGCGACGACCCCGGCGATCACCAGACCGAGGGCCAACATAGACGTCGAATCAAACTGAGTCGTAAATACCCACGAGATCAACCACGCCGCGATCGCTGCGGGAATCACCGCGATGAGCAGCCGTACGCAGTGCCGGATCAGCTCCTCAGCGTTGAGATCTCCGAGCTTGCGTCGTAGCCGGGAGAAAGAGACCGGTAGTCCGATCAGGTACGCCGCCGAGTACGCGAAGGCCAGGCCGGTCGCGACCAGCGCCGGATTGTCCAGGAGCAGCACAGCGGCTACGCCGAGGGCGACATTGGCGCCGGCGATCAAGCACTGTAAGAAGAAGGTCGTCTTGGTGTCCTCGAGCGCATAGAAGGCTCGGAGACAGATGTATTGCACAGTGAACGGCACGAGTCCGATGGCCAGAGCCATCAGCGCCCCGCCTACGAACGAGGCGTCCTTGGCGCCCTGCCCAAAGCCAAAGATCACATGGGCCAGCGGAAGCCCGAGCGCCAGGAACGCGACCGATGCGGGTAGCAGAGCAGTCACCGACAGCCGGATGGCCCGCATCGTCTCAGCAGCTACTCCGGGCAGATCACCGGCAGCAGCCAGCCGCGAGGCGGCCGGCAGCATGGCGGTCGCCAACGAGACCGTGATCAAGGAATGCGGCAGGATCCACACCGCGTACGCGTTGCTGTACGCGGTGAGGCCGGCGCCTTTACCACCGACAGTTGCGCTGCTGGCCAGCTTGCTGACGACCACGAGCGCGGCCTGAGTGACCAGCACAAACCCGAGGGTCCATTTTGCCAATCGAAACGTCTTGCCTAGCCCGGTGTGCTTGAAGTCGAAGCGCGGCCGGAAGTGGTAGCCGCTGGCTCGCAGGAACGGGATCAGTACCGCGGCTTGGGCGACAATGCCCAGCGTGGATCCAATACCGAGCAGCAGCGCCTGACTCGTCGTAAAGGGTGCGCCCGTGCTCGTCCGGTCGAAAACGACCACGTACATCAGAAGCACGATGATCGACACGACATTGTTGGCGATCGGCGCCCACATCATTGG
>Ga0207706_10002043_pt1 | contig 19790 bp, 11 predicted proteins | sample KBSC53metaG_FD_184318 | JGI IMG/M metagenome (GOLD analysis project Ga0207706, IMG submission 184318) | Corn rhizosphere microbial communities from Kellogg Biological Station, Michigan, USA - KBS C5-3 metaG (SPAdes) (version 2) | ecosystem: Host-associated > Plants > Roots > Rhizosphere > Soil ... | reverse complement strand
ACCCCCGCACCCCCGCACCCCCGCACCCCCGCACCGCGGTTCAGACCTCGACCTCATCCACGTAGCAGTAGCTCCAGCTCTCCCCCGGCTCGGCGGAGCGGACGATGGGGTGCTGCGTGGCGTGGAAGTGCCTGGTGGCGTGCTTGTTGGGCGACGAGTCGCAGCAGCCCACGTGGCCGCAGGTGCGGCACATCCGCAGGTGCACCCACCAGCTCCCGCTCTGAAGGCACTCTTCGCAGCCGTCCGTACGCGGCTCCACGTCGCGGATCTGGTCGGTGTGCGTGCACGTCCTGCTCATCTCGTCTCCTCCTCGTCATCCTCGTTGATCGAAACCCATCCCCCACGATGCCGCCGCAGCCCGGGAAGGCAATCATCGGCGCTCGTTCTCGACGCACTCACGCGCTCACGCACTGGCGCACGTGCGCACCTGTTCCGCCGCGCTCCGCTACGCCGCGGCCAGCGCGGGCTCCTGCGCGGCCTCCGAGGCGGGGCAGGGGGCCAGGGCGTAGCGCGGCAGCTTCATCACCAGCGTCTGCAGCCCCTCGGCGAAGGTGGGGTGGATGAACTCCGTGTCGACGATGGTGCGAGCCGTGGCGCCGGCCTGCATCAGCACCGAGAAGACGTGCACCAGCTCGCCGGCCTGGGCGCCCACCAGCGACACGCCCACGAAACGCTCCGTCTTCCGGTCCACCATCACCCGCAGCACCCCCGCGGGGACGCCGGCCTCCACCGCGCGCGCCACCCACTCGAACGGCATCTCCGCCACGTCGTATTCGATCCCCTGCTCGCGCGCCTCGGCCTCGGTCAGACCGACGCGGCCCACCTGCGGGTCGGTGAACATGGCGTAGGGCACCAGCCGCCCGTCGCGCCCGCCGGTGCGCCGGCCGGCGAGGATGTCGAACAGGATGCGCCCGTCGTCCCAGGCGCGGTGGGTGAACTGCGGCCCGCCGGTGCAGTCGCCGATCGCGAAGATCCCGTCCGCGGAGGTGCGGAACCCGTCGTCCACGGGGATGAAGCCGCGCCCGTCCAGCCGCACGCCCGCCGCCTGGGCGCCCAGGTCGCCCGTGTTGGGGATGCGCCCCGTGGCCACCAGCAGGTGCGAGCCCTCGACCTCGGACCCGTCGTCCAGCGCCACGGCCACGCCCTCGCCGCGCCGCTCCACGCGCGCCGGGCGGCTCCCGGTGTGGACGCCGATCCCCTCGCCGCGGAACGCCGCCTCCATCGCGGCCGAGACGGCGGGGTCCTCGCGCCCCAGCAGCCGCGTGCCGGGGTCGATGATCGCCACCTCGCTCCCCAGCCGCCGGAACGCCTGCCCCAGCTCGCACCCGATGTAGCCGCCGCCGACGCACACCAGCCGCCGCGGCAGCTCGCGCAGCCCGAAGATCGATCCGTTGGTCAGGTACGGCACGCCGTCGAGACCGGGGATGGACGGCACCGCGTGGCGCGTCCCCACGTTCAGCACGATCGTCTCCGCCTCGTGCGTCTCGCCGTTGATTTCCAGGCGCCTGGCACCCGTCAATCGCGCATGGCCGTGGAGCAGCGTCAGCTTCTCGCCCGCGCGGTCCAGCCGGTTCCGCACGCCCTGGCGCCACTGGCGGACGATGCCGTCCACGCGCTCCATCACGGCGGGGAAATCGATCTGGACGGAGGCGTGGACGCCCAGCGCGCCGGCCCGGCGGGCGTCGTGGGCGGCCTGGGCGCTGGCGATCAGGCTCTTGCTGGGGGTGCAGCCACGGTTCACGCAGGTGCCGCCCACCTCGCTCCGCTCCGCCAGCAGCACGCGCCGGCCGCTTTCGGCCAGCAGCGCCGCCAGCGGCACGCCGCCCTGCCCGGCGCCGATCACGATCACGTCGTGCGTCATGGTTCAACCGACCGTCGGGAGAGGGAAGAAGGGATGCAGCCGCACGGCGCCGCGGGCGGGATCATCCATCGTGGGATGTTCGCGGGTTACGCCCCACGATACAAGGACCGCGACGGCGCACCGCACCTCCGCTCCCGGGATCCACCGCTGGCGGAAACGCTCCGCAAGCAGGTCTTTTCAGGGTCCGGAATCGCACACGCCGTCAGAGCCGGCAGAGAAACCCGTGGTCTCCAGGTGGGCTCTGCTACCCGCTGACGGCTTGCGCGCCCGTCCCACAATCGGAAACATATGGCAAACTGCAACACGATGATGTAACAGAAGCCTTGCGCGCCTTCCTTGCGCCGCATAGCTTGTCCCCCCTGACGCACGGGTGCGTTCTCTTGCCGTGCGTTCCCCAACCATACATCCCGACAAACGGCACCCCGGTCGCGAGGCCGGTCCGCAAAGCTAGGGGTCTCTCCGAGACAGCCCGGCCGCCGAAGGATCACTGTCGTTGATCACCCTTCGGATGGCCGGGACGTCATGTCGAAGCAGGCGCAACGCGGTATCCTTACCCGCTTCACCCTTCTCTCGGCGGCGGCGCTCCTCGCGTCGCTCGCCGCGTGTTCGGGCGACCTGGCGTCTCCCGCCGCGCGCACTCCCCAGGCACGTTCCGCCAACCTCCTCGCCAGCGGCGGCCGCCTGGTCTCCAGCGCCATCAAGTACCGCGACAGCAGCGCCCCCCACGCCACCGGCCGCTCGGGCTCGGCGCGGCTGGAGGGCAAGGCCGAGCTGGGCGCCGACGGCGTGACCCTGCTCACCATCACCACCGGGAGCCTGGACGACACGCGCCACGCCCCCGGCGAGATCGTGAAGGCCCAGATCAAGGTCTTCGGTCCCGACGGCGAGATGCTGTACGTGGTGAACTACAACAAGCTGGGCGGGAGCGGAACCCAGAGCTTTCTGCTGCGCGGGCTGTCGCGCGGCTTCCGGGTGCAGGTGCAGGCCAACGTGCGCGGCATCGACCGCAACCGCACCGACGTGGTCACCCTCAGCACCGGCGTGACGCTGGCGCCCGCGCTGCACGTGGACGTGCAGCTGCCGCCCGACCCGCGCGTGGGGCAGCCCACCGTGATCACCGGCGTGGTGAGCGAGACCAACGGCGACCAGGGGAGCCGCGCCACCTGCGAGCTGTGGGTGAACGGACAGCTGGTGGACACGGCCGCGGGGATCTGGGTGGACGCCGGCGACGCGGTGACCTGCGCCTTCACCTACACCTTCGACCGCCCGGGCGAGCAGCAGGTGGAGGTGCGCGTGAGCACCGGCGACGGCGGCGGGTCGATGAACAACACCATCATCGGCGACGGCGGCACGCTGAACGTGGGCGGCGCCTTCACCACCGGGTGGGCCGCGCAGGTGGAAGACCGTTCGGTGAGCACCACCCTGGTGTACGCCTACTCGTGGTGGAAGCCCGACGGCAGCCACAAGGAGTACTCCGACACCCAGGTCACCACCCAGCGCAACCAGACCATGAGCGCGCAGGGCACCTGGAGCCGCGCGGCGGTGTTCCCGCTGGCCAGCGTGCGGTGGACCATCGAGTCGAACGGCTCGCTCTGGCAGGACGAGAACTGGGCGGGGCTGGTGTCCACGGCCGACGACCAGGGCCGGCAGTGCGTGACGCGCGACATCCCCGAGAACGGCGCGGTGTTCTACCTGTGCAACGGGGTGCAGGGCGGCGCCAGCTGGGGGTTCCAGCGCTTCGGGGGGATCGTGACCTACCACAGCCAGGGGTACCTCAACCAGTTCGACGGCGTGACCGGCGGGCTGACCTACTACACCTGGAACGACGGCTACAACCTGTCCGGAACGGGCGGCCAGACGCGGAACCTGGGCCAGGCCGTGCAGATGCGGCTGGTGATCACCGACGCCGCGGGCACGGCCGTGTTCGCGCCGCTGGTGCCGCTCACCCCCTTCTCGGGCAACCTGAGCGTCACCGCCCAAAGCTGCACGGTGAACACCACCTACGAGCTGGCCGGCGGAGAGCAGACGGTGTGCACCAGCGGCCGCGTGGACGAGTCCGGCTGGCGCGGCACCGCCGGCGGCTGAGCCCCACACACGGACGCAAACGAGCAGCGCCGGCGCGATCACCCGCGCCGGCGCTGCTTTTCCATGCCGGAAACCATGGATCGCCGCGAGACCACGACCCTGAAAACCGGCTCATCGCGGATGCAGTCGCAGCGGGTCTCCTGCTCGCGCCCCGATCCCGCCGACGCGTGGCTGCAGGCGGCGTTCGCGCGGAGTATCGAAATTTTTTGGAGAGACCCCCCCTCACGCGCCCGCGGCCACCTCGGAAGGGCCGGCGGTCTTGAACCGATCGATCAGGGGGGCACGAGGCGAGCCAGGCCACCGCGCACTTCGTCCGCGTCGAGGGGTGGGGGACGACGGTACACCCTTCCACGAAGGCTGAGGTGACGCACGGAGGCTGGGCAGGGCTCGGGCTCCCCTGATGACGCAGTTGGGAAAGCCTTCAGGCGTGGAAGACGGAGCGGACGCGCGAAGAGGGGGTGCTGCAAAAAATTTCGATACTCAGCGCATTCGAAGCCCGCAGCCACTCGTCGTCAGGCCCGGCGCGAAGGCAATCGTCCAAACACACGTCGGCGCTGCGACGAAATCGGCGAAGAACCGAACAACGCGTCACACGAAGCAGCGGAGGGCACCGGAGCGGCGGAGAACCGCGATGAAGTTTCCGCTCCTCCGTTGCTCTCCGTTCTTCCGTGTGACCCTTCAGCAGTGCCGGTCGTGCGATGCCAGTCCGGATGCGGGACGGATCTCCACGCCCGTCACAGCCCCTCGCACCACGCCAGCACCTCGGCGAAGCGGCGGTCTTCCAGCGCGCCGAACAGGGGGTGGCGCCCCAGGCGGGCGCGGCTCACGGCGGGGCTGGTGAGGCCGCACAGGAAGCGCGCGATCTGCCGCGGCGCGGCGAACACGCCGGGGTGCGACACGGCCAGGGCGCGCACCTCGGCGGGGTTCACGGCGGCGTCCACCGGCGGCGGCGCGGGTGGGGCGGGGAAGTCGGCGGGGCGCCCGCTCTCGCACCACGAGCAGTGGCCGCACGGCGTGTCGCGCTCCTCGCCGAAGTGCGCCAGCAGCGCGTTGGTCACGCACCCGTCGCGGGCCGCCAGCGCCACCACGTCGCGCACCCGGCCGATCTCCTGCTCCTCGCGCCGGGCGAAGCGCTCGGTCAGCTCGGCCGCCAGCGCGGCGGCGTCGGGGTGGCTTTCGGCCCGGGTGAAGCGCAGCCGCGCGTCGCTGGCCTGCACCTCGGCCCACCCCTGCTCGCCCAGGTACTCCACCGCCCGCACCACCCGTCCCCGGTCCGAGCCCAGCGCGCGGGCCACCTCGTCGGGGTTCAGCGTGTGCCAGGTACGCCCGAACGCGGCCTCGCGGAAGATCCCCGCCAAAAAGTCGCGCCGCTCGCCGGTGAACCTGGCCAGCAGCTCCCTCAGGTCCACGTTCAGGCGGATGCGGAAGCCGGCGTAGAACGGCGTGCCCTGGTGCAGCACCCCCAGCAGCTCCAGGTAGGTGAGCGCCGTCTTCACCACCAGCTGGCGGATGTCGTGCCGGCTGCTGAGGTCGAAGATGCTCACGTCGAAGCTGGGCCCGGCGCCCAGCAGCTCGTCCACCAGCGCGCGGACGGACCCGTCGGTGGGGGTGTCGCCGTAGGCGAAGTTCTCCAGGGTGGCCACGTCGTCCATCCCGCCCAGCAGCTCCACCACCGACGGCAGCCCGTCACGCCCGGCGCGGCCGATCTCCTGGCTGTAGCTCTCCAGCCCCTTGGGGAGGTTGTAGTGGTACACGTAGCGCACGTCGGCCTTGTCGATCCCCATCCCGAAGGCGATGGTGGCGACCACGGTGGCGCGGTCGCTCGCCTTCCACCACTCCTGCACCTCGGCGCGCACGTCGTCGTTCATCCCCGCGTGGTAGGCGCGCGCGGGAACGCCGGTGTCGTGCAGCAGCTTCGCCACCCGCTCGGCCGTCTTCTGCAGCGTCACGTAGACGATCCCCGGCCCGGCGGGGCGCGAGCGGATGCGCTCCAGCAGCACGCGGTCGCGCACCTGCGGGCGGGTGGGATGGACGGAAAGGAAGAGGTTGGGCCGGTGGAAGCCGGTGACCACCGCCGCCTCGCGCGAGATGCCGAAGCTGTCGCAGATGTCGTCCACCACGGCGGGCGTGGCGGTGGCCGTGAGCGCCAGGACGCGGGCGGAGCCCAGGGTGCGCGCGATGTCGGCCAGCTTCAGGTAGTCGGGGCGGAAGTTGTGGCCCCACTCCGAGATGCAGTGCGCCTCGTCCACCGCGAACAGCGCCACGTGCACGCGCTTGAGCAGCTCCAGGAAGCGCTCGTTGTTGAAGCGCTCGGGGCTCACGTACAGCAGCTTGAGCTGCCCCGAGAGGAGGCGCCGCTCCACCGACTTGAGCTCCTCCCACGCGAGCGAGCTGTCCATCCGCGCCGCGTCGATCCCCAACTCCGTGAGCGCGTCGATCTGGTCCTTCATCAGCGCGATCAGCGGGGAGACGACGAGGGTGACCCCGTCCAGCAGCAGCGAGGGGAGCTGGTAGCAGAGCGACTTGCCGCCGCCGGTGGGGAACACCGCCAGCGCGCCGCCCTCTTCCAGCAGCGCGCGGATCACCCGCTCCTGCCCGGGGCGGAAGGCGGGGAGGCGGAAGCGCTCGCGCAGCAGCGCCTGGAGTTCGGTGGCGTCGATTTCGGGTGCCGCGGCGAGGCTGCTGGTCATGGTTCCCGTCCCCTGTCTGGATTGTCCTATCCTCTGTCTACTTTGGGGATGGAAGCTAACCCGCCGCACCCCGCCGGTCAACCCTCTTGGCGCCGTGGCGTGCGGCGGATTGGTCCGCCTGCATCCAATCGTGCCGGCAACCGGCGGCGGAGGCGAAGCTTAGCGTACCCCAGGCCGCCTCGAACAGGCCCAGCGGGCCGCGTGCATCGTGCGGGTGGCGGAAGTGCCCGGTGCTGGGCGGACGAAGCTCCTCGCCGCCGGGCCCGGCCTTGCGGCGGGCGCGGGCGCGGGTGCTGCCGCCCGCGGGAGCAGGCCGCCGCCGGCCGAAGGAGGGGAGGCCAGGGGTTCCTGCCAGGGAAGGTCGTGCGCCATGGAGTTCGCGGCATGCGTCTCCGCTGCGTGGGACGTGCTGGAGCGCCACGCACCCACGCTCAAGCCGGCGGCGGCCGAGCGCAAGCACATCGGTCGGGGTGGACCGCGCGGAGGGCGTCCGCCTCGCGGGAGGACTGAGGAAGGAGGGCGGCGGAACCCTGGCGTCCGCCGCCCTTCCCGTCCTATGCCGATCCGCCGGGGATCACGGGCGCGCGGGGGCGGACGAGGGAGCCGTCCCGGAATCCGCCGGCGCGGGGTACAGCCGGTCCAACACCACGCTGGTCCCGATGGTGGTGGCCAGCGCCATGATCACCATCATGGTGAAGAGGGGGGTGGAGATCACTCCGCTCTCCAGCCCCACGTTCAGGATCACCAGCTCCATCAGCCCGCGGGTGTTCATCAGCGCCCCCAGCGCGCCCGCGTCTCGCCAGCTCATCCCCGCCAGCCGCGCGGCCGCCGCGGAGCCGCCGAACTTTCCCGCCACCGCCACCAGCACGATCACCCCGCACACCCCCCACGCCCGGGCCCCCTCCAGCCCGGCCACGTTGGTGCGCAGCCCCGTGAGCGCGAAGAAGAGCGGCAGCAGGAGGACCACCGCGAAGGCCTCGAGCTTGTCGGTGACCCCCCGCACGAAGGCGGCGCCGTGGGGGAACACCGCGCCCGCCACGAAGGCGCCGAACAGCGCGTGGATCCCCAGCCGCTCGGTGGTCCAGGCGGCGGCCAGCAGCACCAGCAGCATCCACCCCAGCGTGTCGTGCGACAGCTGCCCCTCGCGGCCGAAGCGGGCCTCCAGCGGCGCCAGCAGGGGCCGCACGGCGAACACCATCGCCAGCATGAAGCCGGCGGAGCCCGCCAGGGTGGCCCACAGGGGGAGCGCGGCGGAGGCGGCGCGCACCAGCGCGACCACGGCCGCCAGGATGCACCAGGCGGTCACGTCGTCGACGGCGGCGCACGCCAGGGTCAGCACGCCCACGCGGGTCTGCACCATCCCGCGCTCGGCCAGGATCCGGGCGACCACGGGAAAGGCGGTCACGCTCATCGCGGCGCCCATGAACAGCGCGAACGCCGCGAAGCGCACCCCCGCCGGCGCCAGGCGCGGATACAGGTACGCCGCCAGCAGCGCGCCCAGCCCGAAGGGAAGGGCGATGCTGGCGTGGCTGATGAACACCGCCGCCCGGCCGCGCCCGCGCAGCAGCCGCGGGTCCAGGTGCAGCCCCACCACGAACATGAACACCAGCAGCCCCACCTGGCTGAGCGCGGCCAGGTAGCCCAGGCTTCCGGGCGGCACCAGCCAGCGGAACACGCCGGGCGCCGCCCACCCCAGGAGCGACGGCCCGAGCAGGATCCCGGCGGCCATCTCGCCCACCACCCGGGGCTGCCCCACCCGCCGTGCCGCGCTCCCCAGCAGCCGCGCGGCGGCCAACACCACCGCCACCTGCGCCAGCAGGACGGCCAGGTCCGGCATCACCGCCCCCCTCCCTCGCCCCCGCCCCGCGAACCGCCCCGGCGGGCCCGCGCCGCACGCGTCCCGTCAAGGCCGTCTCTCCCGCCGCGCGGCCGTCCGCCCGCGCCGGTGCCGGTGCGGCACGCGCTGCTCCCCGCCCCGGCCGCCGCCCGCGTGGCCCCGGCGGCGCCTCCACTCCGCTGGATCAACACTCTTGCAATCTCCAATCCAGACAAATAACAGTTGACGGCAACGATGTGATCCGTGTGGCAAATGCCGGACAGATCTATACTTCCAAACATCCGCCCGCGCGCTGTACGCGCACGTAATCGGCAATAATGAGAGAGCCGTCGCACCGTGCGGATCGTGCCGGCGCGTTTCATGGTCCCGCTTTCATGAGCCAGCCCGCCGGGGGCCCTCGCCGCGCGGGTTCCACCCGGGGCCGAGACGGAGCCGGCTCGGCCCGCGGGGGTGCACGCCCCCCGCCCCGGCTTGCCCCTCCGGCGCGGACGCCGCTCCGCGCCCGCCGGCACCCACCCTCCCGCGCACCCCCACCTCCCCGGACGCCCCCCAAACGGCGGGGCAGGGCGTAGCCACGTCCGTAGTACAGATCCTTTGGGGACTAAAAGTGAACAAACAAGACTTCAGGAGATCGTCATGCGTCCAATCGACGGCCCCGTTGATTTCCCGGCGGACCCCTTCGCCGCGCGCCTGCGTGCCCTGCTGCGGGCCGACCCGGGCCTTTCCACCTCCCTCCGGCTGGCGCGGGGTGCCACCGCGTACCACGCCGGGGGCAACGACCGCTCCGTGTACCTGGTGGAGAGCGGCCTGGTGAAGGTGGTGGCCGTGGTGGAGAGCGGGCGGGAGTGCCTGCTTTCGCTGCACCCGGCCGGCGACGTGTTCGGCGAGCTGTGCCTGGCGCAGGATGAGCGCGCCGAGACCGCCACCGCCATGCAGCCCACCCTCCTCCGCAAGATCCCCGTGGACCCGCTGCTGGCGGCGCTGCGCCGGGCGGGCGCGCTGGACGAGTACGTCGCCTCGCTGGCGCGGCGGCTGGCCGAGCAGCAGCAGTGGATCACCGGGCTGGTGCTGCTGAACGGCGAGTTGCGCCTGGCCGCGCGGCTCCTGCTGCTGGCCGCCCGGCTCGGCCGCCCCGACGGCGCCCACCTGCGCATCGAGCACCGCATCACGCAGGAGGAGCTGAGCCGGATGGTGGGCACCACGCGCTCGCGCGTGGGCCACTTCCTGGGCCGCTTCGCCGCGCTGGGGCTGGTGTCGCGCGGGCCGGGCGCGGTGCTGCGGGTGGAGCCGCGGCGCCTGCGCGCCTACCTGGAGGCGAACCTCTAGGCCGGGCTCATGGCGGCTCCCCGGCGATGAAGCGCGCGGCCAGCTCCACCCGCGCGGCGTCGGCCTCGAAGGCGGCAAGGTGGTGGCCGCGCGGGAGCACGCGCAGCGTGGCGCCGGGGACCGCCGCGGCCACCCGGCGCGACGCCTCGGGGTGCGAGGTGTCGTCGTCGTGGCTGGTGACCACCAGGGCGGGCCCGCGCACCCGGGGCAGCCACGGCGACAGGTCGGTGTTCATGATGCGCCCGTTCAGCGTGCAGTAGCGGTAGAGCAGCTCCGCGCTGGCGTACGGGTACAGGACCAGGTGCGCCACGCCGGGCGGCACCTGGGGCGGGCGCGAGCGCGAGAGCACCCGGTGCACGTCGGCGGCGTGGCCGCGCCCTTCGGCCGCCATGCTCATCAGCGCCTTGAGGTTGCGCTGGTGCGGGGTGCGGGGGGTGGCGGGCCCCAGCTCGTAGTCGCCGTGCCACAGGCTGAGCGACCGCACGCGCGGCGCCCGGAGCGCGGCCGCGGCCAGCGCCAGCGCGGCGCCGCCGCACAGCCCCACCAGGTGCGCGGTCTCCACCCGGAAGTGGTCCATCACCGCGAACAGGTCGCGCGCCTGGGTCTCCACCTCCCACCCGGCGTGGTCGAACTCGCCGGCGCCGGCGCCGAACATCCCGCGCGTTTCCCAGGTGAGCACGAAGTACTCGCGCCCCAGCGCCCGCAGCCATTCGCCGCACAGCGCCGCGGGCATCCCGCACACGGCGGCCACCACCACCACCGGGCGGCCGCGGTGCCCCGCGGTGTAGGCGCGCAGCGGGGTGCCGTCGAAGCTCCGCACCACCGCGCAGGGCCAGCGGCGGCGGTGCTCCTCGCAGGCCGCGCGCACTACCGCGTCGGCCTCGGCGAGCGAGGCGGCGGGGACCGCGCAGGCGGGGTCGCCCAGCGCCGGCCCGGCCAGGTGCGCGCTCACCGCGCGCTGGAAGAGGGGGAGCTCGGCGGCGGCGGCGGCGGGGCACACCACCACCGGCGGAAGGCCGACGCGCGTGGCGGCCCGCCGCAGCAGCTCGTCGCCGCCCACCCACCCGGCGGGGGGCGGCGGCGCCCCGCGCGTGGCGCCGTCCCACCCGGGGTGGGCCACCCGCACGGGGGGCGCGAGCGCCTCGTGCACGGGGAGGAGCGAGACGGCCGCCTCGGCCAGGCGCTCCACCGCCCGGGCGGCGGCGCCCCCGGCGGGGTGGGGCGCCAGCGGGGGGGGCGGGGGTGCGGCGGCGCTCACCGGGGCACGAAGGCGTGGCCACGGGTGGTGGCGGTGGCGATGCGGTTGTGCGTGTGGACGTTGGTCCCCGACACCACCACGGCGCCGTAGCGGTCCAGCCGGATGCGGCCGCCGTACTCCTCGATGGCGTCGCTGCCGGGGTACACGCGCACGCTGGTGGGCACGTACCGCGCGGCGAAGCCCATCCGCATCCCCGGGCGCCGGCCGGTGTGGGGGTGCGACGCGTGCATCAGGGTGGACCAGAACAGGATCGCCTCGCCCGGGCGCATCTCCATCGACACCGCGCGCGACTCGTCGGGGGTCCAGTCGGGGTCCTTCTGCAGCTCGCGGTAGTCGTAGCCGAAGAAGCCGCGCCGCACCCCCGCCTTCTCCGCCCGGTTGATGCGCGACGGGTCGTAGTGCATCCGCCGGGTCTCGTCGTAGAACATGGTGCGGTGGGTGCCGGGGATGAACTGCAGGCACGCCGAGTCGCGGTCGGCCTCGGTGAACGCCGTCCACACGGTGAGGGTGCCGCCGAAGTCGCGCCCCTCGCCCGGCCACACGATCTGCGGCGTCCCCGAGGCGTTGGCGAAGGTGTCGGCCTGGTGCCAGTCGGTCCCCTCGTCGCCGGCGTACTTGGGGAAGAACTCGGTGCGCCAGCAGAGCACGTCGGGCCCCAGCACGCTGGCCACCCGGTCCACGATCCGGGGGTGGCAGACGTGGTCGGCCAGGAACGCCGAGTCCAGGTGGCGGTCGTAGTTGGAGATGTTGGTGTTCCCGGAGTGGGCCAGCTCTTCCTGGTAGACGGCGTGCGAGCGGTCCATCAGCCGCAGCCGCTCGCGCCGCCACAGCGTTTCCATCTCGTCGGGCTCGTAGACCTTGAAGGGGCCGGCGAACCCCTGCTCGTGGAAGCGCGCCAGCTCGGCCGGGGTGAACGAGAACTCCCTGCGTTCCTGCAGCACTGCGTTCATGCGGGGCCTCCGTGGGGTGAGGGGTGGCCCTCCGCGCGCGGCGAAGGGCCGGACGGGTGTGCCGGGGGGCCCGCGCGGCACCCGGCCGCGCGGGCGTGGGGGACGTCACGCCGGGGCGGGGCTCCCGAGCCCGGCCCGGACGCAGGCGGCCAGGGCGGCCAGGGTCGCCGCGTCGCCCAGTTCGGCGCCCGTGAGCGACACGCCGAAGCGCTGGTTCACCTCCGCGACCAGGCGGACGAAGGCGAGCGAGGTGGCGCCCAGGTCGAAGAGGTCGGCCGCGGGGTCGAGCGGCGCGGCCAGCTCCAGCACCTCGCGCGCGATCTCGAGCACCGCCGCCTGGATGGGGTCGCCGGCCGCGCCGGCCGGCGCCGGCGGCTGGCCGGCGGCGGCGTCCACGGCGTGGCGGTCCACCTTCCCGTGCGGGGTGAGGGGGAGCGCCTCCACCACGCGGTAGCGCGCGGGCCGCAGCCAGGGGGGGAGGTGGACGGCCGCGTGGCGGTGCAGCGCCGCGGCCACCCCCTCGGCGCCCGCGGGGCCGGCGGCGGCGCCGGGGCGGGGGACCACGGTGGCCAGCAGCCGCACGTCGCCCCCGCCGTGGTCGTCCAGGGTGACCACGGCGGCGCCCACCTGGGGGTGCGCGGCCAGGCACGCCTCCACCTCGCCGGGCTCCACGCGGTAGCCGCGCACCTTGAGCTGCGCGTCGCAGCGCCCCAGGTACGCCAGCTCGCCGTCGGGAAGGCGCACGGCGCGGTCGCCCGAGCGGTAGCCGCGAACGCCGCCGGGCCCGCGCAGGAAGCGGCGGGCGGTGAGCTCGGGGCGGTTCAGGTAGCCGCGCGCCACCCCGGGGCCCCACACGTGGATCTCGCCGGGGGTGCCGTCGGGGACCTCGTTCCCCGCCGGGTCGAGCAGCCGCACCCGCAGGTCGGGGATCGGCACGCCGAGCGGGCTCACCTCGGGGCGCGCCAGGTCGCCGCGCAGCACGCGCCGCGCGGTGACGTGCACCGTGGTCTCGGTGATCCCGTACATGTTCACGACGGCGGGGCGCTGGTCGCCGTAGCGGGCGAACCAGGGGGCGAGCATGGCCACGTCGAGCCGCTCGCCGCCCAGCACCACCAGCCGCAGCGCCAGGTCGGCGGGGGCGGCGTGGCAGGCGTCGGCGGCCACCAGCTGGCGGAACGCCGAGGGCGTCTGGCTCAGCACGGTCACGCGCTCGCGCTGCAGCAGCGCGCGGAACGGCCCCGCCAGCCGCGCGGTCTCGGCGGGGACCACCACCAGGCGCCCTCCGTGCAGCAGGGCGCCCCACATCTCCCAGACGGAGAAGTCGAAGCTGACCGAGTGGAAGAGCGTCCACACGTCGTCGGGCCCGAAGCCGAACCAGGGCGCCGTCTCGGCGAAGAGCCGCACCACCTGCCGGTGCTCCACCATCACCCCCTTGGGCGTGCCGGTGGAGCCCGAGGTGTAGACCACGTACGCCAGGCTCTCGTCCGTCACGCCCGGCGCCCCCTCTCCGTCCGCGGGTCCGGCGGCGGAGTCCCCGGGATCGGAGGCATCCCCGGGAGCTCCGGCGTCCTCGTCGCCGCCGAGGGTGACCACCCGGCCGCGGAACCCTTCCAGCCGCCCCTCCAGCCGGGGCGAGGCGACCGCCACGCGGGCGCCCCCGTCGTCCAGGAGGAGGCGGATGCGCGCCTCGGGGTACGCGGGGTCGATGGGGAGGTACGCCCCGCCGGCCTTGAGGATGCCCAGCACCCCCACCACCAGGTCGGCGCCGCGCCCCACGCAGAGGCCCACCCGCGCTTCGCCGCCCACCCCGGCCGCGCGGAGGCGGCGGGCCAGGCGGGTGGCGCGGCGGTCCAGCTCGCCGTAGGACAGGCTCCCCTCGGGAGCGGTCACGGCCACCCGCCCGGGCGCCTCGCGCGCCCGCTCTTCGAACAGCTGGTGCAGGCACCGCCCCGCGAACGCGGCGGCGCGCGGCGGCTGCGGGGCGGGCGGCGCGAGGCTACCTGCGCGTGGCATACATCCCCCAGTGCTGTGGCGTGAGCGCCGTGTCGGCCATGCTTCCCTCCACGAACATCCGGCTCCAGCCGCCCCCGCCCTTCTCGGGGGGGATGCGCTCGCGGAAGTAGAGCTCGCGCACCGCCTCGTCGCGCACGTGCATCTCGATCAGCGCGTAGTAGGCGGAGAGCGAACGCATGTGGATCAGCCAGTGGATGCGGTCGGCGGGGCCGAACGCCTCTTCGTAGAGGAAGGCGGTGGCGACGCCTTCCTGCCTGGAGTTGATCGATTCGACCACCTCGCGGGCGAACTGCCGCCCCTCGGAGCGCCACTCGTAGCGGAGCTGCGCGGTGCGGTGGATCACGATCGCCGCGGTGGCGGAGTTGAGGGTGCGCTCGGGGGGAAGGGTGGTCTGCCCCTGGGCGGCGGCCGCGGCCCACCCCTGCGCCCGGGCCGGGGTGCCGGGCGCCTCGCCGGCGGCCACGGTGCCGTACATGCGCCACTGCTGCGGGATCAGCACCGTTTCGCTGAGGCTGCCGTCCAGGAACATGCGGTCCCAGGTGCCGCCCCCCTTCTCGGGCGGGATCTGGTTGCGCACGAACAGCTCGCGGAACCCCTCGTCGGCGGTCCCCATGCGCACCAGCGTCTCGTAGTCTTCCAGCGACCGCATGTGGATCAGCCAGTGGATGCGGTCCTTGGTGCCGAAGGTCTCCTCGTAGACGAAGACGGTGGCGACCCCGGCCTGGCTGGTGTTGATGTACTCGGCCAGCTCGCGCGCGAAGGCGCGCCCCTCGGAGCGCAGGCCGTTGCGCAGCTGCCCGACGCGCTCGACGATCACGCCGGCGTTGGTGGAGTGCAGCACCCGCGACGGGTCCAGCGTGGTCTGCTGGATCGCGGGGGGAAGGGGCGGGGCGGGGGTGTCGGACATCCTGGGCTCCGGGGGTGAACGTTCGCTGTGTGGTGCGGGATGGCGGCCGGGCTCAGCCGCGCTCGAGCGCGGCCAGCCGGCGGCGCAGGAACCCGGCGGCGCCTTCCATCAGCGTCCGGGCGATGCGGTCCACGTGGCGCTCGCGCCAGGGCTCCAGCGCGGTGCCGCGCACGTGGCGGTTGAAGGCGCCCATGGCGGGGCCGCAGTGGATCTGGTAGCGGGCGGCGGCCGCGGGGTCGCCCAGGCGGGCGGCGCGGGCGGTGTGCACGAAGTACCAGCGGAACAGGTGCGCCATCCGCTGGCGGGGGTCGCGCTCGGCGCGCTCCAGCTCGGCGGGGTTCTCGCGCGCCAGGTACGCCCGGGTCTCGGCCCAGGCTTCGTCGAGCGGGCGGTGGAAGCAGGTGCGCTCCAGCGCGCGGCGGGTGGCGGGGTCGATCTCGTCGAGCGAGGCGTGGCGGCGGTACAGCTCGTACAGGCGGTTGGCCTGCGCGGGGAAGAGCGTGCCCTTGCGCACCACCTGCACCCGGGCGCCCAGCTCGAACAGGTCGCCCGCGGGGGCGTAGGCGGTGTCGTGCACGTCGAGGGCGGCCAGGATGTCCTTGACGGCGTTCGAGGTGGCGGCCTGGGGGGAGCACTGGTTGACCGAGCCGGTGACCACGAAGTCGGCGCCCAGGAGGAACGCCGCCGCGGCCGCCTCGGGGGCGCCGATCCCCCCCGCCGCGCCCACCGGCACGGGGCGTGGACAGGTGCCGCGCGCCACCGCCTGGTCGCGCAGCGCGAGGAGCGCGGGGAAGAGGGTGAGCGCGCTGGCGCCGTCGGTGTGGCCGCCCGAGTCGGCCTCCACGCACACCGCGTCGGCCAGCGGGAGCTCGCGCGCGGCCTCGGCCTCGGCCGCGGTGAGCTTCCCCTCGTCCACCAGCCGCCGCAGCAGCGGCTCGGGGGGCGGGGCCAGGAAGGCGCGGGCGATCTCGGGGCGCGAGACCTTGGCCAGCACGCTCCGCGGCGCCGCCGCGCGCCCCTGCGCGTCGCGGTGGGCGCCCTGGAAGCGGAAGTGCACCAGCGGCGGGGTCACCTGCAGGTAGGCGGCGGCCTCCACGAAGCGCACGTCGTGGCGCAGGTACAGCTCGGCGGTCTGGGCCTCGAGCCGCGGGTTGGCCACGGCGTGCAGCAGGTTCATCCCGAAGCGGCCGCCGGGGCCCAGCGCGCGCCGGATCTCGCCGAGCGCCTCCTCCACGCGCTCCAGCCGCAGCCCGCCCGCGCCGAAGTAGCCGATCAGCCCCGCCCCGGCCATGCGGGTGACCAGCTGGACCGAGGCGATCCCCTTGAACATCGAGCCCGCCAGGTAGGCGTAGCGGAGCCCGTAGCCGCGCCGGAACTCGGCCGACCCCAGCGTTTCGGCCGTGATCGCGCCCGCCCGCGCCTCCCCGGCCCCTTCCGCCTCGTCCGTTTCGGAGGCGGGGGACGCTGGACGGCTGGATGCGGCGCGCGGAGCCGGGTGCGTGGCGGCGCCGGTGCCGCGGCGCAGGTGGAGCGCGGCCGCGGAGACCGGCGCTCCGGCGCCGGGCGCGGCGGGGGGCGGCGGCGGTGCGGAGGGGCCCGGAACGCCGGCGGGCGCGGCGTCGCGGGTGGCGCGCCAGAGGCCGGTGAGCACGGTGCCGGGGCCGATCTCCTCCACGTCGGCTACGCCGTGGCGCAGGAGGTAGCGCATCGCGTCGTGCCAGCGGACGGGCTCGCGGAGCTGCCGGGCCAGCCGCGAGGCGATCAGCCCCGGCTGGTGGGGCGCTCCGGTGACGTTGCTGAGCACGGGAACGCGCGGCGCGGCGAACTCCACCTCGGCCAGCACGCGCTCGAACTCGGCGGCCGCGGGCTCCATCCAGCGCGAGTGGAAGGCGGCGCTCACGCGCAGCGGAACGCAGCGGCCGCCCTCGCGCCGCATCGTCTCGGCCACCGCCTGCAGCGCCTGGAGCTCGCCGGCGAGCGCCACCTGGCCGGGCGCGTTGTAGCCGGCCACGTCCACCTGGCCGCCGCCGGCCGCCACGATCTCTTCCACGCGCGCGGCGGGGAGCCCCACCACGGCCGTCATCCCGCCGCCGCCGGCGCGCGCCATGATCTGGCCGCGCCGCCGCACCAGCCGCAGCCCGGCCTCGAAGCCGAAGCACCCCGCGGCCCACAGGGCGCTGAACTCGCCCAGGCTGTGCCCCGCCAGAAACGCGGGCTCGTCCCCGCCGTCGCGCCGGGCCAGCGCCGCGAGCGCGTTCACCACGAAGAGCGCGGGCTGCGCGTATTCGGTCTGCCCCAGCCGCCCGCCGGGGTCGTCCAGGCAGAGCTCGCGGACCGAGTAGCCCAGCACCCGGTCGGCCAGGGCACAGAGCTCCGGATCGCGGCCGAAGAGCTCCGCCCCCATCCCCACGCGCTGCGATCCCTGCCCGGGGAAGAGCCACGCGACCGGCCGCGGGGCCGCGGAGGTGCCGCGGTGAATCGCGGGGGACGACGGGCTCGCCCCGTTCCCGCCGCCGTTCCGCGACGCCTGGGGCGTGGCCGGACCCGCCGTTTCGGCCACGGAAGGGATGAAGACCCGCCCGCCGGCCGATCCCCGGCCGTCCAGTCCACCGCCATCCGGTCCACCCGCGCCCGGTCCCCGGTTGTCCGATCCACCGTCGTCCGATCCCCGGTCGTCCGGTTCCCGATCGTCCGATCCCCGCTCGACCGATCCGCCAGCGTCCGATCCACCGGCGCCTGATCCCCAGCCGTCCGATCCACCGCCGTCCGATCCCCAGCCGTCCGATCCACCGCCATCCGATCCCCGGCCGTCCGATCCACCGGTGACCGATCCGGCGGCGCCCGATCTCCCGCCGTTCGCTCGTTTCGCGTCCCATCCGCCGGCCTCCGCCGTCCGATCCTCCGGTCGTCCACCGTTCAGGCCGGCGCCCGCGCTCGCCGCGGGGGGCGCGGTCTCCTCCGCCGCCTCCCAGGGGAACGCGCCGCGGGTGGCGAAGTCGCCGATGCGGCGCTGCACGGCGGGCGAGGAAAGGAGGGCCGCGAACTCGTCGAGCGCGGCCCGCTCCACCGCCGGAGTGATGCCGCCCAGCCCGCGGGCGTACCGTTTCAGGGCGCCGATAGTGTCCGCGTCGAGGCGGGCCATGCGCGCGGCCAGGCGCCGCAGCGGGCGCTCGGGGTCGTCGCACACCTCGTCCACCAGGTGGAAGCCCTCGGCCTGGGCGGCGCTGACCGGCGTGGTGGCCAGCGCCAGCGCGTACGCCTTCTGGAACCCGGCGCGGCGCACCAGGAAGGGGAGCACGCAGCAGGGGAGAAGCCCCCACAGCGCCTCGGGGAGCGCGAACTGGCTGCGGCCGGTGGCGTAGACGAAGTCGCTGGCGGCGGCCAGCCCCACGCCGCCCCCCGAGACCACCCCGTCCACGGCGGAGACCACCACGAGCGGCACCGCGGCCAGGCGCGTGAGCAGCCCCAGGAACGCCTCGCCCCCGCGGGCTGCGTCGGCGCGCGTGGCGCCGGGGGGGAGCGCCGCCTCGGCGAAGTCCATCCCGGTGCAGAACACGCCGCCGCTTCCCTCCAGCACCACCACGCGGCATCCGGGCGCCGCCTGGGCCTGGTCGAGCGCGTGGTGCAACTCGCCCAGGAGCGCCGCGTTGATGGCGTTGCGCCGTTCGGGGCGGTGCAGGGTGACCCGCAGCGTTCCGGGCGACCAGGACAGGCGCAGGGCTTGGAGGGTCACGGTCAGCTCCACCGGTATTCACGGTGGAAGCGCCGGATGCGGTCCAGCACCAGCAGCCCGCGCCCTTCCATGGCGCGTTCGTAGACCGAGGCGTAGGGCGCGGGGTCGCAGGCGGCGTCTTCCACCCCGCACATGCGCTCCAGCGCCAGGTCGCTCACCGTTTCGTACTCGCCGATCGACAGCGGGAGGCGCGCGTCGAGCGCCGCGCCGATGCCGTGCCCGGCCAGCCGCTCGCGGGCGCCCGCGGGGACGACCCCGCTGTAGAACTCGGCCGCGCAGCCGGAGCCGTACGAGAACAGCCCCACGCGGCGCGGCCCCGAGAAGTCGCCGTGGTCGATCAGCGAACAGAGCGCCAGGTACAGCGCGGCGGAGTACACGTTGCCCACCCGCGCGCAGTACTCCAGCGAGGGCGCCAGCCGCGCCTGGAAGTCGGCGTCGATCTGGGCGGGCGCGGCGCGGCGCAGCCGCCGCAGCAGGGTGCGGTGCGCGCCGCGCACCATCCCCGCGAAGGGGGTGTGGAACACCAGGTAGTCGAAGGTGCCCACGATGCAGGCGTCCCGCACCCGCGCCGCGTACCCCGCCCAGCTCTGTTCCAGGCAGTGCAGGTAGGAGAGGAGCGACAGGTCCGAGTCGCCCGACTCGAGGTCCGGGCGGGGGCGGCAGGTGTCCATCACCTCGTAGCTGTAGCAGCCGCTGGCGCCGGGGTCGGGCTCCAGCACCCCGGGGCGGCCGCTCACCAGCATGGCCACCGCCCCCGCCCCCTGCGACGGCTCCCAGTAGGTGTCGCGGGCGGCGGCGCTGGCCGCGTCGGCGGCCACCACCAGCGCCAGCGCGTCGGGGGCGCCGCCGGCGGCCAGGATCCCCAGCGCGGCGCGCAGCGCGGCCGTGCCGCCGTAGCAGGCGTGCTTGACCTCGAACGAGCGGCAGCGCCGGTCCAGCCCCAGGTGGTGGTGCACGTAGGTGCTCAGCGGCTTGCCGAAGTCGATCCCCGACTCGGTGCCCACCACCACCAGCTCGATGCGGGCGCGCCGCCCGGGCGGCAGCGCGTCCACCAGCGGCCGGGCGGCGTTCACCGCGTTGGTGACCGGGTCCTCGCAGGGAAGGTTCACGGACTTCTCGCGCATCATCAG
>Ga0207706_10002040_pt1 | contig 19816 bp, 15 predicted proteins | sample KBSC53metaG_FD_184318 | JGI IMG/M metagenome (GOLD analysis project Ga0207706, IMG submission 184318) | Corn rhizosphere microbial communities from Kellogg Biological Station, Michigan, USA - KBS C5-3 metaG (SPAdes) (version 2) | ecosystem: Host-associated > Plants > Roots > Rhizosphere > Soil ... | reverse complement strand
GGGGGGGGGGGGGGGGGGGGGCGGGGGGGGTGCGCCGCAACGCGGTGATAATGCAGCGTCGCTGCGCGTCGCGCGCAGTGGCTTCTACAGCGGCGGGGGAGGTTGACCGGGGAGGACAAATTCCTTACATTTCCAGCGGTAATTTTCAAGAGAGACAATCGGACTCGTTCAGGTCCTGCCCGGCGGAAAAGCCAGGCGGGATCTTTCGTTTCCGGAGTCCGGCGGGGGCCGGCGGGTGCCTGCTCCGCGGCGCCCGCGGTGGAGGGCGGCCCCCCGCCATCCGTTTAGTGGATCAACTTCCGTGACGGCTGCCGGCGGACGGGAATCCGTTGGCGCGGCTGCGGCGGATGAGTGCACAAGGGGACACTCGTATCCGCCGGATGAAATGGGCGCGAGGCAGTGGATCGAATATGCGCCATCGCCGGCCATCCTTTCGCCGCCGGAAGAGTGGAGCAACGGTGGAAGGAGTTCCGCGCCATTTTATCACGATGTCCCGTTGGGTGCGGACGCTCCTATGCATCGGCCTCGTGCCGCATGGAACGCGGTGGTTGTTTCCGTGATCATACATTGGATTATGAAGTCCAGGTAAACATACGCCACATTGGGAAAATCGGCGGAACAGGAGAGTTCGTACTGGTGTTGAAGCATGGGTGGGGGCGTGGCCGGGACCGAGACCAACGTGCCGACCGGAGGCGCTCGATGCAGAGCGATGATGAGGTGGTCGCGTCCGCCGCGCGCCTGGTTGCGGCGGCGCGCGGGCTCGCCGATGACTACGGGGGTGCGGGCGCGCCCGTGTCGCCCGACCAGCTGCGTGTGCTGCTGGCGGGGAGCGGGTGCCACGTGGAGATCTTCCCCTTTCGCTCCGACGCGGTGGGGATGACGCTTCCCTTCTGCGAGGGCGTGCACACGGTGCTGGTGAACGGCGGCTCGTCCGGCGTGGACCGCTGGTTCGCGCTGCGCCACCAGGTGGCGCACGTGCTGGCGGGCGACGCGCACGGGGCCGTGTGCCTGGCCGGCGACGGGTTCCACCGCCACCCCGAGCGCGTGGCCGACCTGTTCGCCCTGGCCGACGCGGTGCCCGGGTGGTGGCTCACGCGCGTGACGCAAGGCTGCCGCTCGTGGAACGCCGTGCGCGACGCCGTGGCCCGGCGCGTGTGCGCGGCCGCCCCCGCGTGGCCGCCGGAGCGCGTGTACGACCGCGCGGACCTTCGCCTGCGCCTCTTCTGCGACGAGGGCATCTGAGTTCGGATCGTCTCCGCGATCCCGGGACATTCGACCGCGAAACGGGTGCGTGGGTGCGTGGGTGCGCCGGTGCGCGAGTGCGTTGGAAATGGTTCACGCACTGGCGCACTCGCGCACCCGTTCGCTGTCACTCGCTTCGCAGGATATTATCCTCAATACGCCGCCCATCGTCCCCGCCCCCCCGCAGCCGTCCGCCAGATGAAGATGCACCGAGCGCTGCTCCCGGCCGCCGCCGCCCTGCTCGCGTCCATGCCGCTCGGCGCGCAGGACGTGCTGGCCAGCATCGGCGCCAACACCGGCACGCGGCCACCCGAACTGGGCGCCATCCGCGAGCAGGAGCTGCGGCGCGAGCTGGAGACGCTGGCGGCCGACACCTTCCGCGGGCGCGAGGCCGGCACGCTGGACGAGCTGCGCGCCAGCGCCTGGCTGGCCGAGCGCGCGCGGCAGGCCGGCATGCTCCCCGCCGGCGAGGACGGCACCTACTTCCAGTGGTTCCCCATGCGCCGCGTGCGCGTGGCGAATCACAGCCGGGTGGAGCTGGGCGGCCGGGCGCTGGCGCTCTGGCGCGACGCCATCGTGGTCAGCCCCACCGACGCGGTGGTGGACGCGCCGCTGGTGTGGGTGGGCACCGCCGACAGCGCGCAGCTGGCGGCGATGGACCTGCGCGGCAAGGCGGTGGCCGCGCAGGTCGTCCCCCCGCGCGAGGCCCCGCCGCGCGGGGTGAGCCTGTGGGCGTGGCGCTACGCCCGCGCCGCCCTGCGCGACCGCGCGCTGGCGCTGCAGGGGCGCGGCACCGCGGCGGTGGTGCTGGTGAGCGACAGCGTGGCCGACTCGGTGTTCGGCGTGCAGGCGGCGTACTACTCGCGCGGCAGCTACGGGCTCGACTCGGCGGGCGTGGAGGCGCCGCGGCCCTCGCGCGTGCCGGTGATCTGGGTGCGCGCGGAGGCGGCGGGCGCGGCGCGGGCGCCGGGGCAGCGGCTGGTGGCGCGCATCGCCAGCGAGAGCTTCACCTACCCGTCGGTGAACGTGGTGGCGCAGGTGCCGGGCACCGACGCGCGGCTGCGCAACGACTACGTGCTGTTCAGCGGCCACCAGGACCACGACGGCGTCCGCGTGCCGGTCGACGGCGACAGCATCTGGAACGGGGCCGACGACAACGGCAGCGTGAGCGTGGCGCTGCTGGCCATCGGCCGGGCGTTCGCGCGGCAGCCGGGGCGGCGCACGGCGCTGTTCGTGTGGCACGGCGCCGAAGAGCGCGGGCTGATCGGCTCGCGCTGGTTCGTGGACCACCCCACGGTGCCCAGGGGGTCGATCGTGGCGGTGCTGAACGGCGACATGATCGGCCGCAACCACCCCGACAGCGCGGCGCTGCTGGGCGTGCAGCCGCCGCACCGCAACAGCCGCGAGCTGGTGCAGATCGCGCTCGACGCCAACCGCCAGGTGTCGCGCTTCGTGGTGGACAGCACCTGGGACCGGCCCACGCACCCCGAGGGCTGGTACTTCCGCAGCGACCACCTTCCCTACGCGCGCGCCGGGATCCCGGCCCTCTTCTTCACCACCCTGCTGCACCCCGACTACCACACCCCGCGCGACGAGGCGCTCCGCATCGACTACGCCAAGCTCGCCCGGATGACGCGCTGGATCTACGCCACCGGCTGGACCCTCGCCACCATCGACGGCCGTCCCTCCGTCGATCCGGATTTCAAGCTGGAGAGATGACGGAAGGGGGAGGTGCTGAGTGCTGGGTGCGGAGGTGCGGAGGTGCGGAGGTGCGGAGGGACGTACGATACTGCTGTTGCCGTTGAAGTCCGCGAAGGCGGACTGTGTGCCGCCGTAGCCGCGAGTTCACTCGCAAACTCGCGTCCGGCATACGATTCCTACTACCCACACCACCATCTCACGAAGGAACCATGACCGACACCGCCGCCGATACCGCCGCCGCCCTGCACGCCGAGGTCGCGGGCATCGTCCAGGCCATGCAGGACGCGTGGAACGCCGCGGATGGACAGGGGTTCACCGCGCCGTTCGCCCACGATGCCGACTTCGTGAATGTGATGGGAATGCACGTACGAGGGCGGGACGAGATCCAGCGGGGGCACGAATTCATCCTCAAGGGGCCGTACGCCGGAAGCGTCAACCGCTACGAACTGGAGTCCGTGCGCCTGCTGCGGCCCGACGTCGCGCTGGCGCACGTGCACGCCATGCTCCAGATCCCGGCGGGGCCGATGGCGGGCGACCACCGGGCGCGCTACTCGATGGTGCTGACCCGCGAGGATGGCCGCTGGCAGATCGCGGCGTTCCAAAACACCTTCATCAGCGAGCCAGGCGCGCCGCGCTGACGGCATCACCCCGCACCCGGAGAACTCCCGATGTCCACGCCGCATCCGCCCGGCCGGCTGATCATGACCACCACCTTCACCGTGGAGGGGCACCGCATCCGCGAGTACCTGGGGATCGTGCGCGGGGTGATCGTGCGCGCGCCCACCATCTCGCAGGGGTTCATGGGCGGGCTGCGCAGCATCGTGGGCGGCCAGATCCACGAATACACCCAGATGTGCGAACAGACGCGCCAGCAGGCCACCGCCGCGCTGGCCCAGCACGCGCGCGAGATGGGCGCCAACGGCGTGATCGGCATCGCCTACGACGCCTCGGAAATCGGCCAGACCGCCACCGAGGTGCTGTGCTACGGCACCGCCGTGATCCTGGAGCCCGAAAGCGCGGCGCCAGCCGCTGGAGCGGAGGCGGCGGCGCCCGCGGCCTGAGGGCTGCCCATCTATAATTGCCGCAACAGTTTAGATGTCATCCTGAGCGCGACCACGCATCGCCGCGTCTCGCTTCAGAGGCCGCAGCGCGAAGGATCGATCACTGACGGTGCGCTACAGCCGGTGATGGCGCACCGTCGGCGATAGATCCTTCGGCCTGCGGTCTTTCGCTCATGCCGCCAGCGACGGGTCTCCGGCCTCAGGATGACATCAAAACTGTTCGTGTCAAAGAAGATGAGGCTGCATCCCCGGGGATCGGGATACCATCACGGCGGGACGATCTCGAACACGCCGATCGCTTTCGGATCGTCGTCGTCGCCCAGGTTCCACCTGGTGAAGGAGACGCGCCAGCCCTCGGTCTCGAGCGCCTCGAGCAGGCGCAGGCTCATGGGGCGGAAGGGGTCGGCGACCAGGATGCGTCCGCCGGGGGCCAGGTTCGCCGCGAAGATCCGGCGCAGGTCGGGGTGAAAGGTTTCGCGGTACAGGATGTCGGCGCCGATGATGTAGTCGTAGCGCGCCGCGTCGTCCCACGCGGTCCAGTCGGCCAGGCGGTAGTCGATGCGGCGCACCCCGTTCCGCTCGCCGTTCTTCCGGCAGACGGCCATCGGCACCTCGTGGCGGTCCATCTGCACCACCTTCGCGCCCAGCGACGCCGCCACGATCCCCGGCAGCCCCGTCCCCGCGCCCAGCTCCAGCACCGTATTCCCCCGCCACGCATCGCCGCGCGCCGCCACCTCGTGCGCCAGGGCGATGGCGCTGGGCCACAGCGCCACGCCGTACGGCAGCTTGTCGCGGAACTCGCTCAGGAAGATCTGCTCGTCCTCGAAGGTCAGCAGCAGCCCGGCGTGCAGCACCGTCCAGTCGTGCCCGCTCACCCGCAGGCGGCTCTCGTGCAGCGGGAAGTCGCCCGCGCTGGTTTCCAGCACCTCGGCCTGCGTATCCGCCAAGCTCGTCTCCATCCACCGATCGGTCATTTCTGCCACGGGCCGTGGCAGAACCACACACCGCACGGACGCGCAAGCGGAAGGCCATGCACGGGACCCGCGATCCAGGAGATCACCTGCTGTTCCTACCTCCCGCCGATTGCCGCCCGCGCCTCCCCCAGCGCCTGCGTGGCGGCGGCGAAGCGGCGGGCCAGGTCGGCCACCTCGGCCTCGGCGAGGGCGCGGTCACCCTGGCGCACGGCGGTGGCGGCGCCGGGGAAGATCATGTCGGCGTAGCCGTTGTCGGGGTCCGAGGCGTAGATCAGGTTGCGGAACCACTCGCGCCCCTTGAGCCCCTCGGGCCGGGTGAGCGCCCGCTCCACCCGCAGCAGCGCCGCGTTGGCCGCGTCCGCCCGCGCCCGATCGACCCCGCCGCCCGCCAGCGCCGCGTCGCGCGCGGTGTTGAAATCCGCCGCGGCGCGCTGCATCCCCTCCACGGCGGCGCGCAGCGGGGCGACCACGGCGGCGTCCCACCCCTTGGCCTTGAGCGGCTCTTCCAGGCCGGAAAGGTAGCCGGCCATGGTGCGGGCGTACTCGGCGTAGTCGTAGGGCAGGACCTCGGCGTTGGCCAGGCGCAGCAGCAGCGCCGCGCCCACCGACGCCGACGCCGCGTGGCGCTTGAAGCCGGGGTCGCCGAAACGGCTCATCCAGGCGTGCGAGTCGTACTGCGAGTGGTACACGCCGCCAGGGCCGCCGAAGCCCCAGTCCGCCACCGGCACGCCCAGGTGGTTGTAGAACCCCGCGAAGTCGCTTCCCCCGCCCGGGTTCCCCATCTCCACCTCGGCCGTGTCGGGGAGGTTCGCCCGCCGCCGCCACACCTGGTACACGCTCCCGCCGCCGGACGGGTCCGGGACGAGCCTGGCCACGTCGCGCAGCGCCGCGCGCAGGCTGGGCGAGCCCCCGCCGCCGAACGACGGGCCCTGCGCCGACACGTCCTGGTTCAGGTACGCCACGCCGCCGCGCACCAGCCGCAGCGAGTCGTCCTCCACGTACTCGGTCGATCCCACCAGCCCCCACTCCTCCGCGTCCCAGGTGGCAAAGACGAGGGTGCGGCGCGGACGGTGGCCGGCGCGCACCTGGTCCGTCACGGCCCGGGCGGCCTCGAGCACGCTGGTGGTGCCGCTCACGTTGTCGGCCGCGCCGGGGCCCCACGCGTCGCGGTGGCCGCCGATCAGCACCAGCTGGTCGGGAAGGTCGCTGCCGCGGATGATGCCGAAGGTGTCCCAGATGTCCTTGTACGCGGCCGTCGCCTCGTCCGTCTCCACGCGGATGCGCGCCTGCACCGGGCCGGGGCCTACGTGGTAGCGGAACGGGAGCCCGCCCTGCCACGCCTGCGGGATCGCCGTGCCGCGCACCCCGCGCAGCAGCTCGGCCGCGTTGTCGTAGCTCACCGGGATCACGGGGATGCGCGGCACCTCCATCCGGTCGCGCGCGATCCGCTGGGCGTTCTCGGTGGAGGGGTACCCGGGGGTGGACGGGTCGCCGTCGCTGTTCAAGACGCTGCCGCGCTGCACGCCGCGCCCGTTGCGCATCGGCCCGTCGGGGTAGACGTCGCCGCGCACGTAGCCGTCGTCGGCGGGGTCGCTGTAGATGACCAGCCCCACCGCGCCGTGCCGCTCGGCCTCGCGCGCCTTGATCCCCCGGAAGCTGCGCCCGTAGCGCGCGACGGCGATCCTGCCGCGGACGGAGACGCCCAGCGAGTCGAGCCGGGTGTAGTCCTCGATCAGCCCGTAGTTGACGTAGACCACCTCGCCGCGCACGTCGCCGGGCGCGCTGCTGCCGTTGACGGTGGGGTACTGCGCCAGGGCACTGGTGGAGTCGCCCGGCACCGGGGGCTCGGCCAGCGGCAGCTCGCGCGGGTCGGGCGAGATGCGCCAGAGGTGCGCGGCGGTGGCGTGGGGAAGGAACACGCGGTAGTGGCGCACCTCGGTCTCCAGCCCCATCCGCCGCATCTGGTCGACCACGTAGTCGCGGGTGCGCGCCTGCGCGGGGGTGCCGGCCACGTGCGTCTCGGCGCTCAGCGCGCGCGAGTGGGCGCGGGCCCGCTCGGGGCTGGTGCCGGCGATGGCCGCGGCCTCCACCTGCCGCTCGCGCGTGGCCGCGTCGGGGGAGTAGCCGGGCATCTGCTGCTGGGCACGGAGGGCGGTGGCGGACGCCAGCAGCGCCACGGCCAGGAGGGGGCGCACGAGCACGGGCAGCCTCGGGTCGAGGAGAAAACACGTGGGGTGACGCGGAGAAACTAGGCCGCGCGGCCGGTGGCGCAATGCAGCCTCGTCACCCGACACTCGCCCTGTCGCCCGCTCCCGACCGCGCACCGCAGTCCTTGCCGATCGACGTGACGAAATAGTTCTTCTCGCGATGATACTGTCTTATAATGTTGGTGTCGATGGGTGGCTCGGGAGGGGAAACCTCGTCATCCCGGTTTGACAGGAGGTGGCTGCATGGCGCGGAAACATGGAGCTTCGCGCAGGCGGGTGGCGCGCTGCCTCTCGGCGGGCGCGATGATCGGCATCGGCTGCCTTATGTCCGCGTGCGAACGAGGGGGCCCGCTCCAGGCGGACGTCGCACGGGCACCGGCCGGGCCGTCGCGGCTGCTCAACCCGCTGTGCACCAGCACGGGGACGCCGCACGCCTCCGACTCCGTCAGCACCTCGGTGACCTGGCAGGCCAGCGGCAACCCGCACCAGGTCACCGGGACCGTCGCCCTGCTGCCGGGCGGGTTCCTCACCCTCGAGGCCGGCACCGTGGTGTGCTTCGCGCCCGGCACGGGCGTGCGGTCTACCGGCGGACGGCTGGTGACACGGGGGGAGGGTGCCGCCCCGGTGGTGCTCACCGCGTACGACCCCGCGCAGGGGTGGGACGGGGTGGAGCTGCAGGGCACGCCCACCAACCCCAGCATGCTCATCCACGCGCGGGTGGAGTACGTGAGCCTGAACTCCATCGCCGTCGTCTCGACCGGGCACCGGGTGAACATCGACACCAGCGTGATCCGGCAGAGCGGGGCCGCGGTGTCGCTGGCGGGGCGCAGTTCATGGTTCGAGGCATCGCGCGTGGACACCACCACCAACCGCTACGCGCCGGCCATCACCCTGGGCGACAGCGGGCGCTTCGTACGCTCCGTGATCCTGGGCGCGGCGGGAACCGGGTTGCTGGTCGACGGCACTGCCGGCGTGCGCGTGACGGGCGGGCGCATCGAGGCGAGCGGCGGCGTGGGGATCGTCGCGCCGCACGAGACCGGCATCAACAGCCCGTCGCCGGTGCGGGTGGTGGGCGGGCTGAGCTACCCCATCGAAACCACCGCCGCGCTGCTGGAGCGGCTGTACGGCTCCACCGCCGCCGAACAGGACAGCCTCAAGGGGAACGCGCGCGACACGGTGATCATGCTGGGCGGCACGCTCCAGGCCCCGCTGCACGTGCGCGCGGGACTGCCCTGGCACGTGAAGGCGCCCATCACCGTACTGGCCGGCGGGGTGCTGAATGGCCGGGGCGGGTCGCTGCTGGTGCTGGATACGGCCGTGTACATCGCCACCGCCTCCGGCGGGCGCGTGCAGCTTCGTGGCGCGCCGGGAGACCCCGTGGTGCTGACCGCCGACGACCCAGCGCGCGGCTGGCGCGGCATCGACCTGACCAGCACTGCCGCGCTGACCAGCTACATCACCAGCGCCGTCGTGGAGCACGTGGCGGACAGCTACCACGCGGTGGACGACTTTGGAGTGCACCGCGTGCGGCTGGACAGCGTGGTCCTGCGGCAGAACGGGAGCGCGGTCCGGCTGACGGCGTCGGGCTCGCGGCTCATCCGCAGCCGCGTGGACACCACGCTCACGCAGTTCTTCCCCGCGGTGGAACTGGGCGCCGACGCCGTGCTCGAGAGCACCCTCGTCCGCGGCGCGTCGGGCGTCGGCGTGGCCATCGACTCCGATTCGGTGCAGGTGGTGTCGTGCGAGGTGCGCGGGAGTGCCGGGTTCGGCATCCTCCTGTACGAACCCGCGCCGGTGCACAACTGCAACCTGGTGGACAACCTGCAGGACGGCGTCTGGAACGTCGATTTCACCACCACGGCGGACGCGACGAACAACTGGTGGGGAGACGCCGGCGGGCCGTTCGGCCCCAACGGGGACGGCGTCTCGATCGCCGTGAACTACACCCCCTGGCGCACCACGCCGTACGTGCTGCCGTACGTGCCATAGCGGCGCGGATGCCTCGTGCGGTTTGTGAGGCTTCCGCGCTCCCACTCGCGGACGCCGCAAGCTCGCATCAGCCGGCGGGCTCGCGCGGAAGGATCGCGGGAAACGGCGTGGCGTGCGACGAGTATCCCATCTCCGTGACGAACTCGCGCCGCGCCTCGGTGTCGGAGAGCACGCGCTCGGTGGTGGTCGAAGGGATCCACCCGGCGGGGTCCCAGTCGTTGAGGCTCGTCTCGGTCACGCGCACGGTGCCATCGGGCAGGCGCTGGTACTCGGCCTCGTAGCCGCCCGCCTCCGGGGTGCGCCCCTCGAAGAACAGCCGGTGCCTGGCGCTCTCCCACGGGTCGGGCATCCCCGTGGGGTTCGCCGCCCAGGCGATCGAGTGGGGATGTCCGGTCGCCCAGCCCCACAGCCGTTCCTCCAACACGCGGCGTGATTCGGGCGTCGCGGGCGCAGCCTTGTGTTCGTCGCCCGCGCGGCAGACGTAATGGCCGGCGATCCGACCCGCGTACAGCCACTCGCGCCGCTCGGCGCGAGTGATCGTCACCTGGTCGCCGCGGTCGATCCGCTCCATCCACCCATCCACCGGAAGCGGCAGCGGCGCGTACCACCCCAGCCCATCACAGCGCAGGCAGCCGGGCGTGGGCGGCGTGTGCCCGTCGCCGCGGCCGGTGCCGCCGCACGCCTCGCACTCGCGCGCGCCATCCGGCGGCGGCGGCAGGAGCGCGCGCAACTCGGGATACTTCCGCGCGCCCTGCCACAGCACCGCGTGGAGCGTGAGGGCGTCCCGCTCCGGCTCGGCCGGGTGCGCGAACGCCTCGTGGTCCACGCAGAGCACCTCGCCGTCGGGGCGCACGGCCCAGAGGTAGACCTGGTTCCCGTGCAGCGGCAGCGCGTTCAGCTCCTCCTTGCACACCCGCAGCGTCCACCGGCCGATCCCGTTGGTGTCGAGCGCGTCGATCCGCTGCTGGATCTGCCTGCTGATTTCGGGAGATGCGCGCGTCATTTCACATCCTCGTGAGCCGTTGATTCCGCCCCCACTCGGTCAGCCCCTCGCACCGGCGGCTGAAGCCGCAGCAACCACTACGGGAAGCCTCGCAAACTGCGCGAGGCTTATTCGGCGCCGCGTCGATTGCCATCCGTTTCACCCGCCCACAGCGACGTTCATCCAGCATCTTTGGCCACGTGCTCCATCCGGATGTGCGGCGGCGCTTCGCCGGTGACGACGAAGCCGAGGCGCTCGTACAGGTGCCGCGCGCCGGCGTTAACGCGGAGCACCTGCAGGCGCACGGGGACGCCACGGCCGGCCGCGCGCGCCAGCACGTCGCGCATCACGGCGCTCCCCAGGCCGTGCCCCTGCATCTTCGGCAGCAGCTTGATGTTCGCGACGAAGGTGTCGTCCGGCCGGTCTTCCACCTCCAGCATCCCCACCGGCTCGCCCGCGACCACGATCAGCTGGATGCGCTCCGGCGAGAACTGCTCGTCGAAGTGCCGCCGCTGCCACGCCCCGTCCCACCCCCACGTCGCCTCGATCACGTCGCGCATCGCGGCCACGTGCAGGTCGTACAGGAACGCCGCGTCGGCCGGCGTCGCGGGGCGAAGGGTGTAGTGCACGAGGAACGGTTGCGGCATTATTGGTCTCAGCGGGCGGTGCGTACCTCGGTCCAATCATACAGAGGCTGCAGGCGGGCTTTCCCTCGACGGAAGAAATTCTCCCACGAATCGATCGACGTAGCGCTCAAACGGAACGTCAGGTGCGGCGAAACCGGTCCCTCCACGGTTCGGCCGCTCGCCTGGAGGGTCACTGTCTGCCTCGCACGCGTGAATTCCCGACCCTTGACGTCGAGGCACTCCCGCGCACCCGTGAGTGCCTGATGCCAGGCAGAAGGCGTGAGGTCTGCCAGTGCGATTGGTGTCGGGGCGATGTAACTCTCCTTGATTCGTGGACGGCTGGCCAATTGCCAGTAATCGCGATTCCAGATCACGCGGACCGACCCGGTGTCTCCCATCCGCCCGACATAGTCCGGCAGCAGCGGATTCTTCAGTTCGCGAGTGATCAAGCGCGCGACGGGCCAACCGTCGTACTTCATCCCTTCGAGATTGACCCCGACCCACCGCTCATTCTCCCGTGGATCGAAACCAACGTTCCACTGGACGCCTTCGTTTCCATCGCTCAACCCGCCCCAACCGATCGATGCGCTTCCGAACGGGCGCACCTGATCCCCGAACACTCGCTGGAACGCCCCGACGATACGATTTCCTTCGACCCCGAGCCAATCGAGCATCGATCCTCCTGCCGTTGAAGTCCGCGAAGGCGGACTGCGTGCCGTTGTAGCGGCGAGTTCACTCGCATATTCTAACCGCGATCCCCGCCTTCGTCGCCCCGCTCCCACGCACCTGCCGATGACCCGCATCGCCCGCGCGCTCCTCCTCGCGTCCCTGTCCGCCGCCGCGATAGCCGGCCCCACCTCCGCCGCCGCGCAGCGCGCCGCGCCGGCCGATCCGCCCGCGCGCACCGATCGCGCGCTGCAGGCGCGGTTGGAGGCGCTGGTGCAAGGGTTCCACGGCAACGTTGGGATCTACGTGCGCAACCTGAAGACCGGCGCGTCTGCGGAGATCGACGCGGACTCGGTGTTCCCCACCGCGAGCATGATCAAGGTGCCGATCCTGCTCACGATGTTCGAACAGGTCGAAGGCGGCAAGCTGAGGCTGGACCAGCGCATCCCCTTCCCCGACACGCTGCACTACCGCTACGGCGAGGCGACGGACGTGGTGGGCTACATGGCGCCCGGCGACACGCTGCCGCTCAGCGAGGTCGCGTTCCTGATGCTGACGGTGAGCGACAACTTCGCCGCGCTCTGGCTGCAGGGGCTGGTGGGAGGCGGGACGACGGTCAACGAGTGGCTGGACGGCCACGGCTTCCGCGACACGCGGGTGAACTCGCGCACGCCGGGGCGCGAGCAGCCGCGCTCCGTCTACGGCTGGGGGCAGACCACGCCGCGCGAGATCGCACGGATGCTGGTGATGATGCGCCAGGGCCGCGCCGTGAGCCCCCGCGCGTCGGACGAGATGTACCGCCTGCTCACCAACAGCTACTGGAAGAACGCCGCCCTGTCGCAGCTTCCGCCCTGGGTGCAGGCCGCCTCCAAGCAGGGCTTCGTCGATCGCTCCCGCAGCGAGGTCCTGCTGGTGAACGCGCCCTCGGGCGACTACGTGCTCGCCATCATCACCAGGAACCAGATCGACGAGAGCTACGAGCAGGGCAACGAGGGGTGGCGCCTGATCCGCGCCGTGTCGCGCGCCGTGTACCAGCACTTCAACCCGCGCGACCCGTGGAGGCCAATTGAGTAGATTTGATTCAGGAACGTCGATAAGCGTCGTTCCTGTTATATTGTATTTTGTACCGACACCATCCGATCACCAGGAAGATTATGGCTGGTTCATCCCGGACCCCAAGTGAAACAGACACGTCTAAGCCAGATGGCAAGACTGTCGTCGCGACAACGCTCCAGATTGTCTCGGAATCGAAGGAACTGATAGCGGCGGTATTTACCGCAATAACAGCAGGAATCGCGGCACTTACCGCAGGCGGGAAAACTGCGGTTGTCGCGACTCTCATCACTCTACTCGCCGTACCCTTGGGGGTGGTCGGCTTTGCTCTTGCCAACCGGAGAACTCGTAGACGTGTTGAACGCACCCGACTTGCAGCCGCACGCCGAAGCGCACCTCAAATCCGTGCAGGATTTCGTGGCTTATATCCCTACGAAACGGGGGAGCGACTCCCTGGCGACCACCGTGTATTAGAGGCTCGCCGGGTTGCAACCGCTGTAGCAAGTGAAACGTTTCGATTCGGGGTGCTTTGTGGCGACAGCGGCTGCGGAAAAAGCTCGCTTCTCCAAACTGGCGTCACGGAAGCTTTGCAGGCTGCTGGGTTTGGTGTGAAATACTTTGGAAGCCCTATAGATGTGGAGTCTAAGCCGTCTTCTGCCCCAGTCGCATCCCGCTTGCCGTTTCTCCAGAGCATTGATGTATGTCCTCCAAATAGTCGTATCGTTATGCTCGTAGATCAATTCGAGGAATTCCTTATTGCGTGCCCATCTGCCGAAGAACGTAGTGCAGTCGGCGAGAAGATTCAGATCTTGCTAAGGAGTCACCCTGGCTTACGTATCCTTTGCGCGCTGAGGCGCGAATATGTGATTGACCTTCGTGATTTGGCACCGGGTTTGAACGAACCACTTTCTGTACGCAATCTGTTCCAACTTAAGAACTTCACAACTGATGAAGCTGCGAACGTGATTAGGGACTGTGCCCGCACTGACAACCTGATCTTTGAGTTAAATTTCCCAGAACTTGTGGCTGCTGACTTGGCCGAAGACGGATTCGTCAGGCCTCCTGAATTACAGCTTGTGTGCACATATCTCGGTGAACATCTAGATGAGCGTAAATACCGGCTTGCGGGAGGCTCTGCGGGTATTCTCGCTCACCACGTCCGTGACGCATTATCCCTGCTCGAACGGCCAGATGTGGGGGCTCGCATTCTCCGCTCCTTCTGCGATTTCGCTACAGGAACACGCCGCCTACCGAAACCAGCGGACGAATTAGTTGAGCAAGTGGTAGCTCAGGGAGAATCGCGGTGGGAACTTCGGAAAACTGTAGTGCGGGCTCTCGAAGAACTCGAGGCAGGGCGGCTTGTTGTAACCAAACAACAGAAGGACGGCCAAGTATTCTACGGATTAGTTCACGACTACCTCGTCGGCGCGGTGCAATTGGCCACCCAAGGAGAATCCACACGCACCGAGGAGGCGAACCAACTCCTACGCTACTACATCCGCACTCAAGAACGCTACATCCCATTGGCCCGACTCCGCGCCATTCGTGCTCATGCGGATCCCGTAGCTCTGGATGATCCTGCTGCCCGCAGGTTGTTTCGCCGTACCCTGAATACTTACGCCCTGCGTAGCATTCGTACTGTAGCAATCATGCTGCTCGTAGTCAGTCTAACGGTTGTCGCCTTGTCAGCCCGGAAAACATGGAATAGGCAAATTGTTGGACGTCATTGGAGAGAGGGGCAGGCAGGAGTGGTTGGTGTCAGATATTTGCGAGCAACACGGAAGGTTCTAACGCAGAGTTCAGAGATACGAATTTGGGACGGCAACAACGGCAAAATGATTACATCGACTCACGGCCAAGTGAGTCCTTCAGGCCGGTATGCAGTTGGCAGGAATGCTGCTGGATATATTGGTGTTACGGATATGGTATCTGGGAAACAATTTGTACTCCGCCGAACCGAATATCAGTCAGTCATCTTTGAGAAAAATGACAAAAGCGTTGCATTCTTCTCGATAATTCCGACACCGCGGTTTTTACCTGATGGTACTATCAATGTACTCATGAGTCAGGTGGAAGTTTATTCTCTTCCGAATATGAAATTGCTCGGTACAGTCAAACCTGTTTATCGGTTCTCTCGAACCCCCATTCTGCTGATGGGAGGTGCTCGTTTGATGATTCCTGGTGATTACGGGCACAATTACCTGACACTGTATGACGTCAATCACGGCGTCGAATTAAAAGCATTTCCCAGACTATTGTTCAGTGGAGGTTTTGACTACGACGAAAACAGAGAACGTGGTGAACTCGCTCTCCTCGAGTCTTCTGAGCAGACTATTCGGATTAGTATGTGGAATCTGAATACGGGTAACCTGCTGAATGTTCAAGAGTTCGGCGTAGAGAACCCTGACGCGAATATGAGAATTCGTTTTAGCAGAGATCAATCGCTTATCTTTATCGGCTCAAACGCGTTCAACCGTGTTCTTCAAACCCGCAACCTCCTACCGACTGAAATTGTAGGTACCTCGGCCCGAGTCGTATTCGCAGACAGTGCAGAATTCTTGATCGAACCATATAAACAAATGTCGCTAAGGGTCCGGGACTTACAAGGTCAAGACTTTTCGCTTCCACATTCGAGGCTCGATCACGCAAGTAACATCATCATCACGAAGGATGGAAGCCGAGTTCTGATCACTAATCCACAGGATCCAACCGAACTCTGGAACTTGCGACAACGCGTTCGGGTCGCAGTACTGCAGACTCCCGAGCCGCAGAGAGATTCACGATTCTCCACTGATGAGCAGGTTGTAATTATTACAGAGGAAGGCGGTCAACAGGGCATTTTTGATAGTTTCTCCGGAAAGCGTTTATTTGACGATTTCCCTGAACGTAATTCGGAGGTACTGCTGTTTAATCGACACTGTCAACAATTGCTGAGTTGGAACCGAGAGGGCCAAGTTGTTCGGTACACGCGAGGACGAGTCATACTAGGATGGTTTCGACCAGCGAAGCCTTGTCCTTCGTCACCAACAAGGGATGGCGCCTGATCCGCGCCGTCTCGCGCGCGGTGTACCAGCACTTCAACCCGCGCGACCCGTGGCGCCCGCTGCAGTGACGGTTCCGGGTGCTCGGCGGATCGGGGCGACGAGAAGCTTGACCCAGCGCGCCGGGCGACCGAGCGTTGCATCGTTCCACCCCTTCACCGCCCAGCCGGAGCCGCCCGGATGCGCCGCATTCCGAGAACCGTCGTGCTCCCCCTCGCGCTCATCGCGGCGTGCACTCCGGCGCCGGCGGTGCGAACCGACCACCGTCCGCCCCCGCCCCGGCCCATGAGCGTGGACGTGGACCACGTGATCCTCGGCATCGACAGCCTGGAGCGCGGGATCGAGTTGCTGCGCCAGGCGACCGGCGTCACCGCGGTGTTCGGCGGCGCGCACCCCGGCCGCGGCACGCACAACGCGCTGATCGGCCTGGGCCATGGGCGGTATCTCGAGCTGCTTGCGCCCGATCCCCACCAGCCGCGGACGCCCGAGACGGCGGACCTCTCCGCGCTGCACGCGCTGACGCCCGTCGGCTGGGCCGTGCGCGCCGCCAACGCCGAACAGGTGCGCGACGACGCCCGCGCCCATGGTCTTCCGGGCGGATTCGTACGGCCCGGCTCTCGCCAGCGGCCCGACGGGAGCACCCTCCGGTGGCGCACGCTCAACCCGTGGGGCTCGGAAAGCGATCTCCTTCCCTTCTTCATCGAGTGGGCGCCGGATTCGCCACACCCGTCCATGGATGCGCCCGGCGGCTGCACGCTGGTGGAGCTGCGCCTCGCCTCGCCCGCCGCCGATTCGCTCCAGGCGAGCCTGCGGCGCGGCGGAGTGGAGGTGGACGTCGCCCACGGGCCCGCGGACGCGATCTTCATCACGCTCGACTGCCCCACCGGACGCATCCGTTTCCCCGCCGCGCGGTAGCCCGACAGGCACAGGGCCCATAGCCCGGCGGAATCGAGCCGCGCCCGAGTGCCTCAACTGTATAGCCTCGCGCAGTTTGCGAGGCTTCCCGTCGTTGTTGCCGCGGCTTCAGCCGCCGGTGCGGGATGTCGTGGCGGGCACGGGCGAATGAATTTTCGCTGCAACAACCACACGAAGTCCGCCTTCGCGGACTACCGGCGCACGTGCGGACGCGGCGGCGGTGCGCGTAGCGATCCTCGCGTCTGCGTGATGGGCCGGGGATCGCCGCGGATTTCGACGCGCAGCCTCGCGCAGTTTGCGAGGCTTCCCGTCGTTGTTGCTGCGGCTTCAGCCGCCGGTGCAGGGGCGGCGTTCACGAGATGCGAAACCTGGACGGCGAGGGATCGTAGGAGATGAGAAGAAGGTGCTTGACTCCGCATCCATGTGCTAATAATCTAGCATGCTAAGAATCTAGCACGCGGACGACGTGGCCGCCCGGGCCGAACGGTTCAAACCTTCCAGGCGGCGCCCGTGTCCAAGCGGAATACCGCGCCGCCCGCCGGCCGGCGCACCGCGCGCGCCGCCGCACCCGGAACTCTCCCCACCGGCACCCGTATGCGACTTTCTCGCCGCCCCGCCTGTCTCTCCATCGCGCTGACCGTGGCGCTCGCCGCGCCCGCCGCCGCGCAGAACGGCGCCCACGCGAACGGCGCCACGCCGCACATGGCCGCGGTGGAGCGCACCACGCCGGTGGTGGTGGACGGGCGGCTGGACGAGGCCGTGTGGCAATCCGCCCAGCCGGCGACGGACTTCACCCAGCAGGACCCCAACGAGGGGAAGCCCGCCACCCAGCGCACCGAGATCCGCATCGCCTACGACGCCGACGCGCTGTACATCGGCGCGCGGATGCTCGACACGCAGGGCGCGCGCGGCGTGCACCCGCAGCTCACCCGGCGCGACCAGAGCAGCAGCGGCGACTACGTGCAGTTCGTGTTCGACACCTACCACGACCACACCGGCCGCACGGTGTTCACCATCAACCCATCCGGCGTGAAGAGCGACGCCGGCCAGGCCTCGTCGTACGCCGACCCGAGCTGGGACCCGGTGTACACCGCCGAGGCGCGGATCGACTCGGCCGGATGGACGGCGGAGCTGCGCATCCCCTTCAGCCAGCTGCGCTTTCCCCGTGACAGCGTGCAGACCTGGGGGATGCAGGTGTGGCGCTACGTGGAGCGGCTGAACGAATCGTCGATGTGGAGCTTCTGGGGGAAGCAGGAGAACGGCGGCCCCACCCGCTTCGGCCACGTGGAGGGGTTGCGCGCGCCCCGGAACCGCGGCCGGCTGGAGCTGCTCCCGTACGTGCTGAGCCGCGCCAGCTACGAGCGGCCCACGCAGCCCGGCAGCCCCTTCCAGAGCCCGCACGACTACAGCGTGCGCATGGGCGGCGACGTGAAGTATCAGCTGAGCTCCACCCTCACCCTCGACGCCACCATCAACCCCGACTTCGGGCAGGTGGAGGTGGACCCGGCGGTGGTGAACCTCAGCGCCTTCGAGACCTTCTACGACGAGAAGCGGCCCTTCTTCGTGGAGGGGAGCGGGCTGTTCGGCTTCGGCGACTTCTGGTGCATCAACTGCTCGAACGTGGAGGGGATGTCGCTGTTCTACTCGCGCCGCATCGGCCGCGTGCCGCAGGGGGGCGTGACCCGCAGCGCCGAGTTCGTGCAGACGCCGGGGAACAGCACCATCCTGGGCGCGGCCAAGATCACCGGCCGCACCCGCGGCGGGCTGCAGGTCGGCCTGCTGGACGCGGTCACCCGCTCGGAGCGGGCGCTGGCGCAGGACGCGGCGGGCCAGCGCTTCACCGAGCAGGTGGAGCCCGGCACCAACTACTTCGTGGGGCGGGTGCGCAAGAACTACCGCGGCGGCAACGCCACGGTGGGCGCGATGGCGACGTCGGTGTACCGCCGCTTCGACAACGACGCGCTGCGCGACCTGATCCCCGGCCACGCCGAGGCGGCGGGGGTGGACTGGGAGATGTGGTGGAAGAGCCGCACCTACCACCTGCTGGGCAACTTCGCCCTCTCCAACGTGGCGGGCGACTCGCTCTCCATCCTGCGCCTGCAGAATTCGTCCGCGCGCTACTTCCAGCGGCCGGACCGCGCCAGCGGCGGCAACGGGATCTTCAGCGACCTGCTGGACCCCGGCGCCACGGTGCTGCGCGGCTACGGCGGCTACCTGCGTTTCGCCAGGGACGCGGGGCGGTGGCAGTGGGAGACGGCGGTGAACTACCGCAGCCCCGGCTTCGAGGTGAACGACGCCGCGTACCTGAGCCGCGCCGACTACATCTGGACGCTGGCGAACGTGATGCGCAGCTGGCAGAAGCCCACGCACCTGTACCGCAACTGGATCGCCATCCTGGGCGGGCAGCGCCAGTGGAACTTCGACGGCGACCTGACGGCGGGGCAGCTGCACGCCTTCTTCGGCGGCCAGCTGGCCAACTACTGGAACGCGGCGGTCTACACCGAGCTGTACCCCGAATTCAGCGACGACCGGGCCACCCGCGGGGGGCCGGTGGTGCACCAGCCCCGCGGCCAGCTCTTCCACTGGCGCTTCAATACCGACAACCGCAAGAAGTTCGTGTTCTCCAACCGCAACAACTACATCACCGACGCGCTGGGCGGTTGGTACTTCAGCACCAGCGCCAGCGTGCAGGTGAAGCCCGCCTCCAACGTGCAGCTTTCGCTGGGCCCGGCATACACGCACGAGCTGAACAAGCTGCAGTACGTCCTGCGCCGCGGCGACCCCACGGCCACCCAGTTCCTGGGCCAGCGCGCGGTGTTCGCCGACCTGGACCAGAACATCGTGTCGATGGACACCCGGCTGAACTGGACCTTCACCCCCACCCTCACCCTGGAGCTGTTCGCCCAGCCGTTCGTGTTCGCCGGCCACTACTCGCGCTTCAAGGAGTTCACCGGCACGCGGACCACCCGCACGCGCGAGTTCGGCCGCGACTTCGGCACCCTGTGCAGCAACGCGGCGGACAACACCTTCACCGTGGACCCGAACGGCGACTGCGCGACCTCACCCTCGGCGCAGGCCATCACCTTCGGCAACCCGGACCTGAACTACCGCTCGCTGCGCGGCAACGCGGTGCTGCGCTGGGAGTACCGCCCGGGGAGCACCCTCTTCCTGGTGTGGCAGCAGCAGCGCGCGGGCGCCGAGGCGTTCGGCGACTTCGACTTCTCGCGCGACGCCGGCGCCATCTTCAACCAGCGGCCGGACAACGTGTTCGTGATCAAGGCCAGCTACTGGATCGGCCGGTAGCGGCAGGGGATAGGGAACAGGGGACAGGGGACAGGGGACAGGGGACAGGGGACAGG
>Ga0207706_10002039_pt1 | contig 19825 bp, 17 predicted proteins | sample KBSC53metaG_FD_184318 | JGI IMG/M metagenome (GOLD analysis project Ga0207706, IMG submission 184318) | Corn rhizosphere microbial communities from Kellogg Biological Station, Michigan, USA - KBS C5-3 metaG (SPAdes) (version 2) | ecosystem: Host-associated > Plants > Roots > Rhizosphere > Soil ... | reverse complement strand
CCGCGAGCCGCTGAAACGCCTCGTCGCCTGGAAGGAACGGGTGCGCGGCGCGTGGCCCGGCGTCCGTTTCGAGAGCGTCGAGATCGTGCCGGATCCCGCGACGCTCCCGCCCGCCGCGGCCTTCGACGTGCAGGCGCGGGTCCACCTCGGTCCGCTCGATGCGTCGGAAGTCTCGGTCGAGCTCTTCGAGGGGCCGATCGAGGCCGACGACACGAAGCCCCTCGAGTCCGGAACCGTGACCCGGCTCGAGCCCGCGTCACGCGAGGGCGAGACCGGCATCTTCCGCCTGACGCATCGCAAGCCGCAGGATGAGAACCTCGGGTATACCGTGCGCGTCCGCCCCGTGCATCGCGATCTCGCGCATCCCAACGACATGGGTCTCATCGTCTGGTGGGGCGAGAAGAGTCGGGAGGCGAGGCGCTACACTCCGGTTTCGTGAGCTCTTCGGGATCCCGTTCCGCCGGAATCCTCCTTCATCCCACGTCGCTCCCCGGGCCGTTCGGCATCGGCGACTTCGGTCCGTGGGTCGATCGGTTCCTCGACTGGGCGAAGTCGGCCGGCCAGACGCTCTGGCAGGTCCTGCCGCTGACGATCATCGGAGGCGGCGGCTCGCCCTACGGGGGCGCATCCGCGTTTGCCGGCAATCCGCTGCTGATTTCGCCGGAGCTCCTGCTCCGCGACGGGTTCCTGCCCGTGGCGGCCTTCGAGGACCTCCCGACATTCCCGAAGGAGCGGGTGGATTTCGATGCCGTGATCCGCTGGAAGGAGCGGATTCTCCACCAGTCCTGGGACCACTTCGCGGCGCACGCCGGAGAGCCGGCGCGCGAGGAGCTCGCCGCGTTTCGCGCGGCGCCGGCTCGCTCGGCCTGGCTCGCGGACTGGACGCTCTTCGCCGCGCTCAAGTCGCGCTTCTCGGGATTGCCCTGGACGGCGTGGGACCGCGACCTGCGCCTCCGAGACCGGGACGCTCTCGAACGGGCCTCGGGAGAGCTCGAGGCCGAAATCTCCTACCAGGCCTATCTCCAGTACCTCTTCTTCCGCCAGTGGGAGCGCGTGCGCGCCGCGGCGAAGGAACGCGAGATCGCGATTCTGGGCGACATGCCGATCTACGTCTCGCTCGACTCCGCGGACGTCTGGTCGCACCCCGGAATCTTCCAGCTCGACGAAATGGGACAACCGATCGCCGTCTCCGGCGTGCCGCCGGACTACTTCTCGGAAACGGGCCAGCTCTGGGGCAACCCGCTCTACGACTGGGACGCTCTCGCCGAAAGCGGTTACGAATGGTGGGTCGAGCGTGTGCGCGCGAACCTCATGCTCTGCGACGTCCTCCGCATCGACCACTTCCGCGCGTTCTCCGCCTACTGGTCGGTGCCGGCCGGCGAGACGACGGCTCTGAACGGAAAGTGGATCCCGGGGCCGGGGGCGAAGCTCTTCGACGCGGTGCGCGTCGCCGTGGGCGGCGAGGCGCCCCTGCCGATCGTCGCGGAAGATCTCGGCGACATCGACGACGACGTCAAAGCACTCCTGAAGGAGCTGGGCTTTCCCGGGATGAAGGTTCTGCAGTTCGCGTTCTACGGAGCGGACAGCGAGTACCTGCCGCACCGCCACACGGAGAACGCCCTCGTCTACACCGGCACGCACGACAACGACACGGCGAGGGGCTGGTACGAGGCGCTCAAGCCCGAGGAGCGCGAGCGCGTGTACGACTACCTGGGCTCGGACGGGACCGACATTCCCTGGGCGCTCATCCGCGCCGCCTACGGATCCGTGGCCGGACGCGCCATCGCGCCGCTCCAGGACGTGCTGGGCCTGGGCAGCGAGGCCCGCATGAACACGCCCGCCGAGCCCGGCGGGAACTGGACCTGGCGCGCCCCGGACTGGGGCCTTCGCGCCGAAGACGCGGAGAGGCTCAGAAGGATGGCGGTGCTTTCGGGGCGGTAGCCGGAGCGACGGTCTAGTCTCCGTCCGGGAGGATCGTCGAGAGCAGCGCGCTGACGACGCTCACGACGAGCGCGCCGAGGATCGCCGCCAGGCAGCCCTCGACGTGGAACTGGAAGCCCAGGCCGGTCGAGAGCCAGCTCGTCAGCCAGAGCATCAGGCCGTTGACGACGAGGGCGAAGAGACCGAGCGTCAGGAAGATGATCGGGAGCGTGAAGAGCTTGACGATCGGGCGGATGAACGCGTTGACGATTCCGAAGATGAGGGCGACGGCCAGGAAGGGGAGCCAGTCTCCCGTGTAGGAGATCCCGGGCACGATCTTGACGGCGACCCAGAGCGCCACGGCGTTGATCAGGAGCCGGAGAAGAAAACGCATGCCGTCCTCCTCGTTCGCTGCGCGCATCATAGTCGCAACGAAATGACATGATCCCGGGTTGGGGAGATCGCGGATGAAGCGCTTCACCATCGTCCCCGAGCGACCCTATTCGCTCGCGCTGACGGCCGAGCGCTACACGCGCTTTCCCGAAGTCGTAGACCGCTTCGACGGCCGGGTGTACCGGAGACTCCTGCCGATCGGGCGGAGAGGCGTCCTGCTCTCCGTCGAGCAGGAGGGAACGGCGGCGCGGGCCGCGCTCCGGGTCGGTCTGGAGGGCGCGCTCGCGGGTTCCGAGGCCGCCGCCGGGGCCGCGAGCCGGGTTCTCCAGCGCTCGCTCGGCGCCTCGACGCCCGTATCGCCCTTCTATCGCTCGCATCGCGGCGATCCGATCCTCGGCGCGCCCATCCGGGCCTTTCGAGGGCTGCGCATCGCGGGCGTGCCGTCGCTGTGGGAGGCCCTCGTGACCGCCGTCCTGGCCCAGCAGGTGAACCTGAAGTTTGCCTACGACATCCGCCGCGAGATCTGCCAGACCTACGGCCGCCGGGCGCGCTTTTCGAAAGAGACGTACATCGCGTTTCCGGCGCCCGAGCCGCTCGCCTCCGAGTCATTGCCCCGACTGCGCCGATTCCGTCTCTCCCGCTCGAAGGCCGTGGCGATCCGCGAGATCGCCCGCGCATTCGCCGGCGGCGAGCTCTCGGAAGAGATCCTGGCGCCGCTCTCCGACGAGGACGCGATCGCGCGCCTCGTCGCGCTGCGCGGGGTCGGCCGCTGGACGGCGGAGATCGGTCTCCAGCGCGGCCTCGGCCGCACCGACATCTTTCCGGCGGGCGATCTCGGCGTCGTGAAGTACCTCGCGCAGGGACTCCTCGGCCACGCCTCGACCTCGAAGGCGAAGGAAGAGGACATGCGCCGCTACGCCGAACGCTGGGCGCCCCACCGCAGCCTCGCGCTCGTCTACGGCTACGCCGAGCTCAACCGGCGGCGAGCGGTCAATCGACCGAGATCATCACCTTTTCCGCCGGAGCCTCCACCGTCTTGACCGCTCGCTCGGGAAAGCGCGCCGTCACGAGGACGTTGACGACCGCCAGGCCGACGAGAACGGCGAACACCGGCAAAAGCGACCGCTCGATCGCGAGGCGGAACGCCGCCGGGTCGATCGCGGTGGCGGCCACGCTCACGTCCGTAGTGGGGTTTCCGGCCACGAGCAACCGGCCGGCGCTTTCGGCTGCAGGTCCGAGGCGCCGGACCAGGCCCATCGCGAGCAGGCCGCCCAGCGCGCCGACACCCACCGAGCCGCCGAGCGTTCGGAAAAAGGGGACGAGCGCCGTCGCGACGCCCCGCTGGCGCTCGGGCACGACGGACTGAACGGCCAGGACCTGCGACATCGAGGAAGGCCCCAGGCCGGCGCCGACGAGCGCGCAGGCAGCCGAAATCCAGGGCACCGAGGCGTTCCTCCAGGCTGCCACCGCGAGTGCGACCAGACCTCCGAGGGACAGGAGCGCTCCGAGGCGCGCGGTGGGCCGGAAGCCGAAGCGGACGATCATCTTCGCCGCGAGCGTGGCGGAGAGCGCCCACATGAGGACGAGCGGCGTGACGACGGCGCCCGCCGCGCCGGCCGTGCCTCCCCGGGCGCCCTGGACGAAGAGGGGGACGAACGTGTCGACGCCGAAGATGGTCGTGCCGAGCAGCACGCCGCCGATGAACGGCGCCGCCGTCTCCATGCGGCGGAACAGCACCGGCGGGACGAGAGGATGCGCACGCCGGTTCTGGAGGTGGACGAAGAGGGCGAGGGAGCCGATGGCGACGGCGAAGATCGCCGCCCTCCACCCGAAGGCCAGCCCGCCTTCGCCGGGCCGGTGCAGGACGGCGAACAGCAGGCCCGCGATCCCGAGGACGAGCGTGGCCGCGCCGGCCAGATCCAACGGGTCGGGCAGGGAGGCGCGGGACTCCTGCATCTGCGACGCCACGAGCGCCAGCGCGATGAGGCCGAGCGGGATGTTGATCGTGAAGATGGAGCGCCATCCGAAAGACATGGTCATCCAGGCGCCGAGCAACGGTCCGATCAGGCTCGCGACGCCCCACACGCCCGAAAAGAGGCCCTGGACCCGGGCGCGCTCCTCGAGAGAGTAGAGGTCCGCCGAAACGGTGAGCGCGATCGGGACCAGCCCCGCGGCGCCGAGGCCCTGGAGCCCGCGGGCCGCGATGAGCTGGGGCATCGAGTGCGCGAAGCTGCAGACGATCGCACCGGAAAGGAAGACCGAGATCGCGATGAGCAGGATGCGCCGGCGGCCGTAGATGTCGGCGAGGCGCCCGTAGATCGGCATCATGACCGTGGCGGTCATGAGGTAGATCGAGAAGACCCACGAGTAGAGCGCGAGGCCGCCGAGGTCCCCGATGATCGTCGGCATCGCGGTCGAAACGACCGTGGACTCGAAAGACGCCAGCGCCGTCACGAGCAGCAGGGCGGTCGTCACGGCACGGCGGCGTCTGGGGTCGAAGCGCGGGGCGGTCATCGGTCTGGAGGCCGAGAGTATAGAGTCTCCGCATGCGCGTCCTCGCCGGGACGAGCGGCTTCTCGTACAAGGAATGGAAGGGGAGCTTCTATCCCGAAGATCTCCCCGCGGAGGAAATGCTCGCGTACTACTCCGCGAGGCTGCCGGCGGTCGAGATCAACAACACCTTCTACCGGATGCCGAAGCCCTCGATGCTCGAGGGTTGGGCCGCGCAGGTCCCCGCCGAGTTCCGCTTCATCCTGAAGGCCTCCCAGCGAATCACGCATCGGAAGCGTCTCAAGGAAGCGGGCGACGAAGTGGCCTATTTCTTTCAGACCGCCTCGACGCTCGGCGAGCGGCTGGGCCCCACCCTCTTCCAGCTGCCTCCCAACCTCAAGAAGGACCTCCCGCGGCTCGAAGCGTTTCTCGAGGTTCTCCCGCCCAGGGCGCCCGCCGCCTTCGAGTTCCGGCACGCCTCCTGGTTCGAAGACGACGTCTTCGCCGCCCTGCGGACGAAGGGCGCCGCCCTCTGCGTCGCAGAGGACGAGGAGCTCGCCACGCCGCTCGTCGCTACGGCGGACTGGGGATACCTGCGGCTCCGCCGCCAGGACTACGACGACGCGGCCGTCGCCGGATGGGCGGAGAAGGTCCGTGCGCAAGCGTGGACGGAGGCGTTCGTGTTCTTCAAGCACGAGGACGCGGGCTCGGGGCCGAAGCTCGCGGCCGAGCTCCTGCGGCGGATCGCGACGCCGGGAGGCGAATCGGCGAGCCTCACGACCTGAGCCGGCCGGTCAGCTTCGTCAGCGCGCTCTGAAGATCCGGCTTGAGGGTCAGGACCGGCGCGAGGGGATCGTCCTTCAGTTTCTTCATCCTCGCCGGCAGCGTCTTCAACGTGAACTTCTTCGGGTCGAGCTTGTCGTTCACCTCGCTCCACTTCAGGGGCGCCGAGCAGGTCGCGCCGGGGACCGGGCGAGCCGAGAACGGGCCCGCGATCGTCTTGCCGTGGCCGTTCTGGAGGTAGTCCACGTAGACCTTGCCGTCGCGCGCGCCGAGCGCCCGCGCCGTCGTCGCGATCTTGCCGTGCCGCTGTTCGATCACGCGGGCCAGGATCTCGCCGAGCACGCGGGATTCGGAGTGCGTGCACTGGCCGCCAAGAGGCAGCAGAACGTGCAAACCTGTTGCCCCGCTGGTCTTGATGAAGCCCGGCAGCGCGATCTCCTCGCAGAGCTCGCGGATCGCCTTCGCGATCGTGACGACGTGCGAGAACGGAGCGCCTTTGGGGTCCAGGTCGAGGATGCACCAGTCGGGCCTTTCGGGAGCGGCGACGCGGCTGGCCCACATGTGGAGAGGGATCGAGCCGAGGTTCGCGACGTAGAGGAGCGTCTCGAGGTCGTCGCAGACGAAGTAGTCGATCTCGCGCTCGGCGTGCTCGCTCCAGATGCGCTCGAGGCGGATCCAGTCCGGCGCGAAGTTGGGGGCGTCCTTCTGGAAGAAGGACTTGCCGTCGATCCCGTCGGGGTAGCGGGTCATGACGAGAGGCCGGTCGGCCAGGTAGGGGAGAAGCCAGGGCGAGATCGCGCGGTAATACTCGATGAGGTCGCCCTTCGTGTAGCCCTCGACCGGCCAGAAGACTTTTGTCAGGTTCGAAAGCGGAACGACTTTTTCCTCCGCCTCGTAGCTCCGCGTCGGGGCCGGGGGCGGCGTCGCCGGCTCCTCGGCGGTGCCCGGATCGCCCTCACGCACGCATTCCTCGATCGGCTTGTCTTCGCGCACGCGGAGGAAGGCCGGATGCCGGAGGAGCCCGTCCCCGGTCCACTCCTTGAAACGCACCTCCACGACGAGCTCCGGCTCCACCCAGACGTGGCCTCGACCCGTGGGGACGGCGCCGCCGAACGCCGGTGTTTTGCGGACGCGGGCATCGAGACGCGCGTGGATCTCGTCGAGGAGCCTGTCGGAAAAGCCGGTGCCGACACGCCCGCCGTAGATCAGACTGCTTCCCGCGCCGCCGGTGCCCGCGGAGCTGGCACTGCCTCCCGCGCCGCCGGTTCCGGCGGAGCTGGGACTGCCTCCCGCGCCGCCGGTTCCGGCGGCGTCGCCCTGCCAGTAAGCGAGATGCAGCGCGCCGAACCCCGACCGGCCGCCCTCGGGCTTCGTGTAACCGACGACGACGAAATCCCCCGTGCGATCCAGCTTGACCTTGAGCCAGTCGGCGGAGCGCGCTCCGCGATAGGTCGAGTCCGCCTTCTTTCCCACCACGCCCTCGAGACCGAGCCCGCCGGCCGCGGCGAGCAGCTCGTCGCCTCTTTCCTCGACGTGGTCGGCGAAGCGCACCGGCCCGGCGCGAGGCACGAACCGCTGGAGCAGCGCCTTGCGGGTCGTGAGCGGAAGGTCCCGGAGGTCGAAGTCCTCGAAGCCCAGCAGATCGAACGCGAAATACGTCGCCGGAAGCTCGACCGCGGCGCGCTCGATGTCCGCGCGCCTCTGGAGGAGGCCCCGCTTCTGGAGAAGACCGAAGCGCGGGCGCGCGTTCCCGTCGAGCACGACGACCTCGCCGTCGAGGACGAACGCGTCGCTCGGGAGCGCCGAGACGGCGCGGGCGATCTCGGGAAATGTCGCCGTCGAGTCCATGCCGTGCCGGTAGCGGAGCATGGTCTTGCCGCTCTCGCGGCCGGCGAGCAGGCGATACCCGTCGTACTTGAGCTCCCAGAGCCAGCCTGGCCGCGAGAACGCGCCATCGCGCGTCTCGGCGAGCATGAGCTTGACGTCCGGGGCGCGCACCTTCCGTCGCGGCGCCTTCAGACGCTCGAGCTCCGCTCGGATCTCTTCCGCGCGGCTCTTGCCCGTGGCGAGATCCTCGATCGTCAGGCCCGAGAAGATCGACTCCTGGGAGTAGGCGGCCTCCGGTCCCTTTCGCGACCAGGCGTCGCGCTCCTTGATGAGGAGCCACTCCTTGCCGGTGGTCTTGCCCTTCGTCTTCATGCGGACGAGGGTCCAGACGCCTCGGAGCTTGTAGCCGTGGAGCTCGAAGAGGAGCTTTCCCTTCTTCATCCCTTCGTCGAGGTCCGCCAGCGGAGTCCAGCGGCCCTGGTCCCAGACGATGACCTCGCCGGCGCCGTAGTTGCCCTCGGGGATGACGCCTTCGAAGTCGGCGTACTCGACCGGATGGTCCTCGACTTCGACGGCGAGGCGCTTGTCGGCGGGATCGGCGGAGGGGCCCTGGGGGACCGCCCAGGACTTCAGGACGCCGGCCCACTCCAGGCGGAAATCCCAGTGCAGCCGGGTGGCCGCATGTTTCTGAACGACGAAGAGATGCGGGCGATTTTCGCGGCTTGCCCCACCGCGCCCGAACGGCTCGGGAGTCGTGTCGGCGGACCGCTTTTCCCTGTATTTTTCGAGCGGCATCTTGGAATCGCCGGGCGCATGTTACATTTGTCGCCCCTAAACCTATGAGCGCAAGGCCGATAGCGTCAGGGACCATCTCCTTCGGGCTCGTTTCGATCCCGATCAAGCTCTACGCCGCCGCGGAATCCGCATCGGGCGTGTCCTTCAACATGCTCCACGCGAAGGACGCCGCCCGGCTGAAGCAGCAGTACATCTGCACCAAGGACGGCGAGATCGTGCCCCGCGACCAGATGGTCAAGGGCTTCGAGTTCTCGAAGGACCGCTACGTCACCTTCACTCCCGAGGAGCTCAAGGCGCTCGAGGAGCAGTCGACCCAGACCGTCGAGGTCGTCGAGTTCGTTCCCATCACGAAGGTGGACCCCGTCTACTTCGATCGGTCGTACTACGTCGGGCCCGACAAGGGCGGAGCCAAGGCGTACGCGCTTCTCTCGGAAGTCATGAAGGAAACCCAGCGGGTCGCCCTGGCCCGCTATGCCGCCCGCGGCAAGATGTACCTCGTCATGCTCCGTCCCTTCGAGGGCGGCATCGTCATGCAGCAGCTCCTCTACGCCGACGAGGTCCGGTCCTTCTCCGAGGTGCCGCTCGAGCCGGCCGAGGTCAGCCCCAAGGAGCTCGATCTCGCCAAGCTCCTCGTCGATCAGCGTGCGGTGGAGTCCTTCAAGCCCGAAACCTACGAGGACGACGTGAAGAAGCGCGTCCTGGGCCTGATCCAGAAGAAGGTCGAGGGGGAGGACATCTCCATTGTGCCCACAGAGACCGGCGGGGGCCAGATCATCGACCTGATGGAGGCCCTGAAGGCGAGTCTCGCGAAGAAGCCGGAGGCCAAGACCGCTCCCGAGAAGAAGGCGGCGTCTGCGTCCGGCGGCGAGGCGCCTTCGCGCAAGCCGGCGAAGAGGGCTCCGGGCAAAGTCGCCCAGATGCGCACGCAGGCGGGCCGCAAGGGGTAGATTTCGCTTCGTGAAGGGCTACTCCACCTCGGAAGTCGCCAAGCTCCTCGGTCTCACTCCTTCCCAGGTTCGCGGCTACGTGCGCGCCGGGTTTCTTTCGCCCGAGCGGGGCGCCGCGGGCCGGCTCACGTTCTCGTTCCAGGATCTGGTCTTCATGCGGACGGCGCGGAGCCTGCTCTCCGCGCGCGTCGCGCCGCGGCGGGTCCGCAAGGCGCTGCGGCGGCTGCGGGAACAGCTTCCCGAGGGCCGATCGCTCGCGGCCGTCCGGATCGCCATGGAGGGGAGCCGGATCGTCGTCGCCGACGGCTCCCGCCGCTGGCAGCCCGACTCGGGCCAGATCCTCTTCGACTTCGGTGTGGCGGATCTGGCAAAGAAGGTCGCCCCGGTCGTGCGCCGCGCGTTTCGCGAAGCCCAGCAGGAAGGGCCGGAGTTTTCCGCCGACGACTGGTACGAGTGGGCCTGCGAGCTCGAGCCCGGCTCTCCGGGCGAGGCGATCTCGGCCTACCGGCGCGCCCTCGCGCTCGATCCCCGGCATCCGGACGCGCACGTCAACCTCGGCCGCCTCCTCCACGAGGCCGGCGACGCCGCGGCCGCCGAGCCGCACTACGCGGCGGCGCTCGCCGCGAGGCCCGACGATGGGACGGCGGCGTTCAATCTCGGCGTCGCGCTCGAGGACATGGGGAGGACGCCCGAGGCCCTGCTCGCCTACCAGAAGGCCGTCCGCATCGATCCCGATAATGCCGATGCCCACTTCAACGCCGCGACGCTGGCCGAAAAGCTGGGCCGGCCGGCGGAAGCCCTGCGCCATCTCCGGACCTACCGGAAGCTGACACGGCCGGAATAAGATGGGCGGGTACATGCTTTCCTCGGTGTCCGTGTTGCGTTCACTCGTTGCCGCCCTGCTCGCCCTGGCCGTTCTCGCCGGTCCGGCCGCCGCGCTGTGCGCGAACTGCTGTCGCCCGGCGCCCGTCGTCGAAACCTCGGAGAGCTCCCTCTCGGGCGCGAGCTGCTGCGGATGCGATGAAGCCATGGCTCCGGCGCCGCCCCCGGCGTCGGACAGCCTGGCGGCCGTGAAGACGTCCGCTCCCGCGGCGCCCGTAGCCGTTCACCTCACGACGCCGATCTTCCCGGCCGCGCCCGAAGGGCGGCGCGCGGTCGCGTTCGCGTCGACGTCCCGCCGCCCGGCCGCTCGCAGCGCTCCCACGCCGCAGCGTCTCTGATCCTCCCGCGAGAGCCGTATCTCGCGTCCGCCCGGCGGAGTCCGCCGGCCGGCATCAGGAGGATGGAATGCCTTTCCGCATCGGATTCGCTGCGATCGTTCTCGGCCTCGCAGCCTCACTCGCCACGGCGCAGGAGCCCGCCGACCCCATGGTCGCGATGGAGCAGATGCCTGCCATGGATCACTGGATGTGGATGGTCCACGGCTGGGCGTACCTGAACTACGACGACCAGGGCGGCCCGTCCGGGGGCGACGACTTCGAGTCGCAGAACCACGTGATGGGGATGGCGACCCATTCCTTCCTCGGCGGGAAGCTGTCGTTCTACGGCACGTTCTCGCTCGAGCCCGCGACGATCCCCGAGCCGGGCAGCCACGAGCTCTTTCAGGTCGGCGAAACCAACGACGGCGTGCTGCTCGTCGATTACCAGCATCCGCACGATTTCTTCATCCAGCTCGCGGGCGCGTGGCAGAAGACGTTCGGGCCCGGCCTCGGTCTGCGCTTCTACGCCGCGGCGGTTGGGGAGCCGGCGCTCGGTCCGCCGGCGTTCGTGCACCGACTCTCGGCCTCGGCGAATCCGACCGCCCCGCTCTCGCACCACAACCAGGACTCGACCCACATTTCCTACGACGTGCTGACGCTCGGCCTGACCGCCTCCATCTTCACGCTCGAGGCCTCGGGCTTTCACGGCGCCGAGCCGGATGAGAATCGCTGGAACATCGAGTCGGGAGCCATCGACTCCTACGGCGTGCGGCTGACGGCGGTCCCGCTGCCGGGCCTCACCGTGCAATTTTCCGGCGGCCACCTCACGAATCCGGAGGCGGCGGAGCCCGGGAACCAGAACCGTTTCACCGCAATGCTGGCGTACGAAAAAGCCCTGCCGGGCGGGTTCATCGCCGTCTCACTCATCACGGGACAGAACCAGGAGGAGGAGGAAGGCGCGCGGTTCTGGGGAACGCTCCTCGAAGGCACCTGGAAGTTCTGCGACTGGAACACGATCTACGGACGCTTCGAGGCCGTGGACCGGGATCTCTTCGAGCTGAGGTTCAAGCGTCAGCGGCCCGAGGAGGTCCCGCTCGACCGGACGCGCGTCTATGCCGGAACGCTGGGCTACGTGCGCGACTTCACGCTCGTGCCCAAGGCCACGACGGGCGTCGGCGCCGACGTCACGCTCTACCGCTTCACCGACCGGCTCGACGACGTCTACTCGACGCACCCCGTGTCCTTCCACGTCTTCGCGAGGATCCGCTTCGACTTCGGGATGGGCGGGGGACATGCCGGCCACTCATCGCACTGAGGCGGGCTGGAGGCTCGCGAGGAGGCTCTCGATTTCCTCGAGCGTGGCCCCCAGCTTCTCGCGGGCGAGGAGGAGATCCTCCGCGAGGACCGGGTACCAGTTGCGGCGCGACGTGTCGCCCAACCCGATGAGGTCGAAGGGCGCAACGACTTCGCGGATCCTGTGCTCGAGGATGCGGGCGTCCGCGCCGGAGAGCGCGAGCGCGCAGCACTCGCGTAAACCGGGCGCGAAGCGAGGGTTGTCGCCCGACAGAAACGCTCCGGCCAGCTCGGGGCGTCCGAGGCGGCGGGCCGCCTCCGCGTAACTCGCCGCCGCAAAGTAGAGACGGGTGAGATCGGCGAACGCCGGAAATTCGTCGAAGCGCGAATACAGGGCGGCGACGAGGAGCGCGGCGGTATCAGCTTCGGCGAGAGACGCCGCGGCATCCCGCGCCAGCTCGCCCGCCAGCGCCGGCGTTCCCCAGGAACGTTCGAGCGCCGAGGCCAGCCGTTCGAGGCCGAGGAGGGTGAGCGGGAAGCCGGTCGAGAGGATCGGATCGACGAACGCCGCGGCGGACGGAAGCAGGAGCCAGCCCTCTCCGGCGGCCGCCCGGCTTCGAAAGGGAAGCGTCTCGCGGTGGACGAACGGCGTGATGGGTTCCGCGCCGTCGAACTGCGCGCGCACCGTGGGAAGGCGATCGAGGAGCCGGTGCCAGGCCGGCTCGCCTTCGGCAAGGCGGAGCTCCTCGGCGAGCCAGGGCTCGGCCGCGACACCCGCGCTCACGATGCCGTTGTCGAACCGGAGCACCCAGATCCATCCTCCGTCGAACACGTGATGCAGGGCGGCGTCATCGGGGGAATAAGGGGGGGCCTCGCCCGAAGGATCGATACCCATCTCGTCCACGCGATGGACGCCGGTGAAATGCGCGTAGAGGCCCGAAGTCGCGGGAAGCCCCGGGAAGTTGGATCGACCCGGCGACAGCGAGCGTTGGAGGAAGCCGCCGGGACCGGTCGCGTCCACCAGGAGTCGCGCGCGGAGCGTGCGCTCGCGGCCGAAGCGCTGCGTCTCGAGGACCGCGGCGCCGCTCTCGAAGCCGGCGAGGCGGACCTCCGTGCGATCCATGTATTCCGCTCCCTCGCGCGCGGCCTCCTGTGCGAGAAAGGCGTCAAAGTCCGGCCGGTACCAGTGCGTGTCGGCCACCTCGTCGCACGGGCTCGCGGCCACGAGGAGCTGGTCGCTGCGATCGGGGCGGGCGGCGAACGTCCGCCCCGCCGTGTGGCCGTAAAACGTGAATCCCCGCTTGAGGCCGCACGCGATCTCCGGCCGCTCGCGCTGCCAGGAGCCCCAGGCGGCGAGCGGGCGGATGCGCGGCAGCTCGTAGCGATCGCACAGACTCTCGAGAAGGAGATTCGCGAGAGGAGAGGACGACTCGCCGATGGCGAAGCGCGGGTGCGCGCCCCGCTCGAGGAGCGCGACGGAACGTCCCAGGCGGCGCGCCAGGATGGCCGCGAGCGAACCGGCGAATCCGGAGCCGACCACGACGAGGTCGAAGTCGGTCCTCACGCGCCCCCGCAGTGCGGGCACCCGACGGCAGGAGCCACCGACTGGGACAGGTTCATGCTCGCGAGCCGCTCGCGGCGGGATGCGAAACAATCGCCGCATCGCGAAAAGGCGTCGAGGTCCCAGAGATCGGCGAAGACGAGGCCGCGCCCGAGCGATACAGCGTCCTCGAAGCAGTCTTCGAGGAGGCGAAGCCGCGGAACCTCGAACGCTCCCGTTCGCGCGAGCTCGTCCATGGCGCCATTGCCCGCGCGCGTCGGGATGATCGACACGGAGGACGCGCCGGAGTCGAACGCGCACTGGACCGACCGGAGCGTCCATGCGCGCGCCTCGGCGGCGGGAACCCAGGGCAGTCCGGCGAGCACGAAGACGCGCAGGGCGACGGCTTCGTCGGCGAGGAGGTCGGCCGCGCGGCGGAATTGGTCGACAGACATCCGCTTGTTGAGGCGGGGCAGAACGTCGGGATGCACTGTCTCGAGACCCATGGCCACTTCGAGCGTCCCCGGGATCCGGTCGCGGAAGGCCCACACCGCGGGGCCCACGAGCGCGGGGTGCGATTCCACGATGACACGCTCGAACGGAGCCACGAGCCCGGCGATCGCGGCATGCTCCTCGGGCGGCACCGCACGTCCGTCGAAAAAGCTCCCGGCGTTGTAGAGCTTGATTCGGCGAGCGGGCGGAAGGACGCGCAACGCTTCGCGGATCTGCCCGGCGATCGCGCCCGGAGGCACGGAATCCTCGAGCGTGTTCTTCCAGAGATCGCACATCAGGCACTTCCAGGGGCACTCCCGGTTGGTCAGGAAGATCGTGGCCACCGGGACGGCGCGCCTCCGGCCGCCGGTCTCCGCGGCCTCCTCCTCGACGAGCGCGGCATAGGCGCGGCGGGGATCGAGCGGGTTTCTCCGCGGACGGCGTTCCAGAATCCAGCGGTCGCGCGCGGAACCGTCCTCCGGATACGGAGAGCTCACCGCCGGATCACGCGTAGAGAGACAGGAAGTGCGAGCGGTACTCGGCCTCACCCCCGCGAAAGGGTCGAGGCTCGCCGGATGGCAGACCGCCGTCCTGAAAGCGGCGCTTCGGGAAGACCGGCATCGCGCGCCCGGTGAGCGCGGCGACGCCGCGGGACACGATCTCGCCCTTGAGCGCATAAAGGCGTTCGTGGTCGTAAGCCGTGAGTGTGACGAACGGGATCGCCTCGGCCGTCTCGACGACCCGCGGGCGCGTGTACGGGCTGAACCCCTCGAAGCCCCATCGGCGCAGGGGAGCCCACGTCCGGCTGTAGGAACGGCTCTGCCCGCCGGAGTACGTCGCCGAGTGCTTCATCCTCCCGACGCCCCAGCCTTCCTGATACAGCATCGAATTGTGGAGGACGCTGCGGATCGTCAGCTCCGGGTTTTCTTCGATCGGGTAGTCCTTCAGGTTTTCGTCGCCGCCGTCCCCATCCACGAGATGCCGCCAGTCGGGGTATCGCGCGCGAATGCCGCGAAGGAGCGCGAGAGTCATCGCGGCCGACTCCACGTCGAGGGGCTTGTAGTCCTCGATCACCCGGACCGCCTCGAGCGGATCGAGGGATCCCCGCTCGGCCTCGATCGGCTCGAGGTACATCTCGAGCCCCAGCGTCGCCAGGAACTCCCGGGCCTGGGCCAGGTCCGCCCCGACACCTCCACGGAGCGACAGGGTGAAGGCCTTGAGACGGCCGGGATGCATCCCGAGTTTCCGCAGAAGGTGCTCGGTCAGCAGGAAGACGGCGCCGCTGTCGATGCCGCCCGAAAAGCAGACGCCGATCGGCGCGCTATCCGGAAGATGCGCGAGCCAGGCCGCGATCTCGTCGGCGAGTGCGCCGACGTAGCGGCGGCCGATCGCGTCCGGATCCGCCGGCAGCGGGTCGCCCGCGGGCGTGAAAAATCGGGTCCAGGAGGCCTCCGGGTCGGGGCAGCCCACGAGCTCGATGTCGACGACGTGATGGGCCGGCACCATCCGCGTGTAGGTCGGATGGAACTGGCCCGCGAGGCCTTCGCTCCGCAGCCAATCCCGGATCGCGTCGATGCGGTCCGACACGATCAGGGCGGGCCCCGCGGCCTGCTTCGCGAGGAAGTAGCGCAGCGGACGGTCGAGCGAGCGCGCGAGGCGCACGCGTCGGCCGTCGCGGCCGACCAGCGCGAATGCGCCGTCGATGCCGCGGACGTCGGAGGGTGAGCCCGAGGCCACGCGCGCACGCGCCTCCTCGACGCTCATGTTGCGGATGCGATTGCCTGCCGGATCGGTCAGGTCCACGACACGCTCAATGTAGCGATCGTTCACGCGAAGCCTCCCGCCCGCCGATCCTACAGCCCGGCAGCTCTCACAGCTCAACGGCACGACAGCGCTGCATCCCGACTCCGCCAGCGATCGTGGGAGACTTCGGGCATCCATTCCTTTAAAATGACGGAAATGTCTGCGCCTGCGCCGGGAGACGCGACGCCCGCGGAGCCCCTGGCGAATTCCGGCGGCGTCGTCAGCGCCATCCTGGCCGCGGCCCGGCCGGCCCAATGGGTCAAGAACCTCGTCCTGCCGCTGCCGTTTCTCTTCGGCGGCGCCCTCGGGGAGCCCGCGGGCTGGGCCCTGGCCGCGGCCGGCTTCGCGATCTTCTGCGTGATCACCAGCGGTGTGTACATCGTCAACGACGTCGCGGATCGTGAGCGCGACCGCGCGCACCCGGTGAAGAAGTTCCGGCCGCTCGCATCGGGCCGGCTCTCCGCGTCCACGGCGGTGTCTGTGGCCGCGGTCCTCGAGACCGCCGGCCTCGCGGCGGCCTTCCTCCTGAAGCGCGAGTTCGGCTTCTGGTGCGCCGTGTACGCCGTCCTCATGCTGACCTACTCGCTGCTCTGGAAGCGTGTGCCCTTTCTCGAGGCGCTGGTCGTCGCCGCCGGGATGCCGCTGCGGGCCCTGGCCGGAGCGGCTCTCGCGGGCGTGGACCCTTCGCTTTTCCTCATGGGCTGCGCCTACCTGCTCGCCCTGTTCCTGGTCGCGGGCAAACGGCAGTGGGAGTTTCTGAATGCCGCCCCGGGGCACCGGCCGGCGCTCGCGGCGTACCGCGAGGAGGGACTCGATCACCTGTTCATCGTGACGGGGCTCGCGACGGTCGCGGCGTACGCCGCGTACAGCACGTCGGCCCGGACGCTCACCCATTACGGCCGGTCGCTCGCGCCGACCGTGCCTTTCGTGGTGCTCGGGATCGCCCGCTACGTCCGGCTGGTCTACAAGCGCGGCGGAGGGGGGAATCCGACACGCGCGCTGCTGACCGACGATCCGTGGCTTCTCTTGATCGTGATCGGCTGGGTGGCGACGGCGGGTTGGATGATCTATGGCCGTTGATTCGAAGGCCCGCGAGTCGGGCAAGCCGGCGCCCGAGGGAACGGCGCCGGAGAGAGACGTCCGTTTCGGCGTGGGCTTTCTGGCCTACAACGAGCAGGACCTGATCGCAAAGACCGTCGAAGAGGCCGTGACCTCTCTCTCGGCGATCCCCGGCCTGACCTGGCACGTCGTGGTCGTCAACGACGGAAGCCGGGATCGCACGGGCGAGATCGCCGAAGAGCTCGCGAAGAAGGACCCGCGCGTGTCGGTCGTGCACCACGACGGCAACAAGGGATATGCCGTCGCGACGGAGACCGCGCTGCGCAACGTTCCGGGGGAGGTCGTCATGGTCGTCGACGGCGACGGCCAGCACACGATGGGTGACGCGCCGCTCTTCATCGAGGCCATCGCGAAGGGCGCCGACGTGGTCTTCTGCTGGAAGAAGGTCCGACACGATCCGGTCGGCCGCCTGATTCTTTCTCGCGGCCTGCGGATCCTGTCGCACTGGATCCTGGGCTCGCCGCTCCACGACATCAACGCCGGCTGCCGGGCGTTCCGACGCGACATCGCGAGGCGCATCGAGATCAAGCACCGCATCAACTTCGTCGGCGACGAGATCTACGCCCGCTGCCGGATCGCCGGCTGGAAGGTGGACGAGGTCATCGTCCGGCACTTCCCGCGCGAAGCCGGGCAGTCGATCCACCGGCCCTTCAAGATGCTCGGAACGATCTTCCGCGTCATCCGATACCTCTTCGACCTGCGCTCGGAGATGCGTCAGGCCGAGTCGCTCAAGCGCCTGGTGAGGAAAAAGGCGTGAGCGGCGGCATCGTCATCCTCGGCGCCGGCCCGACGGGGCTCGGCGCGGCGTACCGGCTGGTGGAGCGGAAAGAGACCGGCTTCGAGATCTTCGAGCGCGCGGGCCAGGTGGGAGGGCTCGCCACCAGCTTCACCGATCCGAAGGGATGGACCTGGGACGTCTCCGGACACATCATCTTTTCGGGCTACAAGTACTTCAACGACTTTCTCGCCAAGGTCCTGGGCTCGGACGGGATCCGCTGGATCGATCGGGAGAGCTGGATCAAGTTCGAGGACAAGTACGTCCGCTATCCGTTCCAGAACCACCTCTCTTCTCTTCCCGAGCAGGCGATGCTGGAGTGCCTGATCGGGCTGGTCGAGTCGCAGACCATCTCGAAGGATCAGGCCTTCACGAACTTCGCGGAGTGGGTGCTCGCGAAGTTCGGCGCGGGCGTCGCCAAGCACTTCATGAACCCGTACAACTTCAAGGTGTGGGCGACGCCGCTCGAGAAGATGGGCTACTACTGGATCGCCGAGAGGGTCTCGGTCGTGGACTGGCGCAAGGCCATCGAGACGACCCTCCTGCCGAAATCCACGGACTGGGGCCCGAACGCCAAGTTCGGCTACCCGGCGCGCGGCGGAACGCTGGGGCTCTGGAAGGCGGTGCTGCCGTTCCTGGGCGATCGCGTCCGCCTCCACAAGCGCGTCGTCTCGATCGACGAAGAGAAGCGGGTCGTGACCTTCGCGGACGGTGCGACGCGGTCGTACGACCGGCTCCTGTCGACCATGCCGATCGACGCGCTCGTCGCGCGCCTGACGCACGCGCCCGAGAAGGTGCGGGCGGCCGCGCAGAAGCTGCTCTACAACCGCCTCTTCTCGGTCGGCATCGGCCTCAGGCGCCCGTCGCCGTCCGACAAGAACTGGATCTACTTTCCGAACCTCGCGACGCCGTTCTACCGGATGACGTATCTCTCCAACTACTCGCCCCAGATCGTGCCGGGTGGCGACACCAGCCGGTATTTCTCGATTTTGACGGAGACTTCGTACTCGAAGTTCAAGCCTCTCCCGAAGGGAGACTTCGGCAGGGCCGTCGTGGACGGCCTCGTCGCCGAAGGGATTCTGCAGCCCTCGGATCTGCCGCTCATCGAGACGGTCTTCCTGATTCACGCCGGCCACTCGTACCCGATCCCCTCGACCGACCGGAACCCCGCGCTCGACACGATCCAGGGCTACCTCGAATCGAAGGAGATCTTCTCGCGCGGGCGCTTCGGGTCCTGGAAGTACGAGATCGGCAACCAGGACCACTCGCTCATGCAGGGCGTCGAGCTCGTCGACCGCTGGCTCGACGGGAGCGAAGAAAAAGTCTTCCGAACCTGACGGTCCCGCCGATGCCCGGTCGATCGGCTGAAAGGAGTGCGTCCATGAAGTCTCGGACTGCCTTCGCCGCGGCTCTGTTCGCGTCGGCTGTTTCGGTTCGTGTCTTCGCGCAGCCGAGCGGAGTGCCTTCCGCTCCGCAGCCTCCCAAGGAGATGCCCGAGTACGGAACGACGGGCACATCGAGCGTTCGTATCCCGGCATGGGACTTTTCTCGTATGGACGGCGGCCCATTGGGAGTCGGAGCCGGAATCTCGCGCTTTCCGGCGGACTCGGCGTTGCCGTTTCTGGTGAGCTCCGTTCACGTTCCCGGTGGGACGAAGATCACCCGGGTCGAGCTCGACTATTGCGACAACAGCAGCGCGGGAAAGCACGTCAAGCTGGAGCTGCTTCAGTGCGACAACCAGGGTCAGAACTGCGCCGACGCGATGAGCGAGCTCGTGTCTTCCAGCAACGGCTGCAGCTTCGTGGCTCAGAGCGGCCTCTCGGTCCACGTCAACAACTACAACAACATGTACACGATGGTGGCAACGTTCGGCGCCGTGGACGGTACGAACTACCTGGTTGGCGCCATCGTTTCGTATCAGCTCGAGGTCAGCCCGCCTCCCGGCACGGCGACCTTCAACGACGTGCCGACGAACCATCCGTTCTTCCAGTACATCGAGGCTTTGGCCGCGTCCGGCATCACCGGCGGCTGCGGAGCCGGGAACTACTGCCCGGACGCGCCGCTCACGCGCGGCCAGATGGCCGTCTTCCTGGCGAAGGCGCTCGGCCTCTACTGGGTCAACCAGTAGGATCCCGACACGCTCGCGTCAGCCCGTCTCGAGAAAGGAGACCGCATGCGCATCTCGCAGGTCGGACTCTCAATCGCTCTGCTCGCCACAGTCGCCGCTCTGGCCGCCGCCCAGCCGACGAGCGCCTCGTCTCCGGCGAATCGCGGCATGCCATCGGCGGTGAAGGCCCCCGACTACGGAACCGCCAGCCTCACGCACGTTCGCGTCTCGGCGATGGAATTCTCTCCCCTCAACACCAATCTCTCCGGAGACTGGTATCCGGGTCCAGGCCGCACACGTTATCCGAGCCTCTACCTGGGCTCATGGGAGGGACCTTTTCAC
>Ga0207706_10002037_pt1 | contig 19832 bp, 17 predicted proteins | sample KBSC53metaG_FD_184318 | JGI IMG/M metagenome (GOLD analysis project Ga0207706, IMG submission 184318) | Corn rhizosphere microbial communities from Kellogg Biological Station, Michigan, USA - KBS C5-3 metaG (SPAdes) (version 2) | ecosystem: Host-associated > Plants > Roots > Rhizosphere > Soil ... | reverse complement strand
TGCATAGTGCCTGAGCCAAGGGAAGTCCTTTGCCGGAATGTCGGGACGCCGCCGCACGTCGGTGAAATAGAGCGCGACGAAAGCGCTGCCGAACAGATCGTGCAGGCGGATCTCGTTCCCGGCGCTGTCGTGCACGAGGCCGTCCGGTGCGCGGTCGCCGACAACGACCGGCGGCGGTTCGGCAAAAGGCTTCACCATCGACCAGTCGCCGGTGCCGTTGAGGCCAAGGCGCACGCCCAGCAGCGACCGCGTATAGGCATTGCCCCAGGCGTGCCCGCTCATCGCTTTCACGTCGGCAATGCGGCTTGCCATGTAAGCGCGTCCGGCTTCAGCCATTTCGCCCGAGCCTTGCTCGGCAACCGGCTTCTGCTCACTTTCGAACCCGTCGAGCAAAGTCTCGCTGCCCCATCCGCGCATGATCCAGGCGATGCGCCAGGCCAGATTGTTGGCGTCGAGGATGCCGGTATTGAGTCCGAGCGCCCACATCGGCGTGATCAGGTGAGCCGCATCGCCAAGCAGAACGACGCGTCCGTGATGCCATTTGCCGGCGACGCGGTGGTAGATCTTGAACAGATTAGTGCCGACCAGCTCGGCGTTCTTCGCGCCGCCGATGAACGTCATGGCCTTCTCGCGCAGCTCATCGTCGGTGAACTCGCGCTGGCCTTCGAACACCGGATAGAGGAAACGCCAGCACTCCGGCTGACGCACCAGAATCATCCATTCCTTGGCGTCGCTGAAATATCCGAGATACGGAAAGTCGCGGGGATTCTCGACGTCTAGATCGACCTTGAGGTCCACCAGCGCAAAACGCTCAGGCAGAGAGCGGCCTTCGACCGAAACGCCGAGGCGCTCCCGCACCGTGCTGCGTCCGCCGTCGCAGCCCAGGAGAAAGCTCGCGTCGAAAGTCTTTTTCCCATCCGGCGTCTCGAGCTCGAGCGTGACGTGATCCGCATGCTGGGTGAAGCCGGTGACGCGATGCCGGTGATGGACCTTCCCGTATTGCGAGCTGCTCAGGGAATCCCGCAGGGCCGGCTCCATGTCGGACTGCGGCAGGTTGATGACAAAGGGAAATCGGGTCTCGTCGCGCAGGAGATGAAGCTTGACGGCATCGCGCTTGCGGTTGGTCGCGCGCTCGATGTCGCCGATCTCGTCGACCCGCATGGCCTTGGACAGAATGTTTCCAGCCGCACCGAAGCGTTGCCAGACCTCGAGCGTGCGGATCAGTGTGGTGCCGGCCTTGGTCTCGGTCGACAGGCCGGCATTCGCTTCGAACACGACGAAGGGAATTCGGTAGTAAGACAGCGCAAGCGCCGTGGTGAGACCAACGGGTCCGGCGCCGACGATGGCAACCGGAAACTCCGACTTCAGGGGGAACGCGCCGCTGTCCATCGTCACATGCCGCCACGCAGCTCCAGCCGGACCGCAGCCGCCGGTCCGGAAAAGCACACGCAAAATTGCGCGGCAAACTTTTTCACATCAGCCGAGCTTGCCCGCAAACAAAAGCATCGCATTCGGAATTTCTATGTGTCAATATATTTTCGAAAATCGGTGCAATTTCCGATAGTCGAACGTCTCGCGTTACCTCAATGAGTGCGCAATCAATTTCGCTGAAGACCAACGACGGCCACAGCCTCAGCGCCTATGAGGCGCGTCCGGACACATCGCTGCGTGGCGGCATTGTGCTGCTGCAGGAAATCTTCGGCGTCACCGGCTACATCCGCCGCGTCTGCGAGGGTTATGCGGACCATGGCTATCACGTAGTGGCGCCCGCATTGTTCGACCGCGTCCGTCCCGGGATCGAATTGGCTTATTCCAAGGAAGACGCGGTGACCGGCCGGGATCTGCGCGGCAAGATTCCCTGGGAAAAAACCTTTGCCGATCTCGAAGCGGCAAAGGCGCGGCTGAAGGGCGCAGGCAAAGTGGCGACGCTCGGTTACTGCTGGGGCGGGACGATCTCCTGGCGTGCGGCCAGCCATATCGGCGGGATTGCAGGCGCGGTCTGCTACTACGGCACGCAGATCGCACCATACACATCGGAGCAGCCGCGCTGCCCGGTGCTGATGCATTTCGGCGACAAGGATCCCATCGCGACGCTCGAGCATGCCGGCGCGCTGCGCGAGGCGCAGGGCGCACAGGTCGAAATCCAGGTCTATCCGGCCGGCCACAGTTTCAGCTGCGACGAGACGCCGAACTATCACGCGCCGAGCGCGGACCTCGCGCTGCGCCGGACGCTCGAATTTCTGGCCGCCCATGTTGGGTAGGGAGCAAACGCTGCCATGACTTTTGTCCAACAGCACGACGGTGCAATCGAGCCGACGGTCAACGCGCAAGTGTTCCGTCAAATCCGTATCGACATCGTGACCTGCAGGCTGATGCCGAACGAACGCCTGCGCGTCGAAAGCCTTCGCAAACGCTACGGGGTCGGGGGCAGCCCGATCCGGGAAGCGCTGATGCGGCTTGAGGCCGAAGGCCTGGTCATTCTCGAGCAAAACAAGGGGTTTAGGGTGTCGCCGGCCTCGCGCGAGCACCTGCTCGACCTGATGAAAACGCGCGTTGAAATCGAGGGCCTGGCGCTGCGTTGGTCGATCGAAAATGGCGGCGTCGACTGGGAAGCGAATTTGCTCGCCGCTTTTCACCGGCTGTCGCATCAGAAAAAGACGCTGCGCGGAACCGGAAATGAGGTCAATCTCGTCTGGTTCAGAGAACACCGTAATTTTCACCGCGCGCTCACGGCCGCGTGCGGATCGCAACATCTGATCGGGATTCGCGAAAACCTGTTCGCGCAGGCCGAGCGCTATGTTGCATTGTCGATCATATCCAAATGTCCGCCGCGCAACGACGACAGCGAGCACGAGCAGATGATGCGTGCGGCGCTCGCGCGCAACACCGGTCGCGCGGTGCAGCTGATGACCGATCATATCGGGCGTACCAACGAGCGCGTGGCGAAGACGCTGGGCGCCGCGGCGACGCAACCGATCAAGCTTCGGCGCGTGAACGGCAAGGCGTGACATGAGCGGCGCCGTCCCCATTGCCGCAGATCAATTGAGCGCGCTGGTGGCGCGGCTCTTCGTGGCGGCCGGCGTTCCTGACTCCGCGGCAAAAACCGTCGCCGGGGCCCTGGTGGATGCCGATCTCGAGGGTCAGTCCTCGCATGGCGTGATGCTGGTCGACATGTACCTCGACCGGATCCGCAAAGGGTCCGTCTCGCTGAAGCAGGCCGGCGAGATCGTGTCGGACAAAGGCGCGACCGTTGTTCTCGACGCGCACAATGCGCTCGGTCATCTCACCGGCGATCAGGCGATCAAGATCGCGGTCGAGCGCGCCCGGCGTTTCGGTGCCGGGCTGGTCGCCGTGCGTCACGGCTTCCACTTCGGGACCGCGCGGCGTTTTGCGCTGAAGGCTGCCGACGAGGACTGCATCGGCATCGTAATGTGCAACACGCGGCCGCTGATGCCAGCGCCGGGCGGGGCCGAACGGGTGGTCGGCAACAATCCGATTGCCATCGCTGTGCCGTCCGATGGCCCGGCACCGATCGTGCTCGACATGGCGACGAGCGAAGCTGCCATGGGCAAGATCCGCATGGCCGAAAAGGCGGGCGAGAAGATTCCCGGCACCTGGGCGGTGAAGGCAGACGGCAGCGCAACGACGGATCCGGCCGAGGCGATTGCCGGCCTGCTGCTGCCGGCGAGCGGACCGAAAGGCTTCGGGCTCGCCTTTCTGATCGATCTTTTGTGCGGCGTGCTGTCGGGTGGGGCAACGGGCAGCGCGGTGCAGCCACTCTACGGCAATGCATCGACGCCCTACGACTCATCGCACCTGTTCATTGCCATCGACATTGCGTATTTCGGCGACCGCGCAACGATGCGCGCGATGGCGACGGCTGCGGCGGAGCGGATCCGCGCCGGCGCGCGTGCACCTGGCGTTGCACGGCTGTTCACGCCCGGCGAGCCGGAATGGGTCAAGCGTGAAAGTGCGGCGGGGAAGGTGATGCTCCCGAGCACAGTCGCCGACACCCTGCTGCGGCTGGCAAAGGAATTGCAGGTATCTGCTGACGCCTTGGTGCCCTCTGAAAAATACGAAAGGACGTGAAAATGGCGAAGCGTGAAGTCAAGACAGATAAGATCCGGACGCCGAGCGGCGTGTTCTCGCAAGCAACCGTGATCGAAGCGCAGGGCAGGCTCGTCTTCATTTCCGGAATGACTGCGCGCCGGCCGGACGGCACGATCGCGGGGATCGGCGACATCACGGCGCAGACCAGACAGGTCTGCGAGAACGTCAAGTCGGCGGTAGAGGCGGCCGGCGGCACGCTCGACGATGTCTGCCGCGTCGACGTATACGTGCGCAACATGGAGCACTTCAAGGAAATCCACGCGGTGCGGCAGGAGTACTTCAAGCCGCCGCTGCCGGCGTCGACGATGGTGGAGATCTGCAAGATGACGTCGCCCGACTACCTGATCGAGATCAATGCCATTGCGGTGCTCCCGAAATAATGGTGACCGGCATGACCGACAAGTCGGGACTGAAAGCGGCCAAAGAAAAAGGCATCACGCTCGGTGAAATCGGGCAGCGGATCGTCTTCGAGAACGAGCATGTGCGGATCTGGGAGGTCAATCTCGACCCGGGCGAGACAATCGACTTCCACCTTCACTATCATCCCTACATGATTATCTCGCTGGGGGGCGGCAAGAACGAGATCGAGACGATTTTCGGCGACAAGCGCATGACCAATGAGCCGCTTGGCTCGACCGTGTTCATGAATGAGATGCGCCCGGTGCACAAGCTCACCAACCGCGACACCGTGCGTTACCTGTCGCGGCTGATCGAGCTCAAAAGCGTTCGCTGGACTGCGGAGTAGGGACCGGTGCCGCAAACGATCGGAGGTTGGGACGTTCATACGCACATTGTGCCGCCGGCGGTCGTGGCGGCGGGCGGGCGCGGCGCCTTCGGCATGCGCGCGTCGTCCGACACGCTGACGATCTGCGCGCACGGCGTTCCGCTGCATCCGCTCACCGAGGTGAACAAGCTCGCCGACCGCGTCAAAAGCGACCACCTTGACGGCGCGGTCGTGTCGGTGCCGCCGCCGCTGTTTCGGCCTGACCTGCGCGAGGGCGACTGCCGCGACTACGCGAAGCTTGTGAATGAGGGCCTATTCGAAGCCTGCCGCGACCACGCTGGCGTGCTGCGGCCGCTGGCCTATCTGCCGGTCGAAGCGCCCGAGGTGGCTGCAGAGATCGCCGGGGGTCTCGATAGCCGCTGGGCTGGCGTTGTCATGGGCACCGAGGCCAAGGACGTGTCCTACGCCTCGGAACGGCTCGATCCGCTGTGGCGTACCCTCAGCGAGCGCAAGCTTCCGCTCTTTATCCATCCCGGCTCGACGCCCGACAAACGTCTCGACCCCTTCTACCTCACCAATCTGCTTGGCAATCCGGTCGAAACGACGATCGCAGCGTCACATCTGGTCTTCGCCGGCGTCATGCAGCGTTATCCGCGTCTCAACATCATTCTCGCCCATGGCGGCGGTTGTGTTGCGGCCTTGTGCGGGCGCTGGCAGCGCGGCGCGGTGACGAAGCGATCAGGAATTCCGGACCTGTCTCTCAAGCCGCTGGACGCAGTGCGCAGGTTCTATGTCGACAGCGTCGTCCACTCGCCGATGTTTTTGGAGACCGTTATCAAAACGATCGGCGAGGGCAGGATCCTGCTCGGGAGCGACTGGCCGTTTCCAATGGGCGCCCCCAGCGCCGAGCATGATCTCGGGCACCTGGATGAAAAGCTTCGCCTCCGAATTCGCAAGCTCAACGCCGAGGAAGCCTTCGGCGCTCGATTGAAAACGCAGCGTCAGGGTGTGTCATGACAAAGCTCCCCGAAAATATGCCCAAGCTCGAAGAGCTCCTTATCAATACGGCATCCGTGCCGTGGCGCGAGAAATCGCTCAAAGGCATCCATGAAAAGATGCTCTGGCGGAACGAAGAGACCGGCGCCTCGATCGCGTTGATCAAGTTCGACAAGGGCGCCGGCATTCCGCAGCCGCACTATCATTCATCGAACCAGTTCATGTTCTGCCTGTCGGGCCGCTACGAGTACACCTCGACCGGCGTCGTGCTGACGGCGGGCTCGTTCTACTGCAATCCAAAAGGCAACGTGCACGGCCCGGCGGTCGCCCGCGAGGAAACGGTGGTGGTCGAGATGTATGACGGGCCGCATTATCCGGAAAAGCCGTCCTGGTACACCGATGAGCGGGACGCGCATTAATCCGGCATGAGTGAAGCGCAACTCAAGCCGGTCGGACCCGGCGTTCATGCCTGGATCGGCGCCGGTGGCGACTCAAACGCGGGCGCGATCGAGACGCCGCTCGGCCTGATCGTGATCGATGCCCAGCAGAATCGCGCACTCGGCGAAAAATTCCGTGGCGCGCTGCGTGCCTCGTTCAATGCGCCGGTCCGCACCCTCATCAATACGCATTTCCATCTCGATCACGTCGCCGGCAACGTCGCCTTTGCGGACGTGCCGATCATCGCGCACGAGAAGACGGTGCAGGCGCTCGAGCACGAGCTCGGACCCTTGCGCGCCGAGGGTGAGACGGTCACCGACACGCTGGCGAAGGTCAGAATGTTCTTCGGCAGCAATTTCGAGGAGCTGGTGCCGGAAAAGGAGCGCGGCTGGTTTACCGAACGGGTCGGCGGCCCGACGCCGCTGACGATCGTGCCGCCTTCGCAGGCTTTTGCGGACCGGATGGAGTTCATATTGCCGACCGACATCGTGCGGGTCGACTACTGGGGGCCGGCGCATTGCGATGGCGATGTTGCCATTCATCTTGATCGAGCCGGCGTCATTTTCATGGGCGATCTTTTCTTCTACGGCCGTTTTCCTTGGTTCGGCGATTGCGACCTCAATGGATGGATTGCCGCGCTCGACCGCGTGCTGCGGATGGACGTGACCACCGTCGTACCCGGCCACGGCCAGCCGGCCTCGCTGAAGGAACTGGCGGATTTCCGTAAGCTTCTGGCGGCGGTGCGCAGCGAGGCTGACAAGGCGATCAAGGCGGGCTGGTCGGAGGAGGCCGCCGCGCGCGATGCCGTGCTCGCCGATTATGCCGCGATGCCGCGCTACAAGGAGTGGATGCCGTTCAACATACGCGCAGCCTACCGCTATCTGCGCGGCGCCTAGTTCGAGACTGGCGGCCAGCCGATCGGATTGGCCTGCTGCACCAGCTTCGCCAGCGCCAGGATCTTCGGTTCCTCGAAGCGCGGCCCGATGATCTGCAATCCAACCGGTAGCCGGTCCGCGGTGAGGCCGGCGGGGACGCTCGCGGCCGGCAGGCTCATCAGGGTGATCAGGAATCCAGGTGCGATCCAGTCGATGTAATCGTCGAAGCTCTTGCCGTTGATCTCTTTCGGAAAATTCCACTCGACCGGATAGGGTTTCACCGGCGCAGCCGGCGTGAGCAACAAGTCGTATCGCTCAAACAGCCCGCGCATTTTCTGGAACAGCGCAAAGCGCGTGCGCTCGGCTGTTGCAATATCGGTCGTTGTGACCGTCAGCCCCGATTCGACGTTGCCCTTGAGATTTTCGCCGAACGCGTCGAGCCGCCCAAGGTTTGCGAGCTGCTGGCCGACCATCCAGACCCCGCGCCAGGTCTTGTAGGGCGCGCGTCCTTCCGACAGGTCGAACTCGATCTCATCGACAGTCGCACCTTGCTCGTGCAATTGGCTTGCTGCCTTGCGGCAGATCGCCTCGATCTCGGAGTCGACGCCGATGCCGGCGATGTCGCGGGTGAAGGCGATGCGCAGGCCCTTGGCGTCGCGCGCCTTGCCCACGATTCCGACGGCGCTCGGCCAGGGCGGCGCAACCGAAATGGGGGAAAGGCGGGTGAATCCGACGATGGCGTCGAGCATCAGCGCGGCGTCTTCGGCGGTGCGGGCGAGGGGGCCGTGCACCTGACCCGGGTCCCAGGCCAGCGGCATCGGAAAGTTCGGCGTGAGGCCGGGCGTCGGGCGGATGCCGACGATCCCGCAAAAGGCCGCGGGAATGCGCACCGAGCAGCCGAAGTCAGTTCCCTGCGCGATCGGCAGCATGCCGCTCGCAACGGCGGCCGCGGAACCGCCCGAGGATCCGGCGGGACTCAAGTCCGTGTTCCACGGGTTTCGCGTTGCTCCGAACACCGGATTGACGGTGTTGGCACCGGCTGCGAATTCGGGCGTGTTGGTCTTGGCGAGCACGATCGCGCCGGCGACCTTCAACCGCCTGACGACCTCGGCATCTTCGGTGGGAACGTTGTCGGCATAAAGCGGACACCCGTAGGTCGTCCGGATGTTTGCGGTCGCCACGATATCCTTGATGCCAATCGGCAGCCCATGCAACGGCCCCAATTTGTCGCCGCGTGTCGCCGCCTGCTCCGCCACGCGCGCGTCTGCCCGCGCGCTGTCGGCTGCCAATGTCACGATCGCGTTCAACGTCGGGTTGAGGCGATCGATGACCGCGAGATGCGCATCGAGAACCTCGACCGGACTGACTTCGCGTTTGCGCACGAGCGCAACAAGCTCATGGGCTGTTTTTCGCCAGAGATCCTGCATGCGAAAAGTTATTCGCCGACGTCGACAATGGCGATGACCGGGCCGCCCCCCTGCGGGCCCTGGTGCATGGCATCGACCGAAACGAAGACAGCCGGATCGCCGATCGCCGCCGCCGCCACGCCGCCGACCGCGCCCTTCGAATGGCGATGGTGATGGACGTCGGAATCGTCCAGCATGATCTGCCGGCGCCCGCGCAAAGTGCCACGACGATCCGCCTCGCACTTCATGAAGCAGTTGACGAGCTTCCCGTTCAGGTCGCTGGCGCGCGCACGCTCAGGAAGTAAGAGGCCGGCGTCGCGGATCGATTCATAAATTCCGTCGATATCGAGCGCGTCCTTCATCACCGAGTGGCCGATGCGGTAGCGGCCGCCGGCGCCGGCTTTGTTGCCGAGGAGAACGATCTGCGCCTGCGTCAGCTCGACGCCGGACGAGCAGGAGGCGACGGAGGAGTACAGATCGAGATTGCGGCAGATCTCCTCCGCCTTCGGCATCTTGATTTCGCCGAGCGCGACCGCGATCCCGAGCGCGGTTGTGCCGTTGGAGACGCCCATCGAGTCATGGACCTCGCAGGCGACATGCTTGCCGCGCGATTCAGCGTCCCGAACAGAATCGATCGTGAGCAGTGGCGTCTTGGTCTGCACGTAATGCACGTCTTTCGGGTCGCTGATGCCGGCATCGCGCATCGCGTCCTTCACGGCGGCGGCGACCTTCTCGACCATCGCCGGCCGGCCGATGTCTTCCGGGAGCAGCACCGCGCTCATTGCGGTCCCCATCACCAGCCGCGCTTTGGAGGCCGGGCCGGTCTTGTCGTTGCGCGCGAAGACCGTGGCGTGCGGGGTGATGACGCCGTCGCAGCCCCCCGACCAGACCATGGGGATCTGGTTGACCGCTTTCTCGTCGCGCTTGCCGTGCTTGAGCAGCACGCGGCGGAAGGCCTGATCGGCAAGGATGCGGGTGAAGTCGTTGACCCCGCCATTTCCCTCGGTTTTTCCAATGACTCCAATGACTTCGTCGGCGTTGTACAGCCCGCCGGTGATGCCTTTTTCGAGCCCGGAGGCGTCGGACACGGACTTCAATTCGACCTTGAGAACTTCAATCGCCATTGTTTTTGCCTCACGCCTGCGCGCTTCTGAACCATTCGAAATGTGCGGCCGGAGCCGGCTTGCGCGGCAGGTAGCGGCCATTGGCCTTGCCGACGATCTTGCCGTCGCGCGCGATGATCTTGCCGGCCTTGATCGTTGCGACCGGCCAGCCCTTGAGCGTCTTGCCTTCGAACGGCGAGAAGTCCGACATGCCCTGCAGGTCTTCCGCGCGCACGACTTTTTCCATCTCGAGGTCGACGACGACGAGATCGGCGTCGGAGCCGACGGCGATCGTGCCCTTTTGCGGGTAGATGCCGTAGACGCGCGCCGGTGACCGGGTCGCGCGTTCGATCAGGATTTCGAGCGGCACGCCGCGCAGACGGCCATAATGCAGCAGCGCGGGGAGGTGAGTGCCGAGCGCCGGCAGGCCTGGCCGCGCGCCATGCAGGCCAGCTTCGGGCTTTTTTGTCGCGCGTGCGCGCGAGGTGTTGTCGGTGCCGACAGTGTTGATGGAGCCTTCGACAAAGCCCTCCCACAGCGCGGTCTGGTGCTCGGGCGTGCGCACCGGCGGAACCATCTTTACCAGAAACCCATTCGTATCGAGGCTGTTGATGCCGAGATAGGGCGTCGTCGTCTCGACGGTGAAATGCATACCGGCGCGGCGAGCGGAGCGCACCACCGCGAGGCCCTGATGGCTGGAGAGATGGACAACATAAAGATGTGCTCCGGCGACTTTCGCCAGATAGAGCGCGGTCTGAATGGCGAGCGCCTCGGCAATCGCCGGGTGTGCATCTTCCCAATCCTTCAGCGTGCCTTCGGGCTTGCGGGTCTTCAGATCGTTGCGAGCGGCATCGATCAGCGCGCCGGTTTCACAGTGAACGCAAGCGATCGCGTCGGGCCCCAGCGAGGCAACCGTGCGGAAGCCGTGCAGCAGAACGTCGTCAGTCACCGACTTTACGATGCCGGGCATGCCCGACATGTAGAACTTGAACGATCGGATGCCGTATTGCTCGGCGTAGCCCGGAATTTCCTCGATTTGTTTTTCCGTAAAGATCTGCGGATGAAAAACCGAGTCGACATAGCTGCGCTCATCCATCGCCTTCCGGAAAGCGGGCAGGTGATCGAAATAGGAATCTTCCAGACTGCGTAGGAAAATCCCGACACTGGTGACGCCACCGAGAATCCCTGCGCGGGTCTCCGTCTCGGCTTCGCTTTCGTAGGACTGCTCGTTGCCGATATGAATGTGCGGGTCGAAAATTCCGGGTAGCACCGTGCGCCCGGTGGCGTCATAGGTTTCGGCGCCGGCATCCTTCAGGTTGTCGCCGATCACGGCGATCTTGTCGCCGGCGATCCCAACGTCGGCCTTGACCTGGCCGACACCGGGAATGACCAGCGTGCCATTGCGAACAATGAGGTCGAGCGGTTTGCTGTCGCTGCCTTTCGCCATGACCTGACCTTTCGTTACGCTAGGAGTTCCTGCGTGAGCGTGGAGCGTGCGACTTCGCGGCCTTTCCTGAGCACGTGGCGCCGCGGCGGCTGCACGCGCAGCGCCTCGTGTGTCGACGGCGCGCCGACCACCACCAAATTGGCTGTCATGCCGGGCGCGATGCCATAATCCTTCAGCCGCGCGCATTTCGCGGCATTGACGGTGACCATGTCCATCACCTGCTCGAGCTCGTGCGGCAGCGTGAGCTGCGCGACATGCGCCATCATAGACGCGCACTCTAAGGGGTCCGGCTTTCCGAACGGATAATAGGGGTCGTTGACGTCGTCCTGCGAGGTCACGACATTGGCGCCGCGCGCCAACAACTCCTTGACGCGGGCGCAGCCGCGGCGCTTGGGCTCGCGATCGAGCCGCGCCGAGCACACCAGGTTGATATGCGCATTGACTGAAATGGTGACGCTGGCTGTCGCCACCATGTCGATGACTTTTGCCGCGTAGACATCGTTGTAACCGGCCATGGCGCCGCAGTGGCTGGCGGCGACGCGGCCTTCGAAGCCCTCGCGCATGGTCTTGATCGCGAGATATTCGAGGCTGCGTGAATTCGCGTCGTCGGTGTCGTCGACCAGCATATGGATGTCCAGATCGTGCTTTTTCGCGAGGTCGAAGCAGATGTCGATGTGCTCGCGCGCGTCGGCGTCGCTGTATTCGTACCAAGGCAGGCCGCCGACGATGTCGCAGCCTTCCTTGATTGCCTCATCCATCAGTTCGGCAGCGCCAGGGTCGCGCACGATACCTTCCTGCGGAAAAGCAACGACCTGAATGGTGGCGTAATTCTTCATCTTCTCACGCGCCAGCAGCGGACCGCGCGCGGCCTTTAGCCCGCCGATCGTGCCGACATCGCAGAACAGCCGGAAGAACGTCGTGCCGTTCTTGACCCCGGTCTCGATGGTGCGCACGGCGCGCGAGGCAACCTCGCCCGGATCGTAATTGCGTTTGTGGTCGTTGGTGATCTCGATCGCCTCCGGCAGGGTGCCTGAGATGTTCGGCCGCATGATCTCGCCCAGCAAGCATTTGTCGGCGTGATAGTGCAGGTTGAGAAAACCCGGCAGGACAAGGCTTCCCGCGGCATCGATGTCCTTCTGCCCTTTGGCCGGGAGCTTCGGGCCGACGGCGGAAATTTTCTCGCCCTCGATTGCGATATCGACAGGCTGCTTCTGGTTCCGCACGCGAGCATTACGAATAACGACGCTCATAACCCCACCAACTCCATCGTCGCTCGGCTTTTATCGACCGAGCCTCACAAACGTTCGAGAATATGCAGACCGCGCGTCCGATCGATCAGGTAGATCAGGCCGCGGTCGTCGAAGCACACGTCGTTGCTTTGCACACGCTTGGCGCCATCCGGGATGTCCGGCATGAACGAAGCGACTTCCTTCGGCGCGTGCGGATTTGCGATGTCGACAACGCGCAGTCCGTGCGCGAACCACGCGATCGGAATTTCGGTTGAGCGGATCTCCTCGCAAAACTGGTGCAGGCCGGTGTAGTCCTGCTTCGGCGAGCCGTCTTCCTCGGCGACCTGGAAACTGGCGAACGGAATTGGCCTGGTCTCGTCGGTGATGTCCACCAGCCACAGAAATGCCGGCGAGGTAGGTCCGGGAAGACGCACGACGTCTTCGTCGGCGACCAGCATGACCTGCCGCCCGCGCAACGGAAACGGCACCGGCAGCGCGGTATGCGTCGGCCAGGGGAAGGGCGGGCTCCAGTCGAGGCCCGAGACGAATTTCGGCTTGCTGATGTCGTCGATGTTGAGAATGACGAAGCCGCCGTGCCAGTAGCTCGTGTAGAGCCGGTTGCCGACGCGCATCGGATGATGGCAGCGATGCGTGGTGCCTTCCCATGTCGGCTTTTCGCCGCCGGCGGTCCATTGGCCCGGCATCCACCAACGGCCGACTTCCTGGGGCTTTGCCGGGTTCTGGAAATCGATGATCGAAACGACATTGCCGAGATAGCCGTCAAGTTCCGGCGAGCCGTAGACGTAACGGCCGTCGAAGGTGAAGCGGTGCATGCCGCGCGACGCCCATGTGGTGATGCGCGTCGGCTTTGACGGATTGCTGACGTCGAAGACCTCGAGGCCGCCCTTGAAATCCGGATCGATGCGGCCGATCGGAAAGACCTCGCGGTTCACCAGCATGACGCCGTTCTCGACGCGCACTTTGTGCGACAGCGTTCCTTCGGGGACTTTGATGTTTGCAAGCTCGCGCGGCTTTGCGGGATCGGCGACGTCAATGATCGTTGTGCCGTTCGGCGGCTTGACGTGCCCGACATAGGCGACGTTGCTGCGGACAACCACTTGCCCGCCGCCCGCACAATCGACATAGCCGACGACCTTCAACCCTTTCGCGACTGCCATCGGCCACCACCCTACGACGCTACAGAGCGCAAACTGCAATTGCTGCGCCCGTCAATCTGCGGTCAAAACGCTACAATGCGTTTTGTATGCCGGTCAATCTGTCGAGGTCGTTAGGTGAGGCCAAAACGCTGAATTGCAATTTTCTTTTTAAAGGAGCGTGCAATTCCTCTTGCTCGCGTCTGTACGCAGCAATACAAAAAATCATACAAGTTTGCGACTGAATGGTCTCGAATAGCAAACCGCCAGAGCCTGCGCGCCTGCTCATCACCGGTGTTGCACGGGCATGCCGCCGGGAACGCTGATGGGAAGCCCCGAGGGCGACCTAAGCCTGTGGGCGTCGTTCCCGGAAGGAACCGAGGTCTCCGAGCTTTTTATCGCCCGGTTCCCCGCGCCGAGCCCAATATTCACGTAGGTGGTTCATGGCCGAAGCGATCGAAGTCACCGGCGGCGACTACGAGCACACTCTTGGAGTGGCCGGAGTTCACGATGGCATCGACATCCGCTACGTGACGGCTGCGCTGCGGGATGTCTTTCTCAGGATGCTCACTGAGCGCTGTTATGAAGCTTGTGAATTCTCGCTCTCGAATTACCTAATGCTCAAGGATCGAGGCGCTGACTGGCTGCATGCGATCCCGGTTTTCCCCTATCGCGCCTTCCGGCATTCAACGCTCTATGTGCGCAAGCACAGCCCTTTGAGCGAACCGGCCGATTTGTGTGGAAAACGGGTCGGTGTCCCTGATTTTTCGATGACCGCCGCGGTCTGGACGCGCGGCATCCTTGCCGATCAGTACGGAGTGCAATGGCAGGATCTGCAGTGGGTAGTGAGTGGAAAGCAGCGCTTTACAACGCTGCCGGGTGTGACCCTTGAGGTGACCAATGGCGACCTCGAGGACCTGCTCATCGAAGGGAAAATCGATGCACTGCTGACGCCGCAAACCGCCGACAATCGAAAACCCGCAGGCGAGCGGAAATTGCGCAGTCTGATTGCCGATGCGCAGGAGGCGGAAGAAACCTACCTGGACACTTTCGGTATCTATCCGATCAACCACGTCGTTGTGATCCGCAACGATTCCTTACATCGCCTTCCTGGACTGCCACGTGTGCTGTTCAATGCTTATGAGCAGGCGAAGACGCGTGCCTATGCGCGCCAACTCGGCACCACATTGGTACCGTGGGGCGCACGACATTGGAAAAAAATGTTCGATCGGTTCGGCGGCGATCCGTTGCCCTACGGGCTGAACGAACTCAACCGCAAAGTCGTAGGCACGCTCGCCAGGTTTCTGCATGAGCAGAAGCTGATTGAGCGGCAGCCGAATCTGGATCCTTTGTTTATCGTACCGCGCGGCAGTTGAAAAAAGACATGCCGAGCGCGAACCCGGCATGTCCTGCTCAGCCGCCTGTGTCAATCAGCACGGCGGTGGCGGGGCATCGACCAATTTTGAATCGATCGTCTTCAATCCGTCACCCCAGGTCAATTTGTTGTAATCGATCGGGCCTTCGGTGGCCTTTTCGCCTTGCGCCCACCGGCTCAGGCTGCAGAAATCGTCATAGTAGACTTTGTCGATGGCCATTGGCCGCGTGTTGGTGTCCCACTGATCCTTCGTGGCCTTTTCGCTTAGGCTCAGCTTGGATGCGGCATAGGCGGCAACGGCCTTGAAGTCCTTTTCGGCCACGTCGCGGCCCTTGATCGTCGCGCGCAGCCAGCGTGTTGCGATGTCCTTGCCTTGCGGGGTGGCGAGCCATTCGGGCCGCGCGCCGGCGACGAGATAGCCCTGGATGTAACCGCTCGCGTCGCTGAGATAGTGGGCCTTGTCCGGACAGATCTCGAGCGTGCGCGAGCCGACCGGCTGCCAGATGAAGAAGGCGGCAATTTCACCGCCGCAGAGCGCGGCCGGCAGAACCTGGGTATCGAGGTTCTTCACCGTGACCGTCTTCGGGTCGACCTTGTTTTTGGTCAGGTATTCCGAAATGAACCAGGAGCCGGTAGAGCCGACACGCGTCGCGACGGTCTTACCCGCGAGATCCTGCGGCGTCTTGATGTCCTTTCCGGCGACGACGACGTAGCCTTTGGCGTCACGTTCGATCACGGCGATGGTGCGATAGTCGCCTTTGACACGGAAGAAATACTGAACGCTCGGCAGGTCGCCGGTCATGACGATGTCACCCTGGCCGCTCTGGAAGGCCTGGAAGGCGGTCGTTCCCGATGGAAAGAGACGATATGTGACGTCAAGGCCTTCCTCTTGATAGAAGCCCTTCTCAATCGCCATCCAGATTGCGTCATTGTTCACCGAAGGCTGACCGAACAAGGTCATCTTCAACGGAGTATTTTGCGCGTGCGCCGCCGTGAGGCCGAGCGCGGACGCGGCGGCGACGCAGAAAACTTTTACGATGTTATGCATGGCTCACTCTCTTGGTTTGTTACGTTTGCGAGACGAACGACATGTAACGGGCAAGCACTCTGTCGACAAAGAAACGAAAAATGCGATCGACGATGAAGCCGAGGACGCAGATCGTGAGCAGTGCCACGAAGATGCGGTTGGTCTGCAGCAGCATCGAGGATTTCTGGAGCAGGTAGCCGATGCCTGAATCGGCGGCGAGAATTTCGGCCGGGATAATGCTCATGAACGAGGACGCCATCGCCACCCGCATTCCGGTCACGATGTAGGGAACGGCAGAGGGAATAACGACGAGCACGAAGATCTGCAGCTGGCTGGCGCCGAGGCACTCCGCAGCGCGCTGACGGGCAACCGGCGTGCGCCAGACGCCCGCGGTCGTGTTGATGACGACGATGAAAAAGGTGCCCCAGAAGATGAGGAAGTATTTCGAAAGCTCGCCGATCCCGAACCAGATTACTGCGATCGGAATCATCGCCGTCGGAGACAGATAGCGAAGAAGCTCGATGATCGGGTCGAGCAAGTCGTGCAGAAGCTGGATACGGCCGAGCAGCACGCCGGTGACGATTCCGGCGAGAGATCCGGTCGTGAAGCCGACGAGGACCCGGGTCATGCTGATGGCGACGTCCCCGAGGATCTCGCCGCTCATCAGCATCGGGATGGCCGTGCGAATAACCTCGAGCGGCGGCGGGATCAGGAACGGGTCGAACAGCACCGTCGACAGAAACTGCCAGATCAGGAACGCGAGCACGAGCGATCCGACCGCCAGCGCGCTACGCGGCAGGTCGATGATCACCGTGCGCCGAGCGTGCGTAGGGCTGCCTTCTGAGGGCTTGGCGACGGTCGGCGCGGTGTCCTGGATCTCTACCAAAGCGTCACCATCGATTTGTCCGCTTATGCGTGCTCCGCGATCCGCGCCAGGTCTGGCGCCAGCAGAGCCTCGATCTCGTTGTAAAGGAGGGCGACCTTCGGGTTGGTGAGGTCGCGCGGCCGCGGCAGCTCGATGTCGATCAACTTTGTGATGACCGAGCATGGTCCGGACGACATCACCCCGATACGGTCAGCCAGTGAAATGGCCTCCGCGATGTCGTGCGTGACGAAGACGATCGTCTTGCGTGTGCGTTGCCAGATATCGAGCAGAATCGCGTGCATGTGCCGGCGTGTCATTGCATCGAGCGCGCCGAACGGCTCGTCCATCAGTAGAACTTCCGGCTCGACCGCGAGTGCGCGCGCAATCTGCAGGCGTTGGCGCATGCCGCCCGACAGTTCGGACGGAAACTTGGTGCGATGCGTGTCAAGCCCCGTCATGCGCAGATATTTATCGATGATCGGCTGCCAGTCTGCCTTCGGCATTTTCCGCACGCGCAACCCGAAGCGCACGTTTTCCTCGACAGTGAGCCACGGCAGCAGCGCCGATCCGGCGTCTTGGAAGAACATCACGCGCTCGCGTCCGGCGCTGGTAATCGGCGCATCGCCGGACATCACCGCGCCTGCGGTGGCGGGTTCAAAGCCGGCGAGAATATTGAGCAGCGTGGATTTGCCGCAACCCGAGGGGCCGAGCAGGCAGAGAAACTCACCATCGGAGATTGTGAGGGATACGCCGTCCAACGCGACGTAGGTGCCGCGCGTTGACTCGAACACCTTGCGAACGTTGCTGACGCGTAACAAAGCTGCCTCCGAAAAGCATGCGAGGCGCATCCCACGACCGCTTAACGTTATGGTTGGTCGGACTCCCTGTCAAACGCGGGCTCGTTTGTCTCTATGACAATTGCAGCGTGCATGCGTGGTCTGCGGCGCATTGCCCGCACTGGACACGCGAAATCGGCTTTGCAATGTTTGATGCAACAAAAATCGCGAATGATCGGGGAGGTTATGCATGTCCGATGTGAAGCCGATTGCACCCGTCCGTATCGGGCAGACCGACATTCTCTATGCGCAGGGTATTCGCGCCGGATCTTGGCTTTTCTTCACGGGACACGAAGCCACCGACTTCGAGCACGGCATAGCGGCTCCCGTGACAGGCAAGCCGGGACAGCCGCTCGGCGGCGCGCCGCGCTATCTGCGCGAAGGACGCTTCATCTTCGATCGTTTCGCCAAGCTGATCGCAGCGGAAGGTGGCGATCTTCGTCACATCGTGCGTGTCGACCAATATTATCCGCGCGCCGAGTGCGTTAATCCCTATCAGCGTGCGCGCAAGACGCTGCTGAAGGATTACGTCCCGCCGAGCACCTCTGTGCTGATGGAGGAGTTGCTCACCGTCGGCGCAAACATGAACGTCTCGCTGCTTGCGGTTCTGCCGGGCGAGGGACGTGAGCCGCATGCCGCCCGTGTCGAAGGCGTTCCGGTCCCGCAGCATTCCGGTTTCATCGCTTCGCTTGCGTGCGGCGACTATGTTTTCGTTGCCGGCCAGATGCCCAACAACGAGGCGATGACTGGCCTTGATCCGAAGGCCTATCGTCCGCCGAATGCTGTGTGGAACGGCACCGACATCCGGCTGCAGACCGAATTTCTGATCACAGGGCGCCTCAAGCCCGGACTCGAGGCCGGCGGCAGCTCGCTCAAGAACGCGATCAAGGCACAGGTCTATCTCACCGACATCAACGACCTGCCCGAGTTTATGGACGTCTGGAACGGCCATTTCGCCGACAGCCCTTGCGCGCTCACCGTCGTCGCAACCAAGGGGCTCGCGCTTCTCGAGTCGAAGATCGAAATCAATATTTTCGGCGTGCGCGATGCGGGAAAAATTAAGAAGCAGATCATCGAGCACAAAGCTTCGGCGCATATGCGCCTCGGGCCCGCGGCGGTGCGCGCCGGCGATCTGCTGTGCCTGTCGGCGCTCTATGCGGCCGATGCCGATGGTGCGCTTCCGGATGTGAATGCGTCCGCTGGGCTACGCTATCTCGGCGTTCCCGCGCAGCGTCAGATGAAGGTTATTCTCGGCGCGGCCGGCGACATATGTCAGGCCGGCGGAACATCGCTCGCCAATGTCGTCCGGGCGCACCACTTTGTCGGAGACCTGAATTCGGTCTATCCGGCGTTGCGTATCTGGCAGGAGAAACTCGCCGGTGCGCCGATTCCGTTCGGCGCAGTCCGCACGTCGCCGCCGATGCCGATCCCCGGCTGCGACATCACTATGGATATGTGGGCCTATCGGACCACGAACTGAGGTGCATTGGGATTTATTGTTGGCACCGTCTGGGATTTGCCTCCGTTCACGAGAAAAAGCTTTGCTCATTTCTAAAAATCTCGGATTCAATTGCTATAGCTGAATCAGGGTGCGCCGTTTTTGCTGCACATCGGCACTTTAAATTGCGGAATTAAAAACCGGTCAATCTACTCTTGATGACTACAGCGCGACGCGAAGCGCAACAATGACTACGATGATGAGAACCGCCGATAGCACGCGGACCCATTCCCTTTTTATGGCCAGTGGGGCAAGCGCAGTACCGAAGACAGTGAGGGCTGCGCCCGCGATCCAAAGAATTTCGGTAGTTGTTTGTGGTGGCGTCCTTGCAAAAAAGATAAAGCCTACAATGGCGAGCATATTCAAAAAAATCGAAGTACCTGAGATGTCTTCGTTCACAAGACGTCTATCCGATCTCAGAGGGCGTACCCTGACCTATCCGACGTGGACAAAAGCTGGAGTTAGGACGCCAAGCAAATAGATCAAAAAGTTAGGATGCCTCCGCAACAGACGGTCTGGCAAGGGTTATGAGCCGAATGCGGTCCTCTGTTTCCTAAACGGAAGGTCGGAGGTTCGACTTCTCTCCAATTTGAATTTCCAAAAGTTTTCGACTGAATTGTCAAACCGGGACTGCAATGTCCGCTTTCGCTGTCGCTATTGGGGGTAAAGCGGACATGGGTTGGTGCATTGCACATGTCTGCTTCTGACCCAAAGCGGACATCAGAAGGGGCGTCATGGGCCACGGGCGG
>Ga0207706_10002036_pt1 | contig 19832 bp, 15 predicted proteins | sample KBSC53metaG_FD_184318 | JGI IMG/M metagenome (GOLD analysis project Ga0207706, IMG submission 184318) | Corn rhizosphere microbial communities from Kellogg Biological Station, Michigan, USA - KBS C5-3 metaG (SPAdes) (version 2) | ecosystem: Host-associated > Plants > Roots > Rhizosphere > Soil ... | reverse complement strand
AACGGCAAAGTCGTAGGCATCGCCCAGGTGACAGAGAAATCCGAAGTCATGCTGATCAGCCAGTACGGCAAAATCATTCGCATGGATTCAACCACAATCCGCGAATCCGGCCGCGCCGCACAGGGCGTGCGCTTGCTGCATTTAGAGCCAGGTGATCGGGTGGCGGCGGCAGTGGTTCTCGCGCCGGGAGAAGAGCCGGTTAATGGGGGGACGCTGCTGCAGTAGAGTGGATTGCGAAGGGGAGATTGTGTTGTGGTCGCGGGCGACTCGCCCGCGAGGGGATGCGAGAAATCGCATCCCCTTATTTGTTTTGGTTTTACTTGTTGCTAGTCGCCGCCACCGCCCAAGGCTTCCCATCGAAGTAAGAGGGCAGTTCCAACCCAAACAGCTTCATCACCGTGGGTGCAACATCCACAATCGCAGGCTTTTCAATCGCAATCTTGCGGTTTGAAAACAGAACGCCGGGCACAAGCCGCGGATCAACACAGTGGTCGCCACTCCAGGCTTTGAGGTTGTCTTCGAAAATTGCGGTGGTGACTTTGCCCATGACTGAATCCCAGGAGGCGCGGAAGCCTTCGCCGTAGCCGACGATCAGGTCGGGGGCGTTATCGACGTACGGGCCGGCGTAAACCGCATCGCAATCGAACATGCCGGTGATGCCGACTTTTCCTGACGCAGGATCGATCAGTCCGTCGAGCTTGCCGCGCAGTTCTTCTTTCAGAGCCTCGGCTTCGGCTCCGGCTTCTACGATGCCTTCGCGCTCACGGCCTTTGATGTTCATGTAAAGACCGTTCAGGCCCATGGTGTAGGCGCGGGTGCGCGACCAGTCCACGTCTTCGAACCAGTCTCCACTTTCTTTTTTCCCGTCTTTCAGAACCAGGTAGCCGTTCTGATGCAGCCAGGCGTTCAGGTTCATGCAGCGGTTGAATGATCGGAAGCCGTGATCGGAGATCACGAGCAGCAGGGTTTGATCGTCAATCTGCTGCATGACCCGGCCGATGAGAGTGTCCATGCGGTCGTAGAGATCCTGAATCACGCGTGGCTTCTGGTCTTGCGGCACATCTCTTACCGCGGGATGATCTTTGTCCAGATAGCGCCAGAACATGTGCTGCACGCGGTCTGTGGTATCGAACACGCAGGCGCACAGGCCTTGCGGAGTCTTTTCGAGCGCGTCGAAGAACATGCGCTCGCGGTCTTCGTGATTGCCATAGGCCTGGGCCAGAAAGGCCTGGTCGTCGAGCACTTCTTCATTCAGCGCCCAGGTATCTTCCGCCAGGCCGAGAGTCGCGTAAGGGCCAAAGAGCTTGGCCAGATAAATCGAATAGGTCACGGGATGAGAGATGGGCAAGTCGGGATGGCCGGGGTCGATGTTTACCGGGGTCACGTACACTTCAACCTCGGGCGAGATTTCTTTCAGATAGAAGCGGCAGATACCGCGGGCGGTGAACCCCATGCCGGCTTTGAATTTCACCGGAATCCATTCCGAGTACTCGCCAACTTTGATCGTGAAAGTTTCGGAGTCGATCTCGATCCGGGCTCGTCCGCGCTTTGCGTCTGGGCGAATCTTGAAGTTGGCGCGCAGCTCGCTGCCCGTGCCGAGCGGGTTCTCCGGGCCAGGAATATAGGAATGATAGCCCGCACCATTCCGCTCGATGGGAATTCGCACGCCGCCTTCACGAAATTTGTCGCTACTTGCCTGCGTTGTGCAGAAGCAGAACGTTCCCTGGCTTCCCTTCAAATCGGGGACGCACATGCCGGAAAGCAGCACGCCGGGAAACTTCTCTGGCGGAAAAGTTACCGGAACGCGAATGACCGAGCAGAAGACGCCCGCCTTGCCCAGCCAGTGCCAGAAGGGCGTCCCTTTACGCAGCCCTCTGACTTCCGACTTGCCGAGAGGCAGCGAATACTTGCCAATCTTCAGATGACGTTTGGGCTCGCTGATCTGTGCTGAAGAAAGATAGGGCAGATAGTTCTTCAGATCGCGGGCCAGGAAATCATAAATATTGTGCTTCCCCGGATTGACGCCGGTCTGAAACGTGGACCATGCCACCGGAGAAATCGCGGGAAACGTGGTTCGCAGCGGACGAAAAGTTCCACCGTCGCGGAGTTTGGCCAGGTTCGGCAGCTTGCCTTCGCTCATGAATCGAGTTGCCAGCTCGGGATCCATGCCGTCGAATCCGACAATCACAACGCGTTTCACTTGCGCCTTGCCATAGGCTTTGCGACGGCGAAACATTCGCAGGAGTTGTCGAATGGGCCAAGTCACCAATGCATAAAAGGAATAAAGAAAGGCGACAAAGATGGTCCAGAAAGATGACAGGACGGCGAACCCCGCGCCCGGGCCCGCATATGCTTCACCGCGCTGGGGAAACAACAGCATTAGAGCGATGATCCATAGCAAAACCGGAAACAGGCCACGACGGCCGGGTCGTAAATGAAGCCACTTCATACCTGAATTCCCAACACACTCTTGAAAATGAAACCTGCAATCAACGAGACCACAAAAAACAGGACAATCCAGTTCCACTCCATCCAGGCGAAGCTGATCTCGCGCGCAGGATAGTTTATGGCGATCGATTGTACGGGACTATTATCCGCCAATGCCGGTTCGCCCGAGGTAAACATGCGCTCCCAGAAATTGTCTTTCAGCCGAACCGGCGACACCCGCGCCAGCCCGGGCGAAACGACAACTTGTTTGGAAACTGTCTGACCGCCGGTTGCGATCTTGATCTCGTATTGCCCTTCGCGCTCCGCTACGACTCGCCACGTTATTTCCTTGTCCTTCGGAACGTGGACCGCTGGGGCGGAACTCGATAGTTCCGGAGGCAGGCGAAGCGCAGCGTCGTTGAGCGCGGCCGGGTCTGAGACCCGGGCCACTACCAGAAAACTCTGGGCTGGCTGCAGGGGCAACCAACCGAAGTAGCGATCCAACTGCACGATCAGAAAAGTGATCGGCAGTATCGCAATCAGGAATGGAGTGAATGCGAGCCGAAGATAGCTGCCGGTCCCGCGGAGGATCTTGCCATACGCGCGGATCACAACCGGCAGCTGGTCCTGAAATAAACGGACCGCCAGCAGGTGCGCCTTCAGCCGGTCCTTGGCACGGCCGATCGCCTTCTGGTCGGAGGTGTAGCGAAACACGATCACCATCAGGAACCCGATCACGATGGAAATGGCCAGCACCCACACGAGCGAATTCCTGGCCGCGAAGCCGGAAAGCATAGACGCAGCCGGGATGGAAGATGAGGCCATGAAGATTTGCGGGAGATTACGACACGGCTATTCGATGTAGCCCAGCCCCTGCAACCGCTTTGTGACCTTCTCTTTCGATTCGGTACCGCTGCCCTGGTCAGGCGACAGGCGCTTCACTTCTTTTTCGATGGTGTGCAGCACGAACTCATCGACCGACGCGTAGCCCGAAGCCTCGGCACACTGTTTCGCCTTTTCCAGCAATTCGCCTTCAATCTTGATCTTTTGCGAGGACATTGGCCCGCCTCCTTGTGCTCGCCAGTGACGCGCGTCAGTGGCTCGATGAAAAAACTGAATGTCCCATCATACTGCCCGGCTGAGCAATTCCAAATTGCGCGAAGATGGTGGGCGCAATATCGGTCAAAGCCGGACTGGCCGCGTCAATCGGCCGATTGCTCAGCAGCACGCCGGGAACCAGCGTGTAATCCATACAATGGTCGCCGCTCCATGGGTTCGTGTTGTTCTCGAAGACGTCCGCGGGGAAGTTCCCCAGGATGGTCTGCCATCCCGCGCGATAACCGCGGTTGTAGCCCACCAGCAAATCTGGTCCTTGACGCGCATACGGCCCCTGGTAAACCTCGCTGGCCCGGTCCACGCGCGTGATCGCTGTCTGATTGTTCTGGGGGTCGCGCACGGCCAGCAGTTTGTCCTTAATCTCCTGCGACAGCGCATCCGCGGCCGCGCCCGGTTCGACAATTCCCTCGCGCTCGCGTCCCTTCAAATTCAGATAAAGACCGTTCAATCCCAGCCCATAAGCGCGGGTGCGGCTCCAGTCCACATTGGCGAAGGCCTGATTCTGATCGGGATTGGCTTCACTTTTCAGCGTGATGTAGCCATTGTTAAGCAGCCAGGTGTTCAGGTTGAAAGAGCGGTTATAGGGAGCAAAGCCGTGGTCGGAGAGCACCAGCAAGGTGGTACGGTCGTCCATGCGCTGTAACACTTCGCCGAGCACCTGATCGATCTGCTGATAGAACTCGGGCAGCGCAGAACCGTACTGTGCGGCCAGCGCAGCGTCGTACTCCGGATGCTGCGGATCGATCAGCCGCCAGAACATGTGCGAATTCAGGTCCAGGCTGGAAAAATAGAAAAAGAAAACGCCGGAGTGAAACTTGGGAAACTCGGCGTCGAAAATCCGGCGATGTTCCGCCAGAACCGTCTTCGCCTGCTCCAGATATTCCTTATCGTCAAGCACGCCCGCTGACAGCGCCTTGGTATCCTCCGAAATACCCTGTGTATAGAACTCGCCCACTTCTTCGGCAAGTTTGCGGGAATAACTCCTGGGAGTGGAAAGCGGCAGCGCCGGATCGGCGGGATCGATATTGATCGGGGAAACGTACAACTCGAATCGCGGGTGCGCCTGCTTCAGATAGAAGCGGCAGATGCCTTTCACGTTGCCGATGAATGGAATGAGTTGAAACTGTATGTGGATCCAGTCGCTCCACTCTGCCTCGCGGAGAACGAATGTCTGGTCCTGCACCGAAAACTTTGCCACAGACTCGAGAGGATCGATGGAGACCGTGAAGGGTTCAAGAGTTGGCGGCGATCCTTTGCGAAACGAGTTGTCCGGCCCGATCAACTTTGCGGCTACCTGTGAATCCTGCACCTGGACGGGAATAATCTGTCCGCCTTCGACCACGCCCGCAGCGGTCATCGGGTCATCAGTATAAAAAGAAAATGTTCCGTAGCTGCCGCGCAAATCCGGCGTGCCCATGCCGGACAAGGTGTATCCCCTGGCTTTGACCGGAGGGAAATTCGACGGCATGAGGATGACCGTGTTGGGCACGCCGTAATCGTCCAGCGTTTCCCAGAACGCCTTGCCCTGGCGAAGCTGCTCGGCGGTGCCGCCTCCGATCGGGATGACCCAGCTCCCCAGATGGATGCCGTGCTTCGGCGGTTCCACGCGCGAAGCCGAAAAATAAGGCTGGAGCGTCTTAGGATCGCGATGGATGAAATCAAAAATGCCGTGTCCGCCCGCATTCATGCCGGTGATCAGGTTCGACCATGCGACCGGACTTTGCGGCGGAATGCTGGTGGTGAGCAGGCGGAACGATCCCTTTTCCGCCAGCGCCGAAAAGTTCGGCATTCTGCCCTCGGACATGAATTGTTTCAGCAATTGCGGGTCCATGCCGTCGATGCCCAGAATAATGAGCTTCTGATCGCCGTGCCATTTTCCGTGCTGGCAGGAAAGCAGGAAACCCGCCCCAATGCACGTCAGCAGTAAGAGCCCCAGGCTCCGGATTCGTAGAAAGCGCAAGGTAAGCTGTGATCCTCGCTCCCATGATAGTCGATGTCAGACGGGCCCGTGTGGCCGCGGGCGACTCGCCCGCTTGCCTCCCGGTGCGTCGATCACTGGGGTAAACTGAACTGCATGTTTCGGCGGATTTGTCCTGCACTTCTGGTCGTTCTTCTGCTCTCTATCGGGGCGACTTCAGCGCCAGCGGCTGGCAAGCCGAATATAATCCTCATCACCCTGAGCTCCACGCGCGCCGATCGCATGGGCTTCCTCGGCTCGAAAGCAAGACTCACCCCAAATCTTGATGGCCTCGCCCGCCAGAGCATGGTTTTCGAGCACGCCTATTCGCAGGCGCCGCTGACGGTGGTCTCGCACGCCACTATCCTCACCGGCACATATCCCCAGACGCACCGGGTCAGCGAGTTCGGCGCCCGGCTGGCTGCCGCGCTGCCTTTCGTCCCTGACTTGTTGCGGAAGGGGGGATATCGCACAGCCGCATTCGTCGGCTCGATCGCGCTCGATCCGAAAAACGGATTGGCTCCCGGCTTTGACCGCGGATTTTCCGTGTACGACGCCGGTTTCCAGCAGCCGGAGCATGGCCCCGGCCGAAACGCCTTAGTCGAGCGATCAGCAACGCAAGTTACCGCCCGGGCTGCCGCCTGGCTTGCCCGCAATCCTGAAGGCCCGTTCTTCCTGTGGGTGCATTTGAATGACCCGGAGGCTGCGTCGGGCGCTTCCTACAATGCCGCTGTAGCCTCAGCGGATGCTGCGGCAGGAAGGCTGATTTCTGTTTTCCGCGCCCGGAAGCTGTACGACGACGCACTCGTGGTTGTTGCTTCCGATCACGGTCGTGGCCTGGGCGGGCATGGTGAGGAGACCCACGGAGTTTTTCTCTACGATGAAACCATCCATGTTCCACTGCTGCTGAAGTTGCCGCAGAACCCAAGCGCGGGAAAGCTGGTGAGCACGCGGGCTTCGCTGGTGGACGTTGCTCCCACGGTTCTTGCCATCGCGGGCGTGCCTGTACCGTCGCAGATGCAGGGGCAGTCCCTGTTGAGAATCTCGAAGGCCAATGCCGATCAACCGGTTTATGCAGTCAGCGATTTCCCGCAACGCGCATTCGGGTGGAGCCCGCTGGAATCCTGGCGTGCGGGTAAATACCTGTACATCAAGGCGCCCCGGCCGGAGCTCTATGATCTCTCAGCCGACCCCGGCGCCACGCGCAACCTGGCGCAGAGTTCCAAAGCCACGCTCGAAACCATCGCCGGTCAGCTGGATGCCTTCGACCGGCGCTTCAGCGGCACTGGCGCTTCCGGAGGCCCGGAACTTACCTCCAGCGAAATGCAGAAGCTGGCCTCGCTGGGATATGTCGGCTTGCAGAAATCGGCGGGTCCGAGCTCCGCAGCAACGGGCGTGGATCCAAAAGATGGGATTGCGGGCGCAAACAAAGTCTTGTCGGCCCTGGCGCTGCTGGATGAAGGAAAGCCGGACAAGGCCGTAGCCATGCTGCAACCTGTGCTGGCGGCGGCTTCAAGGATGTATCTGGCTCAATTCGTCATGGGAGCCGCGCTGGCCCGCCAGCAACAGTATCCCAAGGCCATTGAGTATTTGCGCCATGCCATAGAACTTCAGCCGGACTCGACCTGGGCGCACTACGAAATGGGCGCCAGTCTCCTGGAGACCGGCGATTACAAGACTGCAGTCATTCACCTGGAGATTGCATCCAGCCGGTTGCCTGAGTTCGCAGGGGTCCATGCCCTGCTGGCCCAGGCCTACGACCACCTGGGGCGGGCGGAAGAGGCGAAGCGCGAGCGCTCCCAATCGGGCGCCTCGCCAAGGCCCTAGCCCCGCGCCCTTTCTTGACAATACTCCCATAATGTCTATCATGTTAGTAGACTTATGTGGCAATTATGTCGTATACTATTTTCCGATGGTAGCCAACCACATCTCCACGAGTTGTATCTGTACGTGTTGTCGTTGCACGTGTTGCAGTCATCGTGGACGTGGGGATGGAATGTAGCCGGACCAAGACATTCAATTTCTCAGGCGGCCCACGAATCAGAATCGTGGGCCGTTTGCTTTTTGCAGCCCGGCGACCGGGTTTGTGGCACCGCATGAAACTCCAAAGGGGAAGGTAATGCAGAGGAAAGTTCTGGTGGTTACGGGGTTACTGGTTGCGGGGCTTCTGCTCCTGTTGTCAATTCCGGGGGGAGCACAGGGCGGCGAGGTGACTCTGCTCAATGTTTCCTACGACCCCACCCGTGAGCTGTATCAGGATTTCAACCAGGCCTTTGCCAAATACTGGAAGGCGAAGACCGGCCAGACGGTCAATATCGAGCAGTCTCATGGCGGATCGAGCAAGCAGGCCCGCGCCGTCATTGACGGATTGCAGGCTGACGTTGTCACCCTCGCTCTAGCCTACGACATTGACGCCATTTCCCAGAACGGCGGGCTGCTGCCTGCTGACTGGCAGAAGAGGCTGCCGGAGAACAGCACTCCCTACACCTCAACCATCGTTTTTCTGGTGCGCAAGGGCAATCCCAAACACATCAAAGACTGGGACGATCTGGTAAAGCCTGGAACTTCAGTGATTACACCCAATCCCAAGACCTCGGGCGGGGCCCGATGGAATTATCTGGCGGCCTGGGCCTATGCCCTCAAGCAGCCCGGTGGAAGCGAACAAAAAGCGCAGGATTTTGTGAGACGCCTGTACAAGAACGTTCCCGTGCTGGATTCCGGAGCCCGCGGTTCCACCACCACGTTTGTGCAACGTGAGATCGGGGATGTGCTGATTGCCTGGGAAAATGAGGCTTTTCTGTCAATAAAAGAGCTGGGACCCGAAAAAGTAGAAATCGTTGTGCCCTCAATCAGCATCTTAGCTGAACCTCCGGTGTCGATCGTGGACAAGGTGGTGGATAAGAAAGGCACCCGGAAGGTGGCCCAGGCTTATCTGGAATACCTGTACACGCCCGAGGGCCAGGAGATCGCGGCCAAGAACTACTACCGGCCGCGGCTTGATTCCGTGGCCAGGAAGCACGCTTCTACGTTTCCGAAGATAAAGCTGGTCACCGTCGATGAAGTTTTCGGAGGCTGGCAGGCAGCCCAGAAGAAACATTTTGCCGATGGAGGTGTGTTCGACCAGATTTATCAGCCCAACTGATAAGCACTATGGCGTTCACTTTCAAAAAACGCAGTAACCTGCCGGGATTCGGACTGGCGCTGGGTTTCACCGTACTGTATCTCAGCCTGATTGTCCTGATTCCGCTGGCTGCTACTTTTCTGAAAGCCTCGGCCCTCAGCTGGGACCAGTTCTGGCACATTGTTGCTTCTCCGCGCGCCGTGGCTTCCTATCGCCTGACCTTCGGGGCCTCGCTTATCGGCGCTTTGATCAATCTGGTATTCGGCGTCCTGGTGGCGTGGGTGCTGGTGCGCTACAGCTTTCCCGGCAAACGGCTTTTTGACTCGCTGGTGGATCTCCCGTTTGCCCTGCCCACGGCGGTGGCCGGAATTGCCCTGACCACGATCTATGCGCCCAACGGGTGGCTCGGCCGTCCTCTGGCTTCGATCGGGATCAAGTCGGCGTACTCGCCGCTGGGAGTGGCGATTGCCCTTACCTTCATCGGACTTCCGTTCGTGGTCCGAAGTGTGCAACCCGTTCTCGAAGACATGGACAAAGAGCTCGAGGAGGCCGCAGCCAGCCTGGGGGCCAGCCGGTGGCAGACCTTTTCGCGCGTGGTGTTGCCCACAATTCTGCCCGCCGCGCTGGCTGGATTCGCCATGGCGTTTGCGCGCGCGATTGGAGAATACGGCTCGGTGGTGTTCATCTCCGGCAATATGCCGATGCGAACTGAAATCACTCCCTTGCTGATCATGACCAAGCTTGACCAGTTCGACTATGCGGGCGCAACTGCCATCGCCGTCGTCATGCTGGTGTTCTCGCTGATTTTGCTGCTGCCCATCAATCTCCTGCAGAAGTGGAGCAGCAGCCGTGAAGAGAAGACGACTGCACTGGTCGCCGAGGAGATTGTCTAGCGATGGCAACTACTCTTCCCCTCAGCACGCGAAACTTTTCGCCGGCCCGGCGAGTCGCAACCGCCGCGACCGGCGAGTCCGCCGCGGTTCGCTGGGTCCTGATCGGCCTGGCGGTTTCCTTCTTGACCCTGTTTATTTTCCTGCCTCTGGCGATTGTCTTTTCCCAGGCGTTCGCCAAAGGGATCGGCGTGTATTGGGCGAGCTTGCTTGAGCCCGATGCCCTCTCAGCGATTCGCCTTACCTTGCTCGCCGCGGGCATCGCGGTTCCCTTGAATCTTGTCTTTGGAGTGGCGGCGGCCTGGGCCATCGGCAAATTCGAGTTCTTCGGGAAGAGTCTGCTGATCACCCTGATCGATTTGCCATTCTCGGTGTCGCCGGTCGTGGCCGGCTTAATCTACGTGCTGCTTTTCGGATTGCAAGGCGTGTTAGGGCCGTGGCTGTCACGGCACGATCTGCAAATCATATTTGCCGTGCCGGGAATCGTGCTGGCCACCATCTTCGTGACTTTTCCATTTGTGGCCCGCGAACTGATCCCCTTGCTGCAGGCGCAAGGGCAGGAGGAAGAGGAAGCGGCCCTGGCTCTCGGCGCCAGCGGCTGGCAGACTTTCTTCCGGGTGAGCCTGCCCAACATCAAATGGGGACTGCTCTATGGCGTGATTCTCTGCAACGCTCGCGCCATGGGCGAGTTCGGCGCGGTTTCGGTGGTCTCCGGACACATTCGCGGGCGCACCAATACCATGCCGCTGCACGTCGAAATTCTTTACAACGAATACCAATTCTCGGCCGCATTCGCGGTGGCCTCCGTGTTGGCCTTGCTGGCCCTGGCCACCTTGCTGGTTAAGACCGTCGTCGAATGGAGAGCGCGGCGGCAGCAGGCGGAGTCCGCCCGCTGGAATGGAGAAGAGCAAATCGCATGAGCATCGAAGCCAAAAATATCAGCAAGAAATTCGGGCAGTTTGCCGCACTCGACAACGTCAGCCTGAAGATTCCCTCGGGTGAGCTGGTGGCCTTGCTGGGTCCGTCCGGTTCCGGCAAGACCACGCTCCTGCGCATCATCGCCGGCCTGGAGTTCGCCGACTCCGGGACCATCCTGTTTGATGGCGAAGACACCACCCACCGAACCGCGCGCGATCGCCGGGTGGGCTTCGTCTTCCAGCACTACGCCCTTTTCCGCCACATGACGGTGTTCGAGAACATTGCCTTTGGACTTCAGGTCCGCCCTCGGAATGTTCGTCCGTCGAAGGAACAAATCCACGACAAAGTGCACGAGTTGCTGCGGCTGATCCAGTTGAAGAATTTGGCCGGACGATATCCCTCACAACTTTCCGGAGGCCAGCGCCAGCGGGTCGCACTGGCCCGCGCCCTGGCGGTCGAGCCCAGCGTTCTGCTGCTCGACGAGCCCTTCGGCTCGCTGGATGCGAAGGTCCGTCTGGAACTGCGCCGCTGGCTGCGCCAGTTGCACGACGAAGTTCATATCACCAGCGTATTCGTCACCCACGACCAGGAAGAGGCCCTGGAAGTTTCCGACCGTGTGGCGGTGATGAACGAAGGCCGCATCGAACAAGTCGGCAGCCCGGACGAGGTTTACCATCACCCCAACACGCCCTTCGTTTACAACTTTCTCGGCAGCGTGAACCTGTTCCATGGCCGCATGGACGACGAAACCCCCGCCATCCAGGAAGCAGAAACAGGAGATCTCGTTTATGTGCGGCCGCACTTGCTGGAAATTCAGCGCCAGCCCAATGGCGGCAGTCACTTTCGCGCCACCATCAAGCACATTAACTCGGCTGGCCCACTGGTAAAAGTTGAAGCGCTCAGCGAGTGGGGGGCGCCGGTCCAGGTCGAGATGTCCCAGGAAAAATTCCACGAACTTCAGCTGGCCAAGGAAGAAGCCGTCTTCATCATCCCCAAAGAGCTGAAAGTCTTCCACAAAGCTCTTTAGCTCGCAAAGCGCGTGGGGACAGCCGCCCTCGGCTGTCCCGTCGAGCGCAGCTCGACTACGGTAAGGCCGTGGAAAGTTGCGGAGCTGCGCTCCGCTGGACAGCCGGGGGCGGCTGTCCCCACGCACTTTGCGGTTCCCTCGCGTTACTTTCGTACTCTTTCCCGGCGGCCCCGGTTATAGACACTATGAACGGGCAGTGTGCGCACCCCATCCCCGGCATTCCGGTGCGCGGCGCGAGCATCAGCTTGCTTCTCGTTGAGCTGACTCCTGCGTGCAACCGATTGCGACTCCACGTCATGAGCCAGGACCCATACACGGCCTACCGGACTATCGCGCGCCTCGGCGCTCTTCTGTTAGTGCTCCTGGGAAGCCTGGTGCTGCTGGGCTGGCTCTGGAATGTGGGATTCCTCACCACGGTCCTGCCCGGACGCATCACCATGAAGCCCAACACCGCCATCAGCTTCCTGTTGCTTGGCGTGGCCCTCTTCCTGTTGACGCGGTCCAACCAGACTCGCAGCACCCAACTCTGGTGTGCCGCTTCCGCAGCGCTGGTTAGCCTGGTCGGATTGCTTACCTTGTCCGAGTACGTGTTCCACGCGCGTCTCGGCATCGACCAGTTGCTGTTCAAGGATGTGGTGCAATTGTCCTTTCCCGGCAGGATGGCCCACATTACAGCCTTCAACTTTTTCATTGCCGGATTGAGCGTCCTGCTGCTCGTCTTCTCTGAGAAGCGCGCAAAACTCTCCCAGACGCTGGCGGCGATCACCGGGCTGAGCGCTCTTTTCGCCATCGTCGGATACCTGTACGGAGTGCCCCTGCTGTACGGCTCTGTGGAGTACACCTCAATGGCGCTTCACACCGGGGTGGGATTCCTGGTCGGGTCACTTTCGCTTTTGTTCTGCCGGCCGGACCTGGGTCTGATGGCGGTGCTGACCAACTCCTATGCGGGCGGCTGGCTGGCCCGACGGCTGCTGCCGGTGACCGCGCTGGTTCCCGCGCTGCTCGGCGGCGCGTGCATCCATAGCCGCCTGTTCTCAAGTGACGTGCGCCTCAACATCGCGTGCCTGGTGGTTGCGCAGATCGTGCTGTTCATGACCCTGGTGTGGATTCTGGCCTTCGTGCTCAACCGTGCCGAAGCCGAAAAGTCGGTTGCCCAGGACGCTCTGGCTCGCTCCGAAAAGCTACTGCAGCAATCCCAGCGGATGGAAGCGATCGGTCTTCTCGCCGGCGGCGTGGCTCACGACTTCAATAACCTGCTGGCGGTGATCAACGGCTATAGCGATCTGCTGCTCGAGCGTCTCGATTTGCCCGATGCCGATCGCAGGAGCCTGGAACAGATCAAGCAGGCCGGCAACAGCGCGGCCTCGCTTACTCGCCAGCTTCTGATGCTGAGCCGGCAACAGGTGGTCGAACCTGTGGTCCTGAATATCAACCAGACGGTCGGCGCCCTCGACAAGATGCTGCGACGCCTTATCAAGGAGAACATCGAATTCTCTTTCGTGCTCGATTCGCAGCTGGACCACGTAAAGGCCGACCCGGGGCAGATCGAACAGATTGTTCTGAATCTGGTCGTCAACGCACGCGACGCCATGCCCCACGGCGGCAGCCTTCGCATCCAGACAAAGAATATCGAGAAGGTGGATGCGCAAGCCGGACCGGGCGCGTCCCCCAGCCGATTTGTGCTGCTGGAGGTGACTGACACTGGAACCGGCATGGACCCGCAAACCCAGGCACACATATTCGAACCTTTTTTCACCACCAAAGCCGTAGGTAAAGGAACGGGTCTGGGACTGGCCACGGTTTACGGAATCGTAAAGCAGAGTAACGGTCACATCGAAGTCCAGAGCGCGCTGGGGAGGGGATCTTCCTTCCAGATTTTTCTTCCGGCCGAGGTCCAGGCGGGCGAGATCGTTGAACCGGGAAAAGACAACAACGCCGAAGCCGTGTTTTCGGGAGAAACCGTGCTCGTGGTCGAAGACGCGGAACCCTTGCGCGAGTTGATCTGCGGGGCCCTGAGCGCCTCCGGCTGCAATGTGCTGTCCGCGCCCCAGGGCCAGGAAGCGTTGCGCATTGTTAACCAGGAAGTTGTGATCGATCTGCTGGTGACGGATGTGATCATGCCCGGTATGAACGGCCCCGCCCTGGCCAAACAGGTCCGCGCGCTTCGCCCGGAAATAAAAGTTCTTTACATGACCGGATACAGCGGCGAATTCGTCCGCTCCGACATGCTGGTCCCGGGTGTTTCGTTCATCCAGAAGCCCTTCACGCCAGCCGACCTTCGGCGCAAGATTCGCAAAATGCTGGCCGACAAGCCGGTGTCAGCCAAAAAGGCTGCCGCAGGCGCCGACTGAAAACAAGAACCACGTGGGGACAGCCGCCCTCGGCTGTCCAGCGGAGCGAAGCTCCGCTATTTTTGTGCAATGAATGTGTCGGAATAAACTATCAGACAATAATTTGTCGAGCTGCGCTCGACCGGACAGGCGGGGCGGCTGTCCCCATGCGGTACTTCCGGTATACTTTGCAATCCGCTCTCCCAACATGCCTCGAATTCAATGTCAGGCCATATTGTTCGACCTGGACGGCGTCCTGATCGACTCCACCCGTGCCGTGGCCCGGGTGTGGCATCGCTGGGCCGTGGAGCATGGCTTTGACCCGGACGAAGTAATCGCGCGGGCCCATGGCCGTCCCAGCCTCACCACGGTGCGCGAATACTTGCCGCATGCTGATCACGCCGCCGAGAACCGCGAAGTCGAGCGCCGCGAAATGGAGGACCTGGAGGGCGTGGTGCTCCTTCCAGGATCGTTGCGCCTGCTCACGGAATTGCCCCCTGACCGCTGGACCATCGTGACTTCCTGCACCCGTCCGCTGGCCGAGACCCGCCTCCGGGCTGCGGGCTTGCCCGTTCCGGAACGCATGATCACCTCAAACGACATCAAAAACGGCAAGCCGCATCCCGAGCCCTACCTGAAAGGCGCGTCGGTCCTCGGTTTCTCCGCCGGAGAATGTGTCGTAGTTGAAGACGTGCCTGCGGGCATACGTGCAGGCAAGGCGGCAGGTGCGACGGTGATCGCCTTCCGCACCACGGTCAAGGACCCCGAACTCAAAGCCGCCGGCGCGGATTGGGTGCTGGATAACTGCAGCGAAGTTTCGGTCGCGGGGAAAAGCCCAAACCTCACGCTGGATCTTAATCCACCACCAACCACGTAGGGGCAGATGTCCTCATCTGCCCAGTCGAGCGCAGCTCGACCGCTTCTCGCACACGAAAAATAGCGGAGCTCCGCTCCGCCGGGCAGATGAGGACATCTGCCCCTACGTGGGTCGTGGCGCTTCCACCTTTGCCGGTGGGATAATGCCCACGAGGAGACCTCCCATGACCGACCCCAAGCCCCCGCTCACCCGCCGCGAGTTCCTGGAGACTGCCGCCGGCGTCACCGTGGCCGGCACGCTGCTGCCTCGCGTCTGGGCCGCCGAAGTAAAAAACGGCATTCCCTACCGCACCCTGGGCAACACCGGAGAGAACGTCTCCTGCATCGGCCTGGGCGGATACCACCTCGGCAGCCAGAAGGACGAGCAGGAAAGCATCCGCATCATCCGCACCGCGCTCGATGAAGGCATCAACTTCCTCGACAACTGCTGGGACTACAACGACGGCGCCAGCGAAGTCCGCATGGGCAAAGCCTTGCGCGACGGATACCGCAAAAAAGCCTTCCTGATGACCAAGCTTGACGCCCGCAGCAGCAAGGGCGCTGCCCGCCAGATCGACGAGTCGCTGCGCCGCCTGCAGACCGACACCATCGATCTGCTGCAGTTTCACGAAGTGATTCGCGACAACGATCCCGATCTCATCTTTGCCCCCAAAGGCGGGATGGAGGCGGTTCTCGAAGCCAAAAAAAATGGCAAAGTCCGCTACATCGGTTTCACCGGACACAAGAGCCCTGACTTTCACCTGAAGATGCTGAACGCCGCGTTCGCCCGCAACTTCACCCTGAACACGGTGCAGATGCCCCTCAACCTGATGGACGCCCACTACGAAAGCTTCGAAAAGAAAGTTCTACCCGTACTGGTGAAGCACAACATCGGAGTGCTGGGCATGAAGCCCATGGGTGACGGCCTGATTCTCAAGAGTAAGGCAGCCGAGCCGGTCGAGTGCCTCCAGTACGCGCTCACGCTGCCCACCAGCGTGGTCATCACCGGCTGCGATTCGCTTCCCATCCTGCAACAGGCGCTGAAAGTGGCCCGAAGTTTCAAGCCCCTGAGCGGGGAGCAGGTCGCCGCGCTCCTCGCCAGAACCGCGCCCGTGGCCCAAAAAGGCGAATGGGAGCTTTACAAGACGTCACACGACTTCGATGGGACTTATCAGAATCCGCAGTGGCTGGAATAGAGCGTTCTCGAACGCGTCAGCGGAAGCCTTCCGGCAGGTGATAGAACGCCAGCGCCAGGATGAAGTACACCGCGAGAAGCATCGCCCCTTCCATCCAGTGGCTCTCCCCGTCTTGACTGACCAGCGCCAGGACAGCCACGGCGATAACCAGGGCTATTAATTCCAGAGGTGTGAAGTGCAGATCCAGGGGGCGCGAGTGACCCATGAACATGCTGGCGAAGACCAGAACTGGAGCCACAAACAACGCGATCTGCATGCTGCTGCCGACCGCGATGTGCAGGGCCAGGTCCATCTTGTTCTTCATGGCCATGAGCACGGCGGTCGAGTGCTCGGCCGCGTTGCCGACGATGGCCACTACGATCACGCCGACGAACACCTGATTCATGCCGAGTGCACGCCCGGCGAGTTCCACCGAGCCGACCAGTATGTGTGCCATCCCCGCGACGCCTGCCGTTGCCACCAACAGCATGATCAGCGACGTGGTCCGGCTCCAGTCGGCCTGGTGATGCTCTGCGTTTGTGGATTCTTCATCGGTTCCCCCGAACAGATGCTGGTGGGTGCGCAGCGAAAAAACCAGGCTGAGCAGGTAGGTGAAGCCGAGGACGCCTGCGATTTCCTCGCTCAGGTATTCGACGTTGTGCAACTCCTGAGTGCTCAGAGTAGCCCCGGCGCGAAACAGGTAGTAATACACGGTCGGCATGATCAGCCCGACAGACGCCAGGGCCAGGAGCGTGGCTCCCATGCTGGCGGCCGTGCGGTTAAACACCTGTCTTGAGTGAGACAAGCCGCCAAAAAGGATCGCCATCCCTAAAACCAGCAGGGCATTGCCGATTATCGACCCGGTGATGGTGGCCTTCACCAGGGGATACATTTCTGGCCCGTGAGACAGGATCAGCAGGGCGATGATGAGCTCCGCTGCGTTGCCGAAGGTCGCGTTCAAAAGCCCGCCGATGCCTGCACCCAATGTCTGGGCAAGGTTTTCCGTGGCCCGCCCCATCAGTCCGGCCAGCGGAATCACCGCCAGTCCGGATACCAGGAACTTCCAGAGAGGGCTGGCATGAAACAGTTCCAGGCCCAGCGCGACCGGCATCGCCAGCAGCAGCCAATTGAACGGCTCCCTGACGGCTCCCCGCAGGGCATCGCCGATACTTGCCGGTGAGGCCTTCCCGACAACGGAATTCTGCGTTCCAGGTTCCGTGCGGCTCACGCTACCTCCGTGATATTCACCCCAGATCGCAACGCGTTTAGCTGAATCCTACATCCCGAACGGCAGCGGCGCGGTCCTTGATCAGGTCGATGAGTGCAATTGACGATGTTACAACAACATCATCTGCGCCGAAGGAATCGATCCCCACGATCTAGATGGGAGTGCGACCCAAGAGCATTGCCCGTGAGCGGGGGAGCCATTCTCACAGCAACGGTAAGTCCCCCTCAATTGAGTCGCACCCAATTGGAAGGGTAGCGTTTTAGTGGGCCAATGGTCGTTGCGTTGGAGCAATGATGTTTTTGACCTTCTCTATCCAGCTTTTCGGCCCCGCAAGGGATGTCTTGGCTTGGTCAATGAGTGAAACGTAACTTAACAACAGTTTCGGCTTAAGTCGCATCAGTTCTGCCGCTAGAACCAGGTACGTCCGCTGGGGAGATCAGAAGTGCCAACGCTGCGAGGACCGCAACTCCCAATCCAAGTGTTCCGATGTACCTGATGGCTCCGGCCGGCGCGGGGAGAGAGAGGTAGTTCAACTATAGTGGTCAGCGTTACCTCAAGCATCACAACTTCTTGATCCCCTCCGCCTGCGCCGCAGCCCGCCGCATCGCCGCAATCTCTTTTTGCAAGCGGTTGATCTCCTCTTCGCTTTCGCGCAGGTAGGACTCATGCCGCTGCTGGAAGAGCGCCAGATTGCGGCTGGCGGGCCGGGCGGCCGATGAGAGTGAGCTCAGGAATTCCACGCCGAAGCAGTAGCCGTCCCGGTTGCGGATCGTTCCCTTTACCCGGGAGTAGGGCGCCGGCAACTCAACCTCGACCGGGTCCCCGGGTTGCAGATTGATACCGGCATACAGGGCGAGGCCGCCCTTGCTGATTTCGGCGAGCCGACCCGGCACGAAAACTTTGGATTCCCCGTCGCGCAGAATGACGAAGACCTGCAGGTCAACCTGCTTTCGCTTCCAGCGACGCGTATTGGGAGGGGAGGGCGCCATTCAGAGGGTGCGTTTGAGATGCCTACTTATGCATTTGTCCCAGTATGGAACGGGCCGGCAAAGAGGAGGAGATTACGGAAGTGGCTGTACGACGCATCACCACCACTGCCCGCCAAACCGCAGGGTAAGCTCAGTCTTTGACTGGGCTGGGCGGCATACCTTCAGTCGTGCCGATTAGGTGCCAGGGGATGGAGGCTTTAGCCGCCTTGGGGGCGGCCTGTCTGGCCTACAAGCCGGGATCAAGCGCCAACCTGAACTAAGGGGCTGCCACCAATCATTCCCCGAAACGAATTGAGGAAATTCTCTGCGAAAGCGGCGCACCGGGTCCGGTCAGGAACCGAAGTGACAACCCTTAGTGGATATTCATCGTAGGTGCGACCCTCCAGCTTCCTTCCGTTCTTCTTCTTTCTCACGCCGCCCCATTGCTTGAAAAAGAAGGGTACATGGTAGGCCTCGCACTGCCGGCGAATCGAGACCACCCATTCCTTTTTCATAGGACGAGCTCCGGGCCCGCTTTCGCCGCCCACAATCACCCAGCTTATGCCCGAGAGATTGATCGCCCCGATGTCTTCCAACAGCGGCTCAATGGACAGAAAGCGCACTTTAGCTGGTGATTGTCGAAGATGTTCAACCCTGGGCAAACCGTACTTACGATCCTCGACACTGACACCCCACCAGATATTTTCCCGCTCCGCGGCAAACCGCAACCCGCCGCTCAACAAATCCCTCAGCCTCTCCGAGCGCTTGGTCAGGACCTGGTAGGTGTGCCAGTTCGCCATTGCCATAACTTGTGAGACAGCCTCGGTGTATTCATCCGGCACGCCTTCTTGAAACAGGTCGCTCATCGAGTTCACGAAGACCAGCTTGGGCGAGCGCCAGCCGAACGGCTCGGTCAGCTTTTCAGGAACCAGGCGCAGATCGAACCCCTGTTCGTAGGGATGGCCTTTTACGCCTCGAAAACGCTCTGCAAAAGTCTCGGCGTAGCAGTGCTTGCAGCCGGGACTTATCTTCGTGCAACCGCGCACCGGATTCCAGGTGGCGTCGGTCCATTCGATATGGGAGTTAAGCGACAAGGTCAGGCCCAAGGGAACTTCGTTTGATCGGTGCCATACTTCAAGGCGCCATCCCAGAAATCATGCGCCAGCTTATGTCGCGAGAACAGAGCAATGTAGTACAAGGGCAAATTCTTTTCGTCCGACCTAATCCGTTTCATTTTGTGGATCGGAGTTGGAAGATAGCCCAAGGTCTCCATGCTAGCGGCAAATTCCTCAGCCAGGAACTTGGGGAAAAGCACGCCGTTTCTCTCAGCAATTTTCCAGCGATCACGCCAAGTCTCGGAACCGAGAAATTCATCAACCTTTACCGCATCCTCCATGACGTAACGTTTGTACGCACGGTTCGCATCCGAATAAACGGCCAACAAGACCAAGAAATCAATGTAGCGCGTCGATAGTATCCTGAGGGTCTCGAACTTCAGACCGATGTCGAAGGGATCCGCAAAACAGAGCGAGAGGACCGTGTCACTTTTTGACCCGATAGGTACCTTGGCCAAAATTTCAGCAGTGTGCTTGTTACAGTCGCCAGGGACATAAGTGACGTCAGCGGCGGGCGAAACCTGTTTAACGCGGAACTTCAAGGCATCGAGTTTCTCGGGATCTTCCTCACAAAATACGTACTTGTCAAAGGGCTCCCGAAGTTTCAACGCAATTAGAGGAGAGCCCACTATCAACCTTGAACTTCCGCGAATCCTGCTAAAACCAGCCCCTGCGTAAAGCTCCAAGTACACTCGTTTGCGCCAT
>Ga0207706_10002034_pt1 | contig 19835 bp, 14 predicted proteins | sample KBSC53metaG_FD_184318 | JGI IMG/M metagenome (GOLD analysis project Ga0207706, IMG submission 184318) | Corn rhizosphere microbial communities from Kellogg Biological Station, Michigan, USA - KBS C5-3 metaG (SPAdes) (version 2) | ecosystem: Host-associated > Plants > Roots > Rhizosphere > Soil ... | reverse complement strand
GGAGCTGCGTCTCGTCGTGAACGCCGGGTCGATCCTGGAAGATTCGGCGCAGCGCGGGCTGGCGCACGTGGTGGAGCACATGGCCTTCAACGGCACCCGCCGCTTCGCCGCGCACCAGATCGTCGACTTCCTGGAGAGCGTGGGGATGCGCTTCGGGCCGGACGTGAACGCGTACACGAGCTTCGACGAGACCGTGTACATGCTCTCGCTCCCCACCGACACCGCGGGGGTGCTGGACCGCGGCCTCGACATCCTGGAGGACTGGGCCACCGGCATCGCCTTCGACACCGCCGAGGTGCGCAAGGAGCGCGGGGTGGTGATCGAGGAGTGGCGGCTGGGCCGCGGCGTGGGCGCCCGCATCCGCGACAAGCAGTTCCCCGTGCTCTTCGCCGGCAGCCGCTACGCCCGCCGCCTCCCGATCGGCGACCCCGACATCGTCCGCAACGCGCCGGTCGAAACCATCCGCCGCTTCTACCGCGACTGGTACCGGCCCGACCTGATGGCCGTGGTGGCCGTGGGCGACTTCGATCCGCGGCAGGTGGAGGCGATGATCCGCGAGCGCTTCGGCCGCATCCCGCCGCGCGCGGGCGCACCGCCGCGGACCGCGTTCGGCGTTCCCGGCCACGCCGGCACGCGCTACAACGTGGCCACCGACCGCGAGGCGACCGGCACCTCCGTCGAGGTCGTCCGCACCGTCCCCTCGCGCATCCGGCGGACGGCGGCGCTGTACCGCGAAAGCCTGGTGGAGTCGCTCGCCGCGTCGATGCTGGACCGGCGCATGAGCGACATCACCCAGCGTCCCGGCGCGCCGTTCCTGGACGTGAGCACCTACCGCGGCTCGCTGGTGCGCTCCACCGACGCCTACTTCCTTTCCGCGCGCGTACCCGACGGCGGCGCGGCGCGCGGTCTCGCGGGGGTGCTGGCCGAGGGCGAGCGCGCGGCCCGCTTCGGCTTCACCCAGCCCGAGCTGGACCGCGCCCGCGCCGAATTGATGCGGCAGTGGGAGCAGATCTACGCGGAACGGACGAAGGAAACGTCCGCCGACTACGCGGGGCGCTACGTGGGGCACTACCTCTACCCGGGCGCGCTCCTCTCCACCACGGTGGAGTACCGGCTGAACCGCGACCTCCTTCCCGGCGTCCGTCTGGCCGAGGTGAACGCCGCCGCCCGCCGCGCCTTCGCCCCCACCGGCCGCAGCATCCTGGTGGTGGCGCCCGACACCACCCCGGTCCCCACCGAGCGGCGGCTGGCCGCGCTGGTCGATTCCGTCACCCGCGCGCCCCTCACCGCCTACGCCGACACCGTCAGCACGGCGCCGCTGCTGGACCGCGAGCCGGCGCCGGGACGCATCGTGGGCACCACCGCGATCCCCGAGATCGGCGTCACCGAGTGGCGGCTGCAGAACGGGGTGCGCGTGGTGCTGAAGCCCACCGACTTCAAGCAGGACGAGATCCTCCTGGCCGGCCGCAGCCCCGGCGGCACCTCGCTGGTCCCCGACAGCCTGCAGCGCTACGCGCAGACCGCGGGCGCCGCGGCGGCGGTGGGCGGGGTGGGACGGCTGAGCGTGACCGACCTGGTCAAGCGCCTCTCCGGCAAGGCGGCCAGCGTGGGGACCTCCGTCGGCGACCTGGAAGAGAGCGTGGGCGGCTACGCCAGCCCGCGCGACGTGGAAACGCTCTTCCAGCTCGTCTACCTCTACTTCACCCAGCCGCGGCGCGACACGGCCGCCTGGGCGGCGTACGTGGAGCGCGGCCGGAGCGCCATGCGCGACCGCGGCGCCAGCCCCGAGGGCGTGTTCGGCGACACGCTGAACTCCGTCCTCACGCAGGGCCACGTCCGCGAGCGCCCGTTCACGGCGACGACCTTCGACTCGCTGAGCCTGGACCGCGCGCTGGCCATCTACCGCGAGCGTTTCGCCGACGCCGGCGGCTTCACCTTCTACCTGGTGGGCGCCTTCAACCCCGACTCGGTGCGGCCGTACGTGGAGCGCTACCTGGGCGCGCTCCCCGGCACCGGCCGGCACGAGACCTGGCGCGACGTGGGCGTGCGCACCCCGGAAGGCGTGGTCCAGCGGATCGTGCGCCGCGGCGTGGAGCCCAAGAGCCGCACCTCCATCGTCTTCAGCGGCCCGGCCACGGCGGACCGCAGGACGTCGGCGCTGCTGCGCACGCTGGGCGACGTGCTGGAGATCCGCCTGCGCGAGCGGCTGCGCGAGGACATGAGCGGCACCTATGGGGTGAGCGTGGGCGGCGGGGTGATCAAGGAGCCGCGCGAGGAGTTCCGCTTCTCCATCGACTTCGGCGCCGACCCCCGGCGGCTGGACGAGCTCACCCGCGCCGTCTTCGCCGAGCTGGATTCGGTGAAGGCGAACGGCGTGACGGCCGACGAGTTGCAGAAGGTGCGCGAGACGCAGCGCCGCGAGACCGAGGTGGCCCACCGCGACAACAACTGGTGGCTGCGCGCGTTGATGAACTACGACATCTACGGCTGGGACCCGCGCCTGATCCCCTCGCAGCCCCTGTCGCAGACCCTGACCTCCGACGACCTGCGCGACGCCGCCCGCCGCTACCTGGACACGAGCCGCTACGTACAGGTGTCGCTCTACCCCGAGGCGCCCGCGACCAGCAACGGCTCTCGGTAGAGGTAGATCGGACCAGCCTCAATGGAACCAGCGAGCCCCTTCCCCCGTCGCGGGAGAGGGGGCTCGCTCGTCATCGGCCTCGCACAGGTTGCGAGGCTTCCCGGGTCGTTGCCGCGGCTTCAGCCGCCGGTGGCGATGCCGGCGGACGTGCATCCAACCGCCTCTCCTGCACGCCGCGCGGTCGCCCCGGCTTGCCCGCGGCGTTACTCTCAACCGCATGGCACAGGCAAGACAGCACGTCGGCCGGCGCGCGAAGAGCCCGGCGGACCCGGGGCCCACCTGGGGCGAGCGGCTGCGCGCCCTGCGCAACCTCCCTCCGTTCCTGCGCATGGTGTGGCAGACGCACCGCGGGATGGTGGCCGGCATCTGCGCGCTGCGGCTGCTGCGCGCGTTCGTTCCGCTCGCCACCCTCTGGGTCGGCAAGCTCATCATCGACACCGTGGTCGTGGCGACCAGGACCCACGACCCGCACTGGCCGCGCATCGCCACGCTGCTGGCGGTGGAGTTCGGCATCGTGGCGCTGGGCGAGGCGGCGGCCAGGACCGGCTCGCTCCTCGAATCGCTGCTCGGCGACCTGTTCAGCAACCGCCTGAGCGTGCGGCTGATGGAGCACGCCGCCGAGCTCGACCTGCAGCACTTCGAGGATCCCGAGTTCTACGACCGCCTCGAGCGCGCCCGCCGGCAGACGGTGGGGCGCATCGCCCTGCTCAGCCAGCTCCTCTCCCTCGCGCAGGACGGCATCACCGCGCTCACGGTCACGGGCACGCTGCTGGCCTTCTCGCCGCTCCTCTTCGGGCTCCTGGTGGTGGCCGTGCTCCCGTCGTTCCTGGGCGAGACGCACTTCGCCGCGCTGGGCTACTCGCTCCTCTACCAGTGGACGCCCGAGCGGCGCAAGCTGGACTACTACCGCTACGTGGCCGCCACCGACCGCACCGCCAAGGAGGTGAAGCTCTTCGGCCTTTCCGCCTGGCTCACCGAGCAGTACCGCGAGCTCTCGGACCGCTTCTACCAGGCCAACCGCAGCCTGGCGATCCGCCGCAACCTGGCCAGCACGGGGCTCTCGCTGGTCAGCACGCTGGGCTACTACGCGGCGTACGCGGCGATCGTGGTGCGCACCGTCACCGGCCGCATCACCCTGGGCGACCTCACCCTGCTCTCGGGGACGTTCTCGCGCGGGAGGGACGTGATCCAGCGCATGCTGCTGTCGTTCAGCGACCTGTACGAGCAGGCGCTCTACCTGGACGACCTCTTCGTCTTCTTCGCCATGCGCCCCACCATCGCCCGCCCGGCGCAGGCGCTCCCCTTTCCGCGGCCGATCCGGCAGGGCTTCGAGTTCCGCGACGTCTGGTTCCGCTACCCCGAGCCCGAGTCGCAGGCGAACGGGGCCGGGCCCGCGCTTCCCCCGGACGACGACCGTTCGTGGGTGCTGCGCGGGATCAGCTTCCGCATCGCGCCCGGCGAGCGGCTGGCGCTGGTGGGCGAGAACGGCGCGGGAAAGACCACGCTCACCAAGCTCCTCACCCGGCTTTACGACCCCACCCGCGGCCAGATCCTGCTGGACGGGCGTCCGTTGACGGAGTACGACCCCGCCGAGCTGCACGACCAGGTAGGCGTGATCTTCCAGGACTTCGTGCGCTACGACATGGTGGCCGAGGAGAACGTGGCCGTGGGCCGCATCGCCGCGCTGGCGGCGGGCGATCGCCGCGTGCGCGAGCGGATCGAGGAAGCCGCCCGCCGCTCGCTGGCCGCCGACGTGATCGAGACGCTGCCGCAGCGCTACCAGACCATGCTGGGCAAGCGCTTCGAGGGCGGCGTGGACCTCAGCGGCGGGCAGTGGCAGAAGGTGGCGCTGGGACGGGCGTACATGCGCGACGCGCAGCTCCTGATCCTCGACGAGCCCACCGCCGCGCTCGACGCCCGCGCCGAGTACGAGGTGTTCCGCCGCTTCAGCGAGCTGACGGAGGGGAAGATGGCGATCCTGATCTCGCACCGCTTCAGCACCGTGCGCATGGCCGACCGCATCCTGGTGCTGGAGCACGGACGCGTGCTGGAGGAAGGCACCCACGACGAGCTGGTGGCGCTGGGCGGCCACTACGCCGAGCTGTTCGCCCTGCAGGCCGCGGGCTACCGGTAATGATGGACCACCGGTGACGCGGAAGGCGCGTGATGCGACACCCAAGCGCCAGCGAAAGCGACTGAAGTAGCACACCATTGATCCTGCGCTGGCGCAAAGAGATAGCTCCCATTTTGTGTCTTGCGGCGCACCCCGCATCCGAGCGGTATTACGGGACTTTGTTCACCCGGAGAAGACAGGCGGCACCGGTTGACAAACCCAACGGTTCGGATGCATACTCCCATGCCCGTGGTGCTCAGAGTCGATGGTTTTTCGTTTGGATTCTTCTCCAGAGAACACGATCCGGCGCACGTCCACGTGCGACATGGTGGGGATGTCGCGATCATCGAGATCGAAACCGGTCACGTGCGCCGCTCCTCGCTCCGCGCCCCGGACGTGTCCAAGGCCGGCGCACTGGTGCGAATCTACAGAGACGAGCTGCGGGCGGCGTGGCTCGAATGGAAGCTGAAGCGAGAGGGCGATAATGGACAGTAAGGTCCCCGATGAGCTTCGCGAAGACTGGCTCGCGCTCCCCGAAGAGGAGCGCGATAGCGAATTCGCCGAGGCGTACGCGAGGTACCGCTACGAAGAGCGAATCGAGCCGCGAGCTGTAAAAGCGTGGTACGACGCGGAGCGCAACCTGGTGATGTTCGAGCTGAAGAACGGCTGCGTTTTCGGATTTCCGCCCCGCGGAGAGGATGGCTTGGAGAACGCGACGCCGGAACAGCTCGCACGGGTCGACCCGGATTTCTGGAAGGGCGAGGCGCTGCACTGGGAGGAGTTGGACGCCGACATTTCCGTTCCCGGGCTGATGTTCCACCTGCTGAACGTGAAGGCGTGGTACGCCAAGTGGCTGGGGAGCGCCACCAGCCCGGCCAAGGCCGCCGCGGCGCGCGAGAACGGGAAGAAGGGCGGCCGCCCGCGCACCAAGGCGCCGGCGTCCGAGCCGAGCGGCCGGCGGGGCCGCGCCACCGGAGGAGACTGACGGATGGGGATCTGGATCTATCTGCTGATCGGCCTGGGGGCGGGGGTGCTGTCGGGGCTGTTCGGGATCGGCGGCGGGGTGGTGATCGTGCCGGCGCTGATCTTCCTGGCGCGGATGCAGCCGCAGACCGCCACCGGCACCTCGCTGGCCGCGCTCCTCCTCCCGGTCGGCGCGCTGGGGGCGTACGAGTACTACAAGCACGGGCAGCTGAACCTCGTGGCCGCGGCGCTGATCGCGCTGGGGCTGTTCATCGGCGCGGGGTTCGGCGCGCGCTACTCGCTGATGCTATCGGGGGTCACGCTGCGGCGGATGTTCGCCGTGTTCCTGGCCCTCATCGCCGTCCGCATGTGGTTCTCGCAGCCCAAGGCCGCGAAAACGGCGTCCGCCCAGCCCGCGCCCGAAGCTGCCGCGCCCTGATCCAGATCCCTCATGGGAACCACAGTCTCTCTGCGTGAACCAGCTTTTTTGCGAACGCTGGGTTCAATCGGCAACCAGTGGAACGCGCAGACCGAAGACGGCGAAGGACCGGAGAACGCGGTGTCGCCCCTGGTCCTCCGTCGTTTTCGTCTGAACCGGCCTCGATCAGTTCCGCAGGATCTCCTCGAAGAGCGCCAGGGCGCGGGGGTCGCCGCTCTGGCCCAGCCAGAACATCGCGGCCTTGCGGATCTCGGGGTCGCGGTGGGTGCGGGCGATGCGCACCAGCTCCGGGACCGCCTCGTCGCGCGGGCGCTGCGAGAGGGCGAACACGGCGTGCTTGCGCAGCTCCCGGTCTTCGTCGCTGTCGTTGACGAACGCGGCGAGCTCGCGGGAAATGTGCTCGCCGGCCTGCTGCCCCAGCCAGAACACCGCCGAGCGCCGCGTATTCTGGGGCCGCGCGTCGTTCCGCGCGATCCGCAGCAGCGCCGGCCACACGGTCACGCTGTCGGCCAGCGTGGCGGGTACGATCGCCTCCTCGCCCACGTTCCCGGCGGTGGCGCGCTCCGCCAGCCCCAGCAGGTAGTCCGACGCGTCGCGCACGCCCACCGCGCCCAGGTCGGTCACCCGGCCGCGCCCCTCGGTGCTCCAGCCGCGCGCGACCCGGGTGCGTACCCGCTGCACCTGGCCGCCGCGCTTGACCAGCGCCACCCACACCGGCCCCTCGTCGCACTCCCAGTCATCGTCGTCCGACCCGTGGACCACCGTGCGGTTCCCGGAGCGGTGCGAAGTGGAGATCCCGTGCTCGCTTCCGCAGACGCCGGGGCGCGAGGCGAAGTGCATCCACACCTCCCCCTCGGGCGCGGCGGCCACCCGGGCCGCCACGCCCCCCTGCTGCTGCCCCGCCTGCGCGTCGGCGCAGGCGGCGGACATCGTCATGGCCAGCGCGCCCACCGCGGCGGCGGCCCTCAGGAGGCGCGTGCTCATTGTCCGATCAGCTCCGAGAGGAGGCGCGCGGCGCGTGGATCGCGGCTCTGGCCCAGCCAGAAGATCGCCTTCTTGCGCAACTCGGGTTCCGGGTCGCGCCGGGCGATGTCCATCAGCTTGTCGAGCGCGGCCGGGTCGCGCATCCGCTGCGACAGGACGAAGATCACCTGCTCGCGCAGCTCCTGGTCGCGCATGCGGTCGTACACGCCCGACATCTCGGCGATGGACACGCCGGTCTGCCCGGCCCAGAACAGCGCCTTCTTGCGGATCTCGGTCGACTGCCCGGGGTCGGCCGCCACGCTCATCAGCCAGCGGTCGTTCCCCATCCCGCGCATCTGCGAGAGCGAGAACAGCACCTTCTCCTTCAGGTCCTCGTCGCGCAGGCGGCCGAACAGGGTGCGCAGGTACTGGGCGCTCTCGGCGGATGAACGCTGGCCGATCCAGAAGATCGCCTTTTCGCGCAGCTCGCCGGGCACGTCGTCACGCTCGGCCCAGGCGCGCAGGATCCCCGCGGCGCGCGGGGAGCGGTGCTGCGACAGGGCGAAGAGCGCCTTCTCGCGGACCTCGTTGTCGCCGCTGGTGCGCAGGATCTGCTCGATGGCGTCCAGCGAGCGCTCGGTGCCGCTCTGGCCCAGCCAGAACACGGCCTGGCCGCGCACCTCGGCGCTGGGGTCGTTGCGCACCACGTCCAGCAGCACGCTCTCGGCGTCGCCGCCCCCGGCCTTCTGCGCCACCAGGAACACCGCCCGCGAGCGCAGCTCCTCGCTGCAGGCGTCGCGGCGGGCCAGCACGGTGCGCAGCAGCGGCATGGCCTGGTCGGCGTCCATCTGCAGCAGTGCGTTCAGCGCCGCCATCCGCGCGTCGTCGTCACCGCCGCCGCGGCACTGGGCGGCGCCGCGGGCGGCGCCCGCCACCGCCTCGGCGGCGTCGGAATCGCCCTGCCGCGCCAGCTCGCCCTGGATGCGCCGCAGCAGCGCGTCGGCGTCGCCGTGGGTGCGGGCGCGGGGGTACTGGCGGCGCTGCGTCTCCAGCCCGCCCTGCGCCATGCGCAGCTGGTCGGCGCTCCCGGTGCGGTAGCGGGCGTACGCCTCCCAGTACAGCGCGTCGGGGGTATAGCTGGAGCGGGGATAGCGCTGGCGGATCAGCTGGAACTGGCGCGCGGCCGTGCCCCAGTCGCTGCGGTTGAGCGCCTCGCGCCCCTGCCGGTACAGCGCGTCGGCCGGGTCCTGCGGGAACTCGGAGGGCGGCGCCGCGTCGGCGAGCGCCTGGGCCATCGCCAGGCGGGCCGGCTTCGGCTTCTGCGCCTGGAGCGAAACCGCGAGCAGCGCCAGCGCCGCCGAAACCATCGAAACGGAACGGAACATCTCAGGACTCTCCCAGGGTTGCGGGTGTTCCGGCGGGCGTCAGCGTCCGCATGCGGGGAAGCAGCTGCTTCTCCTCCAGGGCGCGGCGGGCCAGGTCCACCTCGGTGTGGTTCGCGTCGGTCTTGCGGGGTAGCGCGGCGATCTGCGCCAGCACCAGCTCCATGTCTTCCAGCAGCGTCCTCAGCTTCGGATCGTCGGCGGCCGGGCTGTCCAGCAGCAGGCGCGTGCTGGTCAGCATCTGTCCGGCCCATTCACCCACCTGCGCGTCCACCCGTCCGCCCGCGGCCTCGGCGCGGAACGAGGTGAGCAGCGTCTCGGTCCTTCCCAGGTGCTGCGCCACCGCCACGCGGTAGGCGTCGGCGCTCATCGGCGTTCCCGGCGCGGGGGCCTCCACGTGGGCGACGGGGAGCGTCTCCGGGCGCCGCGTCAGCCGCCCGATCCCGATCCCCAGCGCCAGCAGGGCGGCCACCGCGCCCACCCGCATCCACGGGAACTGGATCCGCTTGCGCTCCCGCCGCGCGGCCAGCTCGTCCACCGGCTGGTCGAGCGTCACGCCGGGCGCGCCGATCCGCTCGGCGACGGTGGCCCACACGTGCGGGCCGGGGTCGCGGTCGCGCAGGGCGGCGGCGCGCACCTTCACGGCGCGCAGCTGCTCGAGCGTGGCGCGGCAGCCCAGGCAGAAGCGGAGGTGCTCCTCGAACGCGAGCCGCTCGCCGGGCGGCAGCTCGTCGTCCAGGTACTCGCTCAGGCGCTCGGTCCACTCGTCTTGCAGGTCGGTCACGATGTCACTCATCCCAGGTGCTCCCGAAGGATCATGCGTGCGCGGTGGAGCTGGCTCTTGCTGGTTCCCACGCTCACGCCCAGCATCTCGGCGATCTCCTCGTGGCGGTACCCTTCCACGTCGAACAGAACGAAGATCTGCCTCGCCCCGTCCGGCAGTTTGCCGATCGCCGTCTCGAAGTCCATCGCCAGCTCGGGGTGCGCGCTCCGGGCGGGCGTCCATTCCAGCGCCTCGTCGCCGGCGTCGCGGGCCCGGCGGGTGGCGCTCGACTGCCGTCTGGCCAGGATCAGGTTCACGGCCAGCCGGTGCAGCCAGGTGCCGAAGGCGCTTTCGCCGCGAAAGGTGCGCAGCTTCTCCCAGGCGCGGACGAACACGTCCTGCGTCAGCTCGTCGGCCTCGTGGTCGCCGGCCATGCGGCGGGCCAGGGAGTGGATGCGGCCGGCGTGCTCCCGGTACAGCCGGGCGAACGCGTGGGCGTCGCCCGCGGCCGCCGCCACGGCGTCACCGCCTTTCACCGCGTCGAGTTGTGCGATCAGAGGGTTGGCTCCAGCATCAGCGGTCGGCGCCTTCACGTGTCCTGGCAGAGGCGTTGGACAGGGGGATGCGCCCGGAGGTTGGAATCGATTGAAAACACGTGCCGGACGGGTGCGGAAAGCAAGGATTCTCATCGGCCCGCCGCCCCGCGGGCCCTCTCCCTGGCGTCCGGGCGCCCGACTGCGTCGGGTCCTGAACGCTGTCCCTCCCCCGAACTGCAGGGGAGGGACGGTCGGCGCGCCCTGCGACCCAGGCGCAAGCCGTGGTTCCAGCGTGGCCGGGGGTGCGTGCCGACACCTCTCTCCACCACACAGCCCTCCCCCTCCCCCAAGGTAGTTTTTGGGCTCATGGCGGATTTTGTTGCAGCAGGTCTCCTGCTCGCCCGCACCGATCCCGTCGACGAGTGGCTGCAGGTGGCGCTCGCGCTGAGTATCGAAATTTTTTGGAGAGACTCCCCCCGACCCTGCGGCCACTCACGGAAGGCCAGCTGTCTCAACGGATCGATCAAGGGATCACGAGGCGAGTCCGGCCGTCGCGCACGTCCTGCGCATCGAGGGCGGGATGGTGATCATTCGCCGTATCCACGAAGGCCGCAGAGACGCACGGAGGACCGGAAGGGCTCGATTCCCCCTGATGACGCAGTTGACGAAGCCTTCGGGCGCAGACGACGGGTGAACGACGGAAGGTGGTGTTCCCGCGAAAAATTTCGATACTCAGCGCATTCCGAGCCTGCAGCCACTCGTCGACGAACCCCGGTGCGATCAGGTTGCAACTGAATCGACCAAGAACCTGCTTGGGGAGGGCGGGGGGAGAGGTCCCTCTGCGGCCGCACCGAAATCCGTGCACCGGCCGGCGAGGCGAATCTTCCGGAGTCGATGCAAACCCGCCCCGATCCTTGACGCCGCCTCGCACGGGGTCTATCGTCGCGGCATGCAGCAAAATGATGGCGCGTGCTGGCGCCTGATCGACACGCCGCCCGCGCCCGGCGCGTGGAACATGGCGGCCGACGAGGCGCTGGCCGCCAGCGTGGCCCAGGGGGGCGAGCCGGTGCTGCGCTTCTACCGCTGGAACCCGCCCTGCCTGTCGCTGGGCCGCAACCAGCCGGCGCGCGGCCGCTACGACCTGGACGCGCTCGCCGCGCGGGGGATCGACGTGGTCCGCCGGCCGACGGGGGGACGCGCGGTGCTGCACCACCGCGAGCTGACCTACACCGTCGCCGCGCCGCAGACCCTTCTCGGCGGCCCGCGCCGCGCCTACGCCGCGATCAACCGCGCGCTGGTGGTGGGGCTCAGAAGGCTCGGAGTTCCCGCCGCGCAGCAGCCGGCCGGGAATGGCCGAGCCCCCGCGCCGTCGCTGGCGCCGTGCTTCGCCGAGCCGGTGGAGGGCGAGGTCGTGGCCGCCGGCAGGAAGCTGGTGGGCAGCGCCCAGCGGCGGCTGGGCGAGGTGATCCTGCAGCACGGCTCGCTCCCCCTGCACGACGACCAGTCCGCCGTCGCCGCGTTCGTGCTCGCCGCGCCGGACGGGCCACCGCGGGGACAGCCGGCGGACGCATCTTCGGACGACGCGCCGGCGACGCTGGTGGAAGTGCTGGGGCGCGAGCCGGGGTGGGGCGAGCTCACCGCCGCGCTGGCGGACGGGTTCGCGGCGGCCTTCGGCGTCCGCCTGCGCCCGGACGGGCTCGGCGCGGCGGAGTTGGAGCGCGCGGAGGCGGGCGCGCAACGGTACGCGGGTGCGGCATGGACTTGGCATCAGTAGGCGCCGCTTGGCGGCGGCCCGGGCAACGGGCCGCCGGCGGACCGATACGCCACAGGTGACGGGGAGACGGGGATGACCGCAGCGAGAGCGTGGAAGGCGGGGTGGTGCGCGGCGGCCGCGCTGCTGTTCGCCGCCTGTGGCGGCGGGGATGGAGGCGGCGGCGGAAACGGGGGCGCCCCGGCGGGCCCGCCGCAGCCCGGCGGGATGGCCGTGGTGGCCGTGACCAGCGACTTCCAGGCCTTCAACCCGGTGGTCAACACCCACGCCACCACCGACGACGTGATCCGTTTCATGCTGTTCACGCCGCTCATCCAGTACGACGAGAAGCTCAACGCCAGGCCCTGGCTGGCGCAGAGCTGGGAGATGACCGACACCGCCGTCACCTTCCACCTGCGCAACGACGTCCAGTGGCACGACGGCCAGCCGGTGACCGCCGAGGACGTCAAGTTCACCTTCGACCTGGCCAAGGACACCACCGTCGCCTCCCTCCTCGGCTCCGCCTACCTGGGGCTGGTGAAGAGCGCCACGGTGATCGACCCCTACACCATCCGCTTCGCCTTCACCGCGCCGCACGCGCAGGCGCTGGACGACTTCTGGTGGGCGCCGGTGCCCAAGCACCTGCTGCAGAACACGCCGGCCGCGCAGCTGGCGCAGGCGGCCTACAACCGCCAGCCGGTGGGCAGCGGGCCCTTCAAGTTCGCCGCGTGGAAGCCCAACGAGACGCTCACCCTGGAGGCCAACCCCGCCTTCCCCGCCGGGCTGGGAGGACGGCCCAAGCTGGACCGGGTGATCTTCCGCATCATCCCCGAGCCCACCACCATGGTCACCGAGCTGGTGAACGGGACCACGGACGTGATCGGGTGGACGCTGCAGCCCGACCAGGCGGTGCAGGTGCAGGGGCAGCAGGGGCTCACGCTCAGGCACTTCCCCAGCCGCGAGTTCACCTACCTGGCGTGGAACGGCACCCGCGAGCCCTTCAACGACCCGGCGGTGCGGCGCGCGATGGGAATGGCCATCGACCGCCCCAGCATCATCAAGGGGCTGATGCGCGGCTTCGCGGTCCAGGCGGCGGGGATCATCCCCTCGTGGAGCCCGATGTACACCGATGCGCCGGGCACCCCCTTCGACGTGAACGCCGCGAAGCAGGCGCTGGCGCAGGCGGGGTGGACCGACACCAACCACGACGGGGTGGTGGAGAAGAACGGCAAGCCGCTGCGCTTCGTGCTGATGGTGAACACCGCCAACCGCACGCACCAGGACATGGCGCAGGTGATCCAGCAGCAGCTGAAGGCGGTGGGCGCCCTGGTGGAGGTGCGCACCCAGGAGTTCCAGACCATGCTGCGCCAGTTCAAGGCCCGCGACTACGACGCGGTGATCGCCAACTGGTCGCTCGACACCTTCAAGGTCGACCCCACGCCGCTCTTCAGCTGCGCCCAGAGCCACGTGCCCAACAGCGCCAACCGCACCGGCTACTGCAACCCGCAGGCGGACGCGCTGATGGAGCGGGGCCTCCGGTCCACCGATCCGGCGGCGGCAAAGCAGACGTGGGCCGAGTACTCGCGCATCCTGCAGCAGGACCAGCCGGTCACCTTCCTCTTCTGGAGCGAGGACATGGCCGGGCTGGGCCCGCGGCTGCAGGGGGTGCAGATGGACGCGCGCAGCAAGCTGGCCAGCGTGAAGGACTGGTGGATCCCGGCGGACCGCCGCCGCTAGCGCGCGGAACCCGGGGCGAAACGCGCCCGTAGCACGGGCGCGCGTCCGGGCTCCGCCCCCACGGCGGACTTCGACGTGTCGGCCGGCAGGGAACGACGGCAGAACGGGAGCGCGGTCCACCCCGCCGGACGCGCACCCCGGAATCGGCCGGCGTCCCGCGCCGGGATGATGTCTCCGGCGCCGGCCGCGCCGGAAAGCGGGACCGAAGTGCCGGGCTCCGCGCCTCCGGCGCCCTGCCCATGGACGTGGATCCATATCCCCACCCACCCGTCAGAGACTCCATGCGCAACGCAACCAGCGCCGTCCCCCTCCTGCGTGCCGCGGTGCTCGCCCTGCTCCTCCCGCTGGCCGCGTGCGGCGGCGACAGGAACGGCGGCCGCGGCGGCGACACCACCGCCACGGCCGACAGCGGCGGCACTCCCGAGACCGGCGGCACCGCCGTGCTCGCCGAGCTCTCCGACATCGACCATCCCATGCCGCTGACGGCGCAGTCGAGCCTGGACGGCGACGTGGGCGGAGACGTGCTCTTCGCGGCGCTCTCCCGCGGCGCCTGGGTGGACGGCCGGCTGGTGTTCCTGAACTCCACCCAGAACCCGGCCGCGCTGGCCCGCAGCTGGGAGTTCCTGGCCCCCGACAGCACCGCGCTGCGCTACCACATGGACAGCAGCCGCAAGTGGTCCGACGGGCAGCCGATCACCGCGCGCGACGTGGTGTTCACCTACCGGCTGCTGGGCGACACCACCGTGGCCGCGCCCCAGCAGGAGTACGTGAACCACATCGACAGCGTGACGGCGCAGGACGACAGCACCGTCACCTTCTGGTTCGACCGGCGCTACCCCGAGATGCTCTTCCACTCCGGGCTGGGGATCAGCCCCGAGCACGTGTTCAAGGACATCGCGCCGGCGCAGATCCGCACCCATCCGGCGTTCGGGGACCCGGCGAAGTACCTGGTGGTGAGCGGGCCGTTCAAGATCGGCGAGTGGGCCAAGGGCGACCACGTGACGCTGGTGCCCAACCCGTACTTCCCGGTCAAGCCCCGGCTCGACCGCATCGTGATCCGCGTGATCCCCGAGCCCACCACGCGGCTCACCGAGCTGATGACGGGGAACATCGACTACATGCGGCCCATCCCCTACGAGCAGGTGAAGCACGTGCAGCAGCAGGCGCCCAACGTGCGCTTCGAGGTCGAGGCCAAGCGCTTCTACGACTACATCGGTTACAACCCCAAGACCTTCCCCGCCTTCGCCGACCCCGAGATCCGGCGGGCGCTGGGGATGGCGATCGACGTGCAGGGGCTGATCGGCGCGCTGCAGATGGAAGGGCACGCGGTGCCGGCGGGGTCGTCGTACTCGCCGATCTTCACGGACCTGTACGACCCGCGCACCATGCCGCCGCTCCCCTACGACACGGCCGCGGCCAAGCGCATCCTCGACGAGAAGGGGTGGAAGGACAGCGACGGCGACGGCGTGCGCGACCACAACGGGCAGCCGTTCCGCTTCACCCTGGAGACCAACTCGGGGAATTCGCGGCGGGCCGACGTCACCCAGATCGTGCAGCAGCAGTGGAAGCGGATCGGCGTGGACGCGCGCATCCAGATGAACGAGACCAACACCTTCTTCGACCGGCTGACCAAGAAGACCTTCCAGGCCGCCGCGGCCGGGTGGTCGATCGCGCTGTCGCCCGACCTCTCCACCATCTGGGGGCCCAGCAGCCCCTTCAACTACGTGAGCTACAACGACCCGCAGACCACCGCGCTCTTCGAGCAGGCGCTGGCGCAGCCCACGGCCGAGGCGGCGGCGCCGATCTGGCGGCAGGCGGCCGCCCGCATCGCGCAGGCGCAGCCGTACACCTTCCTGTACTTCTTCGACCAGCTCGACGGCGTGAACAACCGGCTGCGCGGGATGAAGATCGACACCTACGGCGCCTACCAGAACACCTGGGAGTGGTGGATCCCCCGGCGGCTGCAGCGCGCCGTGCAGACGCCGGCCACGCCCGCCGCGGCGCCGGCCGACACCGGAAAGAAGTAGCCGGCACACCCTGAACCCCGCCCGATCCATGCCGACCCACCCCCGCGGGATCCCACGCACCCTGCTGGCCGCCGCGCTCGCCGCGGCGGCCGCCTGCACCGGCGGCCGCGACCGCGGCGGGCCCGGCGCGGGTACCCCGGCCGACTCGGCCGGCGGCACCCCCGAGCGCGGCGGCACCGCCGTGATCGTGGAGCTCGGCGACATGGAGAAGCCGATGCCGCTGGTCAACCAGTCGGCGTTCGACGGCGACCTCTCCGACGTGATGTACATGGGGCTCACCCGCAGCGCCTGGCGCGACGGGCGCGTGGTCTATCTCACCTCCAACGACAACCCGATGGCGCTGGCGTACCACTGGGCCTACGTGGGGGCCGACTCGTCCGCCATCCGCTACCGCATGCGCCACGGGCTGCGCTGGAGCGACGGCGTGCCGATCACCGCGGCCGACGTGGCGTGGACCTACCGGATGCTGGCCGACACCGGCGTCGCCTCGGTGCGCCAGGAAGACGTGGCGCAGATCGACTCGGTGGTGGCCGAGAACGACTCCACCGTCACCTTCCACTTCAAGCGCCGCTACCCCGAGATGCTGTTCGCCAGCAGCATCCCGATCGCCCCGCAGCACGTCTACAGCGGCGTGCCGCCGGCGGGGATCCGCACGCACGCCTCGCTCACCGACCCGGCGCGCGGGCTGGTGGTGAGCGGGCCGTTCAAGGTCGGCGCGTGGCAGCGCGGGGCCAGCATCACCCTGGTCCCCAACCCCGAGTTCACTCCGAAGCCCTACCTGGACCGGGTGGTGATCCGGGTGATCCCCGAGGCCACCACGCGGCTGGTGGAGCTCCGCAACGGCACCGCCGACTTCGTGCGCGGGATCTCGTTCGACCTGGTGCCGCAGATCCGCGCGGCGGCCGGCGGGTGGCGGCTGGAGCGCGAGCAGGGGCGCTTCTGGGAGTACCTGGCCTACAACCCGGCCAAACACCCCGCCTTCGCCGACCCGCAGGTGCGCCGCGCGCTGGGGATGGCGCTCGACGTGCCGTCCATCATCCGCTCGCTCGGGATGGCGGAGTTCACCACCCCGGCCGCGGGGCCGTACTCACCGATCTTCCGCGACCTGTACGACCCGCAGCGGATGCGGCCGCTCCCCTATGACACCGCGGGGGCGAAGCGGCTCCTGGACGAGCGCGGGTGGACCGACGCCGACGGCGACGGGGTGCGCGAGAAGGACGGGAAGCCGCTGCGCTTCACCCTCACCACCAACGCGGGGAACGCGCGGCGCAACGACGTGACGCTGATCGTGCAGCAGCAGTGGAAGCGGATCGGGGTGGACGCGCGGCTCCGGCAGCTCGAGACCGTCACCTTCCTCAACTCGCTCCCCCAGAAGACGTACGAGGCGGCGCTGGGGAGCTGGCAGGTGGCGCTCTCGTCCGACATCAGCCCGCTCTTCCGCAGCGGCGCGCCGCAGAACATCGTGGGCTACGGCAGCCCCGAGGTGGACGGAATGATGGACCGGGCGCTGGCCCAGCCCACCGCCGAAAAGGCCAATCCGCTCTGGCGCGCCGCGGCGGAGCGAATCGTGCAGGACCAGCCGTATACCTGGCTGTACTTCTATGATCCGTTGACCGCGGTCTCGGGCCGCCTGCGGGGGGTGCGGGTGGACAGCTACGGCGCCTACCAGAACCTGTGGGAGTGGTGGATCCCCCGCGGACAGCAGGGCGCCGCCGCGCGGACCGCGCCGGCCGACACGGAAAAGGGAAAGCGCTGAGCATGGTTGGATACCTGATCCGCCGCATCCTGGGGGCGATCCCGCTGCTGCTGGGGATCCTCACCCTGATCTTCTTCATCATCCACATCGCCCCGGGCGATCCCACGTCGCGCTTCATCAACCCCAACGTGAGCCCGCGGGTGATCGAGCAGATGCGGCACAACCTGGGGCTCGACCAGCCGCTGCACATCCAGTACTTCAAGTGGCTGTGGAGCTTCGTGCGCGGCGACTTCGGCTACTCGTTCGGGCAGCAGCAGCCGATCAAGGACATCCTGTTCGGGTGGCACGGCGTGCTCTGGAACACGCTGCAGCTCACCCTGGTGTCGCTGATCCTCATCTTCGCGCTGGGGATGCTGATCGGGATCGTGCAGGCGGTGCGGCAGTACTCGCTGGCCGACAACGTGCTGAGCTTCACCGCCCTCTTCTTCTATTCGATGCCCAGCTTCTGGTTCGCGCTGATGCTGATCCTGCTTTTTTCGCTGCAGGCCAACCAGCACCACTGGCCGGTGCAGTTCCCCGCCAGCGGGATGACCAGCGTGGGCTACGAGTTCCTGAGCTGGGGCGGCAAGGTGGGCGACCGCTTCAAGCACATGATCCTCCCCGCGCTGGCGCTGGGGATCGGCAACGCGGCGGGCGTCGCGCGCTACATGCGCGGCAGCATGCTCGAGGTGATCCACCAGGACTTCATCCGCACCGCGCGGGCGAAGGGCCTGTCCGAGCGGACGGTGATCTTCCGGCACGCGCTGAGGAACGCGCTGATCCCGATCATCACCCTGCTGGGGCTGTACCTCCCCTTCCTGTTCAGCGGCGCGGTGCTGGTGGAAACCATCTTTGGCTGGCCGGGGATGGGGCGCGCCATCGTGGACGCCATCCTGCAGCGCGACTACCCGATGGTGATGGCGACCAGTTTCGTGATCGCGGCCATGGTGGTGATCGGCAACCTGGTGAGCGACGTCCTGTACGCGGTGGTCGACCCCCGCATCCGCACGGAGTAGAAACGGCATGCCGGCAACGGTCACCCCCGAGCAGATGCCCCCCGAGCCGATCACGCAGACGGCCACCCCCGCAGCCGGCCTTCCCGGCCGCCGGCCGGCCACGCCCGCGCAGGTCGCCCTGTCGGTCGTCCCCGGCCTGGGCCACTTCGCCCGCGGCGAGTGGATCGCGGGGATGTCGCTCTTCTTCGCCTGGGCGTTCACGCTGAGCCTGGCGTACCTGGCGCGCGGCCGGATCGGCCCCGTCTTCACCGGCCGGCGGGTGCCGGTGGACGGCGTGGTCGCCCTGGTCACGCTGGCGCTGATGGCGCTGCTGGTGTGGGGGTGGGCGTTCTACGACCTGGCGGCGCGCTCCAAGCGCCAGCGGAAGCTGTACGGCGACAGCCAGTGGTCGATCGCGGCGCGGCACTTCAAGAAGAACAAGCTGGCCATCGCCGGGCTGGTGGTGATGATCCTGCTGTACGTGCTCACCCTGGTCACGCCGCTGATCGCGCCGTACGACCCGGCCGAGCAGGGGAACATCATCCTGTCGCGCTACCTGGCGCCGTCGGCCCAGCACCTGATGGGTACCGACAAGTTCGGGCGCGACATCTTCTCGCGCGTGCTGTACGGCGCCCGCATCTCGCTGTCGATCGGCTTCATCGCCGTGGCCATCAGCATCACGCTGGGCACGCTGATCGGCGCTCTGGCCGGCTACTTCGGCGGGATCGTGGACAGCATCCTGATGCGGCTGACCGACATGATGCTGTCGTTTCCGCGCCTGGTGCTGCTGATCGTGGTGATCGCCCTCTTCGAGCCCAACATCTACCTCGTGGTGGTCGTCCTCGGTTTGACCGGGTGGATGGGGACGGCGCGACTGGTCCGCGGCGAAGTGCTCAGCCTTCGAGAACGAGAGTTCGTGCAGGCGGCGCGGGCGCTGGGGATGGGCGACTGGCGCATCATCTTCCGGCACGTGATCCCCAACACCATGGCGCCGGTGATCGTGAGCGCCACGCTGGGGATCGGGCAGACGATCCTGACCGAGGCGTCGCTCTCGTTCCTGGGCTTCGGCGTGCAGCCGCCGACTCCGAGCTGGGGGAACATGGTGAGCGACGGCCGCGACGCGCTGGTGAACGCGTGGTGGATCGCCACCTTCCCCGGCCTTGCCATCGTGGTGACCGTGGTCGCCTTGAACGGCCGCGATCAGTACGTGCTGCTGCCCCGGCTGATCACAGACGACTTCAGCCTGGAGCTCTGGTTCAGCTCACGGGGCGGCACCGGCACGAACGTCACCCAGTGGTGGCAAGCGGCCGGACTGCTCGACGGCGAAGTTCCAGGTACCGTCGATGACTTCGGCACCTCGCTGGACGCCAGCGGCCAGGTCTGGGCGGGCACCGGCAAGCCGGACACCTCGGTCCATTCCCGCAAAGGCCTGGCCGACGGCAAGTGGCATCACATGGTATTCACCCGCAAGGAGTCGACCGGCACCCTCACCCTGTTCATCGACGGCGCGCAGGTGAGCACCAGCCGCGGCGGCCGCCAGCGTCTCACGTCAGCGCCTGGCCTGCGGGTCGGGGCGCTGCAGACCGGCCGTAACTTCCTCGCCGGCACCGTCGCCGACATCGCCGTCTACAGCTCCGTCCTTCCCCCGGCCACCGTGACCGCCCACTTCCACGCCCGGCAGTAACCGGCCCTGGAAGCCAGCGGCCGAATACGCGCTGCTGGCTCACTGACTGGCCGGGACCGCCGGCAGCGCGCAGATCAACCATTCCGGTGTGCTACCCGGGGATTCGC
>Ga0207706_10002032_pt1 | contig 19839 bp, 18 predicted proteins | sample KBSC53metaG_FD_184318 | JGI IMG/M metagenome (GOLD analysis project Ga0207706, IMG submission 184318) | Corn rhizosphere microbial communities from Kellogg Biological Station, Michigan, USA - KBS C5-3 metaG (SPAdes) (version 2) | ecosystem: Host-associated > Plants > Roots > Rhizosphere > Soil ... | reverse complement strand
GAAACTTTCCCAAGCGCTATATTGCGCATATGCGCGTGGTGCTCGAGGCGATGGGTTTCTCGGAGGAAGAGTTCGCGGCAGTGGGCGTGGACCGGCAGCGAGCGATTGAAATCAAGAAAGCCTTCGAAGCAGGCGGCACCATCGAGCAGGTCTCAGCGCTGGTCACGGATGCCATGGTCGATAGCGGATTTATTGCCGGCACGCCGAAGGAGTGCATCGAACGACTCGAAGAAATGTGCGGCTACGCGCAAGAGTACGGTTTCGATCAAATCTGCTTGTCCAAGCTCGGCCCGCACTACGACGAAGCGATTACCGTTCTCTCCCGCGATCTACTGCCTTCGATTGCACGCTAAGCACGCTCTTGGTTCCAATGAGTGTCATGTTGAGATGGGGAATACTTTGATGGCTAAAATGAATGCGCGCATGATGCGGACGAAAACGGCACTTGAAGTTGCGGCGGAATTATACACGCAACGCATGTTTAGCATGGGCAATGTGGCCACGATTTCGATTCAGCCGAGTTCCCGCGAAGAGCAGTTTCCCGGAGTCATCATGGGCATCAACGGGGATCTGATGGGCGGCATGAAAGCGCCGGTCGAGGTGGCCAAACGGCGGGTCGATGTCGCCTTCATTAATCCATCGGCGATTGTAACGATGGCCTATCGCGGCAGGGGTTTTTACAAAGAGCGGCTGCCGCTGCGCGCGCTGGGTGCTTTTCCATCTTGGGATAAAATGGCTTTTGCCGTGGCGAAGGAGCTGAAGCTCAAATCCTTATTTGAAATTCGCGAGCGGAAGCTGCCGCTGAGAGTGTCGACCCGGCCTTCCGGCATCGACAATACGACTTACTACTCGGTGACCCAGATTCTTTCACTTTACGGATTCTCCTTCGCCAAGATCAAGCAATGGGGCGGAACGGTTCAGGAGACACCGCGGCCGACATCTCCGGAGCGGTTGTCCGGAATAAAAACGGGCAAGATCAATGCGATTTTCGATGAGGGACTGCACAATTGGCTGGACGAAGCCCTCGAACACGGATTCGAAGTTTTGCCCATCGAGCCCAAAATTTTGAAACAATTATCGAGTCTCGGTTATCAACCGTCGGTCATTCCTTCCACGAAGTTCAAGCAGCTCAAAACCGACATCGATACCATTGATTTCAGCGGCTGGCCGCTGATTACTCATGCCGGCTTCAGCAATGATCTTGCCTATGCGATTTGCGAGGCCATTGACGTGCGTCAGGGAATTATTCCGATCGATGACGAGGACCCTCTCGACATGAACAAAATCGCGCGCGGAACAGAAGCCGCGCCCCTCGGGATTCCTCTGCATCCCGGCGCAAAGAGATATTACCGAGAGAAGGGTTATCTGTAAGTCTCTCAGATAACGGCAGTATTGCTTTGGATAATTTCGTGTCGGTTGCAGGTTCTGCGCGACTCGGCGGTAGCGAGTCGCCGCGCGTCTTCATCGTCCTAGCAAAGCAGCGGTTTGACGGTCGAGCAGTTGTTTGATTAAACAACTCTGGCTATTTCTCGATCGTCAATGAAAGTGAGCATGCCTCGGATGCGTAGATTTTTCCGGCGCGTCACATTTTTTGCAGTATGCATGTCGATGTTTGCGCACTCGTCGCTCGGTGCGGCAACGATCGCGGAAGTCGTGGCGAAAATAAAGCCACTCAAGCCACAAGAGCGACTGAATTATCTGGTGCAAGGCGCTCGCGCAGAAGGCGAGTTGGTTTATTACGGCACGCTTCCTATCGATGAATTTCTTCCGCTGGCTCGAGTTTTCAACGCGCGCTATCGCTCGCTGGCTCTGCAACATTACTTCTCGCCCCGTGACGGAATTCTCAGTCGCACATTGACCGAGGCACGCGCGGGGCGCCACGCCGTCGATGTCGTTCAGGTGGATCTGAGTTACGGTTATCAGTTATTGAATGCTAATCTGGTGCAGCCCTACGCGGTCGCCAACGGCAATCAGTTTTATGAAGGAACCTACGATCCCAGCGGATTCTGGCACAGCATGTATTACTTGACCACTGCGCTGATTTACAACACCAACTCCATCAGGGCGGAACAAGCGCCGAAGACCTACGACGATTTGCTCAATGCCGCGTGGAAAGGAAAGATGGTGTTCGATCCCGAGGCCGGCTATCTTCTTGCCGCATTGGAAGAAGCCTGGGGCAGAGAAAAAGCGCTGGGGTATCTCGGTAGATTGTCTAAGCAGGATCTAACCTACCGTCGCGGCGGCACTTTGACGACGCAAGTTGTGAGCTCAGGTGAATTCCCCATCGGGATTGCCATCAACGGCGAGACCTCGGCGGCGATCCGCGACAAAGGTGCGCCGCTGGGATTCAAAGTTCTCGCGCCGACGATCGTCAAGCCCGAAGGCCTTTTTCTGGCGAAGAATGCGCCCCATCCGCACGCGGCGTTGCTGTTTGTCGAGTGGGTGCTTTCGCGCGAAGCGCAATCTTTCCTGGCCACGACCCTGGGCAAAGGAAGCGCAATGAAGGGCGTGCGCAGCAAGTACAAAGAATTCGCCCTGCGTCCGGATTTTGTCGTGAGTCCGAAACTGGGCGCGAACTTGCAAAATTACATTCAGGATTTTCGGAAAGTGATGAATGCGCCATAAAGGAGTTGGTTCTTCAAATCGTTCAACCGTTCAACACCTTGGTGTTTTTCGCTGCGAGCAAAAGTGATCTCATGCTGAGCGGCAGCGAAGCATCTAGACTCTTTAGCGGAATCCAACGACTAGATTCTTCGGCTCTGCCTCAGAATGACAGTTACAGTACCGTCTCTACCTCACGTGAGGAAAGAGCTCGGGTATGCGGATTGAGCTTTAAGAAAAACGCATGAGACTTGAGATTGCAGAATTTCCGGTAAACTCGATTCGTCTGGGGCATCGGTTTGGTTACGCCGATCAGGTGCTCGACGTCGATGAAGGAGCTCTGCTTGCGCTGCTCTCGGAAGACCCGAGGATTGCTGAGGTGAAGTTAGCGGTTGCGTGTCCAGGTGAAAAAACACGCATTACCGGAATCCGGGATATTGTCGAACCGAGATGCAAGATTTCGGGCAGCGGCGAGGTTTTTCCGGGAGTCTTAGGAGCGGTCGAGTATGTGGGGGCAGGCCGAACGCACCGGCTTTCACGAATGACGGTGATTGCCGCAGCGGAGTACGAAGGCACCATCCGAGCCGGAACGACAGTACAAAGGAGCGCGATCCTGGATATGTCCGGACCGGGTGCGGAAGTATCCCGCTTCAGCTCGTACGCGCATCTGGTATTGAGCTTCAAAATTTTACCGGGTCTCGGTGAACTTGACGCCCACAGCGCAATCCAGCTGGCGGAGTGCAAAATTGCGCGGCGGCTCGCACAAGTGACCGCCGAGCTGACCCCGGCAAAAACTTCGATTTATGATCTCGGCGCAAAAAATCCCGAGCTCCCGACCGTCATGCTTGTGCAAGGATGCATCACGGACCCGCAGCATGTGCATTCAGGCGTAGGTTACTACGGACTGTCGTTACGCAACTCCATGGCCACATTCGTCCATCCGAACGAGCTTCTCGATGGCGTGGTGACGGTCGATACAACTCGGTCTGGACGCGGCTATTATCCGACGACTTGGGACTGGCAGAATCACCCACTGGTGTTGGAGCTGTATTCTGCCCACGGGAAACGCTTGAATTTTGCCGGTGTGGTGTTGCAACGCATTCGCTTCGAAACTAGCCACGGTAAAGAGGTCGGTGCACAAAACGCTGCGCTTCTTGCCAAAGCCATGGGCGCGGACGGTGTACTCGTCACCTGGATTGGCGGGGGTAACGCGTTCGTCGATGTGATGTTGACCGTGCGCGCTTGCGAGCGCAGTGGCATCAAAACGACCCTGGTCACCTACGAGAATGGCGGTAAGGAAGGCAAAGACAGTCCGATCCTGTTCTATGTCGGTGAAGCCAACGGAGTGGTCAGCACGGGCGCTCTCGATCGGCCTTTGGACGTTCCCGCGATGGACACTTTGATCGGTCCATACGAACAGATCAAAGTTTTCCCTTTTCCGGGCGCCGCTCCTGTGGCCGCGCGTGGCGCTTTATCTTTAGAGGCGAGAGATGTCATGATCGGCGGAGCGGACATCTGGGGACAGGGGAATTGGCAATGCGCGGGATTTTGATCATGAAAGGGCACGTTGACTCCGACGAATTATCTTGTGGTCAAGTACTGAAAAGCCTAGATGGTTTGCTACGCTCAGCATGCAGTTATGTACTTTTTTGTTTGAAATAGAGTATTGTTCGTGCAGCACCGGAGAATGTTTAGGAGAACCCGCCATGATCAAAATCGTTCACTTCGTTAACCAGTTTTTTGCCGGGATTGGCGGAGAAGACAAGGCAAGCTTGGCGGTTTCGACCAGTGACAGCAGCATTGGAACGAGCCGGGCTTTGGCGCAAAAACTAGGCGACCACGCGCAAATCGTGCGCACAGTTTACGTTGGCGATAATTATTTCCACGAGCACAAGGACGAGGCGCTAAAGGAGATCCTTGGGGTGACGCGCTCCGCGGAGCCGGACGTTTTGGTTGCGGGTCCGGCCTTCAATTCCGGCCGATACGGTTTTGCATGCGTCGAAATCTGCAATGCTGTCGCTAATGAGCTTGGCATTCCGGCATTAACCGCGATGCACGACGAGAATCCTGGCGTCGCGCTTTACAAAGAACTTCTCAATACGCGGCTTTTTTGTTTACCGACAACGGAGTCGACCACCGGTATGAATGATGCCATGACACGACTGGCCAACTTCGCAGTCCGACTCGGGCGTGCGGAAGAGATTGGTCCGGCGTCGAAAGAAGGCTACATCGGCCGTGGAATTCGAAGGCTGGTAAAAGCGGACAGAACCGGCGCGGCCCGCGCGGTCGATATGCTGCTAAAAAAAATCGCCGGAGCACCTTTTGAAACCGAGCTGCCCATGGAGGAGTGGGAAGATACGCCTGCGGCCCCGCGGCTTGGCAATATCAAAGACAGCAATATTGCAGTGGTGACTACGAGCGGAGTCGTTCCGTGGGGCAATCCGGATAAATTCAAAACCTATCGCAACACACAGTGGCGCAAATACAATATCGCCGAGTTGAAAGAGCTCGAGGCGGGCAAGTGGGAAGCCGTGCATGGCGGCTACAACGTTGCTTATATGAATCAGAACCCGCACTACGGGGTGCCCCTGGATGCCTTGCGCGGGTTGGAGTCGGAGGGCGAGATCGGGCCCGGAAAGCTTTATCCGGCGTATTATGTGATTCCGGGAAATCAGGGATCACCGGCGGTGATGCGCCGCGTCGGTCAAGAGATCGCGGCCGATCTAAAAAAGGACAACGTCCAAGGAGTTATCTTCGTCGCCACGTGAGGGACGTGCAGTCGCAGCGGCGCTGTGATGAGCAAAGAACTCGAGAAAGCGGGGCTACCCGTGGCGTTGATCAGCGCGATGTTTCCAGTGGCGCAACAGGTGCGAGCCAATCGGATCGTGAAAGGTGTGAGCATTCCGCATCCCTGCGGCGATCCCAATCTCTCAAAAGAGCTCGATACGCGCTTACGCCGCGAAATCATTCGCACTGCGCTCAAAGCTCTCGAATCCGACGTTGACAGGCCGACGGTGTTCTCACCCGATGCTGCTATGGGCGGATAAGCGCGAGCTAAAATTAAACAAGCCTTGGTCTGCGTTCGCTGACTCCTCTCCTAGGTCTTTGCGCTGTATCACTGGCTCGTGCCCAGATTGTCAAAGGGCGTGATTTTCGCTCTGCGTTGACTCCCGGGAACCGCCAACCTATATCTAATGGGATGACATTCGGAGGTTATGCATACTGATGGCGCGGAAAACCATGAAGTTCGGCTCCCACTACTTACCTACCTACGTTCCAGAGCTCGATGGCTCGGTGTCGGAATTCTACCAGAAAATGTTTGAACAGATGGAGGAGATGGACCGGCTCAATTACGATCATATCTGGGTGACCGAGCATCATTTCGCGCATTATGGCGGCGACCTGCCGCACCCGCCGACTTTCATGTCGGCGATCGCGCGCACCACCCAGAGGATTCGCTTGGGCGTCGCCATCAACGTTTTGCCGCTACACAATCCGATCGAGGTGGCCGAGTCATACGCCATGGTCGATGTCATTTCCAACGGACGGTTGGATTTCGGCGTCGGCAAGGGCAGCGAAGCGCACGAGTACAAAAAATTTGGCGTCGATCAGAAGCAAGCGACCAACCGCATGTATGAAGGTATGCAGGTGCTGCTGCAAGCTTGGTCCGACAAACCGGTGAACTTCTCGGGTGATTTTTACTGCTACCAGAACGTTCCGGTGTTTCCGAAACCGGTGCAGCGGCCTCATCCCAGATTCTGGGTCGGCTGCGCACGCAGCGAAGATAGCTTTCGTTGGGCGGGAGAGAATGGATTTCATTTGATGACTTTGCCGTATCTTTACCGCGAGCCGGACATGCTGCCGAATTTCATCAAGGCTTATCGAAGCGCCTTGGCGGCCGCTGGCCATGATGCCAGCAAGCACGAGATCCTGGGAAAGTTTCATATTTACGTGTCGAGCAGTCTAGAAGATGCGATCCGTGAAGCCGAGCCTTATTTGATCAATTACTTCGATGTGCACAAGGCAGCCGATCTCGAGCGCCAGGAACAGGGATTATTGACTCAGCGCGACGCGCGGACTCAGTTGGAGCAAGGTTTTGTGCTCGCCGGCGATCCCAAGCGGGTGGCCGACACGATTCGCAAGTGGAGCGACGAGGTCGGATTGACGACGATCTCCGGCACGTTTCATTTCGGCGGTATGCCACAGGAGCTGGCATTAAAGAACATCCGTCTTTTCGCCGAGAAAGTGATGCCGGAATTCAAGTGAGTGAAGGCGCGAATTTCGAATCAGTCACCACGGGTACGCAGAGTTCACGAGATTGTTGCTCGGCGTTCTCTGTGCTTGCTGTGGTTAAATGATTCCTTTTCTCACCGCGCCGGCAAATAGGAAAAGTCGAACACCTGATTGGGCGCAATCTCTTTGGTAATGCCCTCGGTTTGCCTGGCGTCGCGGATGGTGTCGGCGATCAGTTGCGCGTCGACTTTGCCGTCCGCGGTCTCGACTTGTTTGTGCTGGTCAAAAATCTTTGAAATCAAGTCGTCGTCTTCCAAGCGCATCGCGCGTTTGATCGTCGGAATGACTTTCGCCTTGTTCTCTCTAGCAAAGACTCTGGCGCGCATCAGTGCCCGGGTTAGCCTGCGCACTTGATCCGGTGCGCGTTCGAGGGTTTCGCCAAGCGTTGCGACTCCGGTACTCGGCAGGCGCACGTAATTTCCCGAGAACCCCAAGTTGTTCAAGCCTTCGCGATAAGCCAGGAAGTTAAAGGGCGGGTTGAGCATCGCTGCAGCCACCCGCTTGGTCTTCAAAGCCGAGATCATCGCGGTCTGGCCAGGGATCGTGATGATCGTGATTTGATTGAGATCGAGTTTCGACTGCGTCAACATGCGGCGCATGATGATGTCTTGAAGGCCGCCGCGTGAAGAGATCGCTACCACTTTCCCGTGGAGATCCGCGATCGAGTTTATTCCCGGCGCGCCGACGAGGTCCTGCAGCGGTCGGTCGACGAACAACATGACGACTCGTACGTTGATGCCGCGGATCGCCGCCGCGACGGCGGAGCCGATGGTTGCGGCATATTGAATGTCGCCGGCGAGCAGGACCTTGATGTTCAGCGACGCCGGCATCACCACCATCTCCGCGTTAAACCCCTCTTGTTGAAAGAAGCCGTGATCCCGCGCGACAAAAAACGGCATCGCCGTGATGGTGACGGAAGGCAAGCCGATTTTTATGTTCTCGGCCCAGGAAATTGATCCGATCGATCCAACTGATCCCAAAGACAGGACCAGAATCAATAAGACTTTCAGCATTGGATGGTTCTCAATCGAACGGATAAAGACGGCGGGCGTTGTCGTTGAGAATTTTGCGTTTGCTAGCTTCACCGAGCTGCGCGTGAGTGACGATCGGTTCCGATGCGCCGGGAAAGCGGCTATCGAAATGACTGTAATCAGAAGCGAACACGATCCAAGTATCGCCGATGACGTCAATGACATGGACGAGCTCTTTCTCGTCGGGCTCGCAGGAGAAATAGATTTGGCCGCGCTGCAAGAGTTTGCTCGGCTCAGTTCTGAGCTCGGATAGTTGCACGCCGAGCACTTCATAATGCTCATCCATTCTTTCCAACCAGTACGGAACCCAGCCGCAGCCCGATTCCAAAAAGACAAAGCGCAGCTTGGGAAAGCGCTCGAGCACGCCTTCACCCATAATCACGGATAAAGCGATCATCTGCTCGAATGGATGGCCGAACAGATGAGAATAAAAGAACTTGTCGACACGTTCCGTGCCTACGGCATCGGAGCCGTAGCGGCCGAGGAACATGTGCACGCAGATGGGAATATTGAGTTTTTCCGCTTCGGCATAGAGCGGAAAATAATAGGAATCGCCGAGATGGCGGCCTTTCACATTGGGAAATAGCGACGCGCCAACAAAGCCCAGCTCCTTCACGGTTCGGCGCATCTCGTCGACGCTGGCATCGATATCCTGTTGTGCCAAAGCAGCTGTGCCTTTGATGCGCCTGGGATCTGCCGCGCAATATTCCGCAAGCCAGGTGTTGCGCGCGGTCGCCAGCGCAGCAGCGAGACCGGCATCCTCCAAAGCAGGAAGCGTCCCGGCCAATCCTGCGCCAAAAAGGACCGCGACATCGATACCCTCGCTATCCATGTCGACGAGGCGGGCTTTGGGATCGGTCATTCCCGGACGGCGCGGATGCGGGCGATTGTAGGGACCTCCGACACCGATCCCCAGACCGCTCGGCCGAGGCCAGGCTTTGCCTTCAATGATCGTTCTGAGCTGGCCGTTGCCGCTCGGACGTCGTTCAGGCGCCTGGCTCTTGTAGCGCGCCGGCAAACGTTCTTGCCAGTCGATATGATTTTCTTCAACATGGCCGTCGGCATCGACGGTGGGAAATCTAGCCATCGCAGGCTCCGTAAAATCAGGTGTTCAACAGTGCGGGGAAAAAGACTTCCTCGATCGTCGCGCGTTTTTGCGTCAATCCTTCTTCGTTGGAGTTGCGAAAGAGCGTTTCCAACATCGTGCGATTCTTGCTGATGCCAAACGGAAAGGGATCGCCGAAAACGGCTGCCTGGCTCGCGCGATTGTTCGAAGGGAAATAGAGATAGGCCGGCGTGGCGAAGTTTCCGCTTTCGTAGGCCGCTTGCTTGCTCTCGGTAAAAAGTTTGTACAGCTCGGCTGCGAGCCAGGAGTTCTCTTCGAGCAAACGGCGTTGCGCCACGATCACGTGGTTAGCCGGCACAATACCGGTTTTGTGAAAAAATGCTTCCACAACCGAACGGCCACCGTCGGGAAAGAGTTTTCTCAAGCGCGGGTTGCCGTCGAGAGGTGTGCCGCCGTAGCGATCGATATTCAGCTTATAAAGTTTTGGATCGTGGCGTGGCTCGAAGCCATAAGCGGCATCGATCTCGCCGCGATCGAGCATGACGTCAAAAGTTTGCGCGGCTGTAAGCCAGGTCATCGAGATGCCGGGCGGCGGCGTGGCGTCGATATTCAGCATGCCGCCGTGGCTCAATTCCGGAACGCGGCCGATAAACCAGGAGATCTCGCGTGGCGTGATCGAGAACAGCTCACGCAGGAAAACTCTCATCCAGAGCGCCGCGGTCATAACATAGTCAGGCACGCCCACGCGCTTACCTCTGAAGTCGGCCAAGCTCGTGATCCCCGCTTGCGTGTTGACGAACAGGCCTAACCAAACGAACGCTTTGGCTGGAAAAATAGGCAGCGCACTCCACTGCCAGCGGTCGCCGCGGGCGCGCTCGCGCGTAATGAGATATTCGGACAGCGACATTTCGAAGACGTCAAACTCATCATTCTTCAGATTGCGAAAAAAAAGCTCCGGCGGCGTTGTGACCGTGATATCGAGATCGAGCCGTGGCGACGCGACGGTTTTCTCCACAAGCGGCTCGAAACGAGGATTTTTAGTGACGCCAATTTTAAGTGTCAGCATAGGGGCTTCTCGCTTATATTTTTATCCTACATACGACGAGCCGACGGAGAACTCAAACCGTGCTCTTCCCTGCATCATTCCTTGCTAATGGGTTCTCATAAAGTTAGAGCGCGGCCATTGGACTTTCGCTGAGACATAAAGATTATTCGGATGGAGCTTAGTGCACGCGCGTTCTCAAAGCCAGCCAAAAACCTGCCGGTCTCATTGGACTTTGGCGACCTCATCGGGTATGACGAGAAAATCCAGCGTTGCGACTTCGCGGAGGCCGTCAAATGAAAATTTGCCATTACAACAATCACCAGGCTGGTGTGGTGGTCAGCGACAAGGTCATCAATTTTGGCGACAATTTGATCAAAGCCGGATTGGCGCGTCAGGGCTACACGATGGTCGAAATTATTGATGCACTGGCGAACAATCCGGCGGCCATGCAAATAGCCCGGGATGCGGCTCAGAGCTCGTCAGGCGGGCTCGCTCTGAGCTCGGTCAAGCTGCTGGCGCCAATCCAAAATCCCGGATCGCTATGGGCCGCCGCGGCCAATTATTACGCGCATCGCGCGGAAATGGTCGATCGCATGGGCAGTGTCAATAAAGAAATCAAGAACAAAGATGATCTGATGGCGGAGTTTTTTCTCAAAACGACTTCCTCGATTATCGGTCCGGGCGACACGATTGTTTTGCCGAAAATATCGAAGCTCGTGGACTTCGAGTGCGAGCTCTGCGCGGTGATCGGCAAGCGGGCGCGCAAAGTCACGGAAGCGCAGGCGCTCGATTACGTGTTCGGGTACATGATGTGCTGGGACATCAGCCAGCGCGATCCGTGGGGCAAGGGTATGCACAACACGCGCAATATTCGCAAAGGGTTCGATACCTTTAGCGCCCTCGGACCCTGGATCGTAACACGGGACGAAATCGATGAGCCGCAAAATCTCTCGATCAAGGTTTTGCAAAACGGCAAAGAAGCGATGACGGCGCACACCAGCGACATGATCTGCGGTCTGCGCGAGCACATCCGCTTTCTGACCAGCTGTTTGACACTGCGCCCGGGCGACTTGATCACTACCGGCACGCCGGCGGGGGTCAGTAAGCTTCATGATGGCGACCGTTTGCACGGGACCATCGAAAAAATCGGCAGCATGGAGCTTTTTGTCAAAGACGAAGAATAATTCGCAACTGAACCAGGAGTTTTTTATGCCAGCGGCGCCCAAGGCCAACCCTCCCATTCGTATTTTACTCGGTCCGGGACCCAGCCCAGTTCATCCTCGCGTGCTGGAAGCGCTCTCGCTTCCTGTCATCGGTCATCTCGATCCCAAGTTCCTCGAGATCATGGACCAGACGATGGCGATGCTGCGCGAGGTGTTCCAGACCAAAAATCGTCTGGCGCTGCCGATGTCGGGGACGGGCAGCGCCGGCATGGAAACCTGTTTCGCGAATCTGATCGAGCCCGGTGAAGCCGTATTGATCGGCGTCAACGGCGTTTTTGGCACGCGCATGGTCGACGTCGCACAGCGCTGTGGCGGTCAAGTGGATACCATCGAAGCCGAATGGGGCACGGCGCTCGAGGCGCAAAAATTCAAAGACATGCTCGGCAAAAAGAAATACAAAGCTGCTGCGGTCGTGCATGCGGAGACGTCGACCGGCGTTTTACAACCGCTGGACGATATCGCCAAAGTCGTGCGCGAGAGCGGCGCGCTGTTTCTCGTCGATACCGTGACTTCGCTCGGCGGCGCGCCGGTACGAGTCGATGAATTGGCGATCGACGCCTGCTACAGCGGGACGCAAAAGTGCCTGAGTTGCCCGCCTGGATTATCACCCGTCACATTCAGCGACCGCGCCGTGGACGCGCTGCGCAAGCGCAAAAGCAAAGTCCAAAGCTGGTATCTGGACCTTTCGATGATCGAAAAATATTGGGGCAGCGAGCGCGTCTATCATCACACCGCGCCGATCTCGATGAATTACGCCTTACATGAATCGCTGCGCATTGTGCTCGAAGAAGGTTTGGCAAAGGTCTGGCAACGTCATCGGCAGGTGCACGAAAATTTTATTCGTGAGATGCGCAAGCTCGAGCTCGAGCCTGCGGTGGCCGAATCCATTCGCGCGCCGATGATTAACACGGTGAGAATCCCTGAAGGCGTTGATGACGCGAAAGTCCGGCAACGTTTGTACGATGATTTCAACATCGAAATCGGTGCCGGCCTCGGGCCGCTCAAAGGAAAAGTCTGGCGTGTCGGATTGATGGGCCACGGCGCGCGCGCGGAGAATGTGGAAATTCTTTCGCAGGCGCTAAAGCAGCTAATTTAGATGAGTTGAGTCGCAGTATCAGGAGTGAAACGGGTGGCAACGGCTAAAGGTCTGTCGTTTACCTGCCGGTTACCTCAAGCGGTATAACAAACTCTTTTCGGATGTAGCCCGTCTGGCTGCTGTCGGCCGAGCGAACTTCCAACCAATCGCCGAGCTTTTTTTGCACCAGTACTTTGGTCCCGATCGTATAGGAAGTCAGCGCGGCAGCGGTGAAGTTCGGTTCTCTACGCAGCAAAGTTGCGTATTTGATCTGGTAGACTTGTCCGCTTGGCAGATTTCCCGGCACTGCTCTCGTCGGAACCGACGTGGTTTTCACGGCCGCCGGTAAATTCGGCGCATTTCGGACGGAGCCTTTGGCTACGGGGGCGGGCTGCACCATATTTATTTCTTTTACGCTCGCGGTCGCCTTTTCCCACCGCACCAAAGTCGTAATGTCCATCCCTTGATGCACGAAGAGTAAAGGGCAATCCACCTTGAGACTTTCCGATACAATATCGCTGAATGACCACTTGGCGACTTCCGCGACCACAGCCTTTTTGAATTCAGAGTCGGTGATTTTCGAACTCGTTTCCCTGACTTGACTGACTTCGCCGGACGGCGTGATGTCGAGCTGCAGCAAAATTACGCCGGCGAGGCTGGGATTTTTGGCGATTTCGACGCGGTAAAGCTCACGCACGTTGTGCAGTTGGTTTTCGATTCGTAGAGCAACTCTGTTTTTGGAAACTGCTTCATCGTTGGCAGTTATCACATTGAAGCCGAGTTCATGGGCGAAAAAAACCATATTGTCCAAGGCGAAATTCATCGCGCGCAAAGGTTTTATACGTTCTTCCGCCTCGGTCGCAGTTGCTCGTGCCGGCGCGTCTTTCTTGGGCGATTCGGTGCCGACTCCGGAGCCGAAGTAGACAATAGTAAGCCCTAGTAAACATCCGCCGATTCCGACAATTCCTTTCATTCCCATGCCTCTTCTTTCATCGTGTGTTGGTGTGCTTCCAGAAGTTATAACCAGGCGAACCAAGCAACTTCTATACCTCAGAACGCTCACTGGGTAGCGACACAGGCGAACAGTGCAGCAGCATCGCACTCGGAGAGATAGCAGTGAAGTTTGAGGAGTACCGCAAAACCAGAATTTGGCGTGAATGTCTCTCGCTGTCACTCCGGACGAGTTAGTGCTGGTGCGGTACAAAGGAGGCGGTGAACAGTTTTCGCCGAGGTGAAACCAATTTGCGATTTCTCCACATCTTGAACCGGAGTTGATGACCAGTTTAGTATGACGCCGCAGCTGCGCTGTAGGCAAAGATGGAGGCGCCATGATCGCGATTATTTTGTTGCTGTTGGTTTTTGACCGTGCCGAGTTGTTCGCACAGACGCCTTACTATCAAGGGAAGACGATTACGTTTATCGTTGGTTCGGGCGCAGGCACGGCGTATGACATGTATTCGCGCCTGCTCGCGAATCATATCGGTAAACACATCGCGGGGAATCCGACGATCGTCGTGCAAAACATGCCGGCGGCGGGTGGTATGGTGGCGGCGAATTTTGTCTACGGCGTGGCCAAGCCCGACGGTTTGACCGTCGTATCGATCAATCCGGCGCATTACTTCAATCAGTTGCAAGGCAATAAGGAAGTAAAATTCGATTGGCCGAAATTCACCTGGCTTGCCAGCTCGGACAAATCCGAGCACATGCTCTACATGCGTGCCGATGCGCCGTATAAGACGATTCAGGACGTTCGCCGCGCGGCGGAGCCGCCGAAGTGCGGCGCGACAGGGACCGGAACGAGCGGACATTACTTTCCAAAAATGCTCGAAGAGACGCTCGGCACCCGATTCAATATCGTGACCGGCTACGCCGGTGGTAATGAGATTGATCTCGCAACGGAGCGCAATGAAGTGGTCTGCCGGGCATTCACCACCGCCGCCTATTTCGCACGTGAACCGTATCACACGTGGCGCAAGAAAAATTTTGTCCGTGTGCTTTTGCAAACGGGACACAAAAGAGATTCCCAACTGCCCGATGTGCCGCTCCTCAGCGATCTCATGGACGAATTCAAAACCTCGGAACTCGGCAGGCGCGTCGCCACCGTCATGTTGGGCTCTGGTGAGCTCGGTAGGCCAATCGTGACCTCGCCGGGACTAGCGCCTGAGCGCGTGAAAATTTTACGCGATGCATTCATGAAAAGCATGGCCGATCCGGCGCTGCTTGCGGAAGCGGTCAGGAACAAGCTCGAAATTACCCCGGTCAGCGGAGAAGAACTCGCAAACATTGCTAGAGATGTGATTGATCAGCCAGGGGAAGTCGTGGAGCGAATCAAAAAAATCCTCGCGCAATAAAAAAACAACGCTGCGAACGCCAACCAAATATTGCAATCAGCCGGATTGCCACGTACCGTGAAGGTGATGTTGGAGGATTTATGCGTCCGATACGAGTGATTTTCGTTGCGTGCGCGGTTGCAACATTTTTTTTCAATGCCGAGCTTTTCGCCCAAACCGCGGCGAAGCCGGCTACGGTAATCCAAGTGGGTTCTCTGGTCGCGTTTGATTACACGTTGACGGACGAAACCGGCAAGGTCATCGACTCGAGTCAGGGCAAGGAACCGATGCACTACATTCATGGCAAAGGACAAATCATTCCGGGCCTGGAGAAAGAATTGGCGGGAATGTCCGCGGGCAGTGAAAAGAAAGTTACGGTAAAACCGGAAGATGCCTACGGACAGGTGAACCCCCAGGCCTTCCAAGAAGTTCCCAAGGACAAGCTTCCGCCTGAGGCTCTGAAAGTGGGCACGGTGCTGACTGCGCGTGGGCCCGAGGGGCAAAGTGTGCCGGTGCGCGTGCACGAGATCAAAGAAAACACGGTCGTAATGGACTTCAACCATCCACTTGCCGGAAAGACGCTGGTCTTCGATGTCAAAGTAACCGAAGTCAAACCGGCAAATCCCTAGTCTCTCGCCGGACACGCATCAGTCTCAGGCCTGGTGAAGCTGGTTTCGCGTAACCGGCGTTGACAGTCAAATCGGCTCCGTCGCATGTTGTTCAGCGTTCATTATTAGATTGCGCCGGTCGCGCAGGTGAGTGCGACCGAGCTGAGGCGATGACGTGACGCTTTTGCTTACACGCTCGGAAGTCTCGACGTTACTCGACCTGCAGCGAGCAATGCTGGTGCTCGAGCAGACATTTCGCGAGCAATCCGCGGGGCAAGTGAAACCAGTGGCGCCGCTACGGTTCATGAATCGCGGCATGCGCATGGTCGTGGGCGGACTGGACGCGCAAGACAAAAATGGTTTTCGCGTGAGCGTTACCGGCGGTGACAGCCTGGCGATGCTTTTCGAGATTAGCTCGGGCAAACTTCTCTGCTTGATGGGTTATCCGTTCAGCAATCTGCGCATTGGCGCGACTATCGGCCTAGCCATCGACCGCTTCGCCGCTCTGAACGCGCGCACAGTGGCCATGATCGGGAGCGGCCGATTGGCATTGCCGGTTCTCGAACCGGCAATTGCTCTACGTCCTATCGAGCGCGTTCTCGTCTACAGTCGGACGGCGGAAAAACGCGAAGCGTTCGCACAAAAAGCCAGTGAGCACCTCAACATTCCGGTGATCGGCACGAGTTCGCCGGAGCAGGCGATTGAGCAATCGGACTTTGTTCTGGTCAGCACTAATTCTCCGTCCGCGGCGCTATTGGGAAAATGGCTGCGTCGCGGCGTTGCTGTTTTCGGCGTCGGCCGGCCGAATGAATTCGACGACGACGTTTATTTGCGCGCGGATTTTGTCGTGGTGACCAGTAAGGCTCATGAGATGGGCTATTATGATGCTAAGCTCGATCAGCCGTTGATTCGGTTATCTCAGCAGGGAGTGCTTTCATGGCAGTCAGTCTTAGAATTCGCAGATATCGTTGCCGGCAAGATTTCGCCGCCCGACATCTCGAAGACTATGATCGTATTTCGCGATTCGCAGGGTGGATACGTCGATGTGGCGCTTGCGGCTTGGGTTTACGAAGAAGCGCGCCGGCGCGGCTTGGGGCAAGACATCAGTACTGAGGAATGAGTACTGAGGACTGAGTTATGGACAGCGAATATCACACGTATAGTCCCTGTAAAACCTACGCCGGCTTAACCGTTGTAATCGCGTTGGTCTGCGCTCTTTTCGGTACGGGATTCGCGGCGCAGTCAGGTTGGGAAGACACCGTCAGAGGCGCGGAAAAAGAAGGCGAGGTGACCGTCTACGCGACCAATTCGGTCGGCGACTTGCAGGTAATCTGGGATGCGTTTAAAAAAAGATTTCCCAAAATCAAGCTCAATTCGGTCGGCATCAGCACGACCAGCGAGATCGTTACCAAAATCATGGCGGAACGGCGCGCCGGTCAATTTCTCGTCGACGCGATGCTTGGCGCGCCGGGTGCTACCTACAATAGCTTTTATCGCGGCAAAACGCTCGATCCGATGCCGCCCGCATTGGTCTTGCCGGAAGTGACCGATCTGTCGAAGTGGTGGAAAGGCAAGCATCGCTACGTCGATCCCGAAGGGCAGTACGTTTTCGTTTATCAGAGCACGCTCTACGGCCCGCCGTTCTACGCCAACACCAAGTTAGTCAATTTGGATACGATTCGTTCAGTGTGGGACTTGCTCGATCCCAAGTGGAAAGGCAAGACGATCGCGCTCTGGCCGCGTCCCAACTACGTCTCGACGGCGCTGCTGTTTATGTACCATCATCCGCAAGTGGGGCCAAAATTTCTCGAGAGATTTTATGGCGGCGAGATGGATCTCACTTATTTCAGCGATTTCCGTCAGGGAACCGATTGGCTGGCCTCGGGCAAGTATCTGATCTGCGCTCTGTGCCGACTGAGGCGTGCCGTGGAACAAGGGCTGCCCGTCGTCGAAATGAACCCCTATCAATTTAAAGAAGCTCCGGGGATCGGCTCGAATAATGGCGCCATCGTTTTGATGAACAATCATCCGCATCCCAACGCCGCCAAAGTTTTCATCAACTGGTATCTGTCGCGCGAAGGGCAAATCGCCTTTCGCCAAGCCAACAACACGCAGGAAGACGAAACAACCACGTCGATGCGCGAAGACTTGCCCGCGAGCGTCGTCCCGGAAGCCGCGCGCAGACGCAAAGATGTCGATTACATCGAAATCAGTCGCCATGACTGGATGGATTGGAAACCGGTGGGCGATCTGATTAATGGCGCCCGACAAAAGTCGGGAAAATAACTCCGAGATGGAGCATCCAAAATCGAGGATGGAATGAACGGCAATTTGTCACGGAGAAATTAGATATGAGCGCAAATGGCAAACCGACGATCGATCGAATTGACCATGGCGTCCTGCCGAGCAATGATCTCGGCCGGGCGCATCGATTCTACTCGACGTTTATGGGCGGAGAGCTCGACCATCTGACGAATCTAAATTTGCGCGGCCTCAATCGCGAGGTGCCGCAGATTCTGTTCTACACACTGGCGAATCACAAGGGCTGGGGACTGGCGCTGCAGGATTTCCCGATTGCATCAACACCGGCGCGACCTTTGGACGGAGTTGTGTACGGCTTCGAAGTTGCGGCGGAAAATCTTAGCGACGTCGTTCGCGCGGCGGAGGAAAGGAAATTGAAATTTCATGGGCCTCTGAGCTATCTCACTCCGTCTCCGATTAAAGAGTCCGTTTTTGTTCTTGATCCGGACGGCAATACATTGGAGCTGTCCATTCGGCGCGATCCCGTTTCCGATAAGCCTCAGGGCAGGATCGTGCCGCTGCGGCGAATCAGTCACGTGCGCGTGGAAGTTACGGACCTCGAGCAGGGCAAAAGTTGGTATTGCGATACCTTCGGGTTGAGCGACGAGCAGCAAGTGCCCGGGGAACAACAGATCACACTATCGGTGCCCAACAGCGGGCAGCTCGTCATTCTCCACAGGGTCAACCAAGTGGCTGAGCGGAGCACGTGCGCGATCAAAGGACCACACGTCGATTTTCGCATCGCGCCGGAGCTTTATCCACCGATACTGGAAAAATTTAACCGGCGGGAATATTACTGGGGACCCGATCCGACGAAAATTCCCTGGCATGAACAGGGCGGACATACGGTTTACGGCTATGATCCATTCGGCAACCGAATTCAGATCGGCCACCGGTTCGGGCATCAGTGATCGCATGAACGTCATCCCTGTTTGGAAAGTCTCTGAATCATGAGTGTCATTCTCAGGCCTTGGATGCTACTCAGGATAAACTCCGCCGAAGAATCTCGGCCCAAGCTGAGACCCTGCGCTTGCGCTGAGGGTGACAGACCGAGCGATCAAAAAAGGACGTAAAATGGGTATTCCACAACTATCAATCGAAGAGCGTGACCGTCGTTACAAAGTCGTCCGCGCCGAAATGGCGCAGCGTAACATCGATGTGCTGTTGTTGCCGGCGAACACCGGTCGATGGGAGCAGTTGCAGGGAGATTCGCGTTACCTGACTTCGATTGGCGGCTTTGCCACCGAGGTGTTTACGGTGTTCCCACGAGAGGGCGATGTCACTGCTTACATTTTCAACCGTGCCGGTTGGTGGAAGCAGGCACAGAAGTGGGTTTCCGATGTGCGCGACGGCCGCAACCGTTGGGGACAAAATACCATCGAGCGGATCAGCGAATTGGGGCTTCAAAAAGGCACCCTAGGTATTTCCGGGCTGGCCGGATTGTTTCGCGCGCCGGAAGGAATCATTCCCTATTCGTCCGTCAAAGCCATCCAGGATGCTTTTCCATCGGCAAAGATCATCAATGCCACCGAGATGATGCAAGACATACGGGCAGTGAAGAGCGCCGAAGAAGTCTCACTGCTCGAACGTTCCGCGGCGATCGTTGAAAAAACTATTGAAGCGATGGTGGAGAATGCCAATCCCGGCGTGAGCGAGAAAGAGCTTTACGGCGCGATGCTGCATGCAATGCTCGCCAACGGCGGCGAATTGCCGACGTTGTTTTTCTTGAGCGGCGGGCCAGGGATCAGCAATAGCTCGTTCGTGCCCACGGATTACCAATTGCAGAAAGGCGATCGGCTGATCGATGAGATCGAGGCGAAATATGCAGGCTACGCTGCGCAGGCGGTCTGCCCGGTTGTCCTGGGAAGACCTGACGACGAGTATCAGACGATGATCGATCTCTCGCGCGCGTGTTTCGATGCGATTCTGCATCAGATGAAGCCGGGCGTCACATTCGGACTGCTCTTCGATGTCTATCGCGATACGGTGGAGCGTATCGGAAAGGGGAAGTATCTCTGGAACCACCCGGTGATGCACGCGCGGGGACTCGGTGACGATGGTCCGGCTTTGCTCGGCGACAGCGATCTCGAACGGTTCTCGAAAATCGAAGTACGGGCAGGGATGACATTTATTTTGAAGCCGCAGGTGCGTCCGAAGGAAGGAAAGGGCCGCGGCAGCATTGGCGACACGGTGGCGGTCACTGAACACGGCGCCCGGCGCTTGGGAAAACGGGAGCTCAAGCTGATCGTAAAGAATGTTTGACCGA
>Ga0207706_10002030_pt1 | contig 19845 bp, 20 predicted proteins | sample KBSC53metaG_FD_184318 | JGI IMG/M metagenome (GOLD analysis project Ga0207706, IMG submission 184318) | Corn rhizosphere microbial communities from Kellogg Biological Station, Michigan, USA - KBS C5-3 metaG (SPAdes) (version 2) | ecosystem: Host-associated > Plants > Roots > Rhizosphere > Soil ... | reverse complement strand
AGGTCCTCCAGGCCCAGTTCGCCCGCGACCCGAGCTTCCTGATCCGGTTCAAGCGCGAGGCCCAGGCCGCGGCCAGTCTCAGCCACCCCAACATCGTCGGGGTGTACGACACCGGCACCGAGGACGGCACCCACTTCATCGTCATGGAGTACGTGGAGGGCCGCACCCTCAAGGACGTGATCCGGGCCGAGGGCCCGCTGTACCCCGAGCGGGCCGCCGAGGTCTGCGCCGACGTCTGCAGCGCCCTGATCGCGGCCCACGCCCGCGGCCTCATCCACCGCGACATCAAGCCGGGCAACGTGATGCTCACCCCCGAGGGCAAGGTCAAGGTGATGGACTTCGGCATCGCCAGGGCCACCACCTCCGAGACCATCACCCAGACGGCCGCGGTGGTCGGGACCGCCCAGTACATCTCCCCCGAGCAGGCCCAGGGGCAGACGGTCGACTACCGCAGCGACCTGTACTCGGTCGGCTGCTGCCTGTACGAGATGCTCACCGGCACGGTGCCCTTCACCGGGGCGACCCCGGTGGCCATCGCCTACCGGCACGTCCGGGAGGACCCGACCCCGCCGCGGATGCTGAACCCCGACGTGCCGGCCCCGCTGGAGGCCATCACGCTGAAGGCGATGTCCAAGCTGCCCGACAACCGCTACCAGACGGCCGCCGAGATGCACGACGACCTGGAGCGGTTCCGCAACGGCCAGCCGGTGCACGCCACCCCGCTGATGGACGCGGCCGCCGCCACCCAGGCCATCCCCCGCGACGGCGGCGCCGACCCGACGGCGATGCTCGGGACGGTCCCGGCCGACCGGGCCGCCCGCTACGCCGAGCCCGAGGAGGAGGAGCGGCGGACCTCGGTCGGCTGGATCGTGGTCAGCCTGCTCGCCCTGGTCGTGGTCGGGCTGGCGGCGTTCTTCATCACCCGGGCGGTGACCGGCACCGGCGACGGCACGGAGACGACCCTGGCCCCGACGACGGTGCCGCCGACGACCGCCGCCCCGACCTCGGCGCCGACGACCGCCCCACCGACGACCGCCCCGCCGACCACCGCCCCGCCGACCACCGGAGGTCAGGCGGCGGCGCGGACCCGGAGACCGGCGAGCCAGTTCCCCAGCAGCTGGTGGCCGGCGTCGGTAAGGATCGACTCGGGGTGGAACTGGACGCCCTCGACCGGGTGGCTGCGGTGGCGCAGGGCCATGATCAGGCCCTGGGCGGTCTCCCCGGTCACCTCCAGCACCTCGGGCAGGCCGTCGCGCTCCACCACCAGGGAGTGGTAGCGGGTGGCGGCGAACGGCGCCGGCAGCCCAGCCAGCACCCCGGTCCCCTGGTGGTGGATGGGCGAGGTCTTGCCGTGGACCAGCTCGGGAGCGCGCCCGACCCGGCCCCCGTAGACGTGGCCGATGACCTGGTGGCCGAGGCAGACGCCGAGGACGGGCAGCGAGTCCCCGAGGTCGCGGACGATGTCGACCGACAGCCGGGCGTCGCGCGGGTGGCCCGGCCCGGGCGAGATCACCACCCCGTCCGGGTCGAGGGCGCGAACGTCGGCGACGGTCCCGCCGTCGTTGCGCCACACATGCGTCTCCGCCCCCAGCTCCCCCAGGTACTGGACCAGGTTGAAGACGAACGAGTCGTAGTTGTCCACGACCAGGATCCGCAGGCCGCGGCCCGGGTCGCCCAGCGGCCGGCCGAGCTCTGCCGGGACGTTCCCGGCCCCTCCGGCGCTCATGGGGTCTCGGCCCCGCTCTCGGCCTTCTGCTTGGCCTGCTCCTCCTCGATCAGGGCGCGGCGCAGGACCTTGCCGATCAGGGTCTTGGGCAGCTCGTCGCGGAACTCGACCGCCCTCGGGACCTTGTAGGCGGCCAGGCGGGCCTTGGCGAACTCGCGGATCTCGTCGGTGCTGGCCTGCTCGCCGGGCCGCAGGACCACGAACGCCTTGACGATCTCGCCCCGGTAGCTGTCGGGGACCCCGGCGACGCACACCTCGAGGATCTTGGGGTGCTCGTAGAGGACCTCCTCGACCTCGCGCGGGTAGATGTTGTAGCCGCCGGCGATGATCAGCTCCTTCTTGCGGTCGACAATCGAGAAGTAGCCCTCCTCGTCCATCACCGCCATGTCCCCGGTGAGCAGCCAGCCGTCCCGCAGCACCTGAGCCGTCTCGTCGGGCCGGTTCCAGTAGGCCCGCATCACCTGCGGCCCGGCCAGGGCCAGCTCGCCCTTCTCGCCGGCCGGCATGGTCAGCGACGGGTCGTCCGGGTCGGCGACCCGGGCCAGGGTGTCGGGGATGGGCATGCCGATGGTGCCGGCCTTGCGCTTGCCGTAGATCGGGTTGGCGATCGCCACCGGCGAGGTCTCCGAGAGGCCGTAGCCCTCGACCAGGCGCCCGCCCGAGAAGCGCTCGAACCGCTCGGCGACCTCCAGCGGCAGGGCGGCCGCCCCGGAGAGGCAGGCCTTGATGCTGGACAGGTCGTGCCCGCCCTTCTCGACCGCGTTGTTGATGGCCACGTACATCGTGGGCACGCCCGGGAACAGCGTCGGCCGGTACTTGTCGACCGCGGCCAGCACGCCGTCGAGGTCGAAGCGGGGCAGGAGCACCAGGGCGGCGCCCAGGCGCAGGCCGAGCAGCAGGCAGACGGTCAGCCCGTACACGTGGAAGAAGGGCAGCACGGCCATCATGACCTCGCGCCCCGGGTCGGCGTCGGGGAACCAGGCCCGTACCTGCTCGACGTTGGCCCTGAGGTTGGCGTGGCTGAGCATCACGCCCTTGGAGACCCCGGTGGTGCCGCCGGTGTACTGGAGCAGGGCAAGGTCGTGGTCGGCGTCGACCTCCACGAGCTCAGGGGCCGCCGGCGCCGAGGCCAGCGCCTCCCGCCAGCGTCGCACCGGCTCGTCCTTGCCGATGCTGGCGCTGGCCGCCTTGCCCTTCTTGGTGTACGGGGCCAGCCGCCGCTTGAGCCCGGACAGCTCGTCCAGCACCGAGGTGACGATCACCTCGCGGATCGAGGTCCGCGAGCGCAGTGCCTTGACCCGGTCATAGGTCAGGTCGAGGCAGACCAGCACCTCCACCCCGGCGTCGGCGAGCTGGTGGCCGAGCTCCCGCTCGGTGTAGAGGGGGTTGTTCTGGACAACGGTGGCCCCGAGGCGCAGTGCCCCGAACAGCGCCACCACCGCCTGCGGGCAGTTGGGCAGGATCAGCCCGACCTTGGTGCCGCGCCCGACCCCGAGCCCGGCCAGCACCCCCGAGAACCGCCTGGCCTGCTGGTGCAGCTGGGCGTAGGAGATGGTGCGGCCCTCGAAATGGAGGGCCGGCGCGTGGGGGAAGTCCCTGGCCGCGTCCTCGAGCAGGCCGGCCAGGCTGGCCTTGGGAAGCTCCACGTGCTCGGGGACGCCCGGCGGGTAGTTGTCGAGCCAAGGCGTCGGCGTCTCGGGCATCGTGGTCCACCTCGTTTTCTGGAACGCACCAGGCGTGCGCAAGCCGGCTTAGCAAGCAGTATCTGTTGTCGCTCGCCGCCAGGACAATCTACCGGCGCCTCAGAAGTTCTCGGGAAGAACCCGCTCCAGCCAGGGGAACACGTAGTACCAGCACAGCACCATCACCAGCACGATCCAGGAGATCACCGCCACCACCCGCGGCCACGCCCGAGCCTGCCGCTCCCCACCCTGCCGGTTCCGCCGCCCCTCGGCGGTGTCGATCGGCGACCCGCGCCTCGCCACATCAGGTTCCCCAGCCACCTCCGACGGGACCCTGCCCCCCCGCGAAGCGGTCCGGGTTCCAGGGTCGCCGTTCGCGACCTGGGTCGTTCCAGCCAGTCCGTCACGCGCCGGTGCCCGCCGTCCCCGGGGGGCTTCACCTGGGGCCAGGGTCCCGGGTCTCGCCGGTCCTCCGGAGCTTCGGCCGGCCGGTGCGCCTGGGGCAGCGCCGGGCGGGCCAGCGAGTCCCGCGCCGAGTGCCGCCCCGCCGCCGCCCAGGCCTGCCGGGCCGGCGCCGGGTGGCGCACCGCTGGCCGGGCCCCGGGACCGGGTCGCGCGGCCGCCGGGCCGCTGGCCCGCCGGCGCTCCGGGACCGGGCTCGCGGCCCCGGGACCCCGGCCCGAGGGGCACACCCGGCTCGGCGTCGGCGCCCTCGTCGGGTCGCCACGCCCGGGTGGCCGACGGGTCGGCCGCGCGCCGGGCCGCCGGCACGTCGGTCGGGATGGCCGCCGCCCAGTCGTCCGGCGGTGGCCCCATCGACCCCGCCGGTGGCGGCGGCGCCGGCGTCGTCGGCCCCCCAGGCGGCACCGGCGGCGCGACCCCGTTGCCAGCCCCCGGCTGGTCTCCCCACGGCGAGGGTCGCGGCTCCGGAGCCGCCTGGGAAGCCGGTTGCTCCCACACCCACCGCCCCGCCTCCGGCCAGACAGTCGTCTGGTCCGGCTCCGGCGCAGCCGCAGGTGGCGGTGCCGGGTCGTCCAGCCAGTTCGTGGAGCCCGGCTGGTCCCACTCGGCCTGGGTCGAGGGCAGCTCGTCAGACGGCCAGATGAAGGAGCGGTCGCTCGGCTCCCAGCTCTGGGTGGTCTCCTCGAACGGCCATGCCGCCGCCGGCGGGTCCGTCTGCCCCTGCTCCGGCATCGGTTGATCGAAGCCGGCCTCCCAGATCGGGTCCTGCTGCGCCGCGCTGCGCCGGTACAGCTCCCCGAACAACGCCGGATAGTCCGGTTCCCGCCCCACCGGCTCCCCCGGGTCCCAAGTCCCCGTCGGTGTCTCCACCCCCGCCGACCGCCATCCCCCATGGTCCTCGTCAGCAGTGGACCCGCCCTCACCCCGCGGGTCCCCCTCCTCATAGAGGTCTGACCCGGCTCGCGGGTCGCCCAGCTCGTGCAGACCGCCCCCGGCCTGAGGGTCACCCGGCCCGTAGCCGTCGAGGTCGGGCCCGGCGCCATGGTCGTCGCTGCTCGCGCGGGCTCCCTGGTCGCCGGGATCGCCCCATCCGTCAGGGCCGGGCTGCGACCCTTCCCAGCCGGCCCCGGCGTCCGGTGGCGCGCCTCCGAACGCCTCCCCGGACCGCTCCCACCCCTGATCGGGGTCCGCCTCGGTCGAGGCCCCCGGCGCTTCGAACGCGTCGGCGGTCGGCGACCGCCAGGACCAGTCAGGATCGGGCGTCGAGGACGTGCCCCCCAGGCCTGGGTCGGAGGCCCAGGCACCCGGCTCCAGGCCCGACCCGGCGCCTCCCGGCTCCGCGCCCTCATGGCGGTCGTCGGAGGACGGCGCCCAGCCGGGCTCAGCCGAGGGCTGCGATGGCGGGGCTGCGCTGACGGAGGGTGCGGTCGGAGGACGGCGACCACGGAGGGTGCTTGCCCAGTCGTCCTCGTCATCGTCGTCGGCCTGGGCGGCAGCCTCCCGCTCCAGCTCGGCCAGCCAGGCGGTGTTGTCGAGCTCGGGGTCCTGGTCGCCGCGGCGCCCCTTGGCCCGCTTGCCGCCCTGTCCCCGCCAGCTCATCGCTACGCCGCCACCTTGCCGCTGTTGTTTGTGGAGGTGTCGCTGAGGTCGCCGAACACGATCAGCCGCTGACGGGCCGAATAGCGAGGATGGCAGGTGGTCAAGGTGATCGTCGCCTTCGGCTTGTCGTCCGGCCCGATCACGTTGTCGAGCACCTGGGTATCGGTCGGCCGCACGATTGCGGTGCGAGTGACGGTGTAGGTATAGACCGCCTCACGAGTGACGACGGTGATCGTATCGCCTTTCTCCAGCTCATTGAGCCGGTAGAACGGCGCGCCGTACGTGGTGCGGTGCCCCGAGACCCCGAACGTCCCGTCCTGCCCGGGCAGGACCGTGCTCGGGACGTGGCCCGGCCCCTTTCGCAGCTCGTCGCGGCCGACACCCTCGACAATGACCTTGTTGTCGAGCTTGATCTTGGGGATGTCGATCACGGCGAGCGCTTTTCCGGCCGCGACCCGCCTCTGGACGACCTTCTTGGGATTGGCCTTTGGGGGGGTCGCCGTGGCCGTCCACTCGCGCTGCAACTCGTTGCGCAGGTCGCTCTGGCCGCGACTCGTCACGGCGTTGGTTCCGACGAGCTGGTAGACGAGGAAGTAGAGGACGAAGCTTCCCATCCCGATGAACGTCCAGCCCGTTCCGCGAAGCAGCCTCCGCACCATCACCTCCGAACAGCCGGCGGCCAGGTCGAGGTCGTCCCGTCATCCTACGCGGTTCCCGGCAGGAACTCCTCGTTCGAGCAATTCCCCCCGCCAGCCTGGCCCTCAGCCTGCCCACCACGGCCGGACCTAACACCGCCCACTCCGACACGCCGGGCGGCTTGCACCACTCGGGACAGTCAGGACCCGGTGAGCAGCTCGTCCACCCTGGAGCGCAGGGCGTCGGCGGTGAGGCGGCCGCCGATGCGGCCGGCGCGGCTGCCGTCCCTGGCCACGAACCAGGTCTGGGGCAGCCCCGTCACCGTCCAGCTCGCCGCCACCCCGCCGCGCAGGCCAGCCTGGTCGTACACGGTCGGGTAGGTCACCCCGACCTCGGCGAGGAACTTGGCCGCCTCCGAGCGGACGTCGGAGGCGTCGACCCCGATGATGGTGACCGGCTTGTCCGCCTTCGCATACGCCTGGCTGGTCTCCTCGAGGGCCGGCATCTCCTCGCGGCAGGGCCCGCACCAGCTCGCCCAGAAGTTCACCACCACGACCCGGCCCCGCAGCCCGTCCAGGTCGGCCTGGAACTGGGGCTGGGTGCGCGCGACCAGGGGCTGGGCACCGAGCGGCGGCTGGGGTGCCGCGGTGGCGGTCGGCGCCTCCGGCCCACCGCCGGTGCACCCGGCCAGGGCGAGGCTGGCCACAAGGGCGACCATCGCCGCGAGGCGACCGGCCGGGGTACGATCACTGGTCGTCGCCGCCCTCCTCCTCCGGGCCGGGCGGTGCCCCGGGAAAGGAACCGTCCGCATGCCAAAGTCACGCTCCAAGCGGCGCCGGTACCAGCCGCCGCCCCGTCCCAGGCCGAAGCCGTCGCCGCCCTGGGTTGGTCCCACCATCGTCGTCTGCCTGCTCGCCGGCCTCATCTACATCCTGCTCTTCTACATGCAGCTCCTGCCGTCGTTCATCGACGACCTGGGCAACATCAACCTTGCCATCGGGTTCCTGCCCCTCATTGTCGGGCTGCTGCTGGCCACGCGCTGGACCTGAGCAGGCCGAGGGGCTGACCTGCCGAACTACACCTCTGTCATTTCTTCCCCAGCTGGGGATAAGGCTGGGGACAACCTGACGGGAGACCACCGGATGCCCGTCTACGAGTATGCCTGCCGAGCCTGCGGCGAGGTCGAGGAGCACCTCCAGCCCCTCGGCAGCGACGCCCCAGGGCCCTGCGAGGCCTGCGGCGGCGAGCTCCGCCGCCGCTGGTCCCGAGTCGCCGTCAAGTACCAGGGCTGGGGCTTCACCAGCACCGACAAGCTGGTCCCCGAAGACCGCCGCAACCAGGACTTCCGCACCCTCCGCGACCGCGCCGAACGCATCTCCGACGGCGACTGACCAGCGCTGCCTGTGCGCAGTCCGGCAACGGCTAGTGCAGGTGCATGGCGAAGAAGCGCTCGATGCGTTGCCAGGCGTCGGCCGCGGCCGTCGGCTCCGGACCGACGCCGGCCACCCGGAACAGTGGACGCAGCACCCGCGGCCCGTTCTCGGCGTCGTTGAGGAAGGCGTGCCCGGCGGTTGGGTACTCCTTGACGTCATGGACGACGCCGGCATTGGTCAGCGCCTGCTCCAGCTTGGCCGCGGCACGGGGCAAGCTCCGGTCGCGACCGCCGTAGCTGGCCACGACCGGGCAGGCGCCGGCCAGCACGGTGTCCAGGTCACGGGGCAGCTGCCCGTAGTTGACGGCGGCCACCTCGAAGCCGGAGCCGGCGGTCAGGAGCGCGAAGCCGCCGCCCATGCAGAACCCGATCACCCCGACCTTGCCGGTACAGTCGGAGGAGGCGGCCAGCCAGCTGCGGGCGGCCTGAATGTCGGCGAACGGCCGCCCCTCGCCCTTGCGCATGGCCCGCATGGTCGACACCAGACAACGCAGCGTGCCGCCGTCGCTGTACAGGTCGACGGCGAGCGTCAGGTAGCCGGCCGCGGCAAGTCGCTCGGCCTGCCGGCGCATCACCTCGTCGAGCCCGAAGGCCTCGTGGATCATGACCACCCCGGGCCAGGGTCCCGAGCCCGACGGCCGCACCAGCGCGGCGCCCATCTAGTTGAACCGGGGGTCCGGGTTGTTCGACGGGGTTGGGATCCGGCGAAGGACCATCTTCTCGGCGCAGTGGCGGGGCGGGACGTCGGTCCCCTTGCGCAGCAGGACCAGCTGCTCTCCACAGGTCTCGCAGGCGAATACGAGCAGGGTCCCCTCTTCGGTGACGTCGACCGGCGGCCCGGTGGGCCCCTTGGTGACCGAGTAGCCCCGGAACACCGCCCGCCCGGTCGCCAGGATCAGCACCCCGAGCAGCACCGCCGCGACCACGTCCCCTCGCCCGACCGCGAACAGCACCACGGCGCCCACCACCGCAGCTGCCATCCCCAACCGAACCCAGCTTCGCCGCATCTCCCTGTCCGTCTACTTGTGACGCGCGTTGGCGCTCCGCCGTATTGTCCTACCCCTCCAGCCGTTCCAGCACGGTGGCGTTGGCCATGCCGCCGCCCTCACACATCACCTGGAGGCCGTAGCGGCCGCCGCCCCGCTCCAGCTCCCCGACGAGGTCGGTCATGATGCGGGCTCCCGAGGCCCCGAGCGGGTGGCCGAGGGCGATCGCCCCGCCGTTGGGGTTGACCCGCTCCCAGTTCGGCTCGACCTCGCGGCCCCAGGCCAGCACCACGCTCGCGAACGCCTCGTTGATCTCGATCACGTCCAGGTCGTCCATGCCGAGCCCGGTCAGGGAGAGCACTCGCTCGGTGGCCGGGATCACCCCGGTGAGCATCAGCACCGGGTCGACCCCGGCCAGGGCGAACCCGACAAACCGGGCCAGCGGCCGGAGTCCCAGCCGCTCAGCGGCCGCCCGGCTGGCCAGCAGCAGCGCCGCCGCACCATCGGAGATCTGGCTCGAGTTCCCCGCCGTCACCTGGCCGTCCGGCCGGAACGCGGGCTTCAGCCCGGCCAGCTTCTCCATCGAGGTGTCGCGGCGCACTCCCTCGTCGGCCCGCACCCAGCCGGCATCCGAACCCGGGACCTCGACCGGGACCAGCTGGGGGCCGAGGTGGCCGGCGTCCTGAGCGGCGGCCGCCCGCCGGTGGGACCGCAGGGCGAACTCGTCCTGCTCCTCCCGCGTCAGGCCCCATTTCTCGGTGATCAGCTCGGCCGAGATGCCCTGGGGGACCAGGCGGCCGTGGTAGCGCTCGTGCATGGCCGGGCCGAAGGGCACGCCGGGACCGCTCATGGTCGAGCCCATCGGCACCCGGGTCATGTGCTCGACCCCGCCGGCCACGACCAGCTGGTACCCGCCGGCCATGATCCCCTGGGCGGCGAACTGCACCGCCTGCTGGGAGGACCCGCATTGCCGGTCGATCGTGGTCGCCGGCACCTCCTCGGGTAGCCCAGCGGCCAACCAGGCGTTGCGAGCCACGTTCACCGACTGCTCCCCGATCTGGGAGACACAGCCCATGATCACGTCGTCCACCAGCATCGGGTCGATCCCGCTGCGCTCGACCAGCGCCCGCAGCACCACCGCCCCCAGGTCGACGGCATGCACCCCCGCCAACCCGCCGTTCCGCCGCCCCACCGGAGTCCGGACCGCCCCCACCACAACCGGCTCCAACCCCGGTTCCCGGCCAGCCCCGACTCCAGACCCTCGCCCCTCTGCCCGCTCCTCCATGTCGTGCCCCTTCCCACAATGCCCCACGACCGAAGGTTGCACCCCCCAACGCCCCCGTCAACCAACCCGGTGGTCGGGGGGGAGCCGCCCCGGGGCCCCAGAGGGCTGGGGATCAACCTGGACCCCGGCGGCGGGCATCCCGAACTGGGCCGCGGGCACCCCGAACTGGGTCGCGGGCACCCCGAACTGGGAGCGCGGGACTCACCCCCAACCAGGGGAACCGGGCGCCGATCTCGGGCGGTCGGCCCCGGGCCCGCCGACCCGGCACATCGTGCAGGTGCGTGCATGAGGCCCGAGAGGCCGTGCGCTCGAACCGCGCGCTACTCGCTCTCCTCGATGGTGACGCGCTCGAGGCGGAGCTCCTCGACCGGGCGGTCCATGGGGTCGCGGTCGACGGCGGTCATGGCGTCGACGACCTCCATGCCGTCGACGACCTCGCCGAAGATGGTGTGCTTGCCGTCGAGCCAGGGCGTCGGCACCTGGGTGATGAAGAACTGCGAGCCGTTGGTGTTGGGGCCGGCGTTGGCCATGGCCAGGTAGCCGGGACGGTCGAAGCGGTGCGGGCCGCTGACCTCGTCCTCGAACTGGTAGCCGGGGCCACCCCGGCCGGTGCCGAGCGGGTCGCCACCCTGGATCATGAAGTTGGGGATGACCCGGTGGAAGATCGTCCCCTCATAGAGGGACCCCTGCTCCTGCGTGCCGGTGGTCGGGTTGCGCCACGGCTTGCCGCCGGTGGCCAGGCCGATGAAGTTCTCCACCGTCTTGGGGGCGGTGTCGGGGAACAGGCGGACCCGGATCGGGCCCTTGGAGGTCTCCAGGGTCGCGTAGGTGTCGGCCACGCACATCTCCTCGCGTCGAGAGCTGGCGCTCGGATCGCGACCAGCTCTGGTCGGGGGCCACCCTACCGAACCTGGCCCGATGGCTCATCCCGTCATCCACAGCCCCCGCCGTGACCAATTCGAGTCGGGAGCGCCACCGCACGGATGCACGCTCGCAGCCGGGCCGTGACCGCGCCGGTAGATGCTCTGGCCAGCAGCTTTCCGAAGAGGTGATCGCCATGCGGCTCGTCCGGACCCTCATCGCCACCAGTCTCGCCGCCGTCGTGCTGGCGCTGGCGGCCGCGCCCGCCGGCGCCCAGTCCATCCCCACCCTCGTCGACGTCCGGGCCGGAAGCCATGCCGGCTTCGACCGGGTGGTGTTCGAGTTCCGCGGCGCCGTGCCCGAGCACCGCATCGGCTATGTGGACCAGCTGGTCGAGGACGGCAGCGGCGACCCGGTGTCGGTGGCCGGCGCGGCCGACCTGGAGGTCGTCTTCCAGGGCGCCAACGCCCACCGGGAGAACGGGTCGCCAACCGTCAGCCCGCGGCGCTTCTCGCCCGGCCTGCCCGCCGTCAAGGAGATCGCCCAGCTCGGTGACTTCGAGGCCGTGGTCAGCTACGGCATCGGCGTCGACCAGCGGCGGCCGATCCAGGTGTCCACCCTCTCCAACCCCTCGCGCCTGGTGATCGACATCGCCACCACCGGGTCGGGCGGCTCGGCCGGTGGCGACACCGGCTCGTTGCCGTTCACCGGGTCTCGGAGCACTGAGCTCCTGGTCACCGGCCTCGCCCTGCTGGCCACCGGGGCGACGGTGCTGGCGCTGGCCCGTAGGACCAGGACCGCCTAAGGCGTCGCCGGGGGACCGGGGGCCTCCGGCGGCCACTCGAGGCAGCCGCTCTGGACACAGGGCGGCTGCCTCGCTTTGCGTTGGACGACTGGCCGAACCCGTTCGATGCCTCCGCCATGCCGCCGGGAAGTCTTACGATGACCCGCACGGCAACCGGAGGTACCCTCGGGCACGGAGACGAGCACATGAACGGCCATGTCCAGGACGAGCTGCCGGCGCTGCTGAGCGGCGAGCTGTCGCCGTCGGCGGCGGCGGCCGTGCACGCCCACCTGGCCGTCTGTGACCGGTGCCGGGCCGAGCTGGCCGCGGTCGCCTTCGTGACCGGGGAGCTGCGCTCCGCGGCCCGGATCCCCTTCGCCGACCCGTCCGAGCTTCCGCCGTTGCTGCTGACGCCGCCGGCGGGCACCGACCAGGAGCAGCTGCCCGACGCTCCGGAGCTCGACCTGCCGTTCGGCGCCGGCCAGCGGGTCGGGCCGGCGGCGCTCGTGCTCGCCGCCACCGACGACGGGCTTGACCCGGCCTACCAGGCGACCCGCCAGGCCGCCTTCGCGGTGGCGGCCAGAGAGGGCGCCCGGGTGGTGCTGTTCGACCGCTCGCCCGAGCTGTACCTGGTCGACCCGTACGAGCAGGCCCGCGGGGACGGCGGCCGCCCTCCGAGCGCACTGCTCAGCCAGCGCACGGCCAGCCGCGCCGGGCGCCCCTACCTGGCCGAGCAGCTGGCCGAGGCCCGCCAGCTCGGCCTGGACGGGGCCGCCTGGGTGGCCCGTGGCCACGGCCCCGACGCCCTGGCCGCGGCCTGCGAGGTCCTCGACGCCGAACGGGTTGTCCTCCCGTCCACCCTGGCCGCACCAGCCCTGATCGACCGGGTCCGCGGCCACACCCTGGCCGCCTTCCGCCGCCGCGTGCCGGCCCGGATCAGCCTGGCCGACCTCGACGGCACCCTGGCCGAGGTCGACTAGCCGCCAGGGGCGGGCGTCGCAGCCTTCTGGCAGACTGCCCGGATGCGCGAGATCGACTACCTTCAGGCCCTCCGTGCCGACGGGACGGACCTGGCCACGGCAGCCCGGCGCGGGCTCGACCCGCCGGTGCCGGCGTGCGAGGGGTGGACCGTGGCCGACCTGGTCCTGCACACCGGGATGGTGCACCGGCACAAGCTGGAGATCGTCCGGGGACGCCTGGCCGAGCCGCCGAGCCCGTGGCCGCCGGACGCGCCCTCCCGGGCCGAGCTGCTCGGCTGGTACGACCAGGGGCTCGAGGAGCTGCTCACCGTGCTCGAGGACGCCGACCCCGAGACCCGGGTGTGGACCTTCCACCGGCCCGACCAGACGGTCGGCTTCTGGCACCGGCGCATGGCCCAGGAGACGGCCGTGCACCGGGTCGACGCCGAGAGCGCCCACGGCGACCCCCGGCCGGTGCCGGGGGCGCTGGCCGCCGACGGGGTGACCGAGCTGCTGGAGGTGTTCCTGGCCCCCCACTCGGACGGCGCGCCGGTGGGCGGGCGCGGCGAGTCGCTGCACCTGCACGCCACCGACACCGAGGGCGAGTGGCAGCTGCGGCTGCTGCCGGCCGGGGTCGAGGTCGGCCGGGGCCACGCCCAGGCCCACGCGGCCGCCGCCGGCGGTGCCTCCGACCTGCTGCTGTTCCTCTGGGGCCGGGCCCCGGCGGACCCGCTGGAGGTCTCCGGCGACCCGGCCCTGCTGCCCCGGGTCAGGGAGCTGGCCGCCGCGGCGACCCAGTAGCCGTGGAGCTCCGCGAGGTCGTTCGGCGCCGGCGCATGGTGCGCCGCTTCGACCCCCGCCCCCTCCCGGCCGAGGTGCTGGACCGCATCCTCCACAGCGCCACCCGGGCGCCGTCGGCCGGGTTCAGCCAGGGCCTCGACCTGCTGGTCCTCGAGGGCGGCGACGCGGTCCGGGGCTTCTGGCGGGCCACCGCCGACCCGCGGTTCGACAAGCCCTACAGCACCGCCGAGCCGTCGGCGATCGTGCTCGTCCTCTCCGACAAGCAGGCCTACCTCGACCGCTACGGCGCGCCCGACAAGGCCGGGCTGGGCATGGACGTCGAGGAGGGCTGGCCCGTCCCCTACTGGGACATGGACGCCGCCATGGCGGTGATGCTGATGCTGCTGACCGCCACCGACGAGGGCGTCGGCGCCTGGTGGTTCGGGGTGTTCCACGGCGCCGAGGCCCTGCTCCGCGACCTGGGCGTGCCCGAGGGCCGGCGGCTCGTCGGGGCGGTCGCCCTCGGCTGGCCGGCGGCCGACGACCGCCCGGGCGGCTCGGCCCTGACCCGCCCCCGCCGGCCCGCGGACGAGGTCATCCACCGGGGCCGCTGGGCGCACTGACCTTGCCGCCGGACGGCTCAACTCGTCCCGGCCAGCGTCGATGGAACCACCATGAGCACGGATGCGGCAACTGTGAGCCCGCCTCGCTGGGGGTGGCCTGCCCCGACGACCTGTGGCCGGTGGTCGACGTGGCCGAGCGCCGGCTCCGGGTGGTCATGGAGGTGACCGAGCGGGCGGTGGCCCGCGACCCGGCCGGCCTGCTCGCCGCGGTCGCGCGGGCTCGGGCGGCTGTCGGCGCGGGTCGCGCTGACCGCCACCCTCGGGGTCGGGATGCGCCGACGCCGGCGACCGGGGCTGGTCGTCCGGGCCGCCCAGCCCCTGCTGGACAAGCTGGCCCCGGCCAGCTGAGGGGTCACCCGGCCAGCTGGTAGAACCGCCAGAAGAGATGGTCCACGGGCAGCACCCGCAGGCTGGCGAAGCCGGCCTGGTCGGACCACTCGCGCACCGTGGCCGAGCGCAGGGCCGTGCCGGCGGCCGCCGACGGGGTCTCGACCCGGCTGGCCGGCAGGCAGTGCCACCAGCTGAACCCGAAGTTGAGCCGCTCGACCTCGTCGCCGGGGGCGGTGAAGGTGTCGGCGACCTTCTCGTCGGCCACGATGACGACCCCGTCGTCGGCCAGCAGGGCGCGGACCGCCGCAAGGGCCTCGACCGGCCGGGCCATGTCGTGGAGGGCCTCGAAGATGAAGGCGGCGTCGTAGCCGCCCTCGCCGGCCGCGCCCAGCTCGGCCGCGTCGACCACCCGGAACCGCACCCGGTCGCCCACCCCGGCCTCGGCGGCCAGCCGCCGGGCCTCGACCACCGAGGCCTCGTCGGCGTCGATCCCGTCCACCCGCACTGACGGGAACGCCCTGGCCAGCGAGATGCTGGACCAGCCGGTCCCGCAGCCGACGTCCAGTACCCGGGCCTCGTCGGCCTCGAGCCGGGCCTGGACCGCGGGCACGGTCGCGAACCAGCCGGCCAGGTCGTTGACGAACATGGGCCGGTTGAAGTTGGCGATGGCCAGCCGGCAGTCGGCACCGTACTCGGGGTAGGGCAGGCCCTCGCCGGAGCGGTAGATGCCCGGGACCCGCTGGAGCACCTCGGCCAGGCTGCCGATCCAGTAGGCGGCGGCCCCGGCGTGCGCGGGGTTGTCGGCGTCGAGCAGCACCTCGGCGTGGGCATGGGGCAGCCGGTAGCGGCGGGTCCCGGCGTCGGCGGCCGCGTCCTCGACGTCCAGGAGCCCGGCCACGGCCTGCTGCTCCAGCCACTCGCGGGCGTAGCGGGGGTCGACGCGGGCCCGCTCCGACAGCTCGGTCACGGTCGCCGGCCCCTGGTCCCGCAGGACCTCGTACAGGCGCAGCCGCAGGCCCAGCCAGACACTGGCCAGCTCGAACGATCCGATCATGCTCTGGAACAGCCGGCTGGCCAGGGCGTCGCGTCGTCCGGCCTCGTCCGCGGCCGTCGTGCCGGTGCTGGTCATGGCCCCCGCTCCTTTGTGATGTCGCTGTGGCGGATACTTACCGTATGCCGCCAGCCGACGCCCCCGCCGCCGACCCCACCGGCCTCCCGCGGCCGCTGCCCGTGCAGCGGGAGCTGTTCGACATCCCCGACGACGTCGCCTACTTCAACTGCGCCAGCCTCGCCCCCCAGCTGCGGGCGTCGGCCGAGGCGGCCGCGGCCGGGCTGGGCCGGCGCGCCCGGCCGTGGACGATCGGAAGCGACGACTGGTTCACCGGGGCCGAGGAGCGCCGGGCGCTGTTCGCCCGGCTGGCCGGGGTCGACCCCGAGGGCGTCGCCCTGGTCCCGGCGACCAGCTACGGCCTGGCCGTCGCCGCCGCCAACCTGACCGCCCGCCCGGGCCAGCGGGTCCTGGTCCTGGCCGATGACTACCCCTCCAACCGGTACACCTGGCAGCGGTTCGCCGGGCGCACCGGGGCCAGCCTGGTCGCCGTGGAACGCCACGACGGCCAGAGCTGGGCCGAGGCCGTGCTCGAGGAGCTGGACGAGCGGGCCGCGGTGGTCGCGGTGCTGGCCACCCACTGGACCGACGGCGGGGCGGTCGACCTGGCCGCGATCGCCGCCAAGGCCCGCGCGGCCGGGGCCGCCCTGGTGGTCGACGCCAGCCAGGCCCTGGGGGCGATGCCGCTGGACCTGGACGCGATCCGGCCCGACTACCTGGTCACGGTCGGCTACAAGTGGCTGCTCGGCCCGTTCGCCCTCGGCTACCTGTACGTCGCCGAGCGGCACCGCGAGGGCGTCCCGCTCGAGGAGAACTGGATCTCGCGCCTCGGGTCGGAGGACTTCAGCGCCCTGGTCGACTACCAGGAGCGCTACCAGCCAGGGGCCCGACGCTTCGACGTCGGCCAGCGGACCCACTTCGAGACCACCCCGATGGCCGTGGCCGCCCTCCGCCAGCTGCTCGACTGGGGAGTGCCGCGCATCTCGGCCACCCTCGGGCAGGTCAACGGCCGCATCCAGCGCCAGGTGGAGGCACTCGGCCTCCCACTGACCAGCAGCGACCGGGTCCCCCACATCCTCGGCATCGGCCTGCCCGACCAGGCCCGGGCGGCCGTGGCCCGGGCCCTGACCGCCGCCGGGGTCTACACCGGGGTCAGGGGCTCGTCCCTGCGTGTCGCCCCGCACCTATGGACCACCGACCAGGACGTCGAGCGCCTGGTCGACGCCCTGACCAAGGCGACCAACGGGAGGGGGGCCTGGTGAAAACCCTGGCGACCTACAACATCAAGGGCGGGGTCGGGAAGACGGCCTCCGCCGTCAACCTCGCCTACCTGGCCGCCCGGGACGGCCTCCGGACCCTGCTCTGGGACCTCGACCCGCAGGGCGCGGCCAGCTACCTCCTGCGCGTCCGCCCCCGGGTCAAGGGCGGCGGCAAGGCCCTGGTCCGCGGCAAGCGTTCCCTGGAGGAGGCCGTCAAGGTCACCGAGTTCGACGGTCTCGACCTGGTCCCGGCCGACTTCACCTACCGCAACCTCGACCTGGTCCTGGGCGAGACCAAGAAGCCGACCCAGCGGATCACCCGGCTGCTCGGCCCGATGGCCGACGACTACGACCTGGCCGTCCTGGACTGTCCACCCGGCATCTCGCTCGTCTCCGAGAACGTTGTCCACGCCGCCGACATCCTGCTGGTCCCCCTGATCCCCACCACCCTGTCGGTCCGCACCCTGGAGCAGCTCACCGAGTTCGTCGGCGAGCTCGACCACCCACCGACCCTGATCCCCTTCTTCACCATGGTCGACGGCCGAAAGCGCCTGCACCGCGAGGTGATCGACGACCTCCGGGCCCACCGCGACGACCTGGCCACCACCGTCGTCCCCGCCCTGTCCCTGGTCGAGCAGATGGCCGTCCACCGCGCTCCCCTGCCGGTGTTCGCCCCCCGCAGCCGGGTCACCCGCAGCTACGAGGACCTGTGGGCCGAGGTCAGCGCCCGCCGGTGAGGGCCGTCCAGCGGGCCGGTGTCAGGCCGTAGGCCCGCTTGAACTGGCGGGTCATGTGGCTCTGGTCGGCGAACCCGGCGGAGGCGGCAGCCTCGGCGAGCGGGAGCCCGCGCTCGATCGCGGCCCGGGCCAGCCCGAGGCGGCGCATCGTCCGGTAGCGGTCGGGGCTGGTCCCCAAGGCCCGCCGGAAGTGGCGGGCCAGGGTGAACCGGTCGACCCCGGCGACCGCCTCCAGGGTCGAGGCCGGCGTCTGCTCGCTCGCGTGGGCGGCCAGGTAGTCGCGGGCCAGCCCGACGGCCCGGAGATCGATGGTGGCCGGGCCCGGGCCGGGCCGGCCGCCGAGCTCGCGGAGGGTGTCGGCCAGCGTGGCCGCGATCTCGGCCCGGGCGAGGTCGCTGATCGGCTCGTCGATGTCGACCAGCAGCGAGGCGACCAGCCGAGTGGCCGGGGCCAGGGTCTGCACCGGATCGGCGACGAACGGCAGCGGGCCGCCGCCGAGCGCGTCCCGGACGAGCTCGGGCGCGACGTAGAGGATGCGGTAGCCGAAGCCGTCGTCGGTCCCGGCGGCGCCGTCGTGGGTCTCGTCGGGGTGCAGGACGTGCAGCTGGCCGGGCAGGCAGACCCTGCGGGCGCCGCGGTAGCGGAACGTCTGCACGCCGGCGGTGGTGATGCCGATGGCGTAGCTGTCGTGCCGGTGCGGCTCGTACGCCGAGTCGCACAGGTACACCTCGGCCCGCTCCAGGCCGGGCGCCCTGGCGCCGAACCGGATCGAGTCGCGCCGCCGGCTGCAGGATCGTTCAAGACCGCCGGCGTCGGTGCTGCCTAGGCTCTGCCCCATGCATGGAAGTATCGCAGCGGCCCTGCCCGCGCCGCTGCTGGCGACGACAATCCGCTGGGGGTCGATCTGGCCGCTCCTGGTCACGGCGCTGGCGATCATGGGCAGCCCCGGCCCGGCGACGATCAGCCTGACCGCCGCCGGGTCGGCCTACGGCGTGCGGCGCTCGCTCGGCTACCTGACCGGGATCGTCGCCGGGACGGCGGTCGTCCTGGTCGCGGTCGCGACCGGGATCACGGCGGCCCTCCTGGCCGTCCCGGTCCTGCGGTCGGTCCTGGTGGTGCTGTCGGTGGCGTACATCCTCTGGCTGGCCTACCACATCGCGACCGCGTCCCCGCCCAGCGACCAGCCGGCCGCCGCCGCCCCCTCGCTCGCCGGCGGGGTCCTGCTCGGCGTGGCCAACCCCAAGGCCTGGGTGGCGATCGCGGCCGTGTTCGCAAGCACCCGCCTGGCCAGCACGGCCACGGCCGACGCGGTCGCCAAGGTGGCCGTGCTGAGCCTGGTCGTGGTCCTGATCATGGCCGTGTGGCTGCTCACCGGTGCCTGGTTCGCCTCAACCCTCCGCGACCCGTTCCGAGCCCGGGTCGTCAACCTCATCCTCGCCGCCGCCCTGGTCGCCGCAACCGCCCTGGCCATCCTCCACTGACGGCCGCGGGGTGCATCGGCGGCCCGTCAGGTCGACAGCGTTGGGACCGGGTCGAGGGCGTACGTCACGAGCAGGGCGTTCTCGGCCAGGACAGCCAGCCAGTGGTTCATCCGCTCGGCGTTGGTGCGGTCCCGCCAGTGCCCGAACAGGCTGCTGGCGTCGCCGAGCGGGCGGCGGCCTTCTGCCTGATGGATCTCGAGGGTGAGGGAAGCCCCACTCCCGCCGGCCTCCACCGCGGTGTCGACGAGCGCGGCCAGGCCGGCCGGGCCGTAGAGCGGGTCCAGGGACCGCCGGCCCCGGTAGTCGAACGGCACCGGGACCCTGGTCAGGAAGCTGAAGTGGTCGGACAGGCCGGGGATGAGGGGGTGCCCGTCGTGCAGGTGGAGGTGGAGCGGCTTGCCGACCCGGCCCAGCGACCGGAGGAGCCCGAGGACTGCGGGGAGTGCGGACGCCACCGCCGCCTGGACGTCGGCGGCCAGCTCTGGCAGCCGCGCGTCCGCCGTGTCAAGGGCGGCCAGGTCCAGCCCCGGGTGCGCGTCCGAGAAGCTGACCCTGGCCCTGGCGATGCCGACGTGGCCGACGTCGACGCAGGCGCCGACCTGGGGCACGTCGCCGAGGCGCTCGGCCACCTCGACGAACCAGTCGAGCTCCAGCCCGGCGGCGTACTCGAGGAGCAGTGTCGGGCCGTCCGGCCGCAGGCCGAGCTCTTTGATCCCGGCGACCAGGTCGCCCGTCCTGGCGGCCATCTCGGCCTTGTCGTGGACGACCAGGCCGGCGACCCGGCCCGCGAAGCGGTCGGCGAACGTCTGGACCACCGCCCGGCTCCGCTCGTCCAGCAGGTTGACGTGCCGGCCCAGGTGCACGACCGGAAGGTGCGGCTGGGACGGCGCGAACCCGAGGACCCACTCGAGCTGCTCCGGCGTGTCGGCGTAGACCTCGGCGGCCAGCCCGGCCTGGGCGAATCGGAGGCGGGCCAGCCGCAGCAGGGCGTCGTCGCCGTCGACGCGACGCTGGAACAGCGCCCGCAGCGGCGGGCCAGGGGATGATCGTTCAGATGAGGCCGGGGATGGTGAAGACATGGATCGACTGGTCCTTGGCTCGGCACTGTTGGTCCT
>Ga0207706_10002028_pt1 | contig 19850 bp, 19 predicted proteins | sample KBSC53metaG_FD_184318 | JGI IMG/M metagenome (GOLD analysis project Ga0207706, IMG submission 184318) | Corn rhizosphere microbial communities from Kellogg Biological Station, Michigan, USA - KBS C5-3 metaG (SPAdes) (version 2) | ecosystem: Host-associated > Plants > Roots > Rhizosphere > Soil ... | reverse complement strand
CAACGAAGGAGCAGCCTTCTCGCTCTTCGCCGACTCAGCCTCGCCGAATACTGTTCGTTGGGGTCTGATCTCATTTTCGGTTATTGCAGCCCTCGCAGTGCTCGTTGCCATGATCCGCCTCGGCAGCCAATTCACGGTCACGACTGTAGCTTTGGCGCTGGTATTCGCCGGCGCTCTCGGCAACCTACACGACCGCATTGTCTATGGCTCAGTCGTCGATTTCATCGAGGTCCACATCTTCAGCTATCACTGGCCTGACTTCAATGTGGCCGACAGTGCCATCGTCACCGGTGCCTGCCTGCTCCTACTCGATTCCCTGCTGCCGAAAAAGGACACCGGGCCTGTCTCAAACCTTTCGGCCTGATCGGTTTGCAGCCCGGCCTCGCGGATTTCGCACCATTTGCGGTCACTGGAACGCAACCATTCGTCACGTCGTACCTTACCTTGCCTCCGATAGGCATAAAATAAGAGTGCATTATCTATGCGACGCTTGTGCTGCAATCGATGCGAAATTCGCGTCCATGGGCCTATGGATTAAAAGCTGTTTCAGTTCAAGAGGATTTAATGATTTTTAGCTGCACGTTCCCCCACCGTTCTAAAACTAACCTTGTCGTTGCTCTTTTCGCCTGCCTGTTCGCGCCCTCCTGCGATTTGCTGTCCCAGCGACTCCCATCGACTGTTCGACCCGAGCATTATGCAATCACACTTACGCCCGATCTCAAGACCGCCACTTTTGCCGGCGTAGAGGCGATTGAGGTCAGTACCTCGGAATCGTTAAATGCGATTACTTTGAATTCCGCCGAAATCGCCTACCAATCCGTCATCGCAACCGCCGCCGGCAAGCAGCAAACCGCCCACGTCACCATCGATGCGCAGAAAGAACAAGCCACCTTCACCTTCCCTGAGAAACTCCCCGCGGGCAAGGTGACTCTGTCCATTCATTACACGGGGATACTCAACAATGAATTGCGCGGCTTCTATCTTTCCAAAACTGAGCGCCGCAACTATGCCGTTACGCAGTTTGAGCCAACCGACGCTCGGCGCGCCTTCCCCTCTTTTGATGAGCCAGCCTTTAAGGCCACATTCGATGTCTCTCTGGTAGTCGACAAGGCCGATACGGCAATCTCCAATAACCCTATCGAATCGGACACACCAGGCCCAACCCCGGGTAAGCACACGCTCAAGTTCCTCGCCACGCCCAAAATGTCCACCTACCTTGTGGCCTTTCTCGTGGGAGACTTCAAATGCACTGCCGCAAAACAGGATGGTGTGGCAATCCGCGTCTGTTCAACACCAGACAAGGTGGCGCTCACACCCTATGGTCTTGACGTCACGAAATACGTGCTGCACTACTTCAACCAATACTTCGGAATCCCCTACCCGCTCAAGAAACTTGACCTCATCGCCGTGCCCGACTTCGAGGCTGGCGCCATGGAGAACTTCGGCGCGATCACTTATCGCGAAACCGATCTGCTCGTTGACGAGAAGACAGCATCCATCCAGGCAAAGAAGCAGGTCGCACTGGTTATTGCCCATGAAGTCGCCCACCAGTGGTTCGGTGATCTCGTCACCATGCACTGGTGGGACAACATCTGGCTCAATGAAGGCTTTGCTACCTGGATGGAAAACAAGCCGATCGCAGCCATGCATCCTGAATGGGCCATCGATCAGGATGTAGCAATCGGTCTCGACGGGACTCTCAACGTCGACGCACGACCCACCACGCGCGCAATCCGCGCCAAAGCCGACACACCCGACGAAATCAATCAGATGTTCGATGAAACCGCATACGGCAAGGCCAGCGACGTATTGCTCACTGTTGAAAACTATGTCGGAGAGGAATCCTTCCGCAATGGTGTCCACAACTATCTTGTAGCTCACCTATACTCCAACGCCACCGCCGAAGATTTTTGGAGCGTCCTGACCGCCACCAGCCACAAGCCCGTCGACAAAATTATGGAGAGCTTTGTTGCCCAACCCGGCGTTCCATTGCTTACCTTCGACGAACCTGCGCACGGGAAGATTGATGTCTCGCAGAAGCGCTTCTTCCTCAGCCCCAGCATCCGTCCCGATCCAAAGCAGAAATGGACGCTGCCCGTTTGCTTCAAGACCACCGAGGGCCATCAGAGTTGCACGCTCTTGACGCCCACTGACTCCACCCTCACTTTGCCCGCCAACGGACTCCTCTTCGCCAATGCGAACGGAAAGGGCTATTACCGCACCGCTTACCCTGCCAGCGTCTACGCAGATTTAATTGCCCACGTCCAAACCGCCCTCACTCCCGTGGAACGCATCAGTCTGCTCGGCGACGAGTGGGTTCAGGTTCGAGCCAACAAATCGTCGATAGGCAAGTATCTCGACCTCGTCGCAGCCATCAAAGACGACCCCAACGCTGCCGTCGTTTCTTCAGCGCTCTCCGGATACGAGGCCGCCTACGACCGCATTGCGGCAACACCTGCGGAAAAGGACGCGCTTGCCGCTTGGGTGCGCGCAACATTTGGGCCCGTCTACGCCCGGCTCGGTGCACCAACCCAAAATGATTCGCCCAATACCCGCGAATTGCGCGCTCAACTTTTTTCCGCCCTCGGCAACGCCAAAGACCCGGTCATTCTTTCGCAGGCTCGGCAAGTGGCCGACAAATACGTGGCCGACCCCTCCTCGATCGACGCTACTTTCGGTCAGACTGCACTTGCCATCGCAGCTCGAAATGGTGACGAAACGCTCTTTGATCAATTGCAGAAAGTGGCCGAAACCTCGACGAATCCCGAGATCCAGATCGGTGCGCTTCGTCTGCTTGCGGAGTTCGAAGAACCAGCCCTTGTCAAACGTGCCCTGGAATATGCAGTCTCAGGAAAAGTCCGCAATCAGGACGCTGCCATCCAGCTTTCTATCCCCCTTGACGCCGATGAGAACCGCAAGCAAGCGTGGGACTTCATCCAGAGCAATTGGGATAAAGTGCAGGCGCAGCTCACCACCAACTCGGGCAGTATCCTCGTTGGTTCTACAAGCAGCTTCTGCTCCAATGCCGGCCGCGACGACGTGGAGAAATTCTTCTCCTCGCATAAGGTAGCTGCCGCTGACCAGACCCTCAAGCACGCGATCGAGAGCATCGACGGATGCATTGAGCTGCGCGCCAATCAGGAGCCCCAACTCCGGAAATGGCTGGCTTCCAAATCTGAACCGTCATCCAGCGGCGCTTCTCACTAGCGCCGCAATCTACTTTCTCTGAAACAACGATCGGTCGTTCAGCGTCCTCAATTGGGTGCAGCTTTTTCTTTGGTGGCACGGCGTGGTGAATGGTAACGTGAACCCCAATATGCTTATTCGTTCGCTTGCTTTTCTTTCCTCCGCCTTCTTTCTCAATGTCGTCATCGCAGCCGCCCAACAGCCCGCGCCCTCCGCGGTAACGCAAGCCGTGTTGGCCGGCAAGCTCATCGATGTGCGTTCCGGAGAAGTACGCACTCATGCCTACATACTCATCGCTGGAGATCGTATTCAGTCGATTGCAGCCGCCGCGCCCTCAGGCATCCCGGTGACCGACCTCTCAGCTTATACAGTGCTCCCGGGCCTTATCGACGCGCACGCACACGTCCTCTCTGACCCAACCACGCAAAACTTCGCTGCTCACCTTCGCACATCTATACCCCAGGCGACGGTCTGGGGAGTCTACAACCTGCCCCTGTGGCTCGATCATGGCTTCACCTCAGTCCGCGATGCCTGCGAAGGCCCGGCCGACTACCCGCAGTTCGCTCTGCGTGATTCGGTTAAGCGCGGTATCATCCTCGGCCCTCGCATCACCGCTGCGGGCAGTTGTGTCTCTATCGCCGGCGGGCACGGTGACGGTGCGCCTTTCTCCCCCGACATCGAGCTACCGCGCGGGAAAAATGTCGCCGACACAGTCGATGACGTTGCCCACGTCGTGCGTCGCGACATCAAGTACGGTGCCGATTGGATCAAGCTCATGGCTAGCGGAGGCGTCATGGATCCCATCTCCGACTTCCACGTTCAGGAGCTGAGCGAAGCCCAGATGGCGATGGCGGTTGAGATCGCTCACCGTGCCGGAAAAAAGGTCATGGCCCACGCCGAGGGAGCCTCCGGAATCAAAGCTGCCGTTCGTGCCGGCGTCGACTCCATCGAACACGGCACCATGCTCGACGAAGAAGGCGCGCAGCTCATGGAGGAGCACCACACCTGGCTCGTCCCCACTCTGTATTGCTTTCAGCACGACATGGAAACCGGCTTAAGCAAAGGTCGCGACCCCGACTCTTATGCCAAAGGCGTAGAAATTATCGCGGCACAGGGACCGGCTTTCAAACTCGCACTGGCCCATCACATCCGCATCGTTTACGGCGTAGATGATGACGACGTCGACCAATCTGTTTCAAGAGAATTCAACGCGCTCGTCCGCGGTGGCCTGTCGCCTCTCGGCGCGCTCCAGGCCGCCACCATCAACGCAGCCACAATGCTTGGCAAAGACAAAGACATCGGAACCCTGGAACCCGGCCATTTCGCCGATATCGTTGCAGTCTCCGGCGACCCGCTTGCCAACATCACAGTTATGGAACATGTAGCCTTCGTCATGCAGGGCGGCCATATCATCAAGGACCCTGCTCACCCTGACCGGAATTCCGTGATCCACATAAAGTAGGGCCCCTCCACATTCCGATACATCCCGGGGGTTGAGGACCTGCCCCTCAGGAATCACGAAAATATCGATCTACGAAGATTTTCGTTGACAATTACGAAACACTTCGTATAACGTCTCAATCATCATGACGAACGCCGGCAACACAATCCCCCGCCCCACAGAAGCCGAACTCGAACTCCTCAGAATTCTGTGGGAAAAGGAACCCGCAACGGTGCGGGAGATCTATGACGCTCTCAATCAGGAACGGCCCTCGGGTTACACCACCGTCCTCAAGATGCTGCAGATCATGACCGCCAAAGGTCTCGTTGTTCGCGACGAGGCCAATCGGGCGCACGTATATCGCGCCGCGATCGGTCAGGATGCGATGCAGAGCAAAATTCTCAGGGATCTCAGCGTCCGCCTCTTCTCCGGATCCGCCGCGCAGCTCGCTCTTCACGCCCTCGCAATGGAACCCGCCAACGACATCGAACTCGACGAGATTCGCGCTCTTCTCGCACGCAAGCGACCCACCGAAATAGGCACCGGCAAGTCAGCATCCTCCGAAACTTCGCGAAAGGATCGGCTATGACGCATACCATTCAAGCCCTCGCCTGGACCCTCATCCATTTCTGCTGGCAGGCCGCCGCAGTCGCCGTCCTGTATCGCCTGATCAGCATTTCCCTGGCGCGCAAAACGAGCCAGTCGCGGTATGCCTTGGCACTTTCCGCTCTCCTCCTGATGCTGGCGTGCGCTTGCGCAACCTTTGCGTGGGAACTCCGATCTGCAGCGGCTTCCTCGGTCTTCGCAACTACAGGTTCGGCAACCCAGACCATTATTCCCACGGGCGAATTTCCCCGGACGATGATGCCTGGGTTCGCCGCTGCGCAGGCTCAGGTTTATAGTCCCTCTCTCGCCAACATGCTTTTATGGATCGATGGCCTTTGGATCATGGGTGTCGTTGTGCTCTCTCTTCGCAGCATCGGCGGATGGTGGCTCATCACGCGTCTTCGGGCCTCTGCGAGCGTCCAGGCGCCTGCGGCTGTGCGCGCCAGTTTCCAACGGCTTTCTGCGGCAATGGGCCTTCGCCGCCCCGTATTGCTTCGCATCTCAAGTGCCATCTCCGGCCCCATGACTCTCGGTGCGATTCGCGCTTTCGTGCTGTTGCCAGTCACAGCCGCAACATCTCTCAGCCCTGAAGAACTCGAAGTCGTCCTGGCTCATGAACTGGCCCACATCCGCCGCGCCGATTTCCTTTGGAACCTGGTGCAGACTTTTGCCGAAACTCTCTTCTTTTTCCATCCCGCCGTCTGGTGGATCAGCGGTCATATTCGTCACGAACGCGAGCTTTGCTGCGATGATCTCGCGCTCCAGTTTTGCCCTGATCCCGTCGTTTACGCCCACGCCCTTTTCTTGCTCGAGGAACAGCGCACCCGCCAGTGGCGTTTTGCAATGGCTCTCGATGGCCACCAATCCCCGCAGACTTTGCGCATGCGCATTTCCAGAATCCTCGGAGAACCAGTGACAAACATGAATAGCCGCAACGCCCGCCCATTCTCGCTCGCAGCCGCCTTCGCCGCACTCGTCGTTCTCCTGTTGCCGGTGCCGCAATTGCTCGCCAGCCTTTCACCAGCGCCGCAAGCAGCGCCAACACCAGTTATTTCGAGCCATCCCTCATCGCAACCCATCGAGGTTCGCACGGAGATCGTCGCCTCTCCTGCGCAACCCGCAGAGCCGTCCTCTCACCTTCAGGCTGCCGCACCTGCCGCCGAGCCCACGCTCGCCGGAAAGGTCGATCCGCAATCTACCGACAAGGCTCAAACTCCTTCGAAGTCCGGTAGCACCTATATCGATAGCATGAAGGCCGCGGGCTACGACGTCGATCTCGACAACATGATTGCCATGAAGATCCAGAACGTCACGCCCGAGTACGCCCGCGCGATGGCCCAGGTCGGATTTGGCAAGCCCAGCGCAGAGGACCTCGTCGCGTGCAAAATTCACGGCGTCACGCCCGAGTACATCGCCCAGCTCAAACAACAGGGCCTCGAGGTGAAGAATTTGCAGGAGGCCATCTCGTACCGCATCTTCCAGGTCACACCCGAGTTTGCTGCGGGCATGAAGGCCGCAGGCTTTGACGGCCTCACTTCCCAGGAACTACTGTCGATGCGCATTCAAGGTGTAACGCCGGAATATGCTCGCGATATCAGGCAGCAATTCCCCAACGCTTCCGCCGAAGATATTGTTAAGACCCGCATCTTCCACATCGACGCAGCTTTCATCGCCTCCGCAAAGCAACACGGATTCAACAATCTCTCGTTGGAAAAGCTCGTGCAACTTCGTATCTCCAATTTGCTCGACGACGAATCCAAATAGTCCGCGGCTCTGCATACTGTTTCTTCGCTAAGAGGCTGTCTTCTGCGCCTCAACCTGCGCCTGTTCGACTTGGAGGAAATCCGATGAATCAACGAATCCTTTTCATCCTGTCCTCAATCGCGATCTGTGGCGGCATGACACTTCAAGCCGCCTCCCTCGCTCCGCTTCATTCCACTTGCAGCATCGGACCAGGCGAGGAGCCAGGAAAATACGCACTCCATATTGATATCGGGGACTGTCACGGCGACCGCCATTGCGGCAACAACTTCAGCAATGAAGCGATGAACCGCTTCACCGGCATATCTCTTGCGGACCTCTCTCGCGAAGGGGCCCAGCTTACCGCGACTCTTGCTGCTGAGGCAGGCACCTTCATATGCACCGGAACGGTACACAGTCAGCTCCTCACCGGAAACTCGACGTTTACTCCCGATCCGGCCTTCCTTGAACGCATGCAGAAGATCGGGTTCACCGGATTCGACTCCGAGAAATTGCAGGCGTACGCCTTCCTCAATGTCGAAAGCTCCTTTGCAAAGTCGCTTCAGCAGGCGGGCATTCGCGGCATCAATATCGACAACCTGATTGCCCTGCGCATCTTCAACGTGGATCCCGCCTATGCACAAAGCATCACTGCCCTTGGTTATCCCCTGCCAGACGCCGACCAGTTAATCGGCCTGAAGGTCCAGGGCGTAAACGCCGCCGAAGTCCGCGAGATTCGTGCTCTCGGATATCAGCCGACCATTGATGAACTGATTCAGATCCGCATCTTTCACATCACTCCAGATTTCATTCATCGTATGCAGGATCGAGGATTGAAGAACCTGACGATCGCGAAGCTCGTGCAGATCCGCATCTTCAAGCTCGACGAGTAGACGTTTGGAAACGTGATCTCTCCTTCGGTACCATGGAGCGGATGCCCGAATTTCCTCCAGGTCAGACTCTGCTCATCGACGCTGACGACACGTTGTGGGAAAACAACGTCTACTTCGAGCGTGCGATCGCTGCATTCATCAGCTACTTGAATCATCACGAGTATTCACCCGCCGAAGTGCGCGAAGCTCTGAATGCAGTGGAGCGTGAGACGATTCTCGCGCACGGATACGGCCTCCCCAGCTTCACGCGCTCGCTCGTCACCTGCTTCGAGCGCCTCAGTCCAGAGCCGATTACAGAAGTGAAGAAGCAGAGAATTCGCGCCTTGGCTCAAACGATCTCCGATCAGGAAATCGAGCTGCTTCCCGGCGTCGACGAGTCTTTGGCGGAATTGGCCACTCGCCACCGTCTCATCCTTATGACCAAAGGTAACCATGCGGAACAGGCTTATAAGCTCGCCCGCTCCGGCCTCGCGCCCCACTTCTCGGCTGTCGAGATCGTCGCTGAAAAAGATCCGCCCACCTACCGCGAAGTCATCGCCCGTCACGAACTTGTGCCGCATACAAGCTGGATGATCGGCAATAGCCCCAAAAGCGACATCAATCCCGCTCTCGCCGCTGGTCTCCACGCAGTCTTTCTTTTTCATCAAAACACATGGGTTTTGGAGCATGAAACTATCGATATGCCCCCAAGGGGTCAACACCTGATCGAGTTGGACTCTTTTCTGAAACTCCGTGCTATCTTCTAGCTGTAATGTTTTCGCTGTAAGATAGCTCTATGGATAGATCCCCCACCCGGCCGGCTGCCACTTTCAGCCCGGCGTATCCATCGCCGCCTCGTGTTCACTGGGCGGTGCTCCTTCTAGCCGTTCTATCGGCTGCTGCGCTCGTTCTGTGGCTGGTCCCTCAACCCTATCGCGACTTTGCCATTAATGTGGTCGCAGCAGTTTGGCCTATCTATCTGTGCCTCTGGGTTCGCAAAATCGATCAGAGATCGAGTTCTCTCTACTGGGCGATTGCCTCCCTTGTAACTGGTTTCCTCTTCTCCTGGCTTTTATGGATCGTGGTTATCTTCGAACTGCGGGAGGAACTACTTGAGCACTACAATCGCCGCGAGCCTATCGGACTCCGCTTGAACTGGCTCTTGACGGCGCTCTTCTCCTTTTTCTACATCCAGTACGAACTCAACAAGATCTCCCGCGAAAAAGATCAGGTCCCAGAGGACATCCTTGCGGAAGCAGAAGCCGAAACTACCTACTCCGCTTGACGTGTCCTGCAAACCTCTGGTCTACTGCATTCAACGTCATGCACACATCAGCCCCAAACGCGTGTCCCTGTCTTGCCATAGTCGCTTGTGTGCCTATTCCCGCGATTCGAATTAGCGTCTACAACGCGCGCGCGGGAAATACAGCCTGACGGACCAGATTCAGTAGTTGAGCAACACCCAGGCCACCACCCGCAAACGCGGCTGGTGGTTTTGCTTTTTCAGCTTCATTGACTAAACGAGGAGAATGTCTTGGAACCCGTCTCTCTAATTGGCATCCAGGCCGCGCGTGCACGTATCGGTGAATCTATCCATGTTTCGCCCTGCCAGTATTCCCATCACCTTTCTGAACTGGTCGGTCTCCCGATTCATTTGAAGCTCGAAAACCTGCAGCGCACAGGCTCCTTCAAGGAGCGCGGTGCTCTCAACAAACTCCTCACCCTCAGTGAGACCGAACGCAAGCGCGGCGTGATCGCTGCCAGCGCCGGAAATCATGCTCAAGGCGTTGCATTTCACGCCTCCGCGCGCGGCATTCGTGCTCAGATCGTTATGCCTCTGGCCACGCCGCAAATCAAAGTCGCCGCAACGCGCTCCTATGGAGCAGAAGTGATTCTGCATGGCGCGAGCTACGACGAAGCCTGCGAAGAAGCTTTGCGCCGCCGCGTCGAAGAGGGCCGAACCTTCATCCATCCCTTCGATGATCCCGCCGTCATCTGCGGCCAGGGAACCATCGGTCTCGAACTCCTCGAGCAAGTGCCGGACATCGAGGCGGTCGTCGTCCCCATCGGAGGAGGCGGTCTCATTGGCGGCATCGCCTGCGCCCTCAAAGAAACCAATCCCAAGATCCGCGTCGTCGGCGTCGAGCCCGAGAAACTGCCCTCCATGCTCCGCGCGCGCGAGGCCGGTGCGCCCGTCACCATTGCGGCTGAGGCAACCATCGCTGACGGCATCGCCGTCCGCCGCGCCGGCGACGTGACACTACCCCTGGTCTCACGCTATGTGGATGAAATCGTGACAGTAGATGATGAAGAGATCGCCAGCGCTATTCTCATGCTCCTCGAACAGGAAAAGACTTTGGCCGAAGGAGCCGGTGCTGCTGCTCTGGCTGCGGTAGTTCAATCGAAAACGAATCTCCGCCATCGCCGTACCGTGGTTCTGGTATGCGGCGGAAACATCGACGTCAGCCTGCTCGCAAAGATTATCGAGCGCGGCCTCGTCAAGGATGGACGTCTCCTGCGCATCCGCGTCTACCTGCAAGACCGTCCCGGCGCTCTGCTTCACCTCACTCAGATATTGGCTCGTGAGCGCGCCAACATTGTGGAAACCATTCACAACCGCGCTTATTACGGAGTCAGCCTCGGCGAAACCGTCATCGATGTGACCCTAGAAACACGAGGCGCAACCCACATCACAGCCATAAGCCACGCACTTCGCGAAGCAAGTTTTCGTTTTGAACGAATCCAGTAGAAGCACCGGTTCGAGCGAAACTCGATCTTTCTACTTTGCGGAATTCGTCTGCATCGCGTTGACTCTTTTCGCGGCAAACCAGATCAGCGCCACCGCGCCTGTCAGAAAGATCGCATTTCCGATGCGCACGCTCCCGTTCATCGCACCTACCGCTGGATGTTGCAGAAAAGCATGCCAGCCGTACGCAAGCGCCGCACCGGCTCCTAGTCCGAGTTGCTGTTTCAGACCCCATCCGTCTCGTCGCGACCACACCAGGATTAGCCACAGCGCCGCAAAATCGAGCGCCGCCAATGCCGCCACAGCGCCCCACCCCCATTTCATTGGAACAAAGAGTGCCGCCGATCCAAATGCCAGCGCAATCCCACACGCCACCCACATCGACGGAATCCAACCCGCCTCCGCTTCCCTGACCTTAGGAATCATGAACGCAGATCCCGCGAGCAAAAAGATCGTGATCCCCGCACCTATGAACTGTGCCACCGAAGCCATATAGTGGTCATGCTTGTATCCGAAGATCGTCGACATGACCGCACCAAACGTAAAAATCAGTCCGACGACAATCAATCCTTTTCGTCCCAGCCAGGGCTTGCGTGCGCGGTCTGGCACGCAAGCCTCAACCAATGCAATCGGTGTCATGATGCTCCAGATCGCATGCACATTAAACATCCACAGGGTCCACCACGCCCCGATGCCAAGCGCCGGGATAAACGCCGGCGCAAGCAGTCCCAGCTTCAACGAAAGATAGTCGGGATTGAACAACGATTGCGTCGTGAATGCCTCCTCAAAGATCGCGTAGGCCATTCCAAGCAGCAGAATGCTCGGCCAGCCACGTCCGGTTCGGCGTACCGCTTCACGAATCAAAATCGCCCCGCCTCCATAGAGAGGCGCAAGAACCATGAGCGCGGGCAGCAAAGCGATCGGCAAATTTCCAAGCAGATACTCAGCCACCAGCGGTGCCAGGAAAAACAGACCCAATACCGGCGCAATCGTTGCCTTCCTCATTCGCGGCTTCGCATCCGAGCGAGGACTCAATATCTCAACTTCTTCCATCTGTCCGCTCTCCCTCTCCATTTGTTCGCGGCCCAAGAATAGCACCTCGTCCGAAAACATCTGCCTATCGTCGCGCCAGAGCGTTGCCCATGATCACCGATGACGATTAAGGTTGAGAGTATTGAAGACTCCAACATCAGGAGCGTCATGTACACTCCCAGATTCAATCAGGTCACTGACCGAAGTCTCTTGATCGAAACCATGCGCGCCAACTCCTTTGCCATTCTCTTTGGACCCCTCGGCAACGCGGAGAAAGCAGGCCCCCAGGTCGCAACGCACCTTCCTCTCGTTGTTCAAGAAGACGGCGAACATGGAATACTCGAAGGCCACTTCGCCAAAGCGAATCCGCATTGGCAGGCACTCGCCGGCCGCGAAACACTCGTCGTCTTCCCCGGCCCGCACAGCTATGTATCGCCTTCACTCTACGCGGAGCGCATCTCCGTCCCCACTTGGAACTACATCGCTGTTCACGCTTACGGCACTCTCGAACTCGTCGAGCAGGAAACAGAAAAATACCGACTGCTTGACAGGCTGATCCAGGCCAACGACCCCCCTTACGCTGACCAATGGAACGGTCTTCCCGATGGCTATCGAAGCACTTTGCTTGCGGGCATTGTTGGTTTCCGTATTCCCATTGCTCGCATCGAGGGCAAATTCAAATTAAGTCAGAACCGTCCCGAAGCGGATCGCCGCAGCGTCCATGCTGCACAGGTCTGCGGCAATTCCGATCAGCAAGCATTGGCTTCCTGGATGGAACGCATCGCTGGATGGTAAGGTCATTCCAAGTCAGCGGCCTCAACTCCAAGTCACGAAGGTTGGTCTTACCATGCGCAAGTCTTTGCTCGCACTCGGTGTCCTGCTCCTTTGCTCAACGCTCCACGCTGCCCCGCCCGACACACCTACGGGCTGGAGAGCCAAGGTCGCCGAGACAATGCCGCTGCTCGGCCACCGCAACTGGATCCTCATCGTCGACTCCGCCTATCCTCTCCAGTCTTCCGAAGGAATTGAAACCATCGAAACCAACGCCCCACACTCCGCTGTCATCCGCTATGTTCTTGCAGCCATCGACCACTCCATCCACGTTCGGCCCCTGATCTACATGGATGCGGAGTTGTCCTACGTCCCCGACACCGACGCACCCGGCGCAACGGCCTACCGTTACGAGATCAAGCAACTCTTCCGGGACTTCCCCATTGAGCAGCTTCCGCACGAGCGCATCATCTCCACCGTTGACGAGACCAGCAAGCAATTCCACGTCCTCGTCCTCAAAACCAACATGGCCATCCCCTACACATCTGTCTTCATTCGGCTCGACTGCAAGTACTGGAGCGCGGATGCCGAAGCCCGCATGCGGGCGAAGATGAACGCATCAGAACCCGCTGCTAAATAGCCGTGCGCCCGTAAGCCCAATCAATGAGCCAACCCGCTCGTCTGCAATCCGATGCGCGCTCCGCCCAAGCCTGTTTGGCCCACGTCTTTTGATATACTTGTAGAGTTCACCTCGAGCGGAGGTGGCGAAATTGGCAGACGCACTAGCTTGAGGTGCTAGCGCCCACAAGGCATAGGGGTTCAAGTCCCCTCCTCCGCACCAAAGACTCTCCTGCCCGGTCCAACCGGGCATGGCTTGGAAAGCAGCTTCAGCAATGCAGATTCTCTTCTATTTCGTAATCGTTTTGCACGTCATCGTCAGTCTCTTTCTCATCGGAGTTGTACTCCTCCAGCAGGGCCGCTCAGCCGACCTCGCAGGCGCATTCGGTGGCCAGGGTTCGCAGACCGCCTTTGGCCCCCGCGCCGCGGCCAACGTACTTACGCGCCTGACTACCTGGTCGGCAATCATCTTCATGATCACCTCCCTGTCGTTGACGGTGCTTTTTGTGCGATCCAATCAATCGCGCTCAGTGCTCGACGACACCAAGCCCGCGTCAGCGCCTGCAAAGCCCGCCAAGTAAGCCGCGCCGGCTGTATGCGCCCTGTACGATTAGCAATGGGTTTCACTCGAGGCAGACCGCTCCATGGTCTGCCTTACGTGTCTATACGCGAATTCCAAACGCCTTCCGCTCTACAATGAACACATGATTCTCGAGACATTCCCGGTCGGTCCCCTGCAATGCAATTGCACCCTGATGGGCGATGAGGAAACTCGTGAAGCAATCGTCATCGATCCAGGCGACGAAGTATCCCGCATTCACCGACGCCTGACCGAGCATGGCCTCAAGCTCAGGCAGATTCTCATTACCCACGCCCATATTGACCACGTGGGCGGCGCGCTCAAGCTCAAATCGCTCACCGGCGCACCAATCTATCTCAACGAAAACGATCTGCCGCTGCTCAGCATGATGGCGGCCCAGGCTGCCTGGATCGGCGTTCCTACGCCCGACACCGCCCCACCCGACGAGGCTCTGACCGAAGGCCGCCGCGTCGGACTCGACAACTACCCTGCCCAGGTACTCCACACTCCCGGCCATACCCAGGGTTCGATCTGCCTCCATTTCGAACCGCTCAAGATGGTCATCGCCGGAGACACATTGTTCGCCGGAAGCATCGGCCGCACCGATCTCCCCGGCGGCAACTTCGACCAGATCATCGACTCCATCCAGACGCGTCTCCTGTCGTTACCCGACGCGACGACCGTCGTTCCCGGCCACGGACCAGTAACCACCATTGGCGCAGAACGCAAATCCAATCCATTTCTGCAGCAGGTGTAAAGTAGCATAATTGTCGACGTTTATTATTATTTTTTAACAACTTGCAACCACTATCTAAGTGAAAACTTGAAGTCATCTGGCGTTAGTGTTACTACCTTGATGCGTTCTTAAATAATCAACGAGCTTTCCCACGCCCTCTTTGAATTCCCTAACTTGACCCAGAAGGCTCACCACCAGCCAGCCCGACTCTCCAATGCCAAAGAAATAGCCCGGGTGCATCCAGACACCTCTGTCGAGCAGCGCCAACACGGTTGCCTCATCGGGCTGCACTGCTGGAATCCGCAACACTGCGTACCACCCACCCTCGACGGCCAGCCGCTCCACCGCCTGTTGCCCGTTTAGGCACGCATCCAGTGCCGCCAGGTTCGCAGTCACCCGTTCCAGAATCTGCCTCTGAATTCCTTTTCGACCCTCAATCCACGACGGCATCGCGCGCTGTACCGGTGCATTCATTGACAGAAACGTGTCCGCCACAACTTCCAACCGTTCGATCGCTGCCCCAGCCTCCGGCCCGGTAGCCACAATCCAAGCCGCCTTCATCTGCGGAAGCCCCGCAATCTTGCTCAGCCCGCTCACGACATAAACTTCGACGCCTTCCAACCCTTTAGCAAAGCTTGCCGGCTCTCCCTCAAATCCGTAGTCCAGAAACACCTCGTCGACAATGAGAGCGAGTCCGTGCTCGCGACAAATCCTGGCCAGTTCCTCCGCCTCCCACGCCTTCGTAAAGTGCCCCGTAGGGTTGTTCGGATGCACCAGGACAATCGCTCGCGTAGCAGGAGTAATCGCCCTTCGAAGCCCCTCCGGTTCGATCTGCCAGCCGTAGTCGTAGACCAGCGGCGCCGTTTTCAGCCGAACATCGTCCAATCCGGCCAGAAAGTCAAACAGCGGATATCCCGGTTGCGGAACCAGAATCTCCGTGCCCGGATCGCAAAGCAGCCGAAAAAGATAGCTGTAGGCCTCGCTCGTGCTCGTCGTCAGCACCACTTGCTCCGGCCCCACAGCAACGCCGTGCTCGGCATAATACCCGCACACAGCCGCACGCGCGCTCAAAAGCCCCTTCGGCTGTGGATCGTAATCCAGCGCCCGCGGATCAGTCAGGGCGACCAAGAGGGCAGGATCGTAGTCAAAACCGCATCGCGTGGGGTTCGAAGCCGTAAGGTCAGCAGTCGGCAGGCCGGTCTCCACGCGCATCCGATGTGCCCGAGCCAGCACGCTCTCCTCCGTATTCCATTCCGTCCTGCGCGAAAAGCGCATCAAGCTCACCCGCCTTACCGGCCTCGGGAATCCGCAGGCCCTGCACCGTCGGACCACCCGGGCGCATCCTTCACAATAGAAGAAGCGCCTCATTCACCATACAAGGCGAATTCAAAGGGGGAACATTGGCTTTACGTGCTGTCATCTTTGATTATGGAATGGTTCTTACTGGAGCGCCGGTTGCCGAGGCCCACGACGCAATGCTTCGCATTACGGGCCTGCCGCATGATCGATTCGAGGCGCTCTATTGGGCCGACCGTCACGCATACGACGAGGGAAAACTCACCGGACTCGAATTCTGGCGGAAGATTGTGCGCGACGCGAGCCTCAATCTCGATCCGAAGGCCATCGACGACCTCAACTCCTGGGATGCCCGCATGTGGACCACGCAAAATCCCGTCATGCTCGCGTGGCAGCAGAATCTGAAACAGCACGGTCTGCTCACCGCAATCCTCTCCAACATGGGCGACTCTGTACTCGAGAACATGCAGCGTGAATTCGATTGGCTCTCCAACTTCGACGTGCTGCTCTGGAGTTTCCAACTCAAGATGGCCAAACCCGATCCCGCCATTTATCACCATGCGCTTGAAAAGCTAGGCACGCGACCCGAGGAGACACTCTTCATCGACGATAAGAACGTCAACATTGAGGCCGCCCGCGCCCTCGGAATCAACGCGATCCTTTTCTCTACAGTGGACCATTTGCGCAAAGATCTGATTGCCACCGGCCTCGACCGCGACCTTCCCCTGCCTGCCTGATAGCAACGGCAAGTGAATCCTGGATGGTGTCTCAGTTTGAGCTTTCGCGAGGACGACCAAAGAACAAGACATAGCCGTCAGCATCTCTCAACTCGAATCCACGCAGCCCGTCAGAAGTATCTTTCAGCGGCACTGAAAAGATGACGCCCTTTGATGCGAACTCGGCCGCCAGCGCGTCTGGATCGGGCACATTGACGTAAGCATCCCACCGCGCCGCGGCGTCGCGTGTGGGATTCGGCGCCGGGCCTACATCCACTGTCTTCATCATGAGCATCGCACCGTCCCGGACAACGATCGCAAAAAACGGATCATCCACGGGTTCCTGGAAGGTGATATCGAAGCCGAGTCTGTCGCGATAAAAGGCGACTGCGGCTCCAATATTGCGCACAATGAAGAATGGCGCGATGCCGTTGATGACTGGCCGGGGCATCCTGGGCCCTCCTTGGATGTATCGATCATGCTCGTGTTGATCTCGATTTTCAAACCGAGATCCTGCTTCCCAAAGATCCGGTATTTCGCCCGCCTGCCCGAAGTACCTCCCGGACAGTAACTAATTACTTCAAGTAACTGTGACCGTATGGGGATGCCCCTAACTCCCATCCCAGCTATGATCTTGATTCAATCAATAGCTGCAAGTCACAACGGGCCCTGTCTTCTGAACCGAGAATTCCCCCCAGAAGGAGCACGAAAGCGATGCAAAAACGAAACGGTAATCTCCTGAATTCAGTGTTGATGACTTTCCGAAAGAGCAGCAGACACGAATCAGAGTCAACAGATCCTTCCGTACAGGAATCAAAGCGCAAGCTTGAAGAACGCATAGAGTCGGTTCTCAAAGATACGAACAGTCCAACCCTGACCTTCTGGGAGCCCGTTGAGCCTTCAATCCCGGCGCAGGCGTACAACGGTATGGGCCTGAGTGCGCTCGCTCTATCCCACGACAATTCGTTCAGAGCTTGAAACGGGGATGATATCGAGTGGCGCCAATCCGCCCGGCACTCGCTGCCGCGCGTTGGCATTGCCGGCCAGTGAGCGCCAACCCTAAATTCGCTCCTTTGCTTCCCCATGTCCCCTGTCGTCCGTGTCCGTTCACAACCTGCGCAGCCCGCGAAATCCCCACGACACCTCCGCGCTGAATAGTTACGTCGGCCGGGTTCCGGTGCGATTCAACGCGCCCTAACCAGCAAGCTGGCGTGGTCCACGGCGCTGTGAGATTTGCCGTTCCAGAACCATGTGTGCCCACAATACTATGTGCATAAGCGATACGCCTGCCGTGCCAAAGGCGGTTCCGTGGTATAGAACTCTGAATAGCCCAGTGCGTAACTTCGAGAAAACTCGAACGGAATTCCAGGAGATACTCACCAAGCCCATTCGCGAACTCGGGCTCAAACTTGAGGGTTCTCCACTCGAACGATTCGTTCAGCAGCTTTATCGCGAACTGGAAGCCAAGGGCATCCACAAGTTCCGTCCGCTTTGTTATCTCACCGATGAATGGGGATGTCCTTCGGGTGAGCCCGTCATCGGCATTCCGTTTTATCTGGCCAACCCGGACCTGGCAAAGCTTGAGCACGACATGAACGACCTGGAAGACGCTCGCGAGATCATGATGTACATGCGTCATGAGGCCGGACACGCATTCAATTACGCCTACCAGTTCTACAAGTCAGCTGAGTGGCGCGGTCTCTTCGGCCCGTTTCGCCGCGCCTATCGCGACAATTACCGTCCTATACCATTCTCGCGGAAGTTTGTTCGCCACATGGCCGGGTGGTACGCGCAAAAGCATCCAGATGAAGATTTCGCGGAAACCTTTGCGGTCTGGCTCACGCCTCGCTCGCAATGGCGAAAGCGCTACAAAGATTGGGGGGCGCTGGCTAAGCTCCAATACGTCGATCGCATAGCGCGAAAAATCGGCGACGTCGAACCCGTCCGGCGTCGCGGCCGTACCGACATTACTGTCGATGAGATGGAATCTACGGTCGGCGAGTTCTATCATCTCAGCCTGCCGGAGGAGATTCCGGTGGAGGAACTTGCGCTGGATACCGACCTCGCGGATATCTTCAATATCTCCCTCAAACGACGGACAGGCGTGCGACCCGCACATGAGATGTTGAGCCAGCATCGCAAGCCGATTATCGACAAGGTCGCGTATTGGAGCGGGGTGCAACGTCCGATCGTGAAGCGACTAGTGGAAGCCATTTGCAAGCGTGTTGAGGAACTGGGTCTGCGCGTAGACCTTCGACGCGAGTCCGAGCACCTCACGGAATTCACCGTGTACACAACCGCACTCTCAATGAATTACCTGACCCGTGGGAAGTTCATTCATCCCTGAGGCGTGAAGGCAGCAGGCGTCACTCCGATTGGAGGTTACATGGCGAAGTTGAAAGTCACAGTGCTTTACGACTTGTGGGAAGAAGAGCCCGCTGAAGTGCAGGAGGAAGTTCCTCCACCGCGCAAGCGCAAGGGGCAAAAGAAGCGCACGAAGAAGCCTGTAAAGCACGACCGTGAAGAGATCTTCGAAGCCTTGGAGAAGCTGGGTCACGAGCCGTCATATTACGTTCTCGACGGCCGCCTGCAATCGCTGGTCGGACTCGCCAAATGTGGCGCCGATCTTATTTTCAACCTCACGGAATCCTATGCCGGCGATGACACCAAGGAGATGCAGGTCACGGCATTCCTCGATCTGCTCGATATCCCCTACACCGGCGCGGGACCGCACGCGCACATCCTTGCGCAGGACAAATCAATCGCCAAGAAGATGTTCGCTTTTCACGAAATTCAATCGCCCTGGTTCGCGACAGCCTATCGCGGCAACATCGACCACGCGCACGACATCTCGTTCCCACTCATCGTGAAGCCCACCTCAGAAGATGGATCCATCGGTATTGATGCCGCCGCCGTCGTTACCAGCGTGAAGGAGTTGATGGAGCGCGTCTCCTATATTCAAACGGAATTCGATTCTCCTGCCTTGATCGAGGAGTACATCGAAGGGCGCGAAATCTACGCCTCCATCCTTGGCAACTACGAAAATGCACATGCGCTTCCGCTTGTGGAACTTGACCTTTCGAAGCTTCCGAAAGGCATGCCCAGGATCGCCAGCCAGGACGTGAAATTCGAGAAAGACACCGAAGCCTATAAGCTCACGAAATCGGCGATCGCCGAAGACCTCGATGAAGAAACCGCAACCAGGCTCACCGAGATCGCGATCAGGGCCTACCGGGCCGTCAAGCTTCGCGACTATGGCCGCATTGACATGCGCATATCCAGCAAGGGCGAGATTTATGTCATCGAAGCTAATCCCAACCCTTGGCTCTCCAGCGGACAGGAGTTTGCCATGGCCGCGAAGAAATCCGGTCTCTCCTACACCCAGATGGTCGGGGAGATCGTAAGCCTCGCAATGGCTCGACACACCTGAGAGCTCCTAGAGGCTTGTGCGCAACACACCACTCCCTCTAGCTGCAAATCGATTCCGCATCTGTCAAAAATAGCAGTGCG
>Ga0207706_10002027_pt1 | contig 19857 bp, 14 predicted proteins | sample KBSC53metaG_FD_184318 | JGI IMG/M metagenome (GOLD analysis project Ga0207706, IMG submission 184318) | Corn rhizosphere microbial communities from Kellogg Biological Station, Michigan, USA - KBS C5-3 metaG (SPAdes) (version 2) | ecosystem: Host-associated > Plants > Roots > Rhizosphere > Soil ... | reverse complement strand
CGGCGCGCCGGCGCGTGCCGCGACGTCGGCGTCGCCGGTCGCATCGACCACCCGCGCAGCGAGGATTGCCTGGCGTCCCGCCTTGCTCTCGACGATGGCTCCGCGGATCGCCCCATCCTGCAGGATGGGCGCGACAAACTGGCGGTGCAGCATCGGCTGCACGCCCGCCTCCTGCACGAGCACGTCGGCGACGTACTTGAACATTTCGGCGTCGAGCGCGTGACTGATCGACTGCGGCTCAGGCATCGCGGCGCCCATAGCCTTCGCTCGCTGCTCGAACTCGATGCCGATACCCTCGCTGTCGACCGTCGACTCATGCCGGTACCACGCGAAGCCCTCGACCCCTACCTGCGTGATGTTGCCGCCGAAGCAGCCATACCGCTCGAGCAGCGTCGTGCGCACGCCTGCGCGCGCGCTGGCGAGCGCCGCCGCGAGCCCACCGGGCCCGCTGCCGACAACGAGCACGTCGGTCTCGTGGACTACGTCTATCTCGCGTGCGGGTTCAGAGACTCGGAGCATGCTGGGCAGTGATCAGCGACGGGCGTGCCGGGCAATTTCGGTCGACCAGTCGATCGGACGGACTTCCGGGACGACGACGAGCCACGCCACCAGCCCACACAATGCCACGACACCGGACACGATGAGTGCCGCAGTGTAGTGACCCGTGTGCTGCACGAGATAGCCGGTCACGACGGGCGCCGTCATACCCGCCACGTTGCCGACGGCGTTCTGGATGCCCATCCAGCGGCCCGTCGCCCACGGACCTGCAAACGTCTGCGTCACGGACGGATTGGCCGGACTGTTGAGCCCGTCCATGAGGCCGGTCAGCAGCAGGATCGCGGCCGCGGCGACGAGCCCGCTCGCGAGGCTGCTGCCGATCAGGCAGGCGCCGACGCCAGCGCTGCTCAGGGCCAGCGCGGTCTTGTAGGCGCGATTGAAGCTTGCGCCGCGACGGACCCAGCGGTCGAGCAGCCATCCGGTGAGCAGGACGCTCGCGCCGTCGACGACATAGAAGGCGCTCGCGGCCTGGGTCATCGTTGCGAGCGAGAGGCCGCGCTCGTGTACGAGGTACAGCGGCAGCCACGAGAACACGAAATAGAACGCGTAGTTGGAGCAGAACGTCCCCATCATGCCGCCCCACAGCGCGCGCTGCCGCAGGATCAGTGCGTACGGTGGATCCTCGCCTGCATTGGCAGGTGACAGCCCGTTGCCCGATCGGCGCATCCATCGCCGCCACGCCACGAGCCAGACGAGCGAAGCGAGCCCCATGACGACGAACATCGTCCGCCATCCGTAGCGAACCATGAGCAGCCCACCGAGCAGCGTGCCGATCGCCGGCCCGACGACCGCGCCGAACTGCATCGTCGCGGTCGCGCGGGCGCGTTGCAGCGGCGGCACCCGTCGCGACAGCAGGCTGAGCGCACTTGGGTAAAACGTCGCCTCGCCAACGCCCATCAACAAGCGCAGCAGGACCAGCATGACGAGACCGCCGGCGAGACCGTTTGCCGCAGTCGCGAGACTCCAAAGCAGAAATCCACCGCTCAGTACGCGCGCCGGACCGTAGCGATCCGCGAGCCAGCCCATCACGGGCTGCATCGGCGCGTACGCCCAGTAGAAGGCCGCGAGCACCCAGCCCATTTGGCTGGCGGAGAGACCCAGCTCCTGCTCGAGTAAGGGCGCCGCGGTGGCGATGCTCCCTCGATCGACGTAATTGACGAGCAGCGCGACGGCCAGCAGCGTCACGAGCCCGATTGGTGCTCGTGCCAGGCCCGCGCCGATCGTCATGACGAGGTCGCTTCAGCGACCAAGGTGGATCCACGCCGACTTGGTCTGCGTGTAGCTCAACAGGCCCTCGAGGCACTTGTCGCCGCCCTGGCCAGACTGCTTGTGTCCCAGGAAGGGCTGGGTCGGGTCGCCGTGATCGAAGCAGTTCACATAGATGACGCCAGCCTCGAGCCCGCGCACCGCGGCGTGCGCGGCACGCAGATCGCTCGTCCACACCGAGGCGGCGAGACCGTAGATCGTATCGTTCGCAATACGCAATGCATCGTCTAGTCCGTCGACCTCGATGAGCGCCGCGACCGGGCCGAAGATTTCCTCCTGCGCGATCCTCATGCTGTTCTGCACCTGGGTGAACAGCGCCGGATTCACGTAGTAGCCGGGCCGGTCCGGTACGTCTCCGCCGAACTCGAGCTTCGCGCCCTCGGCGCGACCGGTCGCGACGTAGCCGAGGACCTTCGCATGCTGTCTGGCGCTCACGAGCGGCCCGAGATTGGTCTCGGGATCGAGCGGGTCGCCGGCATGGTACGCGTTGCGGCCGAGCTCGATGAATCGCGCCGCGAACTCGCGCGCGATGCGCTTGTCGACGAGCAGCCGGGAGCCGGCGCTGCACGACTCGCCGGCCGTGAGGAAGATGCCATTGACCGCGTAGGTCACCGCGCGATCCATATCCTCGAGGTCCGCGAGGAAGACCTGCGGCGACTTGCCGCCGCATTCGAGGCTCACGCGCTTCATGTTGGAGCGGGCGGAATACTCGAGCATCTTCTTGCCGGTCGCGGTCGAGCCGGTGAACGAGATCTTCGCGACGTCGTTGTGCAGCGCGAGCGGCGCGCCGGCCTCGAGGCCGGAGCCGTTCACGACGTTGAGCACTCCGGCAGGACCGCCGGCCTCGACGAAGAGCTCCGCGAGCAGCAGCGCCGAGAGCGGCGAGTTCTCCGCGGGCTTGAGCACGACCGAATTGCCCGCCGCGAGCGCCGGCGCGATCTTCCACGCGGTCATCATGAGTGGGAAGTTCCACGGCACGATGCAGCCGACGACGCCCAGCGGCTCACGCAGCGTGTAGTGGAACGCCTCGACGGCCGTGGCCGTGACCGTGCCTTCGACCTTGTCCGAGAGCTCCGCAAAGTAACGGAAGGTCAGCGCCGACTGCGGGACGTCGACCGCGAGCATGTCGCGGATCGGTTTGCCCATGGCGAGCGTATCGAGCAGCGCGAAGCGATCCGTGTTCCGCTCGATCAGCGCGGCGAGGCGGTTCAGCACCTCGAGTCGGTCGCGCGGCGCCATGTAGCGCCAGCCGCCGGCTGCAAACGCGCGACGACCCGACGCCACGGCGATGTCGATATCAGTCGCGGTGCCGGACGCAACCTCGCACAGGGGCTCGGCGCTCGCGGGATTAACGACGGTGAACCGGGCGGCGCTACCCCCGGCGACATGCTCGCCGTCGATGAAATGCCCGGTCGCATACTTGAGCCCGGCGGCCATGCGTTGCCAGTCTGCTCGTGCTTTCTCTTGACTCATGGGTCACCTCGACCGTCGAAACCTCCGGCCTCGCGATCGCCCGGCATCTAAACTCCGCGCGCATCGCGCGGTGAGGCGGGCACTTCGTGCGCGATCTCCTCGAGCAGATCGACGACGTAACGACAGTAGGACCGCGCGACCTCGACTCGAAAAACCTCCGACGCCGTGCGCCATAGTACGATCTCGGCCTTAGCGAACACGGTGCGCGTACATGCGTCGACCGGGAACACCTCGACATCGAGCGGCAACGGGCACACTGCGGCGAGCAGCCACTCGGCGCGCGCGCCGCGTAGTTCGAGTGAAACCTGGCGGTGACTGACGTCCACCAGCGAGTGCGGCAGGCCGGCGAGTGCGCTGTCGAGCTCCGCCAGAAACGTTGTCACTTCGCTCTCGGCAACGATGAACAAATGTTCGTCAGGGCCTAGCGAGAGTGCCGCGCACGGGCCCTGGGCGAACGCGCGACCGGTGACGGCGGGCAACGGTGCTCCGAGCGCCGTGCCGACCGCAAGCCGCGCCTGCGCATCGCCACGAAATACGAACCGCCCGACACCGTGCACCGCACGCAACCATTCGGTTTCGCGGACCTGGATGGGAACGCGCGCTTGCGCATCAGGCATGGAGACGGGTTCCTTCGGCATCGTAGAACACGGGCTGCGTCACCGTGACGGGAATATCGCCGTGCGGCATCGGCACGTAGAGCGTCTGCCCGGTCCGCGAGCGGCCGCCTTCCACCAGGGCGAGCGCGATCGAGCGGCCGAGCACGGCGCTCGAGTACGAGGATGTCACATGGCCGATCAATCGCATCGGCGGCGCCCGTGCAGGTTGCTCGACGACCTGCGCGCCCTCTTCGAGGACGACGGCCGGATCGACCGTCGAGAGACCCACGAGTTGCCTGCGGTCCGCGGCATGCATGGCCGGGCGAGCGAGCGAGCGCTTCCCGACGAAGTCGGCCTTGTTCCTGCCGATCGCCCAGCCGAGGCCCGCATCGTAGGGGGTGACGGTGCCGTCGGTTTCCTGACCCACGATGATGTAACCCTTCTCGGCGCGCAGGACATGCATCGTCTCGGTTCCATAAGGCGTGATTCCCGATTCGCGCCCCGCCGAGCAGACAGCCTCCCAGACCGAAGGGCCGTAATCGGCTGGCACGTTGACCTCGAACCCGAGCTCGCCCGTGAAACTCACGCGGAACAGCCGCATCGGGACCCCGCAGATGCGCCCGTCACGGACCGCAAGGTGCGGCAGCGCTGCGGCCGAAAGATCGACGTCCGTGATGAGCGGCGCCAGAACCTCACGACTCTTCGGTCCCTGCACGGCGACAACGGCCCACTGTTCCGTGGTCGACGTGAGCCACGCGCGGAGGTCGGGCCACTCGGTCTGCAGGTAGTCCTCCATGAGCGACAGCACTCGGCCCGCCCCGCCCGTCGTCGTCGTCACGTGAAACCGATCGTCCCCGACGCGCGCGATCACACCGTCGTCGCAGATGAAGCCGTCGTCGCGCAGCAGGATGCCGTAACGGCACCGGCCGACCGCGAGGCTCGCAAAGTCGTTGACATACATTCGCGACAGGAAGGCCGCGGCGTCCGGGCCCACGACCTCGATCTTGCCGAGCGTCGAAGCATCGAAGATGCCGCACGCCGCGCGCACCGCGCGACACTCACGCGCGACGGCCAGGTGCATGCTCTCGCCATCCCGTGGAAAATAGCGCGCCCGCTTCCACTGCCCCACGTCCTCGAATACGGCTCCGTGCCGGCGTGCCCACTCGTGCGTCGGCGTGGTGCGTACCGGGTCGAAGAGATCACCCCGGTCATAACCGGCGAGCGCGCCGAAGCTCACTGGCGTGTACGGCATCCGGAACGTAGTAAGACCCACGTCCGGCAGCGGTCGCGCGAGACCATCGGCCACGATCGCGAGCGCGTTCATGTTCGACGTCTTGCCCTGGTCGGTCGCCATACCCGCCGTCGTATAGCGCTTGATGTGCTCGATGGACACGAAGCCTTCGCGCGCGGCCAGCGCGAGATCCTTCGTCGTGACGTCGTTCTGAAAGTCGACGAACGCACGCGACCGCGCCTGTCGCCCGCCCTGCCGCAGCGCGCCCGGCACGCCCAACGCGTTGAAGTCACGCGCGGCCGCTCGTATCGGCTGCCACTCCGCGTCGCGATCCGCAGCGCGGGCTGCGGTGACGCCGGCCTGTGCACCGTCCGCGAGCACCGACTCGAGGCCGTCGACGCCGCGGCAGGCTCCGGCCGAGCGCTCGCGCTCGGCGTGCCGGTCGGGCAGAAAGGCCTGGCGACCCGCGTCCCACGCGAGCTTGCCGCGCGACTGCGAGAAGAGATGGACGCTCGGCGTATAGCCGCCGGACATGAGCAACGCATCGCAGGCGATCGTGCGGCGGTTAAGAATCGTTCCATCGACAAGGCTGCCAAGCTCGATGCTGCGCAGGCCCAGCCGACCCGACGTCCCCAGGACGGTCGCGCGCTCGACGACCTCGAGGCCCGCCTCGCGTGCAGCCGCCGGTGCGGCACCAGCCGCCGTGTCGCGGACGTCGGCGACGAGAGCAACCGTCGCGCCCGCCGTATGCAGGTCAAGCGCGGCTGCGTAGGCCGCATCGCAGCCCGTCACGACGACGATGCGCGAGCCGACGCTGACGCCGTAGCGGTGCAGATACGTCGAGCCGGCGGACGCGAGCATGACGCCCGGGCGGTCGTTGCCTGGGAATACGAGCGGCCGCTCGACCGCGCCGGTCGCAATCACGACCTCGCGGGCCCGGACCTGCCAGAGACGCTCGCGCGGTGTGCCGGTCGGAGGCGCCGCCAGGTGGTCCGTGAGGCGCTCGCAGAGACCGACCAGGTTGTGCGGGAAGTAGCCGAAGGCAGTCGTGCGCTTGAGCAGTGTCACGTTCGGACGCGTCGCGAGCGTCGCGATCGCAACGGAGAGCCATCGTTGGGCCGGCTGGCCGTCGATCGTCGCGGCGTGCTCGTCGAGCAGCGAGCCACCAGGTTCGGGCTGCTCGTCGCAAAGCATGACCCGTGCACCGGACGCTGACGCTGCGAGCGCGGCAGCGAGGCCCGCCGGGCCGGCGCCGACCACGAGCACGTCGCAGTGTGCGAACCGCTGGGCGTAACGATCGGGGTCCGGCGCAGACGGTGCACGACCGAGGCCGGCTGCGCGGCGTATGACAGGCTCGTACCAGCGGTGCCAGGCCGATCGCGGCCACATGAAGGTCTTGTAATAGAACGCCGCCGGCATGAGCGGCGCGAAGAGGTCGTTCAGGGCCATTACGTCGAAGGCGAGCGCAGGCCAGCGGTTCTGGCTCTCGGCGACGAGTCCCTCGTAGATCTCGACCTGCGTCGCGCGCACGTTCGGCGTGCATCGCCCGGCATCGCGTACGACCGACACGAGCGCGTTCGGCTCCTCGGAACCGGCGCCCAGCAGCCCGCGCGGACGGTGATACTTGAACGAGCGGCCGAACAGGCGGACGCCGTTCGCGAGCAGCGCCGAGGCGAGCGTATCGCCCGCGAACCCTGCGTACCGCCGGCCATCGAACGTGAACCCGACCTGTCGCGCCCGGTCGATGCGGCCACCGCTCGCCAGGCGATACGGGCTCACGTTCCGTCACCAGGCAGGGATGCGGGCCGCGGCTCGCCGCTGCGATACGTGACCAGGAAACGGTCCGACGTGGTGTCGCGCAGCGCGTTGAAGAAGCGCGCACACCCGTGCGTGTGCCGCCAGCGCTCGGCATGCACGCCGCGCGTATTGGCGCGCAGATAGAGGTACCCGGCCCACGCGTCGGCGTCGACCGCGGACGGGTCAGCCGGGCGAACGACGTGCGCCTGCCCTGCGTAGCTGAACTCGAGCTCTGGGCGCGGACCGCAGTAAGGACAATCGATCAGCAGCATTGGCGAGACTCAATGCGCGACGGCGGCCGCGGCGGCCTCGTCGATCAGGTGCCCGTCGCGGAATCGCTCGATCGTGAACGGCGCGTTGATCGGGTGCGGCTCGCCGTGCGCCATCGTCCACGCGAGCAGGTGGCCGGCGCCCGGCGTCGCCTTGAAGCCGCCGGTGCCCCAGCCGCAGTTCACGTAGAGCCCGGGTACGGGTGTCCTGCCAATGATTGGTGAACGATCGGGCGTCACGTCGACGATACCGCCCCAGTTGCGCAGCATGCGCAGGCGGCGAAACGTCGGGAACAGCTCGCAGATCGCCGCCAGCGTGTGCGAATTGACGTGCAGAGCGCCACGCTGCGTGTAGCTCGTGTAAGCGTCCGTACCGGCGCCGATCACGAGCTCTCCCTTGTCGGACTGGCTGATGTAGGCGTGCACGGAGTTCGACATCACGACGCACGGTATGACCGGCTTCACGGGCTCCGAGACGAGCGCCTGCAGCGGGAAGCTCTCGAGCGGCAACCGCACGTCTGCCAGGCCGAGCACGACGCTGGTGTTGCCCGCGGCGGACACCCCCACGCGGCGGCAGCGAATCGGTCCGCGCGAGGTCCCGAGGGCTTCGACAGCGCCGGAGGCGTCCCGATGGATGCCGGTGACTTCGCAGTTCTCGATGATGTCGACGCCGAGCGCGTCCGCGGCGCGCGCGTAGCCCCAGGCGACGGCATCGTGCCGGGCCGTCCCGCCGCGGCGCTGCAGTGCCGCACCCATGACCGGGTAGCGGATGTTCTGCTCGATATTGAGCGGCGGGCAGAACTCTTTCGCCTCGATCGGCTCCAGCCACTCGTTGTCGACGCCGTTGCAACGGTTTGCGTGCACGTGTCGCTTGAAGACCTGCACGTCGTGCACGGTGTGCGCGAGCATCATGACGCCGCGCGGCGAGAACATGACGTTGTAGTTCAGGACCTGCGACAGGTCGCTCCACATGCGGAGCGCGTGGTCGTAGAGCTGTGCGCTCGCGTCGAACAGGTAGTTCGAACGGATGATCGTCGTGTTGCGACCGGTGTTGCCGCCGCCGATCCAGCCCTTCTCGACGACCGCGACGCGCGTAAGGTGGTGCTCGGCTGCAAGGTAGTACGCGGCGGCGAGTCCGTGACCCCCGCCGCCCACGATGACCGCGTCGTAGTCGGGTTGCGGCGCCGCGCGCCGCCACTGGGGCCGCCAGCCCTGCTGACCCCTGAATGCTTCACGCAGCAGCGCCCAGGCCGAAAACTTCCGCATCAGGCCTTCAGGTGCAGATTGTCCGGATCGAACGGCGAGTCGACGAGCACGGTGGCGCGCTTGCGCTCGCCGAGCACCTCGATGACGAGCCCCGTGCCGACGGCGGCGAACCTTGGGTCCACGTAACCGATCGCAAGGCTCTTGCCGAGGACGTGTCCGAAGCCGCCGGCGGTTGCGCGACCGACGATGCGCCCCTCGCCGTCGAACAGCGGCTCGTTGCCGAGTGGATCCGCATCGGTCACGTTGTGCACCTCGAGCGTGACGAACGCGTTCGGCACGCCCGTCGCGAGCTGCCGCTCGAGCGCCTCGCGACCGACGAAATCCCCTTTCTTCATCCGCACGAAGCGCCCGAGCCCGGCTTCGAACGGCGTGTAGTCGCGCGTGAGATCGCTCCCCCACATGCGGTAGGACTTCTCGAGGCGCAGCGATTCCATGGCCCGCATCCCGACCATGCCGATGCCGAATTCCTCGCCGGCCGCGAACAGTGCGTCGAACAGGTGATGCGCGTACTCAATCGGGAAGTGCAGCTCCCAGCCGAGGGCGCCGACGAAATTGACGCGCAGCGCGTGCACGTCGACGGCGAGACCGACCTCGATCGTACGTCCGCTGAGCCACGGAAACGACGCGTTGTCGAGCGGTACGTCGACGAGCTTCGACAGCACATCACGCGACCGCGGACCCGCGACGACGAAGCAGCCGCGCGCGCCGGTCACGTTGCGCAGTACGACGGCATCGCCGCCCGGCAGCCGCCGCTGAAGGTAGTCGGAGTCGTAGCGCTCTGCAGCGCCGGCACTCACGACGTAGAAATGATCTTCGGCCAGCTTCGTGATCGTGAACTCGGAACGGATGCCACCACGCTTCGTCAGCGCGTGACAGAGCGACATGCGGCCCGTCTGCGTCGGAACCTTGTTCGCGACGAGTCCGTCGAGCCAGGCGTGCGCGCCGGGCCCGCTGACCTCGTGCTTGGTGAACGGCGTCAGGTCGATGACCCCGACCCGCTCGCGCAGCATCCGGCATTCGTTGCCGACGTGCTCGAAATAGTTGCTGCGCCGGAAACTCCAGACATCGCGCCGCTCCACGCCCGCCGGCGCGAACCAGTTGGCACGTTCCCACCCATAGCGCTGACCGAAGACCGCGCCCAAGCGCGTGAGCTTGTCGTAGACGGGACTCGTCTTCGCGGGACGCGCATCCTCGCGTTCCTCGTCCGGGTAGTGAACCGTGAAGACGTTACGGTAGGTTTCCTCGTTCTTCGCGATGACGTAGCGGCGGCTCGTGTAGGGCCCGAAGCGGCGCGGGTCGACGGCGAGCATGTCGATGCCCGGCTCGCCTTCGACGATCCACTGCGCAAGCTGCCAGCCTGCGCCGCCCGCTGCAGTGATGCCGAAGCTGTGGCCCTCGTTGAGCCAGAGGTTGCGCACTTTCCCGGCCGGCCCTATCAGCGGACTGCCGTCCGGCGTGTAGCTGATCGGGCCGTTGACGATGTCCTTGATGCCGCAGTTCTCGAGCGCCGGCACGCGCCGCTGCGCGGCTTCGACGTGCGGCAGCAGCCGCTCGAGCTCGCCCGGAAACAGGTCCTTGCCGAACGACTCCGGCACACCGTCGGCGAATCGCGCCGGCGCCCCGGCCTCGTACGGCCCGAGAATCCAGCCGAGCCGCTCCTCGCGCAGGTAATAGGACTTGTCGGATTCGCGCAGCACCGCGAGCTCGCGGCCGCCACCCTCGCGGTAGGCTCGGAGTTCGCGGGATTCGTCGTAGACCAGGTATTGGTGCTCGACGGGGATCGCCGGCACGTTGAGGCCAAACATGCGGCCAATCTGCCGCGCGTAATTGCCGGTAGCGCACACGACGTGCTCCGCGACGATCTCGCCCCGACTGGTCGTGAGCCGCCATTCGCCGCCTGCCGTCGCGCTCGCCGCCGTGACTTCGGTGTGCTCGTGAATCTCGGCGCCCGCATTGCGCGCGGCCCGTCGCAGCGCCATCGTAAGATCGGCGGGAGCGATGTGCCCATCATCCGGGTGATACAGGGCGCCGACGATCTTCGGCACGGCCCGGTCGTCGCCGAGCTCCACCAGCGGCCACAGCGTCTTGACCTCGTCGGGGCCGATGATCTCGAACGGCACGCCGATCGTGTTCGCGGTGCCGCAGTACTTGCGGTATTCGTCCATGCGGTCGCGGCAGGTCGCGAGCCGCAGGTTACCCGTCACGTGGAAGCTGACGTCCTGGCCCGTTTCCGCCGGCAGACGCTTGTATAGATCGACCGAGTACTTGTGAAGCTGCCCGACCGTGTAGCTCATGTTGAAGAGCGGAAGCAGGCCGGCGGCATGCCACGTCGAGCCGGCGGTGAGCTCGGATCGCTCGAGCAGGACCGCATCGGTCCAGCCGAGCTTGGCGAGGTGGTAGAGCGTGCTGACGCCGACCACTCCGCCGCCGATCACGACCACTCGAGCGTGCGCTTTCATCCCCGGGTTCTCCGCCCCCTGGCCGGCGTGCCCGCTCGAGCGTTTGCGGTCGCGGATGCACGTTTTTCGCGGCTAGTGTAGCAACGGAGCCGATGTCGACGGGTCCAATTGCGACGACGACTTATACAAATGCGTCGGCCCGCCGTATACTCGCGAGCCACCGACAGCCCGCGCTACAGGTCTTCCAGTGAAGTCCGACGACGCGATGCGCACGACGCGTTATGCGTTTCTGACCCTCGCCGACTACTCGATGATCGCAGTCACGAACGCGGTCGAGCCGCTGCGGATGGCCAATCGCGTCTCGGGCAAGCAGGTCTACGACTGGCGCATCGTGAGCCTCGACGGCCGGCCCGTCGCGGCCAGCAACGGACTGATGCTCACTCCGACCGAGCAGCTGAGCCAGGCTGGTCCGCTGGATCTCCTGTTTGTCTGCGGCGGCGTCAACGTCCGCGATGCCGTCTCGCCTGCGCTCGTCGCGGCGCTGAAGCGACTGGCGGCGAAGCGCCAGCCGCTCGGCGCCCTGTGCACCGGGGGGTATGCGCTTGCGCACGCCGGCCTGCTCGACGGCTATCGCGCGACGATCCACTGGGAGAACCTGCCGGCACTGCGCGAGGTGTTCCCGCGCGTGCTGTTCTCCGACCACGTGTTCACGGTCGACCGCAACCGTTACACGTGCTCCGGCGGCGTCGCACCACTCGAGCTCATGCTGCACCTCATCGAGAGCAAGCTCGGGCCGCAGGTTTCCCAGCAGGTCTCGGAGCAGTTCATCGTCGAGCGCATTCGCGACGCCAGCGAGCGGCAGTACGTGCCGCTGCGCGCGCAACTCGGCGCCGCGCATCGCAGTGTCCTCGCCGTCGCCGAGCTGATGGAGGCCAACATCGAGAACCCGCTCTCGCTCGAAGGCATCGCGCGCCAGTCAGGGCTCTCGCGCCGGCAGATCGAGCGGCTGTTCAAGCAGCAGGTCAACTGCGTTCCGAAGCGCTATTACATCGAGCTGCGGCTCAAGCGCGCCCGCGAGCTCCTGTTGCAGACCTCGATGCCGATCATGGCGATCAGCACGGCCTGCGGGTTCCAGTCGCCGCCGCATTTTTCGAAGTGCTACCGCAATCATTTCGGCCATCCGCCCACCGCTGAGCGCCAGGCGCGACGCGGCAACGTCGCATCGCTCCGGGCGTAACGATCAGCTTCCGACGCGATCAGGCCTGGACGGGTCTGGCGGACCCGTGGCGGTCACTTGTCAGAATGCGACGAGGGCGATCCGTCCCGGCCGGGAAAACTTCGCCTTTCCGTGCGTCAGCGCCCGTTAACCGGCGGATGTCGCATTTTGAACATCTCATGTCGCCATGGCGTCACGGACCAGGCGGCGCCGACCGTAACATGGGTGCCTGGTTGCGGAGTCTCGCCACGAGACAGCCGTGACCGCGCTGTGCCTCGGAGACCTGCGGATGACTGAGGATACGTCCGAAACGTTCGACCTCGGGAGCCTCGATGACCACGAGCTCACCGAGCAGGTCCACGACGACCTCTATAACGGGCTCAAGGATGAGATCGTCGAGGCAACCCGGATCTTCCTCGCGCGCGGCTGGCCGCCCGACAAAGTGCTCAACGATGCTCTGGTCGAAGGCATGCGCATCGTCGGCATCGATTTCCGCGACGGCATCCTGTTCGTTCCCGAGGTGCTGCTCGCGGCGAACGCGATGAAGGCCGGGATGGAGATCCTGCGTCCCCTGCTCGCCGAGACCGGCGCGGAGCCGATCGGCAAGGTCGTCATCGGCACGGTCAAGGGTGACATTCACGACATCGGCAAGAACCTCGTGTCGATGATGCTCGAGGGCGCCGGTTTCGAGGTCATCAATATCGGCATCAATAACCCGGTCGAGAAATATCTCAAGGCGCTCGAGGAACACCAGCCCGATATCCTCGGGATGTCAGCGCTCCTAACGACGACGATGCCCTACATGAAGGTCGTCATCGACACGCTCCAGCAGCAGGGTCTGCGCAACAAGTACATCGTGCTCGTCGGCGGCGCGCCGCTCAACGAGGAGTTCGCCAAGGCGATCGGCGCCGATGCGTACTGCCGCGACGCGGCCGTCGCGGTTGAGACCGCGAAGTCGCTGATCGCCACTCGGCGCGCGGCCCGGCATTGAGGTCGAAGGCGATGCGTGCCGAGCCGCTGCTGATCATCGCCTGTGGAGCGATCGCACGCGAAATCGTTGCGCTCAAGAGGCTAAACGGCTGGTCCGCCATGGACGTGCAGTGCCTGACGCCTGAGCTGCACAACCGTCCGGAGCGCATACCGGACGCCGTGCGCGCAGCGATTGCATCGGGCCGGGAGCGCTACTCACGCATCTTCGTCGCCTACGCCGACTGCGGCACGGGCGGGCGGCTCGATGCGGTCCTCGAGCAGGAGGGGATCGACCGGCTGCCGGGCGCGCACTGCTACGAGTTGTTCGCGACGGCGGCCGTGTTCGCCGACCTCAGCGACGCCGAGCCGGGTACGTTCTACCTGACGGACTTCCTGGTCCGCCATTTTGACAGACTCGTCGTCGAGGGCTTAGGCCTGGGGCGGCACCCCGAGCTCACGACGGAGTATTTCCGCCACTACCGCCGCGTGGTCTATCTCTCACAGCGGCGCGACGAGAAGCTCGAACTCGCGGCTCGTGCAATCGCAGAGCGCCTGCGGCTCGAGTACATCGAGAGGTTCACCTGTTACGGCGAGCTCGCAACGAGCCTCGCGGCCGTCGCCCGAATGCCGGGGATCGCAGGCGCGATGCGCGTCGTGAGCCCGTCATGGCCGCGCTGATCATCATCTCCTGGCGCGACGTTCCCGCGCAGGTCATCGTCAAGCGGGGACGCGAGGTCGCCAAGGTCCCGTTGTCGGCTCGTTTCCAGGAAGCCGTCGACCGCGCGGCAATGCGCGCCGGTCGCGGCAGTTCAGAGGCGTATCTCGAGGACTGGCGGCGCAGCACCCCGCGGCCCTGCGGCGACGACCTGCAGGCCGAAGCTGCAGCCGCCGCTTCAGACATCGAAGCCCGATACACGGACGACGATCTCGAGCGCCTGATCCGCGCCAAGGGCATCGACGAGCGGCTTGCGAATACGCAGCGACAGGAAAGCACATGACCGAGACCGTCATCAGTTCGGCGAGCCGCGAGGTCGTCATCGGCTTCGATCGCCCGTTCGTCATCATCGGCGAGCGCATCAACCCCACCGGTCGCAAGCTGCTCGCCGCGGAAATGGCCGCGGGCGACTTCAGCCGTGTCGAAGCCGACGCGCGCGCGCAGGTCGCGGCAGGCGCGCACATGCTCGACGTCAACGCGGGCATTCCGCTGGCCGACGAGCCGGCGATCCTTGCCCGCGCGATCCAGCTCGTGCAGTCGATCACCGATGTGCCGTTGTCGATCGACTCATCGATAGTCGCCGCGCTGGCCGCCGGGCTCGCCGTGTACCAGGGCAAGCCCCTCGTGAACTCCGTAACCGGCGAGGAGGAACGACTCGAGTCCGTGCTGCCGCTCGTAAAGAAGTACGGTGCGGCCGTCGTCGCGATATCGAACGACGAGACGGGCATTTCCGAGGATCCGGACGTGCGCTTCGAGGTCGCGCGCAGGATCGTGCATCGCGCGATGGATCACGGAATCCCGGCCTGCGACGTCGTCGTCGATCCGCTCGTCATGCCGATCGGCGCGATCAACCAGGCAGGCGTCCAGGTCATGCGCCTCGTGCGGCGCCTCAAGGAAGAGCTCAAGGTCAACACGACCTGTGGGGCATCGAACGTGAGCTTCGGATTGCCATACCGCGACGGCATCAACGGAGCCTTCCTCACGATGGCGATCGCGGCGGGCCTCACGTCCGCAATCACGAACCCCTTGCACGGGGACGTCATCCGCTCATGCATGGCGGCGGACGTCATGATGGGTCACGACCCGGACTGCGCGAGCTGGATCCGCAGGTTCCGTGCGTCATCGGCTCCGGGTGCCACCGCGTCGGGAGGCGCGGCTGCGGGCGCGGCGCCGCGCGGGCGTCGCGAAGGCGGTCACCGCCGTCGACCGGTTACGCCGGCCTGAGCGAGGCCTCGTGACCCGTCCCGATCCGCTCGTCGTCTTCACGCCGTCGGGCAAGCGCGGGCGGTTTGCGGTGGGCACGCCGCTGCTCGCCGCGGCGCGGACACTCGGCGTCGACATCGACTCCGTCTGCGGAGGCCGCGCCATCTGCGGTCGCTGCCAGGTTCTCGTGGCGGAGGGCGAGTTCGCGAAGCACGGCGTACGGTCCGCCTCCGACAGTCTCTCGCCGTTGTCGGAATCCGAGCAGCGTTATTCGAGCCGGCAACCGCTCGCGGCGGGGCGCCGGCTCTCGTGCCAGGCCCGCGTCGAAGCGGACGTCGTCATCGACGTGCCGGCCGGCAGCCAGGTTCACCGCCAGGTCGTGCGCAAGTCCGCCGAGGCGCGGGACATCGAGCTCTACCCGCTCGTCAAGCTGCATTACGTCGAGGTGACGGAACCCGACATGCAGGACCCTTCGGGTGACCTGCAACGGCTCCAGGCTGCGCTCGCGCGGGAATGGCAGCTGGCCGACCTGCAATGCGACCTGACGGTGCTGCAGCAGCTGCAGCCGGTGTTGCGCGCGGGTGGATGGAAGGTCACCGTCGCGGTCCACGACGCATCCCGGATCATCGCCGTTTGGCCGGGTTTTCACGACGAGTCGTTCGGACTGGCGCTCGACGTCGGCTCGACGACGATCGCGGCACATCTCTGCGACCTGGCGAGCGGCGAGGTCGTGGCTTCTGCCGGGCGCATGAACCCGCAGATCCGCTTCGGCGAGGACCTCATGAGCCGGGTGTCGTACGCGATGATGAATCCCGGTGGTGCCGCGCAGATGACCGCCGTCGTGCGGCAGGCGATCGGCGAGCTAGCGGCGGAAGTCAGTGCGAGCGCCGGCATCGCGCCGCAGGCGATCCTCGAAGCGGCCCTGGTCGGCAATCCGATCATGCATCACCTGGTGCTCGGTATCGATCCGGTCGAGCTCGGCGGCGCGCCGTTTGCGCTCGCCGTCGATGAGGCCGTCACCGTGACGGCTGCCGAGATCGGCGTCGCGCTGCACCCGAACGCGCGGGTCTATGCGCTGCCCTGCATTGCCGGGCACGTCGGCGCGGACGCGGCCGGCATGATCCTCGCGGAGCGCCCGGACCTCACCGACGAAATCACGCTGCTCGTCGATGTCGGCACCAATGCGGAGATTGTGCTCGGCAACCGTCATCGCCTGCTGGCCTGCTCGAGTCCGACCGGACCCGCATTCGAGGGTGCGCAGATCAGTTGCGGCCAGCGCGCCGCGCCGGGCGCGATCGAGCGCGTGCGCGTCGACCGCGAGACGCTCGAGCCGCGGTTCAAGATCATCGGCTCGGACCTGTGGTCGAACGATCCGCAGTTCGCGGCGGCGGCCGCGGCCACCGGCGTCACGGGCATCTGCGGCTCGGGCATCATCGAGGTGATCGCCGAGCTCTACCTTGCGGGCGTCATCAGTCGCGATGGCGTCATCGACGGGTCGCTCGCCGCGCGCAGCCCGCGCATCGTCCCGCACGGCCGAACGTTCTCGTACATGCTCTACACGGGTCCGCAGACGCTCAGCATCACGCAGACGGACGTGCGCGCAATCCAGCTCGCGAAGGCGGCGCTCTCGGCGGGCATCCGGCTGCTCATGGACCGGCTCGGGGTAGAGCGCGTCGATCGCATCCGGCTCGCGGGCGCCTTCGGTTCGCACATCGACGTCAAGTACGCCGCCGTGCTCGGCATGATTCCGGACTGCGACCTCGAGCAGGTCACGTCCGCAGGCAATGCTGCCGGCTCGGGGGCGCGGATCGCGCTGCTCGACTCGCGCTCGAGGGCGACGATCGAGGCGCTCGTGCGACGCGTCGAGAAAATCGAGACTGCCATCGAACCGCTGTTCCAGGCGCACTTCGTCGATGCGATGGCGATCCCGCACCGGACCGCCGACTACCCCAGTCTCCGTAAGGTCGTCGACCTTCCGGCCGCCACACCCACGGCGTCCGGCGGCGAAGGTCCGCGCCGGCGCGCGCGACGCGCGGCGACTCCGGCGCAGCCCGTCTGAGTAGGCCGCAGCCGACCTGAGAGGCTCAGACGTTCGAATCGGGCGCTGCCGCCTTGCGACGGTTGATGAAATCGTTGAGCGCCTCGTCGACCGCCGGATCGAGTGCCGGCGCGACGTATTCGGCGAGCTGCTTCTTCCAGCTCGCGTTGGCGCGCTTCGACATGTCGAGGGAGCCTCCCTCCAGCCACTGCTCGTAGCTGTTGTTGTCGGCGATCGGCGACCGGTAGAACGCGCTTTCGAAATTGGCCTGCGTGTGGTCGCAGCCCAGGAAATGACTGCCCGGACCGACCTGGCGAATCGCGTCCATCGCCTGACCGTTCGGTGACAGGTCGACGCCCGCGAGCAGCGTATGCATCATGCCGGCCTGGTCGGTATCCATGACGAACTTCTCGTAGCCCATCGCGAGGCCGCCCTCGAGCCAGCCCGCGACGTGCAGCACGAAGTTTACGCCCGCAAGGCACGTCGGCAGCAGCGTCTGCGCGGATTCGAAAGCCGCCTGCGCATCGGGAATTTTCGATGCGCAGAGACTGCCGCCGGATCGGAACGGCACACCGAGCCGCCGCGCCAGCGCAGCCATGACGTAGAGCACGAGCGCGGGCTCCGGTGTGCCGAACGTCGGCGCGCCGGACTGCATCGAGAGCGACGAGGCGAAGCTGCCGAACACGACCGGAGCGCCGGGATTGACGAGCTGCGTGAACGCCATGCCGGCGAGCGCCTCGGCGAGCGTTTGCGCCGCTGTGCCTGCGACCGTCACCGGCGACATCGCGCCCGACAGGATGAACGGCGTGACGATCGTGGCCTGGTTGGCGCGCGCATAGACTTTCAGCGCGCCGAGCATCGTCGCGTCGTAGGTGAGCGGGGAATTGACGTTGATTAGGTTGATCAGCATCGTCCGCGGTCTGCCCGTGAGCGGATCGAGCTCGTCTCCGCCAAATGCGATCTTTGCCATCTCGACGCTGTCGGCCGCCCGCTCAGGGTGCGTGACCGAGCCCATGAACGCCTTGTCGCTGTACTTGACGTGGCTGTAGACCATGTCGAGGTGCCGCTTGTTGACCGGCAGGTCGACCGGCTCGCAGATCGTGCCGCCGGAGTGGTGCAGCGAGTTCGCCATGTAGGCGAGCTTGACGAAGTTGCGGAAGTCCTCGATCCGGGCGTAGCGGCGACCTTCGTCAAGGTTGTGGATGAACGGCGAGCCGTAGGCCGGCGCGAACACCGTCGCATCGCCGCCGATGTGTACGCTCCGAGCCGGGTTGCGTGCATGCTGGATGAATTCGCGGGGCGCCGTTTTTTGCACGAGCGCACGACACAGGCCGCGCGGAAAGCGCACGCGCTCCCCGTCGACATCGGCGCCGGACGACTTCCAGATCTGCAGCGCCTCGGGGTCCTCGCGGAAATTGAGGCCGATCTCCTCGAGGATGGTGTCGGCATTGTTTTCGATGAGGCTCAAGCCCTCCTCGCCCAGCACCTCGAAGCGCGGCAGCGCGCGGGTGATGTAGGGCACGGAGGCAGCGGCACGGGCCGCACGTGCGGCGCGCTTGGCATCGCGGCCGCTCGGGCGCACGCGGCGCTCGGAAGTCGTTTTGGGTTCATCCACAGTGCTCATGTGCCAGTCCCCGGCCGCCTCAGGAAGCCCAGTATGAGTACTGTAACGCCGGCCGACGGATCCGTATGCGTCATGGACTTGCCCGCGCGCGTCAGACTTGCCGGAGAGGCGCAGCGAGCCTCAAACCAGGCGGCATGCCGCTTGACGATGGGGAGACCCGTGCCGCGTGCTAAGTTCAAGGAAACCTGCAAGAGACATCCATGAACAATGACAGGCTCGCATGCGTAGCCGTGCTGTTCGCGCTGCAGCCGGTTTCGGCCGGTGCCGCAGCCAACGTGCTAGTGGGGCCCACCCCGATCGTCGATGGGGAAGCCGCCGCAGCCCGCGACATCACCGTCTTCAACGAGCACCTCGCGTTCGGTCTCGCGGTCGAGAGCGTGGTCCCGTACGGAGTGCCGCGCGGTGCGATCGTCGACGTCGCGCCGGTAGTTGACGGCAAACCAGGCCGCGACCGTGTCGTGTTCGCGGATTTCATCCCGAACAACTGGTCGGCCTGGCCGAACACGTATCAGAAAGTCGAGATCGTCGATCGCGGCCCGGCCCAGGTCGTGGTGCAGGCCACGCGCGACTGGGACAAGGTGACGGTCGCGACGACGTACACGCTCCGGGCGGATGCGGACCGGGTCGAGATCCGTACGACGATGACCAACACGGGCAACACCCCGCTGTCGAATCTGCTGTCGGGCCAGACGCTGTGGCCCAGTGCCGGATACTTCTTCGGCATTCCGGGTCTCGAGGACCTCAAGGAAGGAGCGGCGACAGGAGCGCTCGCCGATCGGGTCGTGGCCTATGACGAAGACTGGGCGATAACGTTGCACGCGCCCTACTTCGATTACGTCGGCTCGGGGTCGCTCGACCTGTTCCGTAAGCACGCGCTGGGACCCGGCGAATCACGGGTGTTCGACGCGTGGCTGCAAGTCGGTCCGCGCGGCGATCTTGGTCCGACGCTCGCCGCCGAGATCGATCGCAAGCATCTCGATTCCAGCAAGGTGCGCGGCGTTGTGACGAGCTCCGATGGCAGCGCGGTCGACAAGCCGGTCGTCGTGTTCCTGAAAGGCTCGACGCCATACGCCTGGACGTATGGACGCGGCGGCCGTTACGTGGCTTCGCTTCCTGTCGGCGAGTACCAGCTGTATGCCACTGCGAAAGGCTATTCGCAGAGCAAACCGGTCGTGGTGAAAGTGGGCCCGGGCGGCGACACAGCGCTCGATTTTCGCGAGCTCGAGCCACCGGGCCG
>Ga0207706_10002026_pt1 | contig 19858 bp, 20 predicted proteins | sample KBSC53metaG_FD_184318 | JGI IMG/M metagenome (GOLD analysis project Ga0207706, IMG submission 184318) | Corn rhizosphere microbial communities from Kellogg Biological Station, Michigan, USA - KBS C5-3 metaG (SPAdes) (version 2) | ecosystem: Host-associated > Plants > Roots > Rhizosphere > Soil ... | reverse complement strand
GGGTTGCAGCCACCGGATCGCGAGCGATCGATGGTTGGTACCGAATCCGTGAATACCAGTGATCGGATCCTGATACCGAAAGGTCCATCAGCAGAGCCGGTACGACCGCCGAATTTCCGGATTCCGGTATGAATCAGCCTCGCGATCGCCGTCAGCCCACCGCGATGGGGGCGAGCTCGCTGGTGCAGTGCGGGCAGCGGCGGGCGGCCAGCCCCACCTTCTCGGCGCAGAAGGGGCACTCCTTCTGCGTGACCGGCGGCACCTCGGGCGGGCGGGCGCGCTCGTACGCCTTCACCACCAGGTACACGGCGAAGGCTACGATCAGGAAGGCGATCACGTTGTTGATGAACAGCCCGTAGTTCACCGTGGCCGCGCCCGCCGCCTTGGCCGCTTCGAGCGAGGCGTAGTGCTTTCCGTCCAGCGGCACGAACAGGTTGGTGAAGTCGACGCCGCCGGTGGCACGGCCGATCGGCGGCATCAGGATGTCGTCCACGAAGCTCTTGACCACGGTGGTGAACGCCGCGCCGATCACGATCCCCACGGCCAGGTCCAGCACGTTGCCGCGGATGATGAACTTCCGGAAATCGCCGACCATCGGATGGCCTCCGCGCATCAGGATGCAGAATGGGTGGATGATGCCTTTGGACGAACGGTAAATCCCCCGTCCGCCGCACACAACGTTCACGGCGCGGGCGGTTGCGGCGTGGCGCCGGGGCGGGCTATCGTGCGGCGCCCGAATCACCCGCTCCGCTTCCGGATCTCCAGACGATGCGTTCTCCACTCCGCCGCCTCCGCGCCGCGCGCCTTGCCGCCACCGCGCTCCTGCTGGCCGCCGCGCCGGCCGCCGCCCAGCGCACCGGGCCCACGCTCACCGTGCTGCAGCTGAACGACGTGTACCGCATCGACGCGGTGTACAACGGCCGCGCGGGGGGAATCGGCCGGGTGGAGACGCTCGCCCGGCAGCTCCGGGGGAGCGGGACCACGGACCTGATGACCTTTCACGCGGGCGACGCCATCGCCCCCAGCCTGGAGAGCCGCTACTTCGCGGGACAGCAGATGATCGCGGCGCTCAACCACCTGGACGGCGCGGCGCCGCTGCTGTTCGTGCCCGGCAACCACGAGTTCGACGAGCGCCGGCAGGCGGCGTTCGTGGCGGCGGTGAAGGCGAGCGACTTCCCCTGGCTGGCCGGCAACCTGGCGCTCGCCACGGGCGACGCGCAGGTGGACGGGCAGGTGGGGCACGACACGGTGATCGTCACGCCCGGCGGGCTGAAGGTGGGCGTGTTCACCCTCACCTTCCTGGACAGCCCGCGCGACTGGGCCCGGGCCGACAGCGCCTTCGTGCAGGACGCCGAGCGGATGATCACCGGCCTGGAGCGGCGCGGCGCCGACGTGATCGTGGGGTTGACGCACCTGGCGCACGACACCGACCGGCAGGTCAGCCGCCTGCGCCGCCGCCACCCCAGGTTCGCGTGGATCTGCGGCGGGCACGAGCACTTCCGCATCTATGACGCGCTGACCGACACCAGCGCCATGATCACCAAGGGCGAGTCGAACGCGCGCGGCATCTGGCAGGTGACGCTGTCCAGCTCCGGCCGGCGGGGGATGGCGCGCGCCCAGCCGATCGAGGTGGACAGCACCATCGCCATCGACCCGGCGTACCAGCGCGAGGTGGCCGACGTGTGGGCGGCGCGGCTGCGGCAGCGCGTCCCCTTCCTGGACGCGGTGATCGGCCGCAGCGAGACGATGATGGACGCCACCGAGGAGACCGTGCGCGGCTCCGAGAGCGCCTGGGCCGACTGGCTGGCCGACCAGATGCGCACCGCCTACCCCACCCTCCCCGCCGACATCGCCGTGCTGAACGGCGGCTCCCTGCGCATCGACGACACCTTCGGCGACACGCTGCGGTGGGAGCACATCGCGCGCACCTTCGGCTTTCCCACGCGGGTGGCGCTGGTCACGCTGCACGGGCGCGACGTGCGGGGGATGTTCGAGAACTCCGTCAGCGGCGGGCGCGGCGAGGGGCGCTTCCTGCAGGTGAGCGGGGTGAAGGTGACCTTCGACCGCAGCCGCCCCGAGAGGGAGCGCGTGCTGGACGTGCAGGTGCAGCGCGGCACGTCGTTCTCCCCCCTGGCCGACGACAGCACCTACGTGGTCGCCGTCCCCGACTACATCTACGGCGGCGGCGACCGCTACACCTTCGCCCGGAACGCCGTCGCGAAGGTGGAGCCCGGGCCCGACCTCAAGCTGATCGCCTTCGACGCGCTCTCGAACCTGTACGCGCGCGGCCAGGCCATCGCCCCGCGCGTGGAGGGCCGCCTGATCGACCGCACGCCGCGGGGCACGGATCGGTAGAGGCAACGGTCTGGGCGAGGGTTGCAAGGAACGGCAAACAATTGGATTTTGTTTCGATCGGCTGCGTCTGTTTCACCCGTTCGTGGCAGATGCGCAGGAATGTCGACCCCGTCGCACCCTTCCGTCCCGAGGCAACCAAATGTCGAATCCGCAGTCCGCGGCCGCGCCGCTGGTGTTCACGCCCAGCGAGCGCGTGCTCCTTTTCGGTGACCGCTTCGCGAAGCCCGCCGGGATGCTGGGCCAGGGCGAGGTGGTGCTCTCGTCCGACGCCAGGGTGAGCGCCCATGACCTGGCGGTGGAGGCGATCGCGGCGGCGTACCTGGCGTGCGAGCAGGCGGGCGCGGTGCGGCTCGAGGTGCGGCAGGGAAAGGCGATGTTCGGGCTGCTGAAGACCAGGAACCTGCACCTGCTGCCGGGTCAGAAGCAGGTGAGCTGGCCCGAGGGGTCGCTGGAGAGCTGGATCGTGCAGGGCGCGGCGCGCGAGCCAAAGGTGAGCGACTTCACCCAGGCGCTGCTGTGCAACGGGAAGGAGTACTCCCCCGAGCAGGCCATGTTCGCGCGGCTGAAGGCGGCGCTGGCGGCGCGCGGCATCCTGTACGCCGAGCAGAAGACCACGCTCAAGGTGTTCACCAGCGTCAGCTACTCCTTTCCCGGCCATGCGCGCGCCGCGGCCGAGCAGGGCGGCACCCAGCACGTGCGGGCCATGCTCGACGCCTGCCGCGCGCAACGCCCCGAGGTGTGGAAGGAGCTGACCGACGGCATCAACGCCGCCATCACCTGGATGACCGCCAGCAGCGACTGAGGTCAGGGGACAGGGGACAGGGGACAGGGGACAGGGGACAGGGGACAGGGGACAGGGGAGAGCCCGCGGCAGAACCGTCCCCTGTCTCTGAAACCACGGCTGCGCGGGGACGTACTCCGGGGTCAGGACCGCACGACCATTTCTCCCCCCACAGGAGATCCTCGCATGATCTTTGGACTGCGACCCGAGGATTTCGCCGCCCTGATGGCGTTGTTCTTCACCGGCACCATCGTGCTGGTGCCGGTGCTGGCGCTCAGCGCGCGGCTGGCGCTGAAGCCGCTCACCGAGACGCTGCTCAAGCTGCGGCAGGGCGGCAACGAGGCCGTGCTGCAGGACCGCCGCATCGCCCTGCTCGAGGCCGAGGTGCAGCACCTGGCCACCCTCACCCAGCAGGTCCTGGACGCCGGCGAGCTCCGCCACCCGCTCGGCGCTCCCTCCGCGCTCCCGGTGGAGCACCACGCCTGAAACGGCAACGGCGGGTCACATGGAGGAACGGGGGTCGACGGAGGAAACGGAAACCGCCCCTTTCGCGGTTCTCCGTTGCTCCGTTCTTCTCCGCTGCTCCGTGTGACCCGCGGTTGCTGTTTGCGGACTATCCGCCCCGCGTGCCGAGTGTAGCCGTCAGCGTGATGCGCCGGCCGTCGCGCAGGACGTCGACCTGCACCACGTCGCCGGGTTTGTGGGCGCGCAGGGCGTCGGTCATCCCCTGCAGGTCGTGCACGTCCATCCCGCCCAGCTTCACCAGCACGTCGCCCCCGCGGATGCCGGCCTGCTCGGCGGGGCTCCCGGCGCGCACGCCGCTCAGCTTCACCCCGTCGGGCACGGGGGTGAAGTCGGGGACGGTGCCCAGGTACGCGCCGTAGCCGGGCGTCTGCGCGGCGGCGGCCTGGGGACGGGGCGCCGCGCGGCGGAAGGTGAGCGGCCCGGGGCGGTTGGCCACCGCGCGCGCCACCCGCGCCACCACCCCGGCCACGCGCCGCAGCCCCGCGGAGTCGATCGCCTCCCAGTCGTCGGACGGGCGGTGGTAGTCGGCGTGCACGTTGGTGAAGAAGTGCAGCACCGGCAGGCCGCGCGCGTAGAACGAGGTCTGGTCGCTGGCGCCGAACCCGTCGCCCCCGCCGCGCACGGCCACCTGCTCGGCCGCGGCGGCGCTGTCCACCATCGCGGTCCACTCCTCCGCCGTCTCCACGCCGTACACGATCAGCGGCCCCGCGCCCAGGCGGCCCACCATGTCCAGGTTCAGCATCGCCCGCGTGCGGCTGAGCGGCACGGCGGGGTGGCCGGCGTAGAACGACGAGCCCAGCAGCCCCTCCTCCTCGCCGGTGAAGGCCACGAACACGATGCTGCGCCGCGGCCGGGGCCCGCGCGACAGCCGCTCGGCCAACTCGATCAGCACCGCCACGCCGCTCGCGTTGTCGTCCGCCCCGTTGTGCACCGAGGTGTCGCCGGGCGCCATGGAGAACGGGCCGCCGTGCCCCAGGTGGTCGTAGTGCGCGCCGATCACCACCGCCTCGCCCGCCGGGTCCGTGCCCGGAAGGATGGCCACCACGTTGCGCCCGGTGCCGCCCGGCGCGTGCGGGTTGATGGCGCTCGCCAGCGGCAGCGACTGGAAGTACGTCTCCTGGTCGCCCCCCGGCCGCAGCCCCAGGCGGCGGAAGTGCGCGGCGATGTAGTCTCCCGCGCACCGCTCCGATGCGGTGCCGGCCATGCGCCCCTGCAGCGCGTCGTCGGCCAGGTAGCGCACGTGCGCCAGCGGAGCGGGGACGCCGCGGGTCAGCGCCGCCGCGCCGGGACAGGCCTGCGCGTGCAGCGCGGGCGCGGCGAGCAGGGTGGACGCGAGGGCGAGGACGGCGGCGCGGGGGTTCATCGCCGGCCGGCGGCCGGTGCGGCGGGCGGGGTCTCCACCCAGTCGGCGATGAAGATGTTGGTGTCTCCCGGGTGCGCCGAGTTGCGGTTGGAGGCGAACACCAGCTTCGTTCCGTCGGGGCTGAACATCGGGAAGCCGTCGAACTCGGGGGTGTGGGTGATGCGCGTGAGCCCCGTTCCGTCGTCGTTGACCATCCAGAGGTCGAACTCGCGGCCGCGCGGGTCGCCGTTGTTGCTGCTGAAGATGATCCGGTGCCCGTCGGGGTGGAAGAACGGCGCGAACGACGCCGCCTTCAGATTCGTCACCTGCCGCTTGTTCGACCCGTCCACGTCCATCACCCAGATCTCCAGCGACGTCGGGCGCACCAGGTTCTGCCGCAGCAGGGCGTTGTAGTCGGCCAGCTCGCTGGCGGTGGCGGGGTGGCTGGCGCGGTAGACGATGCGCTTGCCGTCGGCCGAGAAGAAGGCGCCTCCGTCGTACCCCGGCTCGTGCGTGAGCTGGGTCACGTTGCCGCCGTCGGCCTCCATGGCGTACAGCTCCAGGTCGCCGTCGCGCATCGAGGTGAACACGATCGTCCCGCCGTCGGGGCTGATGGTGGCCTCGGCGTCGTACCCCGGGGTGCTGGTGAGCCGCTGCAGGTGGCCGCCCTCCCTGTCGGCGCTCCAGATGTCGTAGTCGTACAGCGCCCAGACGTAGCCGTGGCTCATGTCGGGGCGCGGCGGGCAGGTGGTGTCGGCCGCGTGCGTGGAGGCGTACAGCAGCCGCTCGGGCTCCCTCACCGCGGGAAAGAAGTAGCCGCACGTCGTCCGCCCCGTGCCGGTGGAGACGCGGCGCACGTGCGAGCCGTCGATCCGCATGGTGTAGATCTCGTCGCACGGGCGCCCGCCGGGCCGGGTGCTCTGGAAGATCAGCTGCTTCCCGTCGCTCGAGAAATACGCCTCGGCGTTCTCGCCGCCGAAGGTGAGCTGGCGAACGTTCCTCAGGTGCGGCTCGTCGGGGTTCGGCGGCAGCACCGGGTTCTGCTGCGCCGCCACGTGCGTCCACGCGGCCGCCGCCGCGAGCACAGTCAGAATCGTCGGATGGATCTTCACAGGGTCATCGTCAGGTTGGGGAACCGCCGCAAGTCACGCCTCCCGGCGCGGAACGGCATCATCGCCCCGGAGAGGCAGCGCCGGCCGTGGGGAACCAGCGGAGCGACGTGGGGATTTCCCCGGTCCGGAGTCGATCGGGCGAATGAAGAATTCGCTGCAACGACCACACGAAGTCCGCCTTCGCGGACTACCGGGTCTCGTTCGCACCACATCCCTGGCGCGCGGAAGATGCCTCGCGCCCGCCGCTGCTGAAGCCTCGCGCCGTTTGCGAGGCTTTCCGTGTTGTAGCCGTGGCTTCAGCCGCCCCGGACGGATCCCGGCTCGGGACACGGCACCTCCGCACCCTCGCACCGCTCACGGATACAGCAGCTCCCGCGTCCACCGCGGCGGGTCGCCCTCGGCGTGGAGGTACAGCTCGCGCTGGTGCAGGCGGCTGGGGCGGCCGAACCAGAGCTCGATGCGGTCGGGGACCACGCGGTAGCCGGACCAGAACGGCGGGCGCGGGATGTCGCCCTCGCCGAACTTCTCCTCGAACTCTCGCACCCGGTCTTCCAGGGTGCCGTACGCGTCGAGCTGCGCGCTCTGGCGGCTGGCCCACGCGCCGATGCGGCTGCCGCGCGCGCGGCTGGCGTAGTACGCGTCGGCTTCCCCGGCGCTCACCGGCTGCACGGCGCCCTCGATGCGCACCTGCACCTCCAGCGGCTGCCAGTGGAAGCAGAGCGCCGCGAACGCGTTCTCGGCCAGCTGCTGCGCCTTGCGGCTCTCCAGGTTGGTGTAGAACACGAAGCCGCGCTCGTCGTACCCCTTCAGCAGCACCATCCGCGCGGAAGGCCGCCCGTCGGCGCCGGCCGTGGCCAGCGCCATCGCCGTGGGCTCCAGGATCCCGCCGTGGTTCTTCGCCCGCTCCAGCAGCTCGCCGAAGCGCCGGAACGGCTCCGCGAACTCCGCCGCGCCCGCCTCCGCCGGCACGCTCATCGGCCGCGCGCCCCTGGGGCGGCCGCCACGCGGAAGGGGACGGTGGCGCGCGTGTTCTCCCAGGTGAGCGCCAGGGTGTTGGCGCCCGCGCGGCCCTTTTCCAGGGTGATGGTGAACTGCTCCACCGGCTGCCGCAGCGCGCTCACCTGCATGGGGATGCGCACGAAGTCGCGGCTGGGGTCGTATTGCGTGCCCCACTGGCCGGTCTGCCGGTTCACGATCAGCGTCCACCCCTCGGGCGTGGGGATGGAGTACAGCGTGTAGGTGCCGCGCGGCACCCGGGCGTTGCCGATGGTCAGGTCGGCCTCGGTCACCAGCGTGGTGGCCGCGTTGGCGCCGGTGCGCCACACCCGCCCGAACGGCACCAGCCCGCCCATGATCTGCCGCCCACGTTTCGACGGACGCCCGTAGTCCACGTAGACCCGGCGCCCGTCGTTGGTCACGAAGCGCGAGGTGTCGCGCGGGCTCAGGACGCGCCCCTGCGGCGCCGCGGCCTGCGGCGGCGGATGCGCGTGCACCTGCGCGGCGGCGGCGCTGCTGCCGGTCGCGGTGATCGCCACGGCCAGCGCGGCGCTCCTGATGAGATCGATGCTGCGGCCCACGTCTGCCTCTTTCGTTGGTGCGGGTGGAGCCCGAATGCTAAGGGCCGAGGCGGCGATGGGGCAACCGCCGCGCGCCGGGAGACGCACGCCGCGGCACCATTTCGTCCCGCTCCCCGATCGTCTCGCTTGCCGGACGGGCGGCGGCGACACTAAATCGGATGTACCAGCCACGGCATCGATCCGATCCGTCAATCCGCCTCCCACATGCGCCTCCACTCCGCCACTGCCTTCGCCGCCCTCCTGATTGCGCTCCTGCTCCCGCGCTCCAACCTGCTCGCGCAGGACCAGGACACCCTCGTCCAGCGGCCGCAACCGCGGTCGCAGCCGGGGTGGAGCCTGTCGCGTACGATGCGCGAGTTCATCCGCGACGTCGCCCGGCCGGTGGGCTACTTCCCCACGCGTGGCACGTGGGACTACGTGACCGAGGTCCGGGACCGCGGCGGGCGGAAGACCGTCGGGACCCACCGCTTCCCCGCCGCGCAGACATGGGACGCGGTCGAACGGCCGGACGGACCGCTCTGCAACATGTTCAGCTCGGGTGACGGCGTGGTGTTCCCGTCGGTGGTGGGGTACGCGTACGAGAGCCGTGACTGGCGCCGCGTGGTCCGCACGCGGTTCGAGCCGCGCCCGGCCGATGCCAGGGTAGGCGTGTGGGTGGATTGGCGGCGCGAGGACGGCCGGTGGGTGATCTCGACCGTGGGCGAATGGATCCAGCCGCCGCCGCGGGTGCTGGGCATCCCCGCGGCCCAGGCGCGCGACACGCTGCGCGGCCGGCGGCTCCAGCTGCCGCTGCCGCCCGGCGCCAGGCTGGCCACGGATGCGCCCTGGTACGCCGGCGAGACGCTGCACCTTTCTGGTCCGCCCTACCTCAAGCAGCCCCGGACGAGGAAGATGGAGCCGCGCAGCCTGGTCTACTACGCCACCGTCGACGGGGTTACGGTGTGGACCGAGCCGTGGGAGCTGGCGTCGGGGTGGGGCCCCAGCGTGGTCTACGTTCCGGTCGACCGCGAGGGCGTGTTCCTGCCGTACGTGAGCTGGCGCGGCAACGGATGCAGTAGCTGACGGATCACCTTCCCTTCCGCACGCCTGATGAGAATCGCTTCCACGGCAGTCGTGGCATGGCTGGCCTGCGTGGCTTCTACCGCAACGGCGCAGCAGGACTCGGCCTCCGTGCCGCCGGGTTCGGTCGCGGCGCCGGGATCGCATCCCGGGTGGAGCCTGCGGCGGACGAATCGCGAGTTCATGAAGCAGGACGATCCGCGCGGCTTCTTTCCCACGCGTGGCGAGTGGAGCCGGGTGCTCACCACGCACTACAAGGACGCCCCCGACCAGGTGGGCGTGTGGCGCATTCCGGCGGCACAGACCGACTCGATGATGGAAGGTTACCCGCTGTGCGGCCTCTTCCCGTTCGGCAAGTCCGCGTGGCAAAGCACCGCCGATGACTATGACCGCGCCCTGGAGCGGCGGTGGCGCCGGGTGAGCGCCACGCGCTTCGTGCCGCCCGGCCGCCCCGCCCGATGGCCCGTGTTCGTGGAGTGGCGCCGCGAAGACGGGCGCTGGGTGGTTTCGGCGCTGGGGGGCGAGGAGGAGCACGAGCCGCGCGTGATCGGCCGGTCGCTGGACGAGGCGGCACCCGAGATACGCTCGCCGCTGCGGCTGCCGCTGCCGGCGTGGCAGCGGGTGGCGGCCGGTGAGCCGTGGTACGAGAACAACGAGCCGATCAGCGTGGCCGGGCGGCTGGTGAAGTACGGCCTTCCCCGGGTGCTCCGGGAGGGCGACGTGGTGCGTTGGGGCACGTATCGGGGCGTGGGCGTGTTCGTGGAGCCCGCCGCGTCGCGACGGCCCGAAGTGGTGTACATCCCGGTGGACCGCACGGGTACCTTCCAGCCCTACCAGAACGAGACGGACAGCTTCTGCGTGTACTGACCACCGGCACCCAGACCTGGCCTCGTTTTCGAGGTCCTCCGTGCCCACGCCACCACCCACCCGCAGCCCCATGACACTTCGCTCCCTCGCGCTCGCCGCGCTCCTGGCCTGTGCCGCGCATCGGCTCCATGCGCAGGAGCTCAACCCGGAGCCGCGCTCGCTGCCGGGGTGGAGCCTGGAGCGCACCATGCGCGAGTTCTCGCGCAGCGACGAGCCCCGGGGTTTCTTCCCCACCCGCGGCGAGTGGACGTGGGTGCTCACCAGGCATGGCCCGGGCGGGCAGGACCGCATCGGCATCTTCCGCTCTCGCGCGGAGGAGACCGAGGCGGCCATCGCCCCCGGGGGGCCGTTGTGCAGGTCGTTCAACAGCGGCGTGGTGGACCCGGGCAGCATCCAGGGGAGCGGGCGGGAGAACGGCCGGTGGCGGCGCGTGGGCGGCACCCGCTTCGTGCCGGCCGGGCGGCCCGCCAGCTCGCCCGTGTTCGTGGAGTGGCGGCGCGAGGACGGCCGCTGGGTGGTGTCGCGCTTCGGCGAAGAGGAGGAGTACTACGGGCCGCCCGCCGATGTTCGTCCGCGCATCGAGGGTGTGCGGAACGGCCCTCGCGGCGAACCGCCGCGGCTGCCGCTGGCCGACAGCGTGCGCGTGGCGGCCGGCACCGACTGGTATGAGAACAAGGAGCCGATCGTGGTCGGCTACCGGCTGACCATGTACGGACTTCCCCGCCAGCTCGGCGAAAGCGACGTGGTGCGCTGGGGCACCTACGACGGGGTCCCGGTCTACGTGGAGCCGTCGATCCTGAAGTCGCGCAGCCCGGACGTGATCTACCTCCCGGTCGACCGCAGCGGGAGCTTCCAGCCATACCAGAACATGACCGAGAACCCCTGCGCGGGCTGAAGCGGCGGCATTCTCACAGGACCGATCACTAGAACCTCCGAAACCCCGAAACCCTTCCCGCCGCCGACCCGGAGAGCCATGTTGGAAGTGGGCTCGCCCGGCCGCCGCAGCGCGACGAGCCTTATCCATGGCGCGCAGTCGTTGATGAGCTTCTGTCTTGCTCCCCCCTCGGAAGGACGTGTTTCGTGGAGACGCTCCCGCCACGTGTCCTCTGGCTGTCCGTTCTCGTTTTCCTCTTCACCGGGGCCGCCGCGGCCAGCGCGCAGCCCCCGCCCCCGCCGCCGCCCCCGCAGGAACCCGCACAGGTCCTGGAGCCGATCGCCGCGGTGTCGGCCGAGGACGTCAAGGAGCTCCTGCTCAGCGGTGTGGGGGTGGCTGCGGAGATGGCTCGCGTCGGGGGCGGAGTCTCCGGGGTGTTCCTGGTGACCTCCGACGGGCTCCTGGTGGCGGGCGACGCGGCCGAGGCAGCGGTCATGAGCGCGAACAAGGTGCTCGAAAACCACCTGCTCGTCATCTCGCACAACCAGGCCCTGCTGGAGGAGCTGCAGTCGCGCGACCGCCTCAGGCGCGGCGATCCCGGCTTCGATGCCGCCATGGCCGCGCTGAAGCGGGAGTCGGCGGCCCTCTCCGTCGGCGCCACAGGCGGCTTCATGGAGGCGGTGCTGTCGCGCCAGGGTTTCCTGGTGATGGGGCGGACGGCGTTGTTGCATTACCTGACGAGCTACTTCGGCGAGCGACTGGGGCGGGCGATCGGGGACCGGCTGGGCCTTGGCGGTTGGCTGCGCTCGCTCGCGGTGGAGCGCCTGGCACGGGACCGCACGATCACCCGCCCCACCTGGAAGCGAGCCGACCGCATCGCCCGCACCATGGCGAGGTTGATCGACGAGCTGATCCAGTTCGGCGTCGAGGAAACCGTCGATGTCGCTGTCGATTCCGCTGTGGGTGATGGTGGTGGTGGTGGTGCCGGGACGTTCTGCCTCCCCGCAACTCCGACTCTCATGCCGGGAGCGTTCGGGCCGACGGTGATCTCCACCCCGGGACCGTGCTTTCCGCTCGGTCAACGCTCGGGGGCGGCCTCCCCGCGGGCGGCGGCAGTCCGGCCGGGTGACATCTTGATTCGGGCCGCGCCAGCCGTCATTGCGAAACCCATCGTCCCTCAGCGACCGCCGCCTCCGATGCTCATGCCCTCCGTGGTGCGCGGGTTGGACCCTGCGCCGAGCACCCCCGGGACCCGGGAGGCGTCCAGGGCCGGAATTCCCGAGGCGCCGGTAATGGTCCCCTCGCATGGGCACGTCGACGAGGGCCCGGCGTACCGCCAGGCAGTACGGATCGACCTCACGAACTGGCCGGACCCGTAGCACTCCCGCCGGGAGCACGGCCGATCGGAGTACTCGATGGACACTCCGCGGAGGCGGCGGTGGTGGCCGGGGGCGCTGGCCATGCTCGCCGCCGTCTGGCTGGTGGTGGGAAGCATCCGCGCGCTGGACAAGCCGCCGCGCATCGCCACGCTGCCGGGTGCCCGCGTCTACTACTACCTGACGCCCACGAGCGACTTCGCCCGCGAGGAGCTGAAACGCTGTCTGGAGGTGACGAACGACGGGATCCTCGTCCACCTCGGGCCCGCTCTGATCGAGCTACGCCGCCCCGCAAAGCGCTGGGACGCGGTGCTGGAGCCCTTCCTGGTCACCCGCGAGCTCAAGGAGCTGGACCAGTTCACCGTGGACGCGGGCGGGGTGATCCTGGTCGTGAGGGGCGACTCATTGCTGCAGCTGACCGGCGCCGGAACGCTTACGCCCGTCGCGCCGCTGCCCGACCCGAAGATGAGGGTGGCTCCCTCTCGTGAGCCCGGCTTCGTGTACCTGTTGTCTAACCTGGATTTCGACCGGGGCCGCCGCGAGCCGGACGCCGGCACGAGGCCAACGGGGAGTGTCTTTCTGCTGAGCGACCACGACGGGGGCGTGAGGCGCGTCGCACGGCTCCCCTCCGCCCCGGTGGCCCTCTCCGAAGGCGCCGACGGCTATTATCTCGCCACCGAGGAGGGTGACCTGATCCAGGTGCTCGGCGCCAGGAAGCGGCTGGTGTTCAGCCTTCCGCCCGCCTTTCCCGGATCAGGCGGCGCATTCGAGCTCTCCCCGTTCGAGTCCATTGCGGCTACAGACGATTCCCGCCTGGTCTTCTTCTCCACCCGAACCACGGTCTACGCGCTCCTGGGTGGGTCGGCGATCCCTGTGACACGCAACCTGGGTGGCACGATCCGGTGGCGCGACGGCGTGCTGTTCGTCCTGGACCCGGAGGCGGGGTTCCTGGTGGGGATCGACCACCTCCCTGACGCTCTCGGCCTCGCGTCCCCATAACCGGGTGGGCGGGATGGATCGCGTCATGGTCCCGGCCGGCGGAAACCGCGTCCGAGGGGCCGAGAGCGATTCGGCCATGGTCCCGGGTGGGGTGAGTCGATCGGTGACCGAAGCCACCTCATCCCGCGCCGAACAGCTCGCAGGCGCTGGCCAGGTCCACGTTGCCGCCGCTGATCACGATCCCCACGCGCTTGCCGCGGAAGGCGTCCGAGTCCGCCAGCAGCGCGGCCACCGGGACGGCGCCGGAAGGTTCGACCACCAGCTTCATCCGCGTCCACAGGAAACGCATCGCCTCCACGATCTGCGCCTCGGTCACGGTGCGCATCCCGCTCACGTTCTGGCGCACGAGCGGGAAGGTGTAGCGGCCCAGCGACGGCGTGCGCAGCCCGTCGGCGATCGTCGGAGGGTTGTGGACGGAGGCCAGCTGGCCGGTGCGGAACGAGCGCGTGGCGTCGTCGGCCAGCTCGGGCTCCACGCCGATCACGCGGCACCCGGGCGACGCCTCGCCGGCGGCCAGCGCGCTGCCGCTCAGCAGGCCGCCGCCGCCGCACGGCGTCATCACCACGTCCAGCGCGCCGACCTCCTCGATCAGCTCCAGCGCCGCCGTCCCCTGCCCGGCGATCACGCCCGGGTGGTCGTACGGCGGGATCAGCGTCATCCCGCGCTCCTCCCGCAGCTCGGCCGCGATCTCCTCGCGGCTCCGTCCGCTCCGGTCGTACAGGATCACCTCGGCGCCGTAGCCGCGGGTTCCGGCGATCTTGGGCGCGGGCGCGTCCATCGGCATCACCACGGCCGTGTTCACCCCCAGCAGGCGGCCGGTGAGCGCCACGGCCTGCGCGTGGTTGCCGGACGAGTACGCCAGCACCCCGCGCGCCCGCTCCTCGTCCGACAGCAGCGACACGGCGTTGAAGGCGCCGCGGAACTTGAAGGCGCCGCCGCGCTGGAAGTTCTCGCACTTCAGGAACACGGTGGCGCCGGACCTCTCGTCCAGCGTGCGGCTGCGCATCACCGGCGTGACGTTGGCGGCGCCGCGCAGGCGCTCGGCCGCGGCGCGCACGCTGGCCGCGGTGGGAAGGACGATCGAATCCGATTCGGGCATCAGGCGCTTCAGCGGGGTGGAATCGGCCGGCGGGAGTGCCCTTCACTCCACGCCGCACGGGCGAGACAACGTACGAAACGCGAGGCGGACCCGCACATCTCCAGCGCTCGGGTCCGTGCGGGTTCGGCCGATCGCGCTTCACATCGGCTCCGCCACGTACACGTCCAGCGGGTAGAGCAGCACGGTCAGCACCACCATCACCGGGAGCGAAACGCCGGGCAGGTGGAGCGGAAGGGGAGACGTGAGCACCAGCGCCCACACGATCGCCACCGCCCAGGTGAGCCCCCTGGCCACGGAGCGGCAGTGTTCGCGCCCGCTCCACATGCCGCCCGCCGCCACGCCGCACAGCGCCAGCACGACCATCCACGCCACCGACGTGTCCCAGTGCCCGCGCAGCTGGCCGCGCGGCACCCGCACGAACGTCCACGTGCCCGCCACGGCCAGCGCACCGAGCGACACCGCCCAACGCCGGTCCATGTGCCGCTGCTCTTCGGTGGTCCACATGCAGCCCGTCGCGAGGTGAGTGTCAGCGGCGTGGCGGAACGAGGAAGACGTCGTCGTCTCCCCCCGTCCGTCACTCGTCCACGTGCAGCCAGTCCAGGTCGGTGCCCGGGGCGAAGCGGTCCATCAGCTCGCGCACGCGCTCGGGCGCCGAGAGCAGCCGGGCGATCCCGGCGAGCGTGCGCAGGTGCTCCTCGGCGCGTTCCGCGGGGCTCACCAGCAGGAAGATGAGGCGGGCGGGGTGCCGCGCGCGAGGGAACTCCACCCCCGGCCGGCTCACGCCCAGCAGCAGCACCGGCCGCGCCAGCCCCCGCAGCCGCACGTGCGGAAGCACCACCCCCGGCACCAGCTCACTCGAGAACTGCTCCTCGTTGCGGACCACCACGTTGGTCAGCTCGCGCACCGTGTCGCCGTCGAACGCCCCCTCCAGCAGCCGCCCCACCGCGGCGATGAACGACATCGTGCCCAGCCGCACCACCCGCGCGGGCTCCACCGCCTCGCCCAGCGGCGCCGCGCCGTCGAGAGACGCCGTCTCGGCCTCGGGCGGAAAGATGGCCAGCAGCGACCCCGGCGCCAGCGCGGCCAGCTGCTCGGGGAGGCGCGTCAGCCGCGGGTGCCAGGCGAGCGTGCCGCGGCGCGTGCTCACCAGCGCCAGCAGGTCGCCGGACCTGAGCGTGCCGCCCAGCCGCTCCAGCAGCTCGCCCCACCCCTCCACCCGGTCGAACGACGCGGGGACCGCCGGCCTGGCCGCCGCGTGCAGCGCCTTCAGCCGCTCCGGCTCGCCGCCCACGGTGATCATCTGCAGCGACGCCCCCGCTCCCTGCGCCAGCAGGTTCACCGTCCTGAGCGCCTCGCCGAAGCCGGGGTGGCGCTCGGCGGCGGGGGGAAGCACCGCCGTCACCCGCCGCGTGGTGTTGAGCGGATGGGTGAGCCGCGCGGCGACCACGGCCTGCCGGGTGCTCTGGAGGAGCTGGTCCAGCACCCCGCCGAAGATCGCCCGCCCGCCGCCGCGCCGCACCGGCCACCCCACGATCACCAGGCTCCCGCGGGTCTCGGCCACGCCCCGCGCGATCCCCGTGGCCACGTTCGCGTCCACCCGGGTGAGCGGCACCACCGGCACCTCGGCCGCGGCGGCGTGGACCACCGCGTGGGCAAGGACGCGCTCCGCCTCGGCCACCTCGGCCTCGGCGTCGTCCCCCTCGCCCGGCACCACCATCAGGGGATGGACGGGTTCGGGCGTCCCCTCGCCCCGGAGCGCGAAGGCCAGGTCCATCAGCGGGTCGGCCGTGGCGGGCCTGGAGAGGGAGACCACGATGCGCCGCGGCGCCGCGCCCGCGTCGTACGGCCGCCGCTCCTCGGCCAGCGCCACCCGCCGCCCGTAGCGCTGCACCGCCCAGGGGCCGGCGAGGCAGGTCACCAGGATCATCAGCACCACGCCGTTGACCTCGGTCTGGTCCAGCAGGCCGATGTCGAAGCCCACCAGCACGATGGCCAGCGTCCCCGCGGCGTGCGGCACCGTCAACCCGAACACCGTCCACCCCTCCGCCGGCGTCCAGCCGAACACCCGCTCCGCCGCCTTCGCCGCGATCCACTTCCCCGCGACGACGCCGGCGGTCAGCACCACGGCGATCCCCAGCGCGCGCCCCACCAGCGCCCGCACGTCCACCAGCATCCCCACCGAAAGGAGGAAGAAGGGGATGAAGATGGCGTTGCCGGCGAAGTGGATGCGGCTCATCAGCGCGCCCTGCGCGGGGATCAGCCGGTTGAGCGCCAGCCCCGCCAGCAGCGCGCCGATGATCGGCTCCACCCCGCCGAAGTGCGCGGCGTACGAGACCGTGAACAGCGCCGCCAGCACGAAGATGAACTCCGTTCCCCCCTCGCCGCCCACGCTGCGGAAGAACCAGCGCCCCAGCCGCGGCAGCCCCCAGAGGACGATGGCGACGTAGAGGGCGAAGGGCAGCGCCAGCTCCAGCCAGAACGCCAGGTCCAGCGCGCCGCCGCGGCTGCGCGCGACGATGGCGAGGACGAGCAGCGCCAGCACCTCGGCCAGGATCGTTCCGCCCAGCGCCGCGGTCACCGCGCCGTTGCGCACGATCCCCAGCCGGCTGGCGATCGGATACGCCAGCAGCGTGTGCGAGGCGAACACGCTGCCGATCAGCAGCGCGGAGGGGAGGGCGTACCCCAGCGCCCCCGCCGTGCCGATCCCCAGCGCGCAGGGGAGGAGGAACGACAGGGCGCCGAAGCCGATGCTGCGGCCGCGGTGGCGCGCGAACTGGTGCAGGTCCAGCTCCAGCCCCACCAGCAGCATCAGGTAGAGGAGGCCGACCGTGCCGAGCAGGACGATGGTGTTGCTGCGCGCCAGCAGCCCGGCGCCGTGCGGCCCGACCGCGGCACCCGCCACGATCAGCCCGATGATGCCGGGGATGCGCAGCCGCTCGAAGAGGAGGGGGACGACCAGGAACACGAGCGTCGCCGTGGCGACGATCAGCACCGGGTCGGTGAAGGGCAGGGTGGGGAGCGTGGACATCGGCGACCGTTCCTGGGCCGGGGTGAACCAAACCCGGTTCAGGGAGCAGGGACCGAAGCCCTCCTCCGAACCATCACGACGTAGGCACGGATGAACAGGTGCGGCAGTGCGCTGGAGGCGTCGGACAGAGGCACGGTTCCGCACCGCGGCCCAACGCACTCACGCACCCACGCACCTGTTTTCCATCACGGCTGGCGGATCCAGCGGCCGCGGTAGGCGGCGGTCATCACCGGGCGCGGGCGTCGCTTGCCGAACCGCTGCTCGCACGCCTCGCGCACGTAGGCCACGATCGGCACCACCACCACCGCGCTGGCCACCAGCAGCCAGCACGCGGCCATCACCCCCGCGATGCCGTTCTGCGCGAAGGCCAGCGCCAGCACCGCGGCGCCGTACGCCACCGCCAGCGCCGCCGACGCCCGGTACGCCCACGGCCGCGCGCACCACAGCGCCTCGGTGGCCACGGCGGCCAGCACCGCCAGCAGCGCCGCGGCCGCCCGCCCCTGCAGCGATCCGGCGCCGCCGAACGTGCCGGAGCTCGCCAGCATCCACGCCATCACGGCGGCGAACACGGCCGAGCAGAGGCCGGCCAGGTAGAAGCCGAGCGGGGTGCGGTGGTTCATCCCCGCCTCGTTCGTGGACGGGGGCGGCGTGCGCCGGCCGGCGTCACGGCGTCCATGAGGCCGCGGGGCGCGGCGGCGCATACACCCGGCGGCGGCCGGCCAGGTGCGGCGGCGCGGCGGTGCGCTGGTACAGGTTGGCCAGGATCGGCACCACCACGAACGACGAGAGGAACAGGTAGATGCAGGCGGATACCAGCCCGCTCCACCCCAGGGTGGCCAGACCCCAGCCCAGGGCGGCCACGGTGTGGGCCAGCGCCAGCGCGGCGCTGGCGCGCCACGCCCACGGCCGCACCCTCCAGAGCGCCTCGGTGGCCACCACGGCCAGCGCGCCCAGCACCGCCAGCGTGCCCCGCATCAGCCACACCTCGGCGCCGCCGGGCGGGCCGGGGAGCGTGGCGAGCATCAACACCATCACCACCGCGAAGAAGGCGGCGAACAGGCCGGAAAAGACGAATGGGCGCTGCTGCATCGTTCCCCTCGTTCGTTCAAGCCGGCGGGGCCGCGCGGCCCCGCCACCCTCCTCAAACGCGCCGGCCCCCGCCGTTCTGCCGGATCGCGGCGTCAGCGGCACCCCGCTGCGTCGTGCTCACGGCCGCCCTCCGCCGTGCGCGGGGACGGGCGTCCGGACCTGGGCCGGCCCGGGCGGCCACAGCACCTGCGAACGGCTCTCGACGTACCCCAGGATCGGCACCACCACCACCGCGCTGGCCAGCAGCACCAGCACCGCGGACTCGACCCCCTCGCCCGTGGCGGCCACGGTGACCAGCACGGCCGCCGCGTACGCCACCGCCAGCGCCACGCTGGCGCGGTACGCCCACGGCCGCACCCGCCAGAGCGCCTCGGTGACCACCGCGCTGAGCGCCGCCAGCACCGCCGCCATGCCGCGGCTCAGCGCCGCCGACCACGGGCCGTCGTCGCCGGCAGGGTCCATGGTGCAGAGCACCACCACCATCCAGAAGCCGAACCAGGCCGCGCAGGCCCCGGCCACGAAGAACCCGAACGGCGCCCGCCGCTTCACGGCGCCCTCACGGCCGCGCGGCGGGAACGGCCACGCGCGCGCGGGGCCACATCTGCCTCGAGCGGGTGTGGATGTACCCCAGCATCGGCACCATCACCGCCGCGCTGCCGGCCGCCCACAGCACCACGCTCCCCATCATCCAGGTGTCGCGGGTGGCCACCGCGGCGGCGGCGAGCGTGGCCGCGTACACCAGCGCCAGCGCCAGGCTGGCGCGGTACGCCCACGGCCGCGCACGCCACAGCGCCTCGGTCACCACCGCGGCCAGCGGAACCAGCACCATCGACAGGCCGCGCACCGCCAGACGGCCGCCGCTCTCGCCCGGCAGCGGGTTCAGCGAGAACTGCAGGGCCGCGGTCCCCACGCAGAGCATGGCGGACATCAATCCGCAGAGGTAGAACCCGGTCGGCGTGTCCGGCTTCATGGCGGCCCTGCCGGGGTGCTCAGTACCGGGGGATGGAGGGGTCCACCTGGTCGCTCCAGGCCAGGATCCCGCCCTTCAGGTTCCACAACCGCGGATACCCGTGCTCGCGCAGCAGTTCCAGCGCGCGGGCGCTGCGGGCACCCGAGCGGCACTGCAGCACCACCTCGTCGCCGGGGCTGATCTCGCCCAGGCGCTCGGGAAGCTCCTTGAGCGGGATCAGCCGGGCGCCCTGCGGCTCCAGGTTCCCGATGTTCCACTCGAACGGCTCGCGCACGTCGACGATGGTCAGGCGGTCGCCGCGGTCCAGCCGCTCCTTCAACTCGGCCGGGGTGATCTCGGGGATTCCCTGCTCGGTCATGCCACCCTCCGTTGCGGTCGCTCCGGGGCCGACGCCGCAGAAACGCTCGTAGTCGATCAGCTCGTGGATGCTGGGGTTTTCGCCGCAGGCGGGGCACGCCGGGTCCCGCCGCAGGCGCATCTCCCGGAACCTCATCCGCAGCGCATCGAAAAGCAAGAGACGGCCCGTCAGGGGCTCGCCCACCCCCAGCAGCAGCTTGAGCGCCTCGGCCGCCTGGATGCTCCCCACGATCCCGGGGAGGACGCCGAGGACGCCGCCCTCGGCGCAGTTGGGCACCAGCCCGGGGGGCGGCGGCTCGGCGAACAGGCAGCGGTAGCACGGCCCCTGGCCCGCCCAGAAGACCGACGCCTGCCCCTCCCAGCGCAGGATCGAGCCGTAGACGTTGGGCTTGCCCAGCAGCACGCAGGCGTCGTTCAGCAGGTACCGCGTGGGAAAGTTGTCGGTTCC
>Ga0207706_10002020_pt1 | contig 19875 bp, 19 predicted proteins | sample KBSC53metaG_FD_184318 | JGI IMG/M metagenome (GOLD analysis project Ga0207706, IMG submission 184318) | Corn rhizosphere microbial communities from Kellogg Biological Station, Michigan, USA - KBS C5-3 metaG (SPAdes) (version 2) | ecosystem: Host-associated > Plants > Roots > Rhizosphere > Soil ... | reverse complement strand
CGCAAATAAATATGTCGCTCGAGATCATTGTCCTTTTTCTGGAAGGCCTCGTAAGCACGGACGGCTTGCTCATCAAGGGTTTCTACGTGTGGCGGCAAAAGCCCTTGCAAGCCAAATTCTGTGCGTTCCTCCTCGGTAAATGCCGTGCCCTTATTCAAGGCAGGAGTGTCGAGGAGATCTGTGCCACGAGGAACAGTCAAAACATCTGACTGCGTGATTGGTAGTGTGGTAGCCATTTCGTATGATTCCTTTCTCTTTTCCCGTTGGAGCAATTTGGGGTTGTTCAGCGAAGCAGATTGACTTTCGCCAGATCGATAAGTTCGTCACCGCGCCCGTTGAGAACTGCTCTCAGCATGAACAGGCTGAAGCCCTTTGCCTGCTCATAAAAGATCGTTGGAGGCATCGACAATTCCTGTCGTGCAACCAGGACCTCAACCAAGGCAGGACCGTCATGTTTGAGCGCTTGCGCAATTGCAGGCTCTACTTGATCTGGAGTTTCGGCTCGCAGTCCAAGAAGTCCGGCTCCCTCGGCGATCTTTGCAAAATCCGGGCCATGTAAGTCGGTGGCAAAATTGAGGAAGCCGTTCGCTTTCATTTCCAGTTCCACGAACGCCAGCGCATCATTCTTGAAGACAATTACCTTCACGGGCAATTCGTGTTGCTTCAGCGTTAGCACATCGCCCATGAGCATCGAGAAGCCACCGTCGCCCGACATGGAAATCACTTGGCGGCCGGGATGACTAGCCTGCGCACCGATGGCTTGAGGCAATGCGTTAGCCATCGATCCATGGTTGAAGGAACCGAGCAATCGACGTTTACCGTTCATCGTTAGATAACGTGCTGCCCATACCGTTGGCGTGCCTACGTCACAACTGAAAACTGCGTCCTCGGTTGCGAGTCGGTTGAGCACACTGGCAACGTACTGAGGATGGATAGGCCTTTTGTTGGAATCACCAGTGGCCAGTTCATCCAAACCTTTGCGCGTCTTCTGGTAGTGTTGCAGCGAATCTTTGAGGTGCCGTTGATGCTGGTTCTGTTCGAGCTTGGGCAGCAGGGCTCGCAAAGTGGTCTTCGTGTCCCCCACGAAGCCAAAGTCCAGTTTCGTCCGGCGCCCCAGCTGTTCACCGCGAAGGTCGATCTGTACGATAGTCGCGTCTTTGGGAAAGAACTCCTGGTATGGAAAGTCCGTGCCGATCATCAATAAAACTTCGCTATCCATAATGGCGACGTAGCCGGATGAAAATCCGAGGAGCCCGGTCATACCGACGTCGAAGGGATTGTCGTACTCAATGAATTCCTTGCCGCGCAGAGCGTGAACGATCGGCGCCTGCAGCTTGCTGGCTAACTCGATCAGTTCGTCATGCGCTCCGGCACAACCCGCGCCGCCCAAAATAGTGATCTTGTTCGACCTGTTCAGCAGGTCCGCAAGCAGGCTGAGTTCATCCTCAGAGGGACAAACGCTTGGTGTCGGTTCCTGAAAGCGTAGTCGCGGCCCCTCCACGAGGGCGTGCTTGAGTGCGACATCGCCAGGAATGGCAACCACAGCAACACCGCGCTTGGAGATGGCAGTCTGCATGGCAATCTCGAGCACCCGCGGCATTTGCTCCGGCTCCGATACCAGTTCGCAGTAGTGGCTGCATTGCGCGAAGAGATGTTTGGGATCAGTCTCCTGAAAATATGTGCTGCCAATTTCCTTGCTCGGAATCTGTGCGGCAATAGCGAGGACGGGAACGCGGTTGCGCTGACAGTCGTAGAGACCATTAATTAAGTGCATGTTCCCGGGGCCGCAACTTCCGGCACATACCGTCAACTTGCCAGTAAGATGGGACTCGGCGCCGGCCGCGAACGCCGCCACCTCTTCGTGTCTCACACCAACCCAGCTAATGTCCTGTCGAACACGGATCGAATCTGTAATTCCGTTGAGTGAGTCACCGGGGACTCCATAGATTCTCTCGACGCCAGCTTCTGCAAGAACGTCTACTAGCAACTCGGCAACTGTTTTTCTCGACATGTTCATCCTTCGTACAAGCGCTACGAATCGGGCTCATGCAATCGCTGTGCCATAAACTCCCGGCTGAAAACTGTGCTTCATCTACATTGGCCAAGGCTCATTACTGCAATTGCGTGACAACGCAGATGACGCTTGACGCAAGAGCCACTGAGGTGACACTGACTTGGCACGTGTTGGCCGCGTCGCGAAGTTTATGAGCTGGGTTTGGCGAGTGTTTGGCCTTCATCCAGGTTGCGAAGGAAATACAACTGCCCGTCTCTTTGGTAGCACGCTTGCTATCCATTAAATCGAATTCGGGCGTAAGGATCGTGGCGTGCGGTTTCATAAGAATAAGTAGAGGGTGCAAAGTCTGGTGATAGCTCGCATTTGGGAAGCGGAGAACGGAGAAGAGGAATGTCGTTGTTGAGAATGAAATCTTCGACGTTGCGGTTCTTTGCCCAGACGATACTTCTTCTGTTTTGGTCTGCTGTGGCGGGGTGGACAAGCGAGCCCAATGGCTCGTCTTCTCACGGCACAAATATCTTCGCGCCCGCCTCAACCCCGGCCAAGTCAATCGCTGACTTGTCCGTCTTTGTACTTGCTGTGACCGGAATAATCTTTGTCGTTGTTTTTGCGTTACTGGTCTATTCCGTCGTTAAGTTCCGTGGGCGAGCAATCGATGCCTCCCGCGAGCCGGCCCAGGTGTACGGAAGCACGCAGATTGAGCTGGCCTGGACGATCATTCCAATTCTGATTGTCGTTGTCTTGTTCTTGGCCACCGCGCGGGTAATTCACGCGATTCAGGATGCTCCAGAACCGACCGATGCTGTTCAGGTAACCGCGATTGGACATCAATACTGGTGGGAGTTTCGCTATCCGAAGTTGGGGATAGTCACTGCTAACGAACTGCACATCCCGGTGACCGAACCTGGTCATCCGACACCAACGTTCTTGCAGTTGCTTTCCGCCGATACCGACCACAGCTTTTGGGTGCCGGAGCTTGCAGGCAAGACCGACCTAATTCCGAACCACCCCAACAGAATGTGGATGGATCCCCAGCACACAGGCGTCTTTCTTGGCCAGTGTGCACAGTACTGCGGAACGCAGCACGCCAAGATGCTGCTCCGTGTTTCAGTGGATACACGGGAAGATTTTGCCGCCTGGGTTCGGGCCCAGCAGAGACCCGCTGTCCAAGACGCAGGCGCAATCGCAGGTAGACGAGTATTTGAAGACAATGCCTGCATGAACTGTCATGCGGTGGCCGGCACCCCCGCGGATGGACGCTTTGGTCCTGACCTTACACATTTGATGAGCCGCGCCACAATTGCTGCAGGCGCCGCCACAAACACCCACAACAATCTTCGTCTTTGGATCCAGGACCCCAGTGCAATCAAACCTGGTTCGCTGATGCCCGCCATGAAGCTGAGCGACGCGGACCTGGATGCGGTCGTGAGTTACATGGAGACGCTGCGCTAAAACGCTCAGGAAAATAACTATGTCCTCGAACGCGATCACCATTCCCGGCAACCAGATTCAATCTCGGCCCTGGGTCGACGAGCTTCATCAGTGGGTGACTACGGTTGATCACAAACGGCTGGGGATTCTTTATATTCTCTCGGCGCTGTTGTTTCTCACGATCGGTGGAGTCGAGGCTCTGGTCATTCGTATTCAGTTGATGCATTCGCACAACAACTTTGTTTCGCCGGAAGTCTTCAACAGCATGTTCACCATGCATGGTACGACCATGATTTTCTTCGTGGCGATGCCAGTCCTGTTTGGATTTGCGAACTACCTGGTCCCGTTGATGATTGGTGCGCGGGACATGGCATTTCCACGCCTGAATGCATTCAGCTTCTGGCTATCGTTCCTGGGTGGACTTCTTCTTTACTTTAGCTTTCTCGGAGGAAGCGGTTTGTACGGCGCCGGAAGCGCACCGGACGTGGGCTGGTGGTCATACGCGCCATTGGGCGCCCGAGCCTTCTCGCCTGGACATAGTTCCGACTATTGGACTCTCTCGCTGCTGGTCTCCGGGTTTGGAAGCATCGGAACAGCCATCAACATCATCGCCACGATTGTTTCGCTGCGATGCCCTGGCATGAAGATCAGTCGTATGCCGCTGCTGGTGTGGATGAACCTTGTGATGGCGGGCATGGTGCTGATTGCGATCACTCCGTTGTCAGCTGCTCAAATCATGTTGTTGATCGATCGCTATCTAGGAGGCCATTTCTTCGATACCCAGGCTGGAGGATCGGCAGTCCTCTGGATGCACTTCTTTTGGATCTTTGGACATCCGGAAGTCTATGTCTTGATCATTCCTTGCTTTGCCTTCATGTCGGAAATCATTCCGGTTTTCTCACGCAAACCGATCTTTGGATATCCGGTGATGGTTGCCGCAACCGTGTGCATCGCTTTCGTGAGCATGAGCGTTTGGGCACACCACATGTTTACGATCGGAATGAACTCCTACGCCAACAGCTTTTTCACTCTGACCACGATGGCTGTAGGTGTTCCCACGGGAATCAAGATTTTCAACTGGATCGGCACGATGTGGGGTGGAAGGATCCAATTCAAGACGCCAATGCTGTTCAGCATCGGATTTCTATTCCAATTCCTCGTTGCCGGCCTGACGGGCATCATGATGGCCGCCTCGCCTTTCGATTGGCAGCTGAGCCTCTCCTATTTTGTCGTGGCGCACTTTCACTACGTGATCGTGGGCGGAATTCTGTTCGCCCTCTTCGCCGCATTTTATTACTGGTACCCCAAAATGACTGGCCGGATGCTGAGTGAACGCCTCGGCAAATGGCATTTTTGGCTGTTCCTGATCGGATTCCACCTGACTTTCGACGTGATGCACATTCCAGGAGTGCTCGGCATGCCGCGCCGGATCTACACCTACGAGCCCGGCCGCGGTTGGGACACCTTGAACCTCATCATTTCGATCGGCGCGTTCATTCAGGCAATCGCGATTCTCGTGTTTGTCGCGAATCTCATCATTTCTTATTTCAAGGGCGCCAAAGCGGGAAACGACCCATGGGATGCATGGACGCTCGAATGGTCGACGAGTTCACCGCCGCCTGCGTATAACTTTGCGACCGTTCCGACGGTCTCGAGCCGCCGCCCCTTGTGGGACCTGAAGCATCCTGAGGATCCCGATAGCCGCTATGAGTGAAGGCGAAATTATATGAGCGTAGTGACAACCTCATTTCCGAACACGGCACCTGGATGGCAGCTGCCATCTCGCGGGAAAGTAGCCATGGCCGGTCTCATCATCGCTGAATCCGCGATCTTTACGATCTTTGTCGTTGCCTATCTCTTTTACTTGGGGAAAAGTCTGACCGGGCCGGCACCGCGCGAAGTCCTTGAAACGCCGATCTTCTACACGATTTGCTTGTTGTCCAGCAGCTTGACCATTCATTTCGCCGCGAAGTTTCTAGCGCGAGGCATTAAATTCGCATTCCTTGGATTCTGGCTGCTCACCATTGCGCTTGGTGGATTGTTCCTCTATGGCACAGCGCAGGAGTGGCACCGGCTGATCTACGAACACGGGCTGACGATCTCGACCAATCTGTTCGGGACAACATACTACTCGCTGGTCGGCTTGCACGGGTTTCACGTTACGGCAGGTCTCGTCATGCTCTTGACCGTTGCAGTACTCGGACTCTGTGGCCACATAGGAATAAAGCAATCGGGCCACATCGAAGCGCTCTCGATGTACTGGCATTTCGTCGACGCCGTATGGGTTGTGGTTTTCACCGTAGTTTACGTTCTCGGGCGCTGAGGCAGACATGGCGACACTATTGGTAACGGAGCAATTGAACAAAACGTCTCGCACTCCCCGCCCGATCGAGGTGCCCGCGCCAACAGCCTGGCCTTTCATCCTGGCTTTTGGGGCGACCCTCCTTTTCGCGGGGCTAGTGACGAGCATGTCAGTGAGCGTTCTCGGCGCCGCGCTCGCGCTGGCGGGATGCGTCGGATGGTTTCGCGCCGTCTTTCCGCATCAGCAAGAAGAATCTCTCGCAGTGGCTCCCGAAGAGATTCGCCTCGTCACTGAGCGGAAGGTCGTGGACCGACTGCCCGTTCCAGGGGATCAGGTCCGTGCGTGGCTTCCAGTCCGCACGTATCCGATCTCGGCGGGTGTGAAGGGTGGATTGGCAGGCAGCATCGCAATGGCAGTATTGGCGTGTGTTTACGGCGTTCTGAAGGCCGGCAGCATCTGGTATCCCATCAATCTCCTTGCTGCTGTTGTTTATCGGGAATCCCTACGACTCGGCCTCACACAGCTGTATTCATTTCATGCGGACAGTTTCATGATTGCCATTTTCATTCATGGATTGGTCTCGATTTTGGTTGGGTTGCTGTACGGCGCAATGCTTCCAATGTTCCCACGTCGTCCGATTGTGCTTGGAGGACTTATTGCTCCGGTGTTGTGGTCGGGGCTGCTCTACACAATCCTCGGTTTGTTGAATCCGTTACTCGCAACGCACATTGATTGGTTCTGGTTCGTTGCCTCCCAGGTGGCCTTTGGACTTGTGGCAGGCCTCGTGGTCGTGCGCCAGGAGAGCATTCCTACGAGTGAGAACGTGTCGTTTGCTTTACGGGCAGGAATCGAAGCTCCCGGAACTATTCCACCACGAGAGAGCGGAGAGAAACCCCGATGAACCGGATGCAATATTTCTCTGTATTGGCAATTGTCCCACTTGTACTGCTCTTGGCTTGCAGCACGCCACCTGGCCAACCTCAAAAAGGTTCGGAGCCGGTGGCACCGAACCGAGTAGTCGACTTCGGCACTCTCTACGTACAGAACTGTGCCGGGTGTCATGGCACGGACGGGCGTGGCGGGGCCTCGATCGCGCTTGCCAATCCCGTATATCTCGCCATTGCCGATGAAAACGCGGTGCACAACGTTGTCGCCAACGGCGTCCGTGGAACTTCGATGCCAGCGTTCGCGCGGAGTGCAGGAGGATTGCTGACAGACGAGCAGATCAACATCATCACGAGTGGAATCTTTTCACGTTGGGGACGCAAGGGAATCCTCGACGGAGCCAATCCACCTTCATACGCTGCAAAAACGATAGGCGATGCCGCACGTGGTGAGATCGCTTTCCGAACTTATTGCGCATCCTGTCATGGACCTGAAGGTCACGGTGGATCCAAAGGCAGTGCCATCAGCAATGATTCGTTTCTCGCGCTGGTCAGCGATCAAGGACTGCGGACGATCGTGATCACGGGAAGACCCGACTTGCGGGCACCCAACTGGCGTGGAAACGTTCCCGGAAAGCCCATGTCCGACCAGGAAATCACAGATGTGGTTGCCTGGTTAGTGTCGCGACGCGTGCAGAGCCCCGGTCAGCCTTATTCCGCTTCGAATCATGCGCAGCACTTGGAGAAATTAAAATGACGACCAAACCTGTGATACCCCCGTCCACTGAAACTGCGCTTTCGCGACGCGGATTTTTCATGACGCTGGGAATTCTGTTCAACGGATTCGCCGCGATGGTCTTGGCTGTGCCGATTGTGCGCTTTCTTTCTTCCTCGATAACTCGCGGTCGCGCCAATGGCTATCTCTCTTGGGTGCCGCTAGGAAACGTCAGCAACTTTCCTGAAGGTGAGACACGGCTGGCGACTTTCAGGAACCCAAACGTCATGCCTACAGATGGTAAGACCGTGGACACTGCATGCTGGGTGCGGCGTGTCGCGGGTGATCAGTTCCAGGTCTTTGCGATCAACTGCGCGCATCTCGGTTGCCCGGTCCGCTGGTTTCCGCAATCTGGTTTGTTCATGTGTCCCTGTCACGGCGGAGCTTACTACCGTGACGGCTCGCGCGCGTCGGGACCGCCTGAGCGGGGGCTCTTCGAATATCCGTACAAAGTTGAGAGCGGCTTGATCACCATTCAGGCCGGAGAGCTGCCCACACCGGGTTCAGCGATCGCATCTCTCACCGGAGAGAAGCCGCCATGCGCGTGATCACGAAGATTGGCGAATGGATCGACCACCGTTTGCAGCTCGCGGCGCCGATTCGCGAAGCCGCCGAACATCCGGTTCCGCGAAACACGGCGAGCTGGTTCTACGTCTTTGGTAGTGCTGCGCTCACTGTTTTCATCATACAGCTGGTGACCGGCATTCTGCTGGCCCTAATTTATGTTCCCTCGGCGGGCGAAGCATGGAGCAGCCTCCAGGCCCTGAATCATCAGGTGGTGCTTGGCTGGTTCATCCGCGCGATGCATGGATGGGGCTCCAACTTTATGGTCGCCATTGTCCTGATTCATATGGTGCAGGTGTTTCTCTTTGGAGCCCACAAATATCCCCGCGAACTGACTTGGGTTATCGGCGTATTTCTTCTGTTGATGACTCTCGGCATGGCCTTCACCGGTCAAGTTATGCGCTTTGATCAGGACGCTTATTGGGGACTAGGAATTGGGGCATCAATCGCCAGTCGCGTTCCAATTGTCGGCCCCGCGGTCGTGAAACTGATGTTGGGTGGACCGATCATCGCTGGGGCGACTCTCTCCCGATTCTTCGCGCTGCACGTCTTCGTAATTCCCGGACTGCTGATCGGATTTGTCTGTCTTCATGTTTTGATGGTGTTGAAGTTGGGCATCAACGAATGGCCGATGCCGGGGCGCATCGTAAAACGAGCGACCTACGAGGCTGAATATCACGAGATGACCAGGAAAGAGGGTGCACCATTCGTGCCCTATGCGGTTTGGAAAGACATGTTTTTCGCGGCTTTTATCATTCTGGCAATCGCCGTGTGCGCGTTCTACTTCGGCCCATTCGGGCCGACCGGGCAGCCTGACCCGACAATCATCCAGACTGCTCCCAAACCGGACTACTTTTTCCTTTGGCTCTATGCCTTGCTCTCGCTTCTTCCCCCCTCGCTTGAGACGCCATTCCTTCTCATTGTTCCGCCTTTGGTGATTCTTGGCCTGATTCTTCTGCCCTTTCTTTCCGGAGAAGGAGAAAAAAGCTGGAAGCGCCGTCCGATCGCCGTCATCACGGTGCTAATGATTGCCATCACGCTCGGCACGTTTACTCATCTTGCCCAGTTCACACCGTGGAGTCCGCACATGAACGCCTGGAGCGGTGATGCAGTGCCGGACCGATACATTCATGGGACGACCGCGCTCGAGCGGCAGGGAGCCCTTGTGTTTCAGGTCAAGCAGTGCCGCAACTGCCACTCAATCGGCGATACCGGCGGACAAAGGGGGCCGGCTTTGGATAGTGTCGCCGTGCGACTCACGCGTGACCAACTCATCCGGCAGGTAATCCAAGGCGGTGGCAATATGCCTGCCTATGGAAACAACCTGAGCCCGGCAGAGACTACGGCGCTTGTGGCTTTCCTTGAGACTTTACATCCGGCCACACAAAGCCCAGCACGTGATGCGGCACGCGATCTTGTGCTTAATGAACACAACCCGAAGCCGGCAAGCCAACCCTAAGGCGAAGATCGATGCCACATGCTCATCATCCGACCGTAGAGTCACCATGGATTTCCGCTGTTTTGTTTCTCGTTGCGCTTGTGTACCTGCATCGATGGATGCGTGTTGGTTGGCTTGTCCCAGACGGCGTTCAGGCTTGGCGCCTCCGGAGTTTTCTTGCGGGACTATTGCTGGTCTGGGTTGGGCTAGGTTCTCCTTTATCCTTTCTCGATCACGATCTGCTCACGGTGCACATGGTTCAACATCTGCTGCTCATGACGGTGGCACCTCCATTGATCTTGCTTGGCACACCATGGAGGCTACTGCCGCAATCCCTCGGGGAATATAGATTCGTGGCACCGATCACCAAGCTGAATCCAGCAGTTGGATGGATTGGAGCGACTCTCGCTTTGATTGTGTGGCACATACCTGCAGTATTCATGCTCGGATTGCAATCCGCACTGTGGCATGGGATTGAGCAAGCATCGTTTCTCGTGACCGGGCTTCTTTTTTGGTGGCCAGTGGTTGACCCTTCGCGGAACGCCTCGAAATGGCCCGAATCGTCGATGCTTTTGTATCTGTTCTTGGCCACTTTACCGTGCGATATTCTTTCTGGATTTTTGGTCTTCTGCGATCGCGTGGTTTACCCCGTCTACTTTTCCTCATCGCAGCCGTTTGGCATGTCCGCTTTGGAAGATCAGCAGTGCGCCGGCGCTTTGATGTGGACCTGCGTTACGGTTGTTTACTTGATTGCCGCGGCAATTGTCACGGCGCGTTTATTCTCACCCCACAAGACGCAAGGGTACGCGATTCGGCAATCAGAAACGCAGGCGATGGCGCTCTCGAAGAGCGGCGCACAGAGCATGGAGGCTTCCTGAATGTCGGACCAGACCATTGTTGCCGAACCAGGTTCCTCCGTTGCGCAAGGGCATCGTTTCGGGGGATCCACGCTACTCGGGGACTACTGGGCGCTTACTAAGCCAGAAGTCAATTTCCTGATTCTGATCACAACTCTCGTGGGCTTTTATCTGGGTTGCGGAAGCGAAGCACGACCGTTTTCATTCATATCACTGTTCAACACTCTGCTTGGAACGTTATTGGTCGCAAGTGGTACGGGCACGCTAAATCAATACATCGAACGGGAGTTTGACGCGCAGATGCGCCGGACAGCCCGGCGCCCTCTCGCAGCCGGGCGTCTCAAACCGCCGACAGTATTGGCCTTCGGGATTGCATTGGCCGCGATTGGCAGCAGCTATCTCGCCGCATCTGTCAACCTGCTTGCGAGCATGCTCGCGGTTCTCACGTTGCTGACCTATCTGTTCTTGTACACCCCGTTGAAACGAAGAACACCGTTGTGCGTTCTTGTCGGAGCTTTTCCTGGCGCCATGCCTCCGCTGATCGGTTGGGCCGCAGCGTCTGGCGGATTGAACACCGAAGCATGGACGCTGTACGCGATCCTCTTCCTGTGGCAGTTCCCGCATTTCATGGCCATCGCATGGATGTACCGTGAAGACTACGACCGGGCAGGCTATCTCGTCTTGCCCAAAGGCAATGCGAGGATTCCTTTCGTGGCGCTGGAAACCTTGTTGCCGCTGCTTGCTCTTGTCGCTATCAGTATGGCGCCACTCCCGACACAGCACGCCGCCACTTTCTATTGCGCAGGAGCCCTGCTTGGTCTGGGGTTCCTGTATTTTGGCTTAACATTCGTGCTGCAACGGTCGAGGTCGGCCGCGCGCCGACTGCTCGCCGCGTCGATAGTTTACCTTCCGTTGTTTTTCGCACTGAGCGCGACACTGTGCAATCGGGGCAGAAGTTGATCTGATGTCGAGACGCCAGGCGCCTCTGCGGAAAAACCGAGACGACGCCTTGTGACAGTCAGAATCTCGACAGTCTGAGTTTGTCATACTCGCGCAGGACGTCCGTTGCGACGTTGCACCTGAAGTTATTGTTGTTACTTGCTCCTCGTGAAACCGACCGAGTGTCTGATGTTAGGCGTCATTCCGTGATGACACGACTTAGACGTGACACTTCTTCTCACTTCACTCGAGGCGATCTGCCGCTTCACACCGCCGAATTTAGCTAGGATTGCGCGTTTTGAGCGAGCGTTCGATTTTGGCCCTCCTCGTGCAAACGCAATATTCGTGAGCGAACGTGCAGAGTTAAGTTCGGAAATCGGACCCGCAAGCTTTCACGCAACCCGCTTCGATGAAACCTTGTTGAACCAAAGTACTCTGCACCTCTCGCTCCGGTCGCGATCCTCGCGATCGACTCAGGACCGCCGGTATCGTAAATACAAGAAGGAGAAATGAATGAGTTATTCATCAAATGGAAAGCGCCCCAGGCTTAGCGAGAAGGGACTCTTGACTCCGGACAATTGCGTTGTGGCGCTGATCGACCATCAGGGCCAAATGCTGTTTGGAACAAGCAATTTCGACCGCCAAGGAATCATCAACAACACCGTTGCACTTGGAAAAGCCGCAAGGGTGTTCGATGTGCCTGTGATCTTGACCACGGTTGAGACGAAGTCCTTCAGCGGCAACATGTGGCCCCAGCTGCGAGCCGTATTCCCGGGGCAAGAACCCATAGAGCGTTCGTCGATGAATTCTTGGGACGACAAGAACTTCGTTGCGGCAATTGAAAAGACGGGGCGCAAGAAGATCGTGCTGGCTGGGCTGTGGACGGAGACTTGTGTGGCACTCCCTACGGTACAGGCGATCCACGACGGCTACGAAATCTACGTGGTGGAAGATTGCTGCGGTGACGTAAGCCAACTCGCTCATGACAACGCGATGAGGCGAGTAGTCCAGGCGGGAGCGAAACCCGTGACGTCGCTTTCCACGATGCTCGAGTGGCAGCGCGACTGGGCTCACAAGGAAACTTACGATGCCGTGATGGATATTGTGAAAACCCATTACGGAGCTTACGGGATCGGAGTCGAGTACGTGTACACGATGGTGCACGGTGCGCCACCTACACGGTTCCCCGAGTACGAGGTTCCCACACCTGCCTTAGCTCACAAATAGAGAAGTTGGGCGGAAGCTGGCTTCCGCCCTCTCAAAGTCGGTGGAAAAACGAACAAGGAGATTTGTGTGTCTGGTGAAATCATCTTGCACAACGCCAAGGTCGCTACGAACGGGGTGCCCTCGTTTGTCGAGGCGATCGCTATCTCTGATGGAAAAGTGACTGCCACCGGTAGGAATGAAGAGATTCTGCGTCTACGCGGGCCGGCGACCCGCGTCATCGACGGCCGGGGCCGCACCGTCATTCCTGGACTGAATGATTCGCACATGCATCCGATCCGAGGCGGGCTCAACTACAACCTTGAGTTGCGCTGGGATGGTGTACCTTCGCTCGCCGACGCTCTGCGCATGTTGAAAGATCAGGCGGCGCGGACGCCCGCGCCGCAGTGGGTGCGAGTTATCGGGGGATGGACAGAGTTTCAATTCGCCGAGCGCCGGATGCCAACGCTCGACGAGATAAACGCAGCAGCGCCGGACACACCGGCCTTCGTGATGCATTTATACGATAGGGCGCTGCTGAACGGAGCGGCGCTTCGAGCACTAGGCTTTGATAAGAATGCCCTGAACTTTCCGGCCGGTGAAGTCCAACGCGACCGTCACGGGAACCCAACAGGTCTTCTCATCGCGAAGCCGAACGCTAATATTCTCTACTCCACGCTGGCGAAAGGGCCGAAACTGTCGCGCGAGGACCAAATCAACTCTTCAAGGCTCTTTTTCCGCGAGCTGAACCGTTTTGGAATTACCAGTGCCATTGATGCGGGCGGGGGGTTTCAAAACTATCCTGACGATTACGGCGTTGTGAACCAACTGCACCGAAATGGAGAACTTTCCCTCCGCCTTGCTTACAACCTCTTTACGCAGAAACCGAAACAGGAACTGGCCGATTTCCAAAGCTGGACCAAAATGACTAAGCACGGGGACGGCGATGATTTCTATCGCATGAACGGCGCAGGAGAAATGCTGGTCTTTTCCGCGGCGGACTTCGAAGACTTTCTTGTACCACGGCCCGACATGGTCGCCGTCATGGAAGACGAGCTGAAAGCCGTCATCAGACACCTTGTAGAAAATCGCTGGCCATTTCGCATCCACTCGACATACAACGAAACGATCGAGCGAGCATTGAATGTCTATGAAGAAGTGAATCGAGAGATTCCGTTTGACGGTCTGCACTGGTTCTTCGATCACTGCGAAACCATCAGCGATCGCAATATCGAGCGTGTGAAGGCCCTTGGCGGCGGAATCGCGGTGCAGAACCGCATGGCCTTCCAAGGCGAGTATTTTGTCGAGCGATACGGGGCGCTTCAAGCCAAACGCACACCACCAATTCGGAGAATGCTCGAGACCGGTGTTCCCGTTGGGGCCGGCACAGACGCAACCCGCGTCTCAAGCTACAACCCTTACCTTTCCCTCTATTGGCTTATCACGGGAAAGACCATCGGCGGTCGCAGCCTTTATCCACAAGAGAATCGGCTCGATCGGGCGGAAGCACTCAGGCTCTATACGATGGGCAGCAGTTGGTTTTCAACAGAAGATGGTAAGAAGGGAGCGCTTGCTCCTGGGCAACTGGCGGACTTGGCCGTTCTTTCCTCGGATTATTTCTCGATTCCGGATGAGGAGATCAAGCAGCTCGAATCGGTGCTCACGATTGTCGGCGGGAAGATCGTTTATGCGACCGAAGAATTCTCAAGACTCGCGCCGCCGGCATTACCGGTGAGTCCAAGTTGGTCTCCTGTCAAAGAGTATGGTGGCTATGCAAAGGGGCAGCCCGAGGTGGTTGGCGCGTCACACCGCGCTTTGTGTTCGCATGTCGAGAAATCCACACCCGGACAGACAAAATCGCACTTCCAAGTGCTGGGTGACCTCGGCCTTTGGGGGTTGGGATGCGACTGTTTTGCATTCTGATGCACGCGTGGTTGGAGGTCTTGAAATGAAGGTGTTGTTTTTATCTTTCGTCGTTGGTCTCGGAGTGGGTGTCCTATACGGACTCATCCGAGTGAAGAGTCCGGCACCGCCCATCGTCGCCTTACTCGGGCTCTTGGGAATGGTGCTCGGTGAACAGTTGGGGATATGGATTCAAACGAAGAAGCTCGATGTTCCGCGCGCTGCGGCCGTCTGCCTTGTCGGAGAGCGCTACGACCGGCAGCATTCGACCCAAGCGCCTGAAATTTGACAGTGACAGGAGCACGTTTCAAATGCCTCGGAAAGAAATCCGTGTTGGAATCGTTGGTGCAAGCCCGAGAAGCTGGGCCATGGTGTCGCACGTTCCGGCGATTAACGTGAGAGAGGTCTACGCTCACCTGGCCCGTGATCTTCGTGCGGGCACCTGCATCACACCGGGTTTTCAACACGCACTTCAGAACGCTCGTCTCATCGAGACTGTCAGGCGCGCCGGTGAACGAGGTGAGCGCCAGCATGTTCTGGTAAGCGGCAACTTAGGAGATTCAGAATGTGCTTGAACAAAGTTCTCATTAGAACATCGTTTGCGATAGTTCTGACAATTGGTTTCGCGAGTGAATCCCAATACTTCAGTGCATTCGCCCAAAGTGCGCAGACAGCCGAATCCGAAAGCGTGGCTGTAGGGCCGCAGTACGACACGACGCATGTCTACGTGGCCCCGAAAGATTTTGATCGTTTCGTCGCCAGCTTGATTGCGACATTTGGCGGCACAACGACTAAACAGGGAGTCTTCACAGTAACTCCAACCCAGAGCAGCACTATGTCGCAGCTGGTCCTCACACCCGTAGGCTCGGTATCGGTTTTCGGCTTCAAGACGCCGATCCCATATCCGTTTGGGTTGGAGCGAACAGGCTATCTGGTCATGGACATGGATGAGGCGATCCGCGCCGCCAAGGCCACTGGCGCAGACGTTTTCGTAGCTCCCTTCAACGATCCGATCGGTCGAGACGCGATCATTCAGTGGCCGGGTGGCGTGAACACGCAGCTGTACTGGCATACCACAGCGCCATCGTATATGCCGCTCCGGACAATCCCGGAGAATCGAGTCTATGTGTCGCCGAACAAGGTGGATGCCTTCGTGCGCAGTTTTATAGCTTTCTCCCACGGAAGCGTTGTCTCGGACGAAATGCGAGCACCAGGCATTGAAATCGGACGGCCTGCGGAAACCTGCCGGCGAGTGAGGATCGAATCAAAGTTCGGGAAGTTGACTGCATTCGTTACCGACGGTCACCTTCCATATCCCTACGGGCGGGAGATGATGGGATATGAAGTGACGAATCTCACAGAGACTCTTACCAAGGCCAAGGCGGCTGGTGCGGATGTGCTTATTCCTCCGTACAAGACCGACGAGCGACACGCCGTTGTTGTCAGTTTTCCGGGGGGATACATCGCTGAGATCCACTCGGTCGCGAAAAAATAGGGTACTCAACAGATGATGCGATGGAAGAAGCAGCGCCGCACACGATATGACAACGAAGACACAGATACGAGCCGTCTTGATATGGATTGCACTGTCTTCTGTGAGTTCGCTGCTTTCTCAAGGCCAATCGATTCCGATTAACGAGTCCCCGCCCCCGGCACGAACTTATCACTTGCTTCGCGAGGACGACGACTGGAGTTTCCTTGCCGATCGTTCTCTCGCCGATCGGGCGGAAAAACAGGATTTTTGGGATCCCATCAAATACATCCCTTTGCGATCAGCCCGCAAGGATTGGTTCCTCTCAATGGGCGGCGAAGCTCGCTACATTTGGGAACAGATCGGAAACGACAACTGGGGCCAACAGCCGTTCATGAACGGCTATTTCAATCAACGGTACATGTTTTATTTTGACGTTCACTACGGCAAGCATGTTCGCTCGTTCGTGGAGCTAAAGAGCGGTTTGAATTCTTACCGCATCGGCGGCCCGAGGCCGATCGACGAAAAGAAGCTGGATTTCCAGGCCGCATTCATCGAAGTCGGAACGGGAAATGATCGGAACTGGATCAAGTTCAGAGCTGGAAGACAGGAGATGGAATACGGTTCTGGTCGCCTGATCGATGTGCGGGAGGGCCCGAATGTCCGGTTGAGTTTTGACGGATTCAAGATAAAGACCGGCATCGGATCTTGGCAGATTGACGGCTTCGCCATGCGGCCGGACTTGGACAAGCCGGGCTTCTTCAATAACGTTCCGAATCATTCTGTCGGATTCTGGGGCGTGTATGGCATCCGGCCTCTCAAGAAAAACTTCACGCTGGATGCCTACTACCTGGGACTCGCCCGAAAAGCAGCCGCATTCAACCGAGGCGTTGCCGACGAAGTGCGGCACAGCATCGGTGTGCGTCTCTCTCGTCCCATTGCTCAAACGAAACCCGATTGGGATTTCGACTATGAAGCGCTCTGGCAATTTGGAAGCTTCGGGTCCGCAAGTATCCGCGCATGGACTGTGGCATCGGAGACCGGTTACCGGTTTCCGACCGTTCCGATGAAACCACGATTCAGCGCCAAGGCAGACATCTCGAGTGGCGATGATCCCAGGATGAATACTCTCGGTACGTTCAATGCCCTGTTTCCGAAGGGGAATTATTTTGGCGTCCTCGCCACCGCAGGTCCTGGCCCTATCAACTTTATTGACCTACACCCACATGTTGAAACGGCATTGCCGCACAACGTGACTGTCTCCGTTGATTGGATATTTCAGTGGCGGCAGAGTCTGCGCGACGGCGTCTATTCCGTCCCGGGACTTCTCATTATCCCAGCAGGGAAGAGCGACGCGCGTTTTGTTGGGCATCGTCCAGGCACGGAGGTGCACTGGCAAGCGAATCGTCACCTCTGGTTTCAAGCCGATTACGGAATTTTTTACGCAGGGAAATTCGTCAAGGAGAGCCAGACAGGCCGCAACCTGAATTACTGGGCATTGTGGGCCGGCTACAAGTTCTAGGGGCGATTGTAGAACGGTACAGTCGTTCTTAAAAGGAGGCCGGCAATGAGCAATCGCACGTAGTCGGTCGGCTAATTCTTTATGGCGAGCAGTCCAAACAGTGAAAAGGTCATAGCTAACGCCCTGCTCGTAATGACGGGCGTCACCGGCCTGGTGGACGCCGTCAGCTATCTGTCGCTCGGGCGCGTCTTCACTGCGAACATGACTGGGAATATCGTGCTTCTTGGGTTTGCAATGGCGCACGTGTCCGGACTGTCCATCGCACGCTCGTTAACGGCACTCTTGGCTTTTCTTGTAGGGGCGATACTCGGCGGACGCGTCATGACCCGGGCAAATGCCGATTCACAGATACGATACGCGGCACAAGCATTCCTGCTCGAGGTGGCCTTTCTGTTCGCTGCGTCGTTTTGCAGCATCGGATACCGAGGCGAACGGCTCGAGGAATCCTTTCAACCGTTTGTTCTGATCATCCTGACGGCGCTCGCGATGGGGATACGGAATGCCGCTGTCCGGAAGCTGGCGGTCCCGGATCTGACGACAACGGTCCTGACACTGACGATCACGGGCATCGGCGCGGACTCTTCGCTCGCGAACGGCAACAACCCCAGATTGGCGAGAAGGGTTGAGTCGGTCGCCGCAATGTTTTTGGGTGCGGCGTTGGGTGCAGTCCTCATACATTACTCGGTCTCAGCGGCACTATGGCTTGCAACCGCAATCTCAGCCATGTGCAGTGCAGCGTTGTTTTCCTCTGTGCGTAAGTCCGATAAGTCGTGACTGCGAGTCGCGACTTTTTGTGTTCATGGCGTGGGGCTCTTTTGCCTCAGAGCCTTCTAGCTTTTCTCTCCTTTTTGCGAACTTCCCTTGAAGAGTTTCTTGAACAGAAATCCGTCGTTCCATGAGCGATTTAAGACACGCTCCTTCCTCGATTCGGCCTGTCTGTAGTTGGCCTTTGATGTCTTCGTATTCGTGGTACGCCGTCTCAAGGACTTGTTTGAGGTGTTCGGGCTTTTGCCCGTCAAGAGTTCCGTACTCGCACTCCTAATCTCGGTCCCATAACCACATAGATCCGGTGGTGTCTTGATGAGTACACTTGCGGGTCGAAGAACGCCGTTTCTGACGAGAAACGACAAGCACCTTGGCGCCCCGCAGATGCCTATTAAATTGGGTTAGGAAGCCGAAAAGGCCGTTTGGGCCGGTCGAACGGGCAAATACACCTGAGCTACTTCGAGCTTAGATTTGGCACCATAAACCGGGTTTCGGTGCTAACTTTGTGTCGCTTAGAGAGTGGCCAGGTTGTATCAAAGTGGCATTTAAGTGGCGGTTAAGATACACACCGTGGGCTTCTCCAGTAGTTGATCAAGCGGCTTCCTAAGGGGCCCGAAGAGGCAACTAGCCTCTGGACTTAGGGTCCGCAAAATTAGATGATTTAGGTGGAAATTGCTGGCTTCACCGAACCGCGAGAGCACCAGAGTGGCGAATAGACTTGATTGCAAGAAACGAGTGGTCGAAGATTGTATCAAGCTGAGTGTCGTCGACTTACGTGCGAAAGACATCTTTTCAATGCGCTTCAAAGAATGCTGGATTTCGTGGATTTCGGACAATGTTAACCACAAAGTCTATTTTTCGATCGAGGAATCGCCTGGACAGGCAATGGCGTTGAGATTCTCTCAACCGAGCATGCGCTGTCTAATCGAAGTTACAGCGGCGCGAGCTTGTGAGAACGCCCGTTTACAAGAATTAACTAGTCGGTCTCAAGTCAAAGAAGTCAATCCTTGCGTAGTATTGGACAGAGCTCAGGGCCGACATCTTGAGTGCTAGGGGCTCGCAGTGTCTCGGAGGCATCGCGAGTCCCGTGGTCTAGAATTAGGCGAGCGCTCACGGCGGGGTAAGCCGAGTTGGGCGCAAGGCCAGCTCGGTGGTGCCTCTGGCACGCCCGGCTGGCCCTTTCAGCAAGATACGGTCGGGATCATTCCAACTCCTCTCGCTCTAAATCAGGGCATTTTTTAAACTCTAAATACAAAAAGGCCGCAACTCAGTTGCCGCATTCGGGTTTATGTGGATACAGCGGACTTGTGGGCAATCCAGCCGAGTGAATTATCGAAAATTCTTTATGCCACGTAACCGACTTTCCCTAATTTCACGATCAGTGATTTCTACCGAATTTACCCGATTTCCCAAGCAACTGCCATGTGGGAACATTAGGTCAGAAATCAACGCCGTCTTGCACCGGCGTGGGTTTTCTCCGATACGCCCCTTTGACCGAGGGGCTTTTTTTTCGTCGTTGTCGTGGTCTTCGGAAGGAGACTCAGTGGCACGCGAAAAGCCAAACCCACCATTCCCTTGGGAACGACAATACCTCTCAACAGTATTAGAGACTGACGAAATGCGGCTCGGCGTACGAGTCAAAACCCTTGAAGCAAAGCTTTTCATGAGGTTGCTTGATCTAACAGGAGCGCCGCAGGACCAAGAAGAATCCAAGGCTGTCGAGGAAGCGTTACGCAATTTGGCAGTTCTAAAACAAGAGCGAGGAATTGCCTAAAAATGGGTTGCGCTTTGGGCCAATGTACGCTGGT
>Ga0207706_10002019_pt1 | contig 19876 bp, 19 predicted proteins | sample KBSC53metaG_FD_184318 | JGI IMG/M metagenome (GOLD analysis project Ga0207706, IMG submission 184318) | Corn rhizosphere microbial communities from Kellogg Biological Station, Michigan, USA - KBS C5-3 metaG (SPAdes) (version 2) | ecosystem: Host-associated > Plants > Roots > Rhizosphere > Soil ... | reverse complement strand
GTCCCGCATCCGGTTTGCCGCTGAGCCGCTGGCGGTCCCCGCCGCTGAGCCGATCTTGCTCACCAGTTTGTACAGGGGATCACCGGAGGCAGTGAAGTTCTGCTTGTACGAGTTGGCTGCGGCCTTGGCTTCCTCGCTCATCGGAGCGTCCTTGTCGTCGGACCGCCGCGGATAGTTCCCAGCAAGAATGTCGGCGTAATCCGGCCCTGCCGCCCACTTCTGCAGCTCGGCCGCTCGCAATGCCGCGAGGGGGTGACTGCGACCACTGAGCTGCAAGAGCTTCAGCAGACTGTCGCGTACGTCGCCTCTGGTTTCGTATTCCTCGGCCTGATCCAGAAAGCCGGCCACATCCATATCGTTCGGGTTCCGCGCGCCGGCCAAACTTGCGTGGACTCGCAACGCGGCGCTCGGATCCTGAGAGCACAGCAGCCCGGCCCGATCACAGGACAGCTCGGATTTTCGGAACCACTCGTTCAGGCCAAGGATGATCGCTCGGATGCCCCAAGCGCCGATCGGCAGCCACTGTACGGACGCCGCGAGATTGATCAACGACAGCAGCATCGTGCGGTAGACCGCGTGCCCGGAAAGGACATGCCCGACTTCATGCCCGATGATGAACCGCAGTCCCTCGTCATCGGTGAGCTGCAGCATTCCGGTGCTGATCACGATGATTGGCTTGTCCAGGCCGATTGCCATTGCCGACGGGTTGGGATCCTGCTCGATGAACATCTCCGGCACCGGCTGCAGGTCCAGGGTCGCTGCGCACTCGTTCAGCATCTGGTGGATGGTCGGATATTGCCGCGGCGAGACCCGCGTCGCGCTGGATAGATAGAGCAACCTAATGCTGCGCTCGCCGATGGCTGAGGAGAGTGCCTTCAGGACCGAGTCAAAACCTGGAATGGCGCGCAGCGCCACCAGCGCACCACGGTCGGCTGGGTGTTCGTACGCCCGCGAGCTGATGTCGGGAAAGCGGATTCGCCCGCGCCGTACTGGCAGGGATTCGGCGGTCATGCCCAGCAGCGTACGTGCGCGCGGGTCACGAGCAGAGTCAGAACAAGTTCTGCATCATGCTGGTGAGGAAGCCAGTCACCTGGGCAATGATGCTGAGCCCGATCCAGACAATCCCGATGATGATGCCCGCGAGTGCTTTGCTGTTTTGGAAGCCGGCGCGCCGCGAAATGACGAATGCGACGATGCTCAGCACCAGTCCGATGGTGGACGTGCACGGAATAATCGCCAAGATCAGACCAACGATGCCGAGGGTATTGCCGGGATCGGCTGCTGCTGGCTGCGGGGTGGCCTGGTAGTCGGCCATGATGTCTCCTCAAATTGACCCGGATTCGAGTTGTCGCGAAGGCGAGCGTATCGCCAGCCTGGCTCGGTACCGGCTCGGTTGCACGGGTTTCGACTCCGCTCAGTCCACAATCTGAAAATCGACTGCGGATAGAGTCGCCCGGTGACCGGCGACCACGTCCTGGCAATCGACCAGCTGCGTTGCACGGTCGCTGCGATGGAGGATGAGCGGGAACGGGAGGCCACCGTCGCGACCTTCTTCGCCGATTACGCCCTACCCGTAGTCGAGGGCAATCTCTGCACATTCGCGACACGTGCCGCAGCAGATTCGGTCTACCTGCGCCATCGGATCAACCCATGGCCGGATGATCTTGAGCTGAGCCAGATCCCCGGCACTGACGTCTGGTATCTGACGATCGAGCTCGAGTGGGCCGCGCGCGTGGAGTATCAGTTCGAGATCGTGCGCGATGGCAAATGGTGGCGATTCAACGATCCTGACAACCCACGGCTGTCGCGCAGCCCGGTGGGGGACTGCTCGGTGTGTTACGGACCCGGCTACGCGGTGCCCGACTGGGCCACGGTCCACGTGGACACCAAGCGCGGCACGCTGTCCGAGCTGCAGGTACGCAGTCGGACCCAGGCTCGCGACAATCGCATCACCCTATATCAACCGGCCGGCCTCGACACTTCGGAGCGCTATCCCCTACTCGTGGTCCATGACGGCGGTGACTATCTGGGCTATGCCTCGATGAAGATCATTCTTGACAACTTGATCGACGACGGCAGGCTGGCCAAGATCATCGTTGCGTTCACCTATCCGGGCGAGCGGCTCACCGAGTACCCAGACGATCCCGATCATGCCGAGTGGCTGACGTGTGAGTTGCTGCCGGAGCTGGAGAAACGTTTTCCGTTGCTGGACACGCCAGCCGGCCGGTGTTTGATGGGCACCAGCTTTGGTGCTGTTGCAGCCTTGTCAACGGCCGTGCGGTTTCCCCGCACTTACGGATCGCTGCTGCTCCAGTCCGGATCCTTTCTTTACTCGGATCCCGCCGTCCGGCACGGCGAAGGCTCCGATTTCAATCCAGTGGTGCGCTTCATTGATCATTACCGCGCCCACGCCGTACGACCGGCAGATCGAGCGTTCCTCTCCTGCGGTGCTTATGAGGATCTGGTTGAGGCCAATCGCGGCATGTTGCCGATCTTCCGGGACACCGGCATGAAGATCAACTACGTCGAGTCACCCGACGGACACTCGTGGGAAGCGTGGCGTGACCATCTCGGTCCTGGTCTGTGCTAGCTATTTCCCGGCGATTCGAGCACGTGACCAGTTAGGGACCGCGCAGCAACCCACGTGCACGCAGGTTGCTGCTTCCTTGCGTCGGTGCCGCTGGCACGAAAGCTCCGTTATGCGGCGCGGGTAGGAGCTTTGCCCCCCTCATGAACCGTGGCGTGCATGTCTTCGAGCTGCCTGCCCTTGGTCTCATCGATGAATCTAGCTACGAAGAAGAACGACAGCACAGCGAACCCGGCGTACAGCCCGTATGCCAGCGCGAGGGAGATGTCCTTCAAGCCCGGGAAGGTCACCGTAATGATCCAGTTGGCTACCCACTGACCCCCGGCTGCAAGCGACAACGCGGCGGCACGCATCCGGTTCGGGAACATTTCTCCAAGGAGCACCCAGACGATTGGACCCCACGACATGCCGAATGCGATGACATAGAGGTTCGCCGCAATCAATGCGATCGGCCCTTGCGCGCCTTGCAGATCTGGAGCCCCATTGACCACGTTGGCGGTGCCGAAGATGATCGCCATGGTCGCGAGCGTGATGGCCATGCCGACCGACCCGATGAGCAGCAAAGGCTTCCGGCCGAACCGGTCTACGGTCGCGATGGCGATAAACGTGGTGAGGACGTTGATTGTCGCCGATATCACGGTAGTGACGAAGGCCTGCTGTTCGGTGAACCCGACGGCTTCCCAGAGGATGTTCGAGTAGTAGAAGATCACATTGATGCCGACGAACTGCTGGAAGATCGAGAGCAGCAACCCGGCCCAGACAATTCCGGCGATCTTGCCTTCAGGTGTTTTCAGATCGCGCCATGACGGCTCGGTCTCGCGTTCCATCGTTTTCCGGATCCGCTCGATCGTCGCGTCGATACTGGCTTGCGTACCGCCCAGCAGCTTGGTGAGAATCACCTTTGCTTCGTCGATCCTGTGCTCGGCAATGAGGAAGCGTGGTGACTCCGGAATGGTCAGGGAGAGGACGCCGTAGATGATCGCCGGAATGGCCATCATGAGGAACATCCACCGCCAGGCAGCGAGTCCGAACCAGAACGGTTCGCCCGAACCGCCCGCCCCCAGAGCTAGCAGGAAATCAACCAGGAGTGAAATGAAGATGCCGATGACGATCGCCAGCTGCTGCAGAGAACCGAGCCGGCCCCGGATCTTTGCGGGGGAGATCTCGGCAATGTAGGCCGGAGCGATGACCGAGGCCATGCCGACGCCGAGACCGCCGATGATGCGGAAGATGACGAGAACCCAGAGGTTGGGAGCGAACCCGGTGCCAATCGCGCTGATCAGGAAGAGCACCGCGGCAATTCTCATAACGGTCAACCGCCCGAAATGATCGGCGATCCGGCCGGCGCTCAGCGCTCCGGCCGCCGCGCCGAGCAGGGCTGAGGCCACCGCGAAGCCGAGCGATGCGGCATCGGCGTTGAATGCCTTCTGCACAGCCGATACAGCGCCGTTGATGACGGCGCTGTCGTATCCGAAGAGGAAGCCCGCGAGCGCAGCGACTGCGGAGATCCGGACTACACCCTTGCCGGTAGTTTCTTCACCGTAGACCGATTCTCCAGCCGATGCGGGACCACCTTGTCCGACCATTTTTACTCCTCGTGGGCCGTGCGGACAGCGGCCTGGCTGCAGGGGGGCGAGCTCGTCCCGACTGCTCGAGGCTGATGCACCAGAGGTCGTACTCGGTGCCGGGAGCTGACAGGGTTTCTGCAACTGCTCCGCCAGGATTTGAGCACCATTTTGCGCCAACTCACCTGCTTGGTGTCAATGGTCTGGTGGCGAGTCGAACATCATCTGAACTCTGGCTAGTCGACTCGCTAGACGAGCGCCGCTGGAAGTCCTAGCGTGATCAGCTCGTTTCTCCGCACAAGGCCACGTCTAAAGCCCAAATCAGCCCTTTTCCACCGCATTCCCGGCGTTGTGCGTAAAGACGCAACAGATGCTCCCGGATCGCGGCCTTATTCGCCGACGGATCCGTCGATCAGCTCTCGTACGACGTCCAGCTGGCCGACGTGGCGCGCGTTCTCCTGCAACACGTGGGCAAGGATCCAGCCAAGCGTTGGCGGATCGCTGGAGAACCGACCACCGAGCCTTGCCCGATCCGTCAGCTGAGCATTGCGCGCGACGGTTTCGGTACGCGTGGCGATCGCTGCCCATCGTGTCGCCAGGTCGGCGACATTGTCGTCCGGTGTAATGAGCCAGCCCGTTGTGTCGGGATCGTGATCACCCCATGGGTCGGACATCTGGTCGGCTTCGAAGCCCCACTGCATCCAGCGCCGTTCCACAAACACCAGGTGCTTGAGCAATCCGAGCGGTGACCAACCCGATGGCACGATGCTCGCCGTCAGCTGATCGTCTCTCAGCCCGTCGAGCTTGGCCAGCGCGGTGGCGCGGTAGTAGCTCAGCTGCTGCAGCAGGATCTCCGTTGGATCCTCTAGCGATTTGGGAGGTTCATCGCGCAGCTCCGTCATGGTGCAAAGGCTAAGAGTCACCATGACGGATCCCGCGAACAGGTGGTCAAAGCGCTGATCTGCATGGATTCGTGCGTGGCGGTGGTGAGCGGGTAGAGTTCAGCGTTGGTCTGGCGACAATTCGCCCGGCCGAAGCATTCGCCCTCCTGCTATGGGGCCGTCTCATAGCCGCTCAGACCAGAGGAGGTGGGGTTCGCGTATGCGTATCTACGAGGTCATGGTCATCTTCGACCCGGACACCGAAGAGCGTACGGTCCAGCCGACGCTCGACAGGCATCTGAAAGTGATCACCAAGGGTGGCGGTACGGTCGACAACGTCGACATCTGGGGCCGTCGGCGACTGGCCTACGAAATCCGCAAGAAGTCCGAGGGCATCTACGCGGTGATCAACTTGACCGCGGAACCGAGCGACGTCAAAGAGCTGGATCGCCAGTTCACCATCAATGAGTCAATCATGCGGACCAAGGTCATCCGACCCGATCTGCACTGAGATCTTGGGCGAGATTATCCACAGATTCCTCGCGGGTCGGCGCGTACGTCAGTGCTGGCTGGCAGGCTGACAACGTCACCCGATGAGCCGGACATCAGATCGGCTTCGGCGATAACCGAAAATCACATCGCTCATCACACTGGAGAGTTTCATGGCAGGCGAAACCACCATCACATTGGTCGGCAACCTCACCGCTGACCCCGAGCTGCGCTTCACCCCCTCGGGTGCGGCGGTCGCGAACTTCACCGTCGCATCCACACCTCGTACGTTCGATCGACAGACCAACGAGTGGCGCGATGGCGACGCGATGTTCCTCAACTGCGCGGTCTGGCGCCAGGCTGCTGAGAACGTGGCCGAGTCACTGCAGAAGGGCATGCGGGTCATCGTTCAAGGCCGGCTCAAGTCGCGTAGCTATGAGACTCGGGACGGCGAGCGACGTACGGTCTTCGAGATCGACGTGGACGAGATTGGCCCTGCGCTGCGCTATGCCACGGCGAAGATCACCCGAAATGCGAGCGGCAGCCAAGCCGGCTCACCCCGCCAATCGGCTGGCAGCGTCGGGGACGACCCGTGGGCCAGCGGACAACCGAGCGCGGCAGGCGCCCGGTCCCAGCAAGGCTCTGATCCCTGGGCAACGCCCCAGAGCGACGAGCCCCCGTTCTGACCTCAGGACTCATCACATACAGACATCACGGCACATTCCGGCTATCGGCAACAGCCGCGCCGGGCTTTCGGAAAGGAGAGCACCACAATGGCCAACACACCACCGGCACAGCGCAAGCCCAAGAAGAAGGCAAATCCGCTTCGTGCTGGCCAGAACATCGACTACAAAGACGTTGCCACGCTGCGGAAGTTCATCTCCGAACGGGGCAAGATCCGCGCGCGCCGGGTCACCGGCCTTTCAGTTCAAGAGCAACGTCGTGTCGCCATCGCCATCAAGAACGCCCGTGAGGTGGCGCTCCTGCCCTACGCCTCGACAGCCCGCTGATGCTGCCAGTGTCGGAGATCGCGCGAGCGGCTCAGAAAAGAAAGGTGCCGGCATGAAACTCATCTTGACTAATCCCGTCGACAACCTCGGCGCTCCTGGTGACGTTGTCGAGGTCAAGGACGGTTACGGTCGCAACTTCCTGGTTCCGCGCGGCTTCGCAATTCGCTGGACCCGCGGTGCCGAGAAGCAAATCGACGGCATCAAACGCAGCCGCGCAGCTCGGGAGATCCGCGGCCTCGATCATGCTGAGGAAGTACGCGGCCAGCTGGAAGGCCTGACCATCGACCTGCCTGCTCGGGCTGGCGACGCTGGTCGGCTGTTCGGTGCCGTCACTGCAGGTGACGTCGCCTCCGCCATCAAGAAGGCCGGTGGGCCAGCGATCGACAAACGTGCGGTGCAGATATCCAAGCCGATCAAGACCGTCGGGCTGCACACCGTTGGTATCAAGCTGCACGATGCCGTCACGGCTCACGTACGGGTCGTGGTCGTCCAGCAAGCCTGAAAGGCTCTGGCTGACTTGACCTTAGGCTGAGACTGGTCATATGCCGATCTGCCCGCTGAGCACGCCGAAGGGCGGACATCGGCGAGCTCAGAGCGCGTTGGTGCAGACTCAGACCGCGTCCGTGCAGACAAAAAGGTGTTCCAGATGACCCGGCTGAATCCCGAGGAACTCGAGCGTCGCCGACGCGCGCAGCTCGGGCGCACGATCACCGGGATCTCCGCGCTGCTGCTCATGATCTTGAGCGCGGTGCTGCCGAACATCATGGTGCAAGCCGCGACGGTACTGCCCGGTCGCTCACTTATTCCAGCCAGCCACTTCTTCTTGATCGCCAACCCGAACGCGGAAGCATTCAGCGGGGCCAAGAGCGTCGCCGATGCAGGTATTGGCATCAGCATCACCTATCTCGGCCTGGCGTTCCAGCAGGTCGGCCTGCTCACTGGCCTGGCCTCGTTCTGGGTGCTGATCGTCGATGATGTTGGCCGCTGGACGCGCCGGCTGGTCATGGTCTCGGGCGTATCACTGCTGCTCGGAGCCTCCACGGTCGTCCTCGGCTATCAACTGTTGACCAACGCGGGGGTACCAACGCTCCTCGGGTACGCCTGGGTGCCGACACTTTTTGCTGGCCTGATCATGGTGATTGGTGGCCGTCTCGCGCGTAAGAGGCTGGTCATGACGTGGTACTGGGAGAGCCCGGAAATCGTCCAGCCGTAGTTGTCCACAGGGTTTTCCCCAATGTGGATGAATCACACGCCTGTCATTTGTGCTCCGTTTATCTGGAATTTACGACGGCGACGCTGAATCGCGTACGTCGCCCTCAACTGCCGCAGAAGTGCGTGGACAGAATCGTTAACCTTCGCGTGGCATTCTTGTGAGTTGGGGTTCATTCGGACGTCATCAATTGTTTGGGATTGCCAGGTGAGGAGAAAGTTGCGTGCAGGTCGTTGAGGAGCAGGAAGACAAGTTTGAGGTCGACGCCGATTGGGTGCTACCCCCGATCGCCGACCTCGTGCCAGATGGGGGCCGGCTAGATCAGGACGTGCGCAAGCTGGAGAACACCTATTTCGACACGCCAGGCGCCGGTTTGCGATTGTTCGGAGTGACGCTGCGGCGCCGCGTCGGCGGTTCGGAGACGGGATGGCAGTTGAAGGTTCCGAACGGCACGGCTCGTACCGAACTGCAGAGCGGCTCCAGGGCGAAGAAACTCCCCGCCGGGTTGGCCGACAGCGTAGCTGGCTTGCGAGCAGGCGAAAGGCTCGATCAGGTCGCAACGATGGTGACGACTCGAACTGCGTACCGGGTGATCGATGCACGCAATGAACTGGTGTTGGAGATCGCCGACGACCACGTGGAGTCCGGCCTGCCCGACAGCGAGTCGATGCTGCACTCATGGCGAGAGGTAGAAGTCGAGCTAGGTCCGGCCGGGAAGAAGAAGGACTTGAAAAGGGCTCGGAAGCTGCTCACTGCTGCTGGTGCCACTCCCAGCACTATCCGGACGAAGCTGGACCGTGCCCTTGGGCCGATTTTCCCCGACGGCCAGGGATCCACGGTGCAATCAGGCAAGATCACCTCGAGCACGCTCGGCGATTTGGTAGCCGCCTACCTCGCGGCTCAGTGCGATGTGCTGGCGAGCAACGACGTCGGCTTGCGTAATGGCGCGCCTGTCATTCACAAGACGCGGGTGGCCGCCCGTCGGCTACGCAGTACGTTGCGTGTTTTTGACGATGTATTCGGCGAGCAGTCGGCTCAAGAGCTGAACAACGAACTGTCGTGGTACGCCGAGCTGTTGGGCCAAGTGCGCGACCGCGAGGTGCTCAGCGCTCGGCTGACTCAGCACATTGCCGATCTGCCGTCGGAGCAGGTACGCGGACCTGTCGAGGCCGAGATAACCAAGACTCTCGCTGCGGAGCGAGACGACGCCCTGCAGCGACTGGGCCGAGGAATGCGTAGTCGGCGATACCAGCACCTGCTGAAGCTGCTGCGCAGCTGGAAGAGCGCCCCGCCATTGAGCGCCGCCGCCGATCGGAAGGGCGAGACCGCGGCGCAGTATGTGAAGAGGGCCAAACAAAAGGCGAACAAGCGACTCCGTAACGCCGATGGCGACATCGAAGAGCTTCATCGGGCGAGAAAGGCGACGAAGCGACTGCGTTACGCTGCCGAACTCGTCGAGCCAGCTGACGGCACCATGAAGAGTGTTGCGAAGAAGGCCGAGGACCTGCAAACCCTGCTGGGCGAGCATCAAGACGCCGTGGTCTCTGCACAGTTCCTCGCCAACCTGAGCGCTTCTCGCAACGGGGAGTCCGGCGATGGTTTCACTTACGGGATCTTGATCGCTGACGAGTTGCACCGCGCGGCATCGATTCGTGAGGCGCTGACGAAGTAGGCCCTACGAAGTACGCACCGCTACGGAAGTAGCGCTAGGCACCAAGATCAGATAGCGGTCGCGACTCAGTCACGACGAGTACTTGATCACGGAAAGTCTCTGTTACCAACCGAACAGAGATCCTGGTAAAGGCATTTCTGATGAAGTCGTCAAAACTTGGTTGAGCAAGATCAATCTGCACGACGGGAATCTCACCGCCGCGCTGGCCCAGTTCAACGATGTCGGCGTTCCCCGATACCCCATGCTCGATTCGATCAATGGCGTAAATCGTCACCGTGGCAGGCCCGTCGACGTTCAGGTCGACGGCCAAAATCGTATAGCGATCCCGATCAATCTGGGCCAGCTCATAGAGGCTGGGTTGGTCCAACACGGCTTTGGCATCATCGGCCGCGACTGACCCGACGTAGTCGTTGAAGTTGGTCCTCGCTGGACCAAGCACTCGTCCCCCGCGTTCCATGAAGTGACGTTTGCACTTCCAGGTGAACGCACGATGTCCATTAGGTTGCTGCTCGTCCGCGTAGCCTCCGACCGGGTTGTCGGCAGCTAGTCTCTGGTGCTCATGGAGCCGATGAGGTCCCTCACATCGGCCGCGCGCCGTCAGGTCGACGTGTTGGTGGTGTCCGATCTGCGATTTCCCGGTGGCACCTCGCACAGCGTGGCGGAGGAGATCACCGCCCAGGCTCAGGCCGGTTGGTCGACAGGCCTGGTTCACCTGAACGGGCCGCTGCTGTCCAAGGTCAGGGCGGTGAATCCGCGGATTCGCGATCAGCTTCGTCGCGGGGCCGCCACGCTCTTCGTCGGCGACCGGTCGATCCGGGCCAAGGTCGTGGTAGTCCGCCATCCCGGGGTACTGCAGGCGGCGGCCGAGCAGCTTCCGCCGATCGAGACCGAGAACGTAGTCCTGGTGGCGAACGCGCCGCCAATCGACATCGACGGCCACCGGCACTACAGACCCGCCGTGGTAGATCAAATTGTTCGGGACCGGTTTGGTGTTGCTGCGATGTGGGCGCCGATCGGTCCGCTGGTACGCGAGGCCATCGCCTCCGATGTTGCATCGGGCGGACTGCGGGAACAGGACTGGGTCAACATCATCGATGTCGACGCGTGGCGGGTGCACCGGCCCGGATGGCAGTCGGACCGGCCGGTCATCGGTCGACACAGTCGAGGATCGCCGCAGAAGTGGCCGACCGATTCGAAGGTGATCGAGGCCGTGTATCCGCCCGACGGATCTGCGGTCGTAAAGATCCTCGGTGGTGCCGAGCCGGTCCTTGATGTGCTGGGTTACCTGCCGACTTCATGGCGGGTGATCCCGTTCGGAGCAATGGAACCCCGGGATTTCCTTGCCCAGTTGGATTTCTTTGCCTACTACCATCACCCGGCCTGGGTGGAGGCGTTCGGGCGAAACATTTTGGAAGCATTGGCCAGCGGTCTCCCAGCGATCTTGCCGCCGCATTTTCGTCCGCTGTTCGGCGATGCGGCGAGCTATGCCGAGCCGGCCGATGTGCCATCGCTCGTGCGCCGGCTGTACGGCGACCGCGCAGCGTATGAAGACATCGCGGCGCGCGCGGAGCGCGCGGTTCGAGCCAGGTTTGGCTACCAAGCGCACCACGCGCGGCTTGCTGAGTTGATAGGACGGCCGGAAACTCCCGCACAGCAGCCCAAGCCGACCTCACCGAGACGGGCGGCACCAAGCCACCCGACGCTGATGCTGATCAGCAGCAATGGCTCTGGCATGGGCCACTTGACCCGACTTCTGGCGTACGCCCGCCGCGCGGAACCAGACCTCACTCCGCACTTTGTATCGCTCTCTCAGGCAGTCGGGGTCGTTGCGCAGTTCGGGTATTCGTTCGAGTACGTGCCCTCGGCCCGAGCGACGGGACTTTCGTCACGACGCTGGCACGAGTTGTTCGCAGAGCGGGTGGCCGACGCAGTGACGCGGCACCGTCCGGCGGTCGTGGTGTTCGACGGCACGTGGCCCTACACAGGTATCCCGCGAGTACGTGACGCGCATCCGGACGCTCGCTGGGTGTGGTCGCGGCGTGGGATGTGGCGCCGCGGCAAGAGTGTCGAGCAGATCGCCAAGGCAGCCTGGTTCGACCTGGTCCTCGCACCAGGAGAGCTGGCCGCGGCGTACGACCGTGGGCCGACAGCGAAGGCTGACGGCATCCGCCTCGGTCCCGTGACCTTGCTGGACGGCGATGAATTGGATGACCGGGACACGGCGCGTCGAGCACTCGGGCTACCGCCCGACCGTCCACTGGCCCTGGTCGCGCTGGGCGCAGGCAACATCAATGACACAAGCCACGAAACCGGAGCCATAGTGGCGGCCTTACGTCGGCTGGGTGTGGACATCTGCGTGACACAGACCGAGATCGCTGCATTGGACCGAGGTCAAGCCGGCGTACACGTGGTTCGTGAATTCCCGCTTTCGCGTCGGTTCCGCGCGTTTGACCTCGCGGTCAGCGCATCCGGCTACAACTCGTTCCACGAGCTGCTGCGCTTCGGCATCCCGACCCTGTTCATCCCCAATCAGGACACCGCGTTGGATGACCAGCAGGGGCGCGCGCGGTTCGCCTCAGACCGCGGATTGGCCCACATGCTGGGGCGGGTCAGTGTGGACCGAGCGACGTCGCTGTTGAGTGATCTGCTGCAGCGAGGGCCGGAGATGGTGGCCAAGGTCGCTTCGGTTGACAGCAGCAATGGAGCGACCGATGCCGTCACGCAGTTACGGGCGTTGGCAGCAGGGGTTGGTCGTGGCTAGCGATCCGATTCGAGCCGCCGCACGGTTGACTCGGCGGCTGCCCGGCTATCGATTCGTTCGTCGTCGCGCTGTGCCGCGTATTCGGCAGAGCGCCGCAGCACGAACGTTGGCGCAGCGCATCTTTCCTCCGACGGAATCGGCTGCTTCAGATCCGCCTGCCGACGTAGCCGCCGGACGACTGCTGGCGGGTCTCGGCATCGAACGATTGCCGGTCATCCTGCTCAACCTGGTGGGATTGGCCGACGGTCTCGGTGAACGGGTAGCGATCGGTGAGCTCGTCGATCATGTCATCGACGACGTGGCTGAGCTGCAGCTGCTCGGGGCTGGCTTCCGGCCGGTGTTCCTGCTCGACGTGCCGGCCTTCAATCGGGCACGCAGCTATGGCTACCTCGTCGAGCTCGTGACACCTCGTACGGCTTGGTCGGCAGAACTACCCGACTGGTCGGAGTACATCGCAGCACGAGTTGCATCGATGACCAAGCTGTACGGAGTCTCGGCCATGATCAGTGTCGGACCTCGCGGACTAGGCGATGTGGCCCGAGGGGTACTGCGCTCATTCGGGTGAGCCGAGCTCGTAGATGCGCGCTGTGCCGTTCGACAAGGTCAGGACGGCGCTCGTCGAAAGCGTGCCCTTCGACAAGCTCAGGGCACATTTCGACAAGCTCAGGGCACATTTCGAGAAGCACAGGGCACACGTCCTCGATCGTTTACCTGATCTTCACCGGCAGTGTCTCCAGCGCTTTCCAAGTCGATGTGACGGTTTGGTTCGCTCGTAGCGTCATCGCACGGAACGACCGCAGCAACGTGACTTGGAGGTCGGGGGGCTCATGGACAGCTCGGTTGACGCCGCCATCATCGGCATGGGTTACGTAGGACTGCCCTTGGCGCGGGAAGCCAGCGCAGCTGGGCTCAGTGTTATCGGTTTGGACATCAATCCCGAAGTAATTGACGGTCTCAACCATGGTCGATCACATGTCGATGATCTTGCTGATTCCGACGTCGCTGAGATGCTTGACCGCGGCTTCCGCGCTACCACCGACGCGGTACAGCTCAGCCGGGCTCGCACCATCGTGATCTGCGTACCGACGCCCCTCTCCAGCGACGGCGCCCCAGACCTGGGTCCGCTTCGGACTGCGGTTGGCTCGGTTGCCGCCCAGCTCCGCGCCGGCACTCTGGTGATCTTGGAATCCACGACGTATCCGGGGACCACCGATGAGGAGATCCGGCCGATCCTGGAAGACCGTGGCATGACGGCCGGAGAAGACTTCTTCCTGGCCTTTTCGCCTGAGCGCATCGACCCCGGCAATCGGGATTTCGGCCCCAAGAACACACCGAAGGTCGTGGGTGGCCATACGCCCGCATGTGCGGACGCCGCCGAGGCGTTCTATTCCAGGTTCATTGACACGGTGGTGAGGACGAAGGGCACCCGTGAGGCCGAGATGGCCAAGCTGCTGGAGAACACCTATCGCCACATCAATATCGCGCTTGTCAACGAGGTGGCGAGGTTCTGCCACGACCTCAAGATCGACCTGTGGGACGTGATCGCTGCCGCAAGTACGAAGCCCTTCGGATTTCAGGCATTCCGGCCGGGTCCGGGGGTAGGCGGTCACTGCATCCCGATTGATCCCAACTATCTGTCCCATCGGGTACGGGCACGGCTTGGCTATCCATTCCGTTTCGTGGAATTGGCGCAGGAGATCAATGCCGCCATGCCGGGATACGTCGCGCGGCGCATTCAAGATCAGCTCAATCTTGATGGCAAGCCGCTGCGAGGATCGACAGTGCTGCTGCTCGGCGTGACGTACAAGCCCGACATCGCAGACACCCGGGAATCTCCGGCGATTCCTCTTGCGAAGTCATTGCTCCAGCAGGGTGCAGTTGTCCAGTTTCATGATCCGCTGGTCAAGCAGTTCACGGTCAACACCATCGATCTGCCCCGGGTTGATGATGTTGATCACTCGTTGGCAGCCGCAGATATCGGTGTCCTGCTACAGAATCACCAGGAGTACGACGTCGACGCGATGAGCGCGGTGTCTCGGCGCTTCTTCGACACCCGTGGTGTGGCCCGTCCGGCGTACCACGTCGAACTGCTGTAATGGCCGCGCTCTCGTTGGGTCGAACCAGGCCGGCGGCCCGCACGGTGCCGGTGGACCGAACGGTGCCGGTGGACCGAACGGTGCCGGTGGGCCGTAGCGGGCGCAAATATTCGGCCCTCGTCGTCACTGTCGTACATAACCCGGAAGACTCGAGAATTCGGCAGCGCCAGATTGATGCGTTGATCAGCGCAGGTTGGCAGGTAACCTACGCGGCCCCGTTCCATGCCTTCGGACATGGCAGACCGGGCGTTCTCGCGAGGCCTGCCCGTGGTGGTGTGCGCTGCATCGACGTGCCTCGTTCGTCGGGCCGGCGCCGGTTCCGGGCGTGGCGTGCGGCTCGCACGATCTTGCAGGCGTTGGCGCAGGAGCATGACGTGGTTGTTGTCCATGATCCCGAACTCCTTCTGGCGGCTGCTGGGCTTGGCATCAGGAACCTGATCTGGGACGTTCACGAGGACCCGGCGGCCGCGCTAGCGGTCAAAGCGTGGATGCCGGCTGTACTGCGGCGGCCAGTGGCGGCTGGGTGGCGCCGGGCCGAGTTGTTGGTGGAAAAACGTCACTCCCTACTGCTAGCTGAACACGCCTATCAGCAGCGGTTCCGACATTCGCATCCGGTGGTCCCGAACTCGGTTCCGGTGCCTCGTGCCATCGCTCCTCCCGGTGTTGATCGGGTGACCTATCTCGGCTCGGTGACGATGTCCCGCGGCTGCGACACCATGGTCGAGGTCGGTCGGGAGCTGCGGCGTCGGACGAACGGCGCAGTGACGCTGGAGGTTATCGGCGAGGCTGTGGATCCTGAGGCGAGGCACGCGTTGCAGAGTGCCGCTGTTGCTGGGGATCTCAGCTGGAGTGGTTTCGTACCCAGCGAGGTCGCGCTGGCGCGCGTCAGTGGCTCGCTGGCTGGGTTGTGTCTGCTGCGGAACTTGCCGAACTATCGGGTGAGCTTGCCGACCAAGATCGTGGAGTACTGCGCACTGGGCGTTCCAGTGATCGCGACGCCGCTGCCGCTGGTGGCGGATCTGGTGAGGTCGGAGAAGGTTGGTCTTGAAGTGCCCTGGGATGATCCCAGCTCGGTGGTCGATGCGATTCTCAGCTTGCGGGCCGATCCATTGCTGAGACGCCAGATGGGCATCAATGGACATCGGGTTGCGCAGCGGGACCACGACTGGAATCGGCTGTCGAGCGAATTCGTCCGCATCATGGAAACAACCGCAGAGCAAGTACGCGCCAAGGCCTCGTCCTGCTGAGGCACCAACCGCCGCCAATCAGTCCATCTCGTTTCGACCTCGAGGGTGCTAACGCCAGAGTGTTGCGAGCGCAAATGCCGCAGCCATCCCGCCCATGCCAATGAGGATGTTCCAGTTGCCGAGCGCGTCCATGAACGGGATATACGTCCCGGCGATGTAGAAGGTGATCAGCCACGCAACGCCGAGCAGTCCGACTGCAATGAAGGTTGGTGGTACCCAGCGCCGACTCGACGGAGGCTTGATTTTCTTCGGCTTCGCTGCCTGCTGCGCCTTCAGCTTCTGCTTCTCGGTGGCAGACTTTCGCGTTCTCGACTCGGGCACCAGATTCTCCTTGCTCTTGAAGTAGGTAGCGTAGTCAAAGACTCCAGCCGGGGGCGCATCGTGCGGAGGCTTGTCGGGCCGCGTGCCCGGACATCCCGTTCAATCGAGGAGGAACCAGGACTTGTCGGGACGTACTGCTGCCGATGCCTGGCGCGCGGTCGTCTCCGTCCTGCGTCGGGCACGTGATGCCCAGCGACGGCGCGATCGCGACCGAGGCCGGGTCTCGCGTACGGTTACGGCGCTCGTGTGTGCCATGGCCGGACTGATGATTGTGATCAGCGCAACACACGCCCGAGGGACGGACCTGCGGCCGGCTCGGAATACGGATCTGGTCAGCCTCGTCCAGTCCCAGTCCCGTCGCAACGCCGAGCTGACCCGTCAGCTGACAAGCGTACGTAAAGACGTCGATGGACTTGCCGCTCGCGGTACCGACCAGTCATATCTCTCTCCAGACGTCAGTCGGGAGTCGCGACGCGTCGGGCTGACCGCCGTCACTGGACCGGGGGTCACGGTGATCCTCGACGACGCCCCAGCCAGTGTCGCCGCGAACGGTATCGAGCCCGATCTCCTCGTCGTCCATCAGCAAGACATTCAGGCGGTCGTCAATGCGCTCTGGAGTGGCGGGGCAGAGGCCATCACGATCCAAGAGCAGCGCGTGATCTCGACTACCGCAGTTAAATGCGTGGGCAACACAGTCGTGCTGCACGGGATCCCGTACGCCCCGCCGTACCGGATTCGCGCGATCGGCGACCAGGAGCGGCTGCACGCTGCTCTTGCCAGCTCGGAGCCGATCCAGATCTACCAGCAATACGTCGCGGCATATGGCCTGGTCTTTCGGGAGAAGTCGGAGGCGAGACTGGAGCTACCCGGGCATGAGGGTTCGCTGGACCTTACCCATGCCTTGCCGTACTCAGGTTTCGGCGTACGCAGCACCACCGGCGGCCGCTAGGCGAGAATGATCGAGTGTCCACCGCAAGAATCCTGGTGATCGACAACTACGACTCCTTTGTCTACAACCTGGTGCAATACCTGGCCCAGATCGGAGCCGATGTCGACGTCTGGCGCAATGACGACCCACGGTTCGTCGATCCGGATTTCCCGGACGCATTCGACGGAATCCTGCTATCACCCGGTCCTGGTACGCCCGAGGAGGCAGGCGTATGTGTCGATGTGGTCCAGACCCAGGCGGGCCGCTTGCCCATCTTCGGCGTATGCCTTGGACTGCAGGCCATCGGCGTCGCGTACGGCGGAGTGGTCGATCGAGCGCCCGAGCTGCTGCACGGCAAGACGTCTCTCATCCAGCATCAGGGACTTGGCGTCCTTGCCGGTCTGCCGTCGCCGTTCACCGCAACCCGGTATCACTCGCTGGCTATCGAGCCAGAGACGCTACCGGCGGAGCTGGAGGTAACCGCGAGGACTCGTAGCGGCGTGATCATGGCGATTCGCCATCGCGAGCTTCCTGTCGAAGCAGTGCAATTCCATCCCGAATCCGTGCTGACCGAGTGGGGCTACCAGATGCTGGCCAATTGGCTCACCGTTTGTGGTGATGCGGAGGCTCCGGCGCGAGCCGTCGGCATGGCCCCGCTAATGTCGGCACGCTGACTATTACAACTGCCCCTGAGGAGAGAAGGAAATCTACGATGCCCTACGTCAGTGTCGCAACCGAAAACAGCGCCGCCATCGAGCTGTACTACGAAGATCACGGCTCGGGCCAGCCCGTCGTGCTGATCCACGGCTATCCCCTAGACGGCTCCTCTTGGGAGAAACAGACCGCAGTGTTGCTTGACGCGGGCAAGCGCGTGATCACTTACGACCGCCGCGGCTTCGGCAAGTCCGGCAAGCCGACAACCGGGCAGGATACCGACACTTACGCCGCAGATTTCAGCAGTTTGCTAGCGGCACTCGATCTGCAGGATGCGGTTCTGGTTGGATTCTCGATGGGCAATGGTGAGGTGATCCGCTATATCAGCCGCTATGGGTCACACCGGGTAGCGAAGGCGGTGCTCATCAGTCCTATCGGACCTTTCATGGTCAAAACCGAGGAAAACCCGTCGGGCATCCCACAGGAGGTCAGAGATGGCATGCTCGACGCGACAAAGGCGGACCGCTATGCCTTCTTCACCGGCTTCTTCGAAAACTTCTACAACCTCGACGAGAACCTCGGCAATCGCATAAGCGAGGAAGCGCTGCGAGCCAGTTGGCAGCTCGCGGCGAATGCCTCGGCCTATGCCTCCGTCTGGGCACAGCCGACGTGGTACACCGACTTCCGCGCAGACATCGACAAGATCGACGTTCCGTTGTTGATCTTGCACGGTACTGCGGACCGCATCCTGCCCATCGACCTCACTGGCCGCTCGTACGCCAAGGCGCTTCCCAGCGCAACCTACGCCGAGATCGAGGGTGCCCCGCACGGCCTGCTATGGACGCACGGCGATGAGATCAACAAGGCTTTGCTGGACTTCCTGGCGTAAGCCTTGAGACTCAGCCCGCGTTCCGTTAGCGGACACCGCTCGGACGGAACTGAACGCTGATCCGCGGACCCACCGACCGCGCGGTCTTGGGGATCGCGTGCTCCCAGGTGCGTTGGCAGGAGCCGCCCATCACGATCAGATCGCCATGACCCAATGTGTGCCTGATGGTCGCCCCGCCGCCTCGCGGACGCAGCAGGAACTGGCGCGGCGAGCCAAGCGACATGATCGCAACCATCGTGTCCTCATTCTTGCCTCGGCCGATGGTGTCGCCGTGCCAGGCGACCGAGTCAAGCCCATCGCGATACAGGCACAGTCCGGCGGTGGTAAAGAGCTCGCCCAACTCCTGCCCATAGTGCGCATTCAGCGACTCACGAGCCGTCACCAGCTGAGGATGTGGCAGTGGGTCATCTTCGCCGTAGAAGCACAGCAGGCGCGGTACATCGACCACTCGCTCATACATCTGGCGCCGCTCGGCCTGCCACGGCACCTGGTCCAGCAGATCCTCAAAGAGCGTGCCGGGCCCACTCATCCAACCGGGCAGCAGATCAACCCAAGCCCCACGACCCAGCGTCTGGCGGGTGACCATGCCGCCCAGTGGTCCGAGCGGCAGGTCGGAAACTCCTAGATCGAAAAGTGAGGTCTGAACGACGCTAGACATGCCCTCACTCTAGCAGATATTCGCCTATGTATTCGAATCTGAAGGAGTCTTGGTCTTGGTCGGGGTCGGCGTCGGTGTAGGCGGCTTCGTCGTCGGTGGTTCGGTCGGTGGCTCGGTGGTCGGCGGCGGCTTGGTCGGCGGTGGCGGCTGCACGGCTAAGGTGAGTCGGATGGTGGTATCGCGATCGACGTTGGCACCAGCCTGCGGGTCCTGGGAGATCACGGTCCCTGGCGTACCCTTCGAGGTTTCCTTTTCGACGAACACTGGGTCGCCGAAGCCGGCTTCATTGGCCACCCGAATCGCCGCTGACCGGCTCAGGCCATCGAAGTCGGGGACGTCTGACTTGCCGGTCGCATATGTCACCGTGATCTTGGTGTCCAGCGGTACCGTCTCACCTTCCTGCGGCGAGATCTTGATCACTTCGCCTGGCTGAGTCTTAGAATTCTCGCTCTTGGCGGCTTTCTGGTTGACGTTGCTGAACTTCAGATCCTTTAAAGTGCTCTTGACGTCCTTGATGTCTTGGCCGACAAGATTATTGGGGATGGTCCCGGTCTCGGGACCTTGGTTCAAGCTGATGATGACGGTACTGCCGACATTGACTTCGGTCTGGGCTGCTGGATCTTGCTCGGTAACCCTTCCTTTGGTCTCCTCGTCGCCGTTGACCTTCTTAACCTCGATCTTGAGGCCCGCGCCGACGAGCTGCGAGGTTGCTTGCGCCTCGGTGAGGTCCACCACGTTGGGCACGGCAACCGTTTGAACGGTCGGGCCAGGGTTGAGCATCCGGAAGAGTGCCCAGCCGCCCAGGCCCAGAGCGACCACAATCAGCGCACCGATCAGGATCGCGAGACCGACCCGGCTCTTCTCCGGCTCCTCTTCCTCGGACTCCTCTTCACCAAGTGGTCCCTCGG
>Ga0207706_10002018_pt1 | contig 19876 bp, 14 predicted proteins | sample KBSC53metaG_FD_184318 | JGI IMG/M metagenome (GOLD analysis project Ga0207706, IMG submission 184318) | Corn rhizosphere microbial communities from Kellogg Biological Station, Michigan, USA - KBS C5-3 metaG (SPAdes) (version 2) | ecosystem: Host-associated > Plants > Roots > Rhizosphere > Soil ... | reverse complement strand
CTCCGCACCTCCGCACCTCCGCACCCCCGCACCCCCGCACCGCCGTTACCGCGTCATCCCCCGCACCTCCTGCAACCCGCGCGGGTCCCAGGTCGGCCGTTGGGGCGCGTTCGCCACCTCCCACGCGGTGAAGAAGGCCATGCGCGCGATGCGGGTGAGCTTGTCGAAGTCGATCTTGCTCACCTCGTCGCTGGGACGGTGGTAGTCCGCGTGCACGCCGCTGAAGAAGAAGAGGGCGGGCACCTCCTTGCGCGCGAAGTTGAAGTGGTCGCTGCGGAAGAAGAAGCGCTCCTGCGGCCAGATGTCGTCCGACAGCGTCAGGTGCAGGTCGGGGTGGGCGCGCTGCACGGCGTTCACCGTGGTCCCCAGCGTCGAGTAGTTCTTCCCGATCACCACCACGCTGTCGGGGTTGTTGCGGCCGATCATGTCGATGTTGATGTCGGCCACGATCTGGCTGAGCGGGAGGGTCGGGTGCTCCGAGAACCATTCCGAGCCCAGCAGCCCCTTCTCTTCCCCGCTGACGTGCAGGATCACGATCGACCGCCTGGGCCGCAGCCCCATCGACTGGAAGGCGCGGGCGACCTCGAGGATCCCCGTAGTCCCCGATCCGTCGTCGTCCGCCCCGTTGTAGATCGAGTCGCCGTTCACGGGCTGGCCGACGCCGACGTGGTCCATGTGGGCGGAGAGGACCACGTACTCGTTCTTCAGCACGGGGTCGCTCCCCGGCCAGATCGCGACGACGTTCGGCGCGCGCGCCTCGTCCACCTGCTCCACGGGGACGGCGGCGGCCAGCGTCAGCCCGGTCAGCGGCAGGGGACGGAACGACGCCGCGGCGCCGGCCGTCCACTGCCGAGCCAGGTCCTGCCGCGCGGCGGAAAAGATCCGCCCCGCCGCCTCCTGCGTCACGAAGAACTGCGGGTAGCCGACCTCGGCGCCCAGCGTGCGCGACGGCCGCGCCGCCTGCGCCGCGTACTTGGCCACCGAGTCCGCCGTCCACTCCGTCCCCAGGACGTAGACCACGCCGGAGGCGCCCGCCCGCCGCGCCGCGTTGCGGATGCGGTTGCGCTCCAGCCGCCAGTCGCGCGTCGACGGGCCTGGCAGCGCGGCGACCGCGATCCGTCCGCTCAGGCTCCCCTGCCCCATCGCCGCGTCCGGCGCGCGGCCGACGTAGACGAGCGGGCCAGTCACCCCCTGCTGCGCGGTGCCGCCCAGCGCGTAGAAGTCGCGGTTCAGCGCCAGCGACACGGGCGCCGCGCCCCCCGCCACCTCCAGCCGCGTCCCCTCGGCCGACATGCGGCGCAGGGGATAGGGGTACCACTGCAGGAAGCCGCCCTGCTCGCCGCCCGGCTGGAACCCCATCGCCTCGTAGTTGGAGACCAGGTACGAGGCGACGATGTTCAGCTCGGGGCTGGGCGTGTCGCGGCCGCGCATCAGGTCGCTGGAGATGAACTCCAGCCGCGCCCGGGCGTCCTGGGTGGTGATCACGCTGGCCGCCGCCGCCACCTCGGGCGGGATCGGCGTGGACGCGGGCTGCGCGGCCTGCGCGTGGGCGGCGGACGCGCCGGCGGTGGCCAGCGCGGCCGCCAGGAAAAGGGACGGACGTCGGTTCATCGAGAACACTCCCGAGGGTTCAAGAAGGCGGGCCGGGGAAGCTCCCCGGCCCGCCGTGCCTTACCGCTGCGAGGGCCGCACCCGTGGCGCCGGCGAGGGCGACCGGGTGCCGCCGCCTCCCCCGTCGCGCGACGGGGGCGGCGACTCGCGCCGCGGCTCGGCGGTGTGCGCGGGGGGCGACTCACGGCGCGGGGCCGGCGCCTCGCGCACCCGCGGCTCGCCGCCGCCGGACGATTCCGGCCGCTCGCGCACCCGCGGCTCCTGCGAGCGGGGCTCGGCGGACCGCGGCTCGGACGAGCGCGGGTCGCCGCGCGGAGAGACGCGCACCGGCTCGGTCTCGGTGGGCCGGCGCTGCAGCGTGGGGCGCGTGCGCGACGGGGTGGCCGCGCGCGGCTCCTGCTGGTCGTCGCCGCCGCCGTAGCGGGACGACTGGCCGCCGTTCACGCGCGACGGGGGCACGTTCATCCCGCGGCGGTTGGGCGACAGGCCGCTGCGCGAGCTGCCGTACACCGACTCCTTGTAGCCGTGCTGCGGGTCGCGACGGCGCGCCGAGTAGGCGTAGTAGTCGTTGGCGTACCAGCGCCGCCAGTAGTAGCTGCGGTCGCCGCGGTAGTAGCGGGTATCGTAGTAGTACGGCACCTCCACCAGCAAGATGCGCACGCGGTCGCAGCCGTCGTAGTAGGGGCTGCGGCTGGTGTACCACGGGCCGTAGCTGTCATAGCAGGCGTAGCGCGGATAGCGGTAGCGGCTGCTGCCCACGTGGTAGCTGTACCAGTCCAGCGAGCCGTACCCGTCGTCGTAGCCGGGCACGATGTCGCGCGCGAAGCGCTCCATAGCGTGGAAGGGGTCGCCCACCACGTTGTACGAGGCGTTCCAGGCGCTGCCGCGGCGGTAGTAGTAGTCGCGCACGTTGCGCAGGTCCAGCGGCTCGTCGCTGGCCACGGCGAACACGTAGCCGATCCCGTAGCCGTAGCCCAGCCGCACGTAGCGGCTGCCGCCGCGGGTGCTGAGCGCGTAGGCCTGCCCCCCCTGCAGGTAGCCGTCGTCGTCGGGGTCGCGCGGCCACAGGAATTCCACGTCGCCGTCGGGGGTGATGTGGACCACGGCCACGTACGCGTCCTGGCTGGCGCGCACGAACACGCGGGTCTGCGCGCCGGGGCTGAACAGGTCGCGGTCGTTCTCCAGCCACACGCGCGCCGTGGGCCCGCGCTGGTAGGATCCTTCGTACTGCCGGTCGTAGCGGCCGAGCTCGCGGCCGTAGCCGTCGAGCTCCACGGCGCTGCGCTGCAGCTCGCTCAGGGCAAGGTCGTGGTCCGAGCGGAGCAGCGCGCCGCCCTGCGCGCCGGCGCCGGGGGGCGCGGCGAGCGTCACGGCTCCGCCCAGTGCGATCAGGGCGAGCGTGGCGGCGATGGGGTTGCGCATGGGTGTGTCTCCGGGTGGTGCAGGAAGCTGCCCGCCAGACCAGCAATCCGTGCGCCGAAATTGTATACACGCGTAAGCCGATGCGGCGCATGCGCTTGCATCTGGACCGCCGAGGACGGCTGGAGCCGCGCTGTCCCGGTGAGGGGACAGGGAAGAGGGGACAGGGGACAGGGGAAAGGGGAGAGGGGACAGGGGACAGCGGCGGGGAGGCACGCGTGCGCCGGGGAGAAGGCGGCGGCGCGCCTCCCGCGGGCTCGCTAGCGGGTCCAGCTCCCCGCCACGTTGTACACGCGCACCACCCGCCAGACACCCTCGGCGCGCTCCAGGAAGACCACGTTCGCGTACCAGGCGGTGGGATCCACGCTGAACCGCGGCCGGTCGCGGACGTATATCAGCAACTGGGCGCGGTCGCCCTGGACCCACGGCTCGCTGGCGGCCACCACGGCCGGATAGGTGGCCAGGTCACAGGCGGGTGACGCACCGCCGCCGCCGCACGCCGCCCAGTTCGGCGGATCGGTGCCGCCGTTCAGCTCGGCGAGCAGGCGGGCGACGTCCGCGCGAGACCGCTGCGCGTCGCGCACGTCGCCCAGCCACCGCGGCGCAACCGAGTCGGGCCATCCCTCGGGGGCCCGGCCGCGCGACACCCGCACCGGCCGGGGGTCGAAGGCCCAGGGGCCATCGCCGCGCACCTCGGGCATCACGCGGTCGACGGCCAGGAGGTCCGAAAGGATCGTCGCCAGCGGGGTGGACAGCAGGCGGAACGGGGCCGGCGCCCGCCGGGGCCGCGGCTGCCGGTCGGCACGGGAGTCGATGGCGAGCCACGCCCGCTCGCGTGCCGCCTCGGCCTCGATCCCGCGTGCGCAACGCGCCCGGTCGGGCGGCCCGATCCGCCGGCCGGAGACGAACTCCGGGCGAGCCGCACCACGCTCCCCCGCGGCCCACGACCGGCCGGTTCCCTTCAGCGCGCCCCCCTCCACCACGACGCGGGCGACGTAGCCCTCGTCGGGTGACTGGAACAGCCCGATCCGGATCGCACCCGTGCTGTCGCGCGACCACGCGGTGGCCGCCGCCCGTGAGATCCCGGCGTCGGTGGGCGCGTGGTGGGTCGCCTCGATCAAGAAGCACGCGTTGAGGTACGCGGCGTCGGCCGGCGCCTCACCCTCTTCCATCGGCCGGTCCAGCAGGTAGGGCGAGAACTCTTCCAGGTACGCCCGCGCGCTGTCCGGGAGCGATGCCAGCGCGAAGGGGGTGTCCTCCAGCACCAGGATCCCCCGCACCATCGCATCCGGGTGCGCGGGATCACACGGGGTCCTGCAGATCTGGATCTCGTACGTTCCCCCCACCTCCCCGGCGTGCTGGCCGGCGGCCGGCAGCGCCGTCACGATCCCGGATCCCAGGCCCAGGGTGACGAACAGGGTTGCGACGGAGAGACGGAGCATCCTGGCGCGGGGAAGGGAGGGAGAGGACGTGGAGCGGTGTGGAGGCGGCGTGCTCCGGAGAGCGTATCGCGAGGAGAAACGGCCGCGAGGCGGCTGGCCTGAGCGGATCAGCGTCCGTCGAGCGGCGCGATGCCGAACCAGTCGAACGCGTCCTCCACCTGTTCGGCCACCTTGATCTTGCCGCCACGGTTGTTGGCCACCACCGCGGCGAAATGCCCGGGGTCGGCCAGCGGAACGCGCGCCACCAGCGCGACGCGGAGAGTGAGCCCCAGGTCGCGCTCGGCCGTGGTGTTCCGCTCGGCCACGTGTTTGCCGAAGTCGAAGCGCTCCACCGTGCTGAGCTCGCCGTCCACACCGCGGGCGTCCAGCAGCAGCGACGTGCAGCCGCCGTCCACGCAGGCGCGCAGCACCCGGTCGTACGCCTCGCGCGCGGCGTCCAGGTCCACCGTGCCCGCCAGCGACACGAAGAAGACGGGTCCCACTTTCCGCGATGTGTATTCGAGCGGCATTCCCTTCTCCCGTCCGCGAGTGAACCGGATGAGAACCAGCACGCGTGGTGATCGGCCCAACCCCAGCGGTCCGGCGGCGGAACGGCGAACCCCGATCCCCCATCACGCTGGCCGTGCCACGCGCCCGGGTCAAGTCCGCCGCGCGATGCCGGTGGACCACCCTGCGCGAACCGGCCGGCCGCGGGCAAAGGGATGACTCTCACCACCCGGGCTGCGTCTTCCACTGCGTCGGACCCTGGCGGATGAAGAACCCCGGCATCGGCGCGGGGATGCCGTGGGGTGAGCGGATCAGCCTCGCGCGGTTTGCGGGGCTCCTCGCAGTGGTTGCTCGCGGCTTCAGCCGCCGGTGCGGGGCCTGTCCGCCGGCTCTCCGGCCCGGCACCCGGCACTCCGCACCCGGCACTTCGCACTCGGCACCGAATGCCGGTTGACGCACCCTCGCCCCACGCGGTACTATTCCGGTTTGTTCCCGCGACCCGGCGCCGTTCCCGCGGAGCGCCGGCGCGCGACCCGCCGCCCGCGCCGGGCTGCGGGCGTTCGTGCGTTCAAGGGGCCCCCCGCTGGCAAGGCTGTGCCGCACCCGCTGCTGATCGACTCGTTCCGCACCGTCCCCGCGTTCCGCGAGCTGGCCGACGCGCTCCCGCGCGCGGGCGAACGCGTGGTCGCCGCGGGGCTGGCGGGCTCGGCACCCCTCGTGTTGGCCGCGGCGCTGCACCGCGCCCGCCGCGAGCGGCTGTGGGTGCTGGTCGCCACCCGCCCCGAAGACGCCGAGCAGGCCGCCGCCGACCTGGAGGCGCTGCTGGGCGAGGGCGCCGTCCACCTCTATCCCCAGCGCGAGTCGCTCCCCTACGAGGAGGCCGAGCCGCACCTGGAGATCGGCGGCACCCGGGTGGAGGCGCTCGAGGCGCTGCTCAGCGGCCGCGCCTCGCTCCTGGTCACCACGCCCCGGGCCATGCAGGAGCTGTCGCCCGCCGTGCAGGGGCTCGACGACCTGCGGCTGGCGCTGAAGGTGGGGCAGTCCATCCGCCTGGCCGAGCTGGCCGAGACGCTGGAGGGGATGGGCTTCGAGCGCGCCGCCACCGTGGAGGAGGTGGGCCAGTTCGCGCTGCGCGGCGGGATCGTGGACGTGTTCGGCTTCGGCGCGCCCGAGCCCGCGCGGATCGAGTTCTTCGGCGACGAGATCGAGTCGATCCGCTTCTTCGACATCCTCACCCAGCTCTCCGTCCGCTCCGTCGACGGGCTGGAGCTGCTGCCGGTGGACCTGCGCCCCGCGGCCGAGGGCGGCGGCACCCCCTCGCACGCGGCCGGCCTGGCGCCCTCCGCCGAAGCCGAACGGAAGTCGCTGCTCGACTACCTCCCGCCCGAGACGGTCGTCGTCCACCTCGCGGGGAGCGCCACCAGGCCCGAGTTGGAGCGCACCTGGAGCGAGGTGCTCCGCCTGCACGAGGCCGAGGCGAAGCGGGGGACGCGCCCCGAGCGCCCGGAGCGGCTCTTCCTCCCGTCGCACGAGGCGGGGGCGCGGCTGGGCCGCCTCCCGCAGCTGTTCATCGACGAGGCCGGCGGCGAGCCGGCGCGCGGCACCTTCCGCTTCCGCGCGCTCCCGCCCGAGGCGATCGACCGCGACATGGGGCGCCTGGGCGAGGTGCTGCGCGGCGCGGCGGCGCGCGGCGAGCAGACGCTGGTGCTCTGCGACAACCAGGGGCAGCTGGAGCGCCTGCAGGAGCTGCTCGACGAGTTCAAGGTCGCGCGCTACACCGAGTTGGGGATCGGCTCGCTGGGCGGCGGCTTCGTGCTGGCCGACTCGGAGCCGCCGCTCCGCGTGCTGACCGACCACGAGATCTTCCGCCGCACCCGGCGCATCCGCCGGCGGCGCAGGTTCCGCGGCGGGGCGGCGCTGGAGAGCGTGGCCGCGCTCAAGCCGGGCGAGTACGTGGTGCACATGGACCACGGCATCGGCCAGTTCCGGCGGATGGAGCGGGTGCGGGTGGGCGAGGAGGAGTTCGAGACCCTCGTCATCGAGTACGCCGGCGGCGAGCTCCTGCGCGTCCCCGTGCACCGGGTGGACCTGATCGAGCGCTGGGTGAGCGACGCCGACGGCGACGGCGCGGCGGCCCCCCGGGTGCACCGCATCGGGGGCAAGGAGTGGAGCCGGGCCCGGCAGAAGACGCAGAAGGCCATCCAGGAGATGACGGCCGAGCTGCTGGAGCTGTACGCCGAGCGCGCCGCCGAAAAGGGATACGCCTTCGCCGCCGACACCCGCTGGCAGCGCGAGATGGAGTCGGCCTTCCTCTTCGAGGACACCCCCGACCAGCGGCAGGCGACCGAAGACGTCAAGAAGGACATGGAGTCGCCCCGCCCCATGGACCGCCTGATCTGCGGCGACGTGGGGTACGGGAAGACCGAGGTGGCGATCCGCGCGGCGTTCAAGGCGGTGCAGGACGGGAAGCAGGTCGCCGTGCTCGTCCCCACGACGATCCTGGCCGAGCAGCACCTGCACACCTTCAGCGAGCGCCTGGCCGACTTCCCGGTGCGCATCGAGGCGCTCAGCCGCTTCCGCACGGCGAAGGAGCAGAGCAGCGTGCTGGGGAGGCTCACCGACGGCACGGTCGACATCATCATCGGCACGCACCGGCTGCTGAGCCCCGACGTGATCTTCAAGGACCTGGGGCTGCTGGTGATCGACGAGGAGCAGCGCTTCGGGGTCAAGCACAAGGAGATCCTGAAGCAGCTGCGCAAGACGGTGGACGTGCTGACGCTGACCGCCACGCCGATCCCGCGCACGCTGCACTTCTCGCTGCTGGGGCTCAGGGACATGACCCTGATCCAGACCCCGCCGCGCGACCGGCAGCCGGTGATCACCCACGTCCTCCCCTGGACCGACGCGATCATCGAGGACGCGATCCGGCGCGAGCTGGACCGCGGCGGGCAGGTCTTCTTCGTCCACAACCGGGTGGAGACGATCGGCGCCATCACCCAGAAGGTGCAGCGCCTGGTCCCCGACGCGGCGATCGGGGTGGCGCACGGGCAGATGCGCGAGAAGGAGCTGGAGGCGGTGATGACCCGCTTCCTGGACGCCGACCTCGACATCCTGGTGGCCACGGCGATCATCGAGAGCGGGCTGGACGTGCCGCGCGCCAACACGCTGATCGTGAACCGCGCCGACCAGTTCGGCCTCAGCCAGCTGTACCAGATCCGCGGACGGGTGGGCCGCAGCCACCACCGCGCCTTCTGCTACCTGCTGATCCCCGACGAGGTGCAGGAAGACGCCGAAAAGCGCCTGCGCGTGCTGGAGCACTACACCGAGCTGGGGAGCGGCTACCGGATCGCGCTCAAGGACCTGGAGCTGCGCGGGGCGGGTAACATCCTGGGCGCCGAGCAGAGCGGATTCGTGCACGCGGTGGGGCTCGACACCTACCTGCGCCTGCTCGAAGACACCATCAAGCAGCTGAAGGGCGACGGCAAGCGCCCGCAGCAGGGGCTGGCCGAGGTCTCGGTGGACGGCGCCGCGCTGATCCCCGAGTTCTACGTGCCCGACGAGGCGCAGAAGCTCCACTTCTACCGCCGCCTGGCGCGCGAGGAGACCACCGACGGGGTGGAGGCCCTCCGCCGCGAGCTGCGCGACCGCTACGGCCCGCTCCCCGAAGAGGTGGAGACGATGCTCGCCACGCAGGCGCTCCGTCTGGTGGGCGGCCAGCTGGGGATCGAGCGCATCCTGGTGCGCCCGTGGGACGTGCGGCTGAACTTCCGCACGGGAGTCGTCCCGAAGATGGCGCCGCTGCAGAAGGCGTTCGGCCGCTGGCAGTTCGCGGTGGAGGTGCGCCGCCCGCTGCCGCTGTCGCTCACCCTCACGCGCCACGGCACCGAGCCGATCATCACCACCATCGTCGCCGCCCTCCGCGATCTCGCGGCGGAGCAGGCGGCGGCGGGATGAACGGCGAAACAGGTGCGTGAGTGCGTTGGAAGTCCGGTGCACGGCACGCTGTCCGCGCGCGGCGCATCGGAACGAACGCACTCACGCACGGGCGCACCCGTTGAGATCGCCGCTCGCAGCACCGCAGTCCGCCCCGCGCGCCTGACGTCGCGTGGCACAAAAACCCGAAGATCCAACCGCGCTACCGGCTTTCCCGGGGCCGTGCGCGCATCCATCAACCCCGGGCTGGAGATGACCCGATGAAGTTGTCCCGCTGGGCCATGCTCGTGGCGGCCGCACCCATGGTGGTGACGGGCTGCAACAGCTTCGGCAAGGCCATGAACGCGCACAGGGACGAGCTGGCGCAGGCCGCAGGCAAGGAGCTGAAGGCCGACGAGGCCGCCACCATGATCGCGGCCAACCCGCAGATCACCAACGTCGACTCGACCATCGTGCAGACCCTGGCCGACCGGTGGATCGACTACACCCTGCTGGCCACCGCCTACGCCGAGGACAGCACCCTGGCCGTGCTGGACCTGGACAAGCTGACCCAGGACCAGCGCGAGGAGATGGTGCTGAACCAGCTGATGACGCGATCCATCCACGTGGACACCGCCTTCAGCGACGCGCAGCTGAACCAGGAGTGGCAGACCCAGGGGCCCGGCCTGGAGGTGCACGCCCGCCACATCCTGCTCAAGCCGCCGGCAAACGCCACCCCCGCGCAGACCGACAGCGTGAAGCGGCTGGCCGAGAGCATCCGCCAGCAGGCCGCCGGCGGCGCCGACTTCGCCGAGCTGGCGCGCCGCTACAGCCAGGACACCAGCAAGGACCAGGGCGGCGACCTGGGCTACTTCGGCCGCGGCGCCATGGTGCCGCCGTTCGAGGAGGCGGCGTTCGCGCTGCAGCCCGGCCAGATCAGCCCGGTGGTGACCAGCCAGTTCGGCTACCACGTGATCAAGGTGGAAGACCGCCGCCAGCAGGAGCTGGGGAACCAGAAGGAGCAGTTCCGCCAGTTCCTGGTGGGCCGCTCGCAGCAGCTGGCCGCCAAGCACTTCGTCGACTCGCTGACCGCCGCCAGCGCCCTGAAGGTGGAGGGCGGCGCGCCGCAGCAGGTGCGCGACCTGGCCAAGGGCGGCGCCCAGCCGCTGCGCGGCCGCGCGGCCTCGCGCACGCTGGCCACCTTCCGCGGCGGCCAGTACACCGCGGGGCAGCTGCAGCCGGCCATGGCCACGCTGCAGGCCGACCAGCTCAAGCAGCTCGCCGAGGCGCCCGACAGCGTGATCCAGAACATCGTCAAGCAGCAGGCCACCAAGCAGATCCTGCTGGCCGAGGCGCGCAAGCGCGGCATCCAGATGCAGCCGCAGGAGGTGCAGGCGATGCGCGAGCAGGCCCGCCAGGCGGTGCTGCAGGCGGTGCAGATGTCGGGGATCGGCACCCGCCGCGCGCCCAAGGGCGAGGCCGGCAAGCCGGTGATCGAGCAGCAGGTGCGCGAGCTGCTGCAGCAGGCGGTGATCGGCCAGCGCCAGATGCCGCCGCTGGGGATCCTGGGCACGCAGCTGCGCGGGATCTACGGCTACAACTTCAACGACACCGCGATCCCGCGGGTGCTGGAGAAGGTGCGGCAGATCCGCGCCACCCAGCCGCAGGTGCCCGCCGGCCCGCAGCCCGGCCAGCAGCTGCCGCAGCCCATGCCGCAGCAGCCGCAGCCGGCCCCCGCGCCCGCTCCGGCGGACACGGGCAGGAAGTAAGCAGTCCGACGACCATCCGCGGAGTCAACCGGGAACCGCAGTCGTTTCTCGGTTGACTCTGCTGCCGAACCAGCACGTCTCTCGACCCGCAACGCAGTCGCAGTCCTCCCCTCCCCCGCGGAGCGCGGGGGAGGGGCCGGGGAAGGGGGCTCGCCGCGGCCGCGCCGGTGCCGGTCGTCGCGAACCTCCCGTCCCCCGCTTTCGGCAAGACCGATCGCTCGCGGTGACGTTGGTACGAGGGGGCGCCTTCGACCGCCCCCGTTTTGTTTTTCCCCCGATGAAGAACTCGATGCGTGCCCTGAACGTGCTCGCCCTTGGCCTGCTGCTGGCGGCGCCCGCCGTGGCCGCCGCGCAGCAGACCCCCGCCGCGGCCGCGCAGGGGAGCGTGCTGGCCACCGCCGCCGGCAAGACGCTGCGGGTGGACGACGCGGCGGGCCTGATCGCCGCCAACCCGCAGGTCCCCGCCGAGGCGCTGATCGTGCGCGAGCTGGCCGACCGCTGGATCGACTACGCCCTGCTCGCCACCGCCTATGCCGAAGACACCACGCTCGCCGCGGTGAACGTGGACCGGCTGACCCGCGACCGGCGCGAGGAGCAGACGCTGGACGAGCTGCTGCGCCGCGCCGTGCGGGTGGACACCGCCTTCACCGACGCGCAGCTGGCGCAGGCGTGGACCGAGCTGGGCCCGGGCGAGGAGCTGCACGTGCGCCACATCCTGCTGGCCGTGCCGGCGGACGCCACGCCGGCCCAGCGCGACAGCGTCCGCCGCCAGGCCGAGAACGTCCGCGCGCAGGCCGCGGCCCCCGGCGCCGACTTCGCCGCGCTGGCCACGCGCTACAGCCAGGACCCCGGCAGCAAGGACCGCGGCGGCGAGCTGGACTGGTTCGGCCGCGGCCGGATGGTGCCGCAGTTCGAGACGGCGGCGTTCGCGCTGCAGGCCGGGCAGGTGAGCCCGGTGGTGGAGTCGCCCTTCGGCTGGCACGTGATCAAACTGGAAGGCCGCCGCCGGCAGGAGCTCGGCGCCCAGAAGGAGGAGTTCCGCCAGTTCCTGGTCCAGCGCCGCCAGATGGAGTCGGCCAAGCGGTTCGCCGACTCGCTCTCCACCGCCGCGCGCGTGACGGTGGATGCCGGCGCGCCCGCCCTCGTGCGCGAGCTGGCGCGGGGCGGCGGCACGGTGGGCGGCGCGGCGGCCGCCCGCGTGCTGGCCACCTTCACCGGCGGCCAGCTCACCGCCGGCGAGCTGGCCCAGGTGATGGCCGGCGCGCCCGCCGAGACGCTGGAGCAGGCCGCCACCATGCCCGACAGCACCCTGCGGCGGGTGGTGGCCGACCATGCGCAGAAGAAGCTCCTCCTGGCCGAGGCGCAGAAGCGCGGCATCCAGCCCTCGCCGCAGGAGGCGCAGCAGCTGCGCGACCAGGCACGGCAGGCGCTGCGCCAGGTGGTGACGCTCTCGGGGATCGCGGCGAACCGCGCCCCCCGCGGCGCGGCCGGGAACGCGGCGATCGAACGGCAGCTGCTGGGGCTGCTGCGCGAGGCGGTCACCGGCCAGCGCCAGCTCCCCCCGCTGGGGCCGCTGGGCACGCAGCTGCGCGCCCTCTACCCGAGCAGCTACAGCGAGGCGGCCGCCCCGCGCGTGCTGGAGCGGGTGCGCTCGCTGCGCGCCGCGCAGCCGCGGGCGCCCGCGCCGGCCCCGTGACGACGATGGAGCGGGCCGCGGCGGGAACACCGCCGCGTCTCGCGGCGTATCTAGCAGCCGGCGCGGATGGTGCGCGCCCGGCCGCGGCCCGCATGGCGGGCCGCGTTCGCTCTTTTCCCCGTTCTCCTTTCGATATGCGTGCCCTGAACGCGCTTGCCCTGGGAGTGCTGCTGGCCGTACCCGCCGCGGCCGCCGCGCAGCAGACCCCCGCCGCCCAGCCCGGCCCGCAGGTGTGGGACCGGGTGGTCGCCACCGTGGGCGACACCTCGGTGCTCTACTCCGACGTGCTCGTCGAGCTCGAGGCGATGCAGGCCCAGGGTCAGCAGGTGCCGGCCGACCCGGCCGCGCGCACCGCCATGCTGCGCGAGATCCTGAACCGGCGCGTGGACGACCTGCTGCTGCTGGAGGCCGCCCGCCGCGCCCACACCGAGGTGCAGCCGGTGGAGGTGGCCGCCGCGGTGGAGAGCCAGATCAACCGCGTGCAGGGGCAGTTCGCCAGCCAGGCCGCCTTCGAGCAGGCGCTGGCGCAGAGCGGGCGCACGCTGGAGGAGTACCGCCGCACGCTGACGGCGCAGTACACCGACCAGACCATGATCCAGCGCTACGTGCGCGACCGGACCAGCAAGATGGCGGTGCCGCCGGTGAGCGACGCCGAGATCGAGCAGTTCTTCAACACGCAGCGCGCGCAGCTGGGGCAGCGCCCGGCCACCGTCTCCTTCCAGCAGGTGGTGGTGAAGCCGCAGCCCAGCGACAGCGCCGACGCCCGCGCGCGGCACAAGGCCGAGGAGATCCTCGCCGAGATCCGCCGCGGGGGCGACTTCGAGGCCATCGCCCGGCGCGACTCGCAGGACCCCAGCGCCCAGCAGGGCGGGATGCTGGGGTGGTTCCGGCAGGGGCAGATGGTGCGCAACTTCGAGCAGATGGCGTTCGCGCTGCGCCCGGGCGACATCAGCCCGGTGGTGAAGACCGAGTACGGCTACCACATCATCAAGCTGGAGAAGGTGCGCGGCGCCGAGCGCCAGGCGCGCCACATCCTGATCCGCCCCGAGATCACCGAGGCCGACGTGGCGGCCGCCCGCCAGCGGGCCGACTCGATGGCCGCGGCGATCCGCGCCGGCGCGTCGGTCACCGAGCTGGCGGCGCGCACCGGCACCCCGCCCGAGCAGCGCAACCTGCGCGACGTGCTTCCCGAGCGGCTGCCGACCGAGTACACCGCCGGGCTGGGCGACGCGGCGGCGGGCACGGTGGTGGGGCCCTTCCAGGTGAACGAGGCCGGGAACCCCACCTTCGTGGTGGCGAAGATCACCGACCGGCGCACCGGCGGCGAGTACACGCTGGCCGACGTGCGCGAGCAGGTGCGCGACCGGCTGGTGCAGAACAAGCAGGTGGAGCGGCTGGTGGCCGAGCTGCGCCAGGTGACCGCGGTGAGCATTCGCCTGTGAGCGACGCCGAGGCGCTGCGGGTGGACGTCCTTCTCCACCGCCTCTGCCTGACCAGGAGCCGCAGCGAGGCCAAGGCGGCGTGCGACTCGGGCGCCGTCCTGGTGGACGGGAAGAAGGCGAAGGCCAGCGACGCGGTGCCGGTGGGGCGGCGGATCGAGGTGCGCTACCCCGGCCGCACGCTGGAGCTGGAGCTGCTGCAGACGCCGGGAAAGAGCACCTCCAGGAAGGCGGCGAAGGAATTGTACCGGGTGATCCGGGAAGAGCGGGTGCGCGACGAGTTCTGAGCGCACCCGCTCACCTTTTTTCACGCTCCGATGATTCGGAAACGGCAACGGCGGTTGTAGTTTGCTGGATTCGGCGCCGGTGCCGGCGGTTGCTTTCCGACGAAGGAAGACGTGAGCGAAGCTCGACGCAGGCCCCGCATCGCCGTAACCCTGGGCGACCCGCGCGGGATCGGGCCCGAGGTGGCCGAAGGCGCGCTGGCGGACCCCGAGGTCGCCGCGGCGGCGGAGTACGTGCGCGTGGGCCCCGAATCGCTGCTGATGTCGGCGGGCGACGTGCCGGTGGGGAGATGGACGGCGGACGACGGCGAGGCGGCGGCGGGGCGCATCGCGGGCGAGGCGATCAAGGCGGCGGTGGGGATGGCGATGCGGGGCGAGGTGGACGCCATCGTCACCGCGCCGATCGACAAGCACGCCTTCCATCTCGGGGGATGGAACTACCCCGGCCACACCGAGATGCTGGGCGACCTGGCCGGCGCGCCCCAGGTGGTGATGATGATGGCCGCGGAGCGCACCGCGCTCGGCGGCCCGCTCCGCGTCGTATTGGCGACGACACACCTCGCGCTGCGCGACGTCCCCGCCGCCCTGTCCGCTGACCTGCTGATAAGCCAGGCGGAGCTGACCTGGTGCGCGCTGCGGGACCTGTGGGCGATCCCGTCACCCCGCGTGGCGCTCTGCGCGGTGAACCCGCACGCCGGCGACGGCGGCCTGTTCGGCGACGAGGAGGCGCGGATCGTCGGCCCGGCGCTCGAGGAGCTGCGCCGCCGCGGCGTGGACGCGGCGGGGCCGATCCCCGCGGACACCGTCTTCACCCGCGCCGTCCGCGGCGAGTTCCACGCGGTGATCGCGCCCTACCACGACGTGGGGATGGCCGCGTTCAAGACCGCCGCGTTCGGCAGCGGCGTGAACGTGACGCTGGGCCTCCCCTTCCCCCGCACCAGCCCCGACCACGGCACCGCCCTCGACATCGCCGGCAAGGGGATCGCCGACGCGGGATCGATGAAGGAAGCCACCCTGCTCGCCATCCACCTGGCCGGGCGGATGAAGCGGCGGAGCTGACGCCGGCGGATACCCCATCGGCGCCGGCGCGAGGTTGCCGCACGTCGACCAGCATCGACACCTCGACCAACCAGCGGCCGGACGATCCCATCGTCGTTGCGCGGCGCCGGAAACGTGCAGAACGACGATGAACCCCTCCGATGGCCCGATCCAGCGCGAGGCGAGCGGCACGGCGGTGGGCGTGGCGCTCCTGCGCGCCGCGCACCAGCTGATCGACGGCGAGCCGAAGATCCTGGACGATCCGGTCTCGCCTCGACTCTTCTATCCCGAGGTGCTGGACGGCATCCGCGCCGACCCCGAGCGCCTTCGCGCACCCGGTGCGCTCGCGCTGCGTTCGCACGTGCTGGTGCGCAGCCGGTACGCCGAGGATCGCTTCCGTGACGCGGCTGCGCGCGGCGTGCGCCAGTACGTGGCGCTGGGCGCCGGGCTCGACACCTTCGCCTTCCGCCAGCCGGAATGGGCGCGCGACGCCACGCTCTTCGAGGTGGATCACCCCGCCAGCCAGCGGCACAAGCTCGATCGATTCGCCGCCGCAGGCATCGAGATCCCGCCCAACGTCCGCTTCGTCGGCCACGACCTGGACCACGGCGCGCCGGACGGGGCGCTGCGCGCGGCCGGGTTCGTCGCCGGCGAACCCGCGTTCGTCTCCATGCTGGGCGTCACCATGTACGTGACGCCCCAGGCGCTGGACGCGGTGCTCGCCTGGGTGGCCACGCTGGCCAGGGGGAGCGAACTGGTGCTCACCTTCGCGCCCCCGCCGGCGCCCGGTGACGATGACGCCCTGGCCGAGCGCGCCGCTGCGGTCGGCGAGCCGTGGCGCACCCGCATCGGCCACGAGCAGCTGCAGGCCCGCTTCGCCGAACTGGGCTTCGCGGGCTGGGAATTCGTCCGCGCCGCGCTGCTGGCGGAGCGGTACTATCGCAATCGCACGGACGGTCTGCCGGCGCCACGGAGGTCGACGATGGTGGCGGTGGAGGTGTGATTCGAAGATCGCCGCGGAGTCAGGGTACGGCACGATGCCGGCGTGGGAGTCCGCGAAGGCGGACTTTGGGCCGTGGTTGACGCGGATTCATCCGCCCGGGGGCGATCCCCTTCGCCAGTGGTGGGCTTGAATATCGAAGTGCAATCGCCGCATTGCTTTGACACCCGGGCGGCGCGTGGTTAACTTTCCGCCCAATCCGCCACACAACGGTCGTTCCCTCCGCGGTTCCCCGGCTCAGCGTGATCAAGCTCACGTCGGTCTACAAGGAGTACCCCCGCTCCGGCGCGGCGCTCAAGGACGTCTCGTTCCACGTGCAGAAGGGCGAGCTGGTGTTCCTCACCGGCCACTCGGGCGCGGGAAAGAGCACCGTGATGCGCCTGGTGCAGATGGCCGAGCAGCCCAGCGCCGGCGAGGTCCGCGTCTCCGGCTTCTCGTCGCGCACCATCCGCCGCCGCGAGATCCCGTTCCTCCGCCGCAAGCTGGGGGTGGTCTTCCAGGACTTCCGCCTGCTGCGCGACCGCACGGCCGAGCAGAACGTGGCCTTCGCGCTGGAGGTGACCGGCGTCCGGCGCGCGGAGATCAGCCAGCGGGTCAACCGGGTGCTTACCCAGGTGGGGCTCAGCCACAAGGCGCAGAGCTTTCCCGACGAGCTCTCGGGCGGCGAGCGGCAGCGCGTGGCCATCGCCCGCGCGCTGGCCAACGAGCCGCTGGTGCTGCTGGCCGACGAGCCCACCGGCAACCTGGACGAGTGGGCCGGCCGCGGGGTGTTCGACCTGTTTCGCGACATCAACGCGCTGGGGATGACCGTGCTGATGGCCACGCACGACCTCGACCTGGTCCGCGCCCACCCCGAATACCGGGTGATCGAGCTGGCGCAGGGCCAGGTGGTCTACGACAGCAAGGCCGCCGCGCCCGCTCCGCACGCCGCGCCGGTCCCCGTCATCCCCACGACTCCCGCGGCACCCGCCGCGGCGGCGGCGGGCGGCGCGGACGGGCAGCTCGCGATCGGCATCTTCGACCCGCGGGAGGGCTGAGCCATGCCGTACGCCCTTCGCGAGGCGCTCTCCGCCTTCCGCCGCAGCCCGCTGCTGGCCTTTCTCTCCATCATCGCCATCGGCTTCTCGCTCTTCGTGATCGGCCTGTTCGGGCTCACCGCCTGGAACATCGGCCGCGCGATCGAAAAGGTGGAGGAGAAGGTGGAGATCGTGGCCTATCTGGACGACGCCACCACCCCGGCGCAGCTGGAGCTGGCGCAGCAGGAGGTGCGCGCCCTCCCCGGCGTGCTCGAGCTGCGCTACGTGACCAAGCTCGAGGCGCTGGCCAGCGCGCGGGAGGAGATGCAGGAGTTCAGGGACGTCTTCGCCGACCTGGACAACAACCCGCTCCCGGCCAGCTTCGAGATCCGCATGAAGCCCGGCAGCCGCACCCCCGACGCGGTGAAGCGCGTGGCCGAGCGGGTGCGCGCCTACCCGTTCGTGGAGGACGTGCGCTACGGGCGCGAGTGGCTGGACAAGATCTATCAGATCCGCCGCCTGGCCGGCGGCGCGGCGACCATGATCGGCGCGGCGTTCGCGCTGGTGGCGGCCATCATCATCGCCACCGCGGTGCGCATCGCGGTGTTCGCGCGGCGCGAGGAGATCAGCATCATGCGCCTGGTGGGGGCCACCGACGGCTTCGTGCAGCGCCCCTTCCTGCTGGAGGGGGTGATGACGGGGCTGCTGGGCGGCGCGCTGGCCGCGCTGCTCACCTGGGGCTCGTACCGGGTGCTCAGCGCGACGATGTTCCGCATCGAGATGATCCCCGGGCAGTGGATGATCGTGGTGGTCGTCGTCGGGACCGTCTTCGGCTTCCTGAGCAGCATGGTGGCGGTGCGCCGCCACCTGGAGGCGGTCTGACGGTGACGCGCCGCGTCCGTGCCGGCCTGGCGGCCCTTCTGGTCGCCGCGCTTCCGCTGGCGGCCATCGCGCAGCAGGGGCGCCAGCGCTCGCCCGACTCGCAGATCTCCGACAGCCAGCGCCGGCTGCAGGAGATCCGCGAGGAGCGCACCGAGCTGCGGCGCGAGCTGAGCGGCATCCGCAGCCGCGTGCACGACGTGAGCGCCGAGATCCGCAACATCCAGCGGCAGCGCGAGGTGAGCGCCAGCCTGCTGCGCGAGCTCAACTTCCAGATGGGCGAAACGCAGCGGAAGATCGACGAGACCACCGAAGAGCTGCTGCGCACGCAGGACGAGCTGGCGCAGAAGAAGGCGCTGCTCAACCGCCGCCTGCGCGACATCTACAAGCGCGGCCCCCTGCAGACGCAGGAGGTGCTGCTCACCGCCAATTCGTTCGCCGACCTGCTGAACCGCTACAAGTACCTGTACCTGGTGGCCCGGCGCGACCGCGAGCTGGTGGGCGACGTGAGCGAGCTGCAGCACCAGTTGCAGATCCGCGAGCAGGAGCTGCGGCGCAGCTACACCGACCTCACCTACCTGCAGAACGAGCGCGCCCAGGAGCACGCGGAGCTGGGTGACATGGCCGCCCAGCGCACCAGCACGCTCAGCACGCTGCGGGTGCACGAGCGCAGCGCCGTGGAGCGCATCGACGAGCTGCTGCGCGACGAGCGCCGGCTCACGAATCTGGTCGCCACGCTCGAGGCCCGCCGCCGCGACGAGGAGCGCCGCGAGCGCGACCGCGCCGCCGCCGCCGAGCGCGAGCGCATCGCCGCGCGCGCCGCCGGCCGCCCCGCGCCCGCCGCCGTCACGCCCACCACCGTGGCCCCGCGCCCCGCGCCGACGATGACGACGGCCGACATGGGCGCGCTGAACTGGCCCGCGCAGGGCACGCTGGTGTACCGCTTCGGCCGCGCGCTGCAGACCAACGGCACCGCCATCCGCTACAACGGGATCGGCATCGGCGCGCCGGCGGGGTCGCCGGTGCGCGCGGTGGAGGGCGGCAAGGTGGAGATGGCGGCGCCGTTCGAGGGCTACGGCCCCACCGTCGTCATCAGCCACGGCGGCGGCTACTACTCGCTGTACCTCTACCTGAAGGAGGTTCAGGTGCAGCAGGGTACGACGATCACGAAGGGCCAGGTGATCGGCACGGTGGGCGGCGAGGGCACCCCCGAGGGGAGCCACGTGGAGTTCCAGATCCGTACCCCCGGCGGCGAGGCCGTGGACCCGCTGGCGTGGCTGCGCAGCCGGTGAGGGTGTAGATTGGGCGGATGGAACTGACCAGAGTGCGAACGATCGATCGCGACCTGCCCCTCTTCTCCGGAGCGATCCGGGGGAGGGGGAGTTTTGCGTGGGGATCGAAGCAGATCCCGAACATCGGTGCGGCCACGGCGGGCCCTCTCCCCCCGGCCCCCACCCCCAGAACAGCCTGGGGGAGGGGGAGCACTCCGGCTCGGGAGATGGCGCCGGAGCGCTGCGATTGCTGCGCGGGAGTCCGCGAAGGCGGACTTTGGGCCGTTGTTGCCGCGGTTTCAACCGCCCTGTCGAACTCTGCCGCGCGCACCTCCATCTCGTCCGCACCCAACCCACCCCTCCCCCAGTCTGTTTTGGGGGAGGGGTGGGCGAGCCTCGGCGAGCCGGGGGTGGGGGCCCGCGGGGCTGGCTTCGCGGGAGAAATCCGCTGATGCCGCTGCCTCCCGTCTACGGCCACGCGGACGTCCGCGCCAAACTCCGCACCGCGCTGCGCGCCGGGAACCTGCCGCAGTCGCTGCTGATCCACGGGCCCGCCGGCGTGGGCAAGGACCGGCTGGCCATGTGGCTGGCGCAGATGATCCTGTGCGACACGC